>Ga0123334_1000172_pt1 | contig 82963 bp, 74 predicted proteins | sample BiotimSIPDNA_FD_89706 | JGI IMG/M metagenome (GOLD analysis project Ga0123334, IMG submission 89706) | Anaerobic biogas reactor microbial communites from Washington, USA - Biogas_R1 time_0 SIP DNA | ecosystem: Engineered > Bioreactor > Anaerobic > Unclassified | place: Washington, USA...
GTTTTTTCTTGAATTCAACCATAAAAAAGAGTTTATTGAAACCAATTTCAATAAACTCTCGGAAACCTCAATAAACACAATGGTTACAAAGGTTTTTACCAACTATTTTTTACTATTATATCTGCTTTAAAATCACTTAAAATAACCCGTTATTCCTGCGTGATTTTGCATTGAATCTTACTGTTTACAAGCGGTCTGAACTCAAAAATAAAGTCGAACTCAGGTTATTAGATTTCTAAATTGAGATTTTCAATAAAACAACCATCTATTTCTCAGGAACATTCTCTAGTATAGAAACGAGAAAATCCCAAAAACCAGTAACAGACTGTATATTAACCCTTTCATCAGGAGAATGAGGAGATTGAATGGTTGGCCCTACCGAAATAATATCCCAATTGGGATACGCCTCGGCAAGAATGCCACATTCAAGTCCTGCATGCATTGCCACTTGGCGAGGATATACTCCGCGAAGATTCTTATATTGTTCTTTAGCCAACGCCAGAATTTGAGAAGCAGTATTAGGCCGCCAGCCCGGATAAGCACCCGAAATGTTAACAGCAGCCCCAGCCAGACGGAAACAACTGTCGAGAGACGAAGCAATTGCATCGCGAGCTGAATCGATAAAGCTACGGGTAAGGCACAATATTTCAATTTTTCCTGCCGATGACCGTACAATTGAAATATTATTCGAAGTTTCAACTACACCAGGCATGGTATCGCTAAGTCGCATAATTCCATTACGAGCAGCACAAACTGCATTTATTACGTCATCCTGGATCATTTCAGGAATCAAGGTTTCAGGTAGCCCAACTTCTGATGCTACAATTTTCAAATTAGGTTCAACACTCCCTAATTCATTTAATATCAACTTAGATGTATTATCAATAAAAGAAAGGAAACCGTTTACTTTTTCTTTGGGAATAACGATAACCGACACTCCCTCGCGAGGAATTGCATTTCTCATGTTTCCGCAATCGATAGAAGCCAGACGTGCGCCAAATTTCGACACAGCAGTTTTAAGTAAACGCGCCATAATTTTACATGCATTACCCCGCCCCAGATGAATATCGAGGCCTGAATGCCCACCTTTAAGCCCCGAAACCATCAGCCGGAAAGTTGTGCCTTGAAAGTCGTTTTTTTCTTCAACAAAATCCCAGCTTGCCGAGACATTAATCCCTCCAGCACAACCAATACTAATTTCTTCGTCATTTTCGGTATCAAGGTTGATTAGGATATCACCTTTCAGCAAACCTTTTTCGAGGCCAACGGCTCCGGTCATGCCCGTTTCTTCATCAATAGTAATAAGAATCTCGAGTGGCCCATGTTTTATTGTGTCAGATTGCAAAACAGCTAAAGCCGCAGCAACTCCAATACCGTTATCGGCACCCAACGTGGTATCGCGGGCAGTAACCCATTCCCCATCGACATAAGCATCTATCGCATCGGTATCAAAGTCGAAAGATACATTATTGTTTTTCTGTGGAACCATATCGATATGCGCCTGAAGGATAACTCCCTTTTTCTTTTCGCAGCCAGGAGTTGCAGGTTTCGAGATAATCACATTTCCAACTGCATCCACCATGGATTGAAAACCAAGCTTCTTTCCAAAATCACAAACAAACCGGGCAGCCTTCAACTCGTTTTTCGATGGACGAGGTATTTGTGTCAAACTATAAAAGTTATTCCACAACGCTTCAGGCTGCAATTTTTTAATTTCATCACTCATATTATCAAGTTTTTAGAGATCGAAGAATTATTTTATCTTTCTCCAGTTTTTAATAGCTCCTGTAGTCGGGTCGAAAAGTATAGTCGTATTTTCATTGATCAGAAGATCAGGAATCGGGGCAACAAACCCAAACTGGGCAATCGGAATTTTTCCTGTATACAGTGTTGAAAATCCATCGATAATTGAAAGCGAGGCATTCACCGGAATACGGTAAAAAAGCCCGTTTTTACCAACAGGAGCCACGGCTGGTTTTGAAATTTCCTCAGCAGAAGTATATAACTTATTATCTTTTATCAGATCGATGGTTACCGGCTTCCCGCTAATATCGGTTTTAGGCAAAAAACCCTTCTCTTCTGAAAAACGGAAAAGAACATCGTTTTTGACCGACTCGTTTCCCGGAGTATATGAAATGGTAAAGACATGCTCCGAAAAAAAAGTTTTGCCAAGGAATAGTGATACATATTCTTTTTCAAGTTTTTCTGCTTGTTGAACGAATACCTCAAAACCTTTGCCGTCTTCAGGAAGAGCATCGGAAGGAGAAAGTATAGAGTAGGCTCTTTTCTGGCGCAACCGGAACAAGTAGTCAGCAGCTTCGCGAGCCTTAACTTCAGTAGTTTTAAACGTTATACGTTCGCTGCCGGTCTCAGGATTAACCTGAACATCATACTGATCATCTGAAGAAACATCGGGGAAAAGCACCGAAGGTAGTTGAGAATATACAACCATTCCTGCTCCGGAAATGTTTGAAGCGATTACTGGTTCAGAGAGATTAATGCCTGCAAGGATACCATCGGGCAATAATGAAACAAAAGCCGAAGAGGTACCATAGGTTTTATAAAGTGCCTCAGGATCCGCCTCACCTGAGACTGATACTTCAACCCCTTTTATCTTCCACTTTTCACCACCGGTTTGTTTTACCCCCTGATATCCAAGATATTTTTCTGCAAAGGCGGCATAAGGCCCTGGGCAATATTCCTCACGAACCATAGTAACTTGTACATTTAGCACTGTCCGGGGCAAGGCATACACAACTCCCTCAATAGGAAAAGGTTGACCTCCAGACATTTTGTCATCGCCTTTTTTTTCTTTTTGATCGGCAGCCCAACTAGCCAAAGAAGCAAGGAGAAAAGCCGTAATGATGATTACTTTATACTTCATACAACAATGTTTATTCCTACAAATATGATAAAACGTACAGCGAAAACAAAAACATATTACTGCAACTCAAATTTTTTAAAAGCTTCTGCCAAATTTTCTATAATATCAGAAGCAATTAGGGAATATTCACCCTTTACCTTCTTCGCGGAATCACCGGCACTCCCATGCAAATAAACGCCAAGTATTGCGGCTTCAGACGGAGTATACCCCTGAGATAGAAGACCAAGAATAACTCCGGTTAGAACATCTCCACTCCCCGCAGTAGCCATTCCCGGATTTCCTGTCGAGTTGAACCAAACATTACCACAAGGCAATGCTATTATGGTATGAGCTCCTTTTAACACAACAATTATATTGAATTCTTTAGCCATAGCAAGAGCTTTTTCCATGCGCGTGTATGCACAGTCGCAACTCCCGGCAATGCGTTCAAACTCCTTGGGATGAGGAGTAAGAATAGTATTGGGAGGTAAAAAACGAAGCCAATCCGGATTCAACCCTAAAATATTTATGGCATCGGCATCGAGAACAAGAGGTACTTCAACCTTTGAAATAAGATTGTGAAGACCACGCTGAGCATTTACTTTCAAACCAATGGCCGGCCCAACCCCTATTGCAGCATATGGCTTCAAATCGGCAACTTCAGTAAACATCAGGTCCGATTGATCGATGCTACACATTGCTTCGGGAACAGCAATCTGCAAAACCGGATATGTTTTGTGCGGAACATGAACGGTTAACAAGCCAGCCCCTGACCGCAAACACGATTTGGAAGACAAAACCGCAGCTCCCATTTTACCGTAAGCTCCGGCAACCAACAAAGCATGACCGTAATTTCCTTTATGCGAGAATTTTTCACGCTGTCTAAAAAAATTAGAACAATCACTATGTTCAATATAATGAAAATAAGAAGGTGTTTGCTCAATGGCTAACTGGTGCAGACCGATATCTAACAATTGCCAATCGCCAACAAAAATATTGTTCTCGGGAAAAAGAAAACTTATTTTGGGGAACTGAAAAGTATACGTAAGATGAGCCTTCACTATAGAATCCGAATCATTTTTCCGATTGTCTTCACCTAAGAGACCTGATGGCACATCTATGGCAACAACCTTACTACCAGAACTATTTATAAATCTTACAACCTCGGCAGCAAAACCCTCTAACGAGCGATTAAGCCCGGCCCCCAAAAGGGCATCAACTATAACTGCATTCTTTTCGATAAGCAATTCATCGATATCGCGAGGTTTTTTTACCGGAACATTTTTCAATGCCAACAAACGATCAAGATTTATCTGTGCTGAAGGAGAAAGCGAATGTCCAAAATTGAAAAGATAAACAAACGGCTGGAACATATCTGGCAGGCTGCATAACAAACGGGCAAGAGCTAAACCGTCGCCTCCATTATTGCCCGGGCCACAAAAAAAAACAATTTTCCCGGATACCCCTGAAACAACAAACCGATTGAAAAGTACGGTAGCAGCCCGTTCCATCAAATCGATATCGGTTATTGGTTCATACTGCATGGTTAGCTTATCGATTTGAGAAATTGCAGATGTTTGAAAAAGTTTCATACAAAAGACATATTAGATTTCTTTGTATTTCAATTGCTTGAACCAGATAAGAAATTGTTTTTAAAACTCATTATTGAAATGGCCTGTAACAAAACCTTGCATGGCGTTTTACTACCGTCCTATAAATACAATATCTTCTGATTTGTAATGAAACTAAAATTAACAATAATTCAGGAGTTTTATGTAAAAAAAGGGAAAACAACTCGTAGTTTGCTTTCCCCCTTCGAAAAAAATACTTCGCTTATTTTAAACAAGCTGCTATTGCAAGTCGTATTGATTCAAACTCTTCGGGTGTGAATTTCTTTTTCGGGTTGGCAAAATTAATGTCCTGCTCGGTTTGCATTGGCACCAAATGAATGTGTGCATGAGGGACTTCGAGGCCAAGTACGGCCACACCAACCTTTACACAGGGAATCGCTTCCTTCAAAGCCACAGCTACATTATAAGTAAATTGTTGAAGTCCAAGATAGGTATCCATATCAAGGTCGAACAGATAATCAACTTCTTTTTTGGGAATAACCAACGTATGTCCTTTAGCCAACGGATTTATGTCAAGAAAAGCGTAGAAATATTCATCTTCAGCAATTTTATACGAAGGTATTTCACCCCTAACTATTTTTGTAAAAATCGAAGACATAGCTAATATTATTAAATTGAAATGTCGATGATTTCGAAAGGAATAACACCAGAAGGCACATGAATATCAACAACATCGCCCACTTTTTTACCCAACAAGCCTTTCGCTATTGGTGTTTTAATTGAAATTTTACCGGCCTTTAAATCAGCTTCGTGCTCAGATACAATAGTATATTTCATCGTTGCATTAGTTTTTTTGTTTTTAATGGTAACGATGTTCATTATTTGCACCACAGAGGTATCGATTTTCGACTCGTCGATAATTCTAGCGCTGGCAATTTGTGACTGAAGCAAAGCAATGCGAGCTTCGAGCATGCCCTGAGCATCTTTAGCTGCATCATATTCAGCATTTTCAGAAATATCGCCTTTCTCAATAGCTTCGCCAATTTGCTTCGAAATTGCCGGACGTTCTACTTTAACAAGATTATCAAGATCCTGTTTAAGCTTCTTAAGCCCTTCGGCAGTCATGTAATTTATTGCAGACATAGAATTAAATAAATTTGAATTATGGGTAAAAAAAATAGAATTCCGGTTGCCTGAACCAGAACTCCAAGTTTTCAACAAAAGTAATAAATTTTTAATTACGAAAACAATAACGGGAAAAATCAAAAAATATACCCGCCAATCATTAAAAATTTTTAAGCGTACTTTCGGTTTAATATCTCACTGTAAATTACAGCCTGTCTAATATTGAATTCCGACTCTTGCTCTTCTTCAACGGTTTCTTGCAAAGGAGAAACCATTGGTTTTGCTTTATCTTTTTCTGTTTTTTTGTATACCGAACCTCCTTCTCTGTTCATTATTGCTTCTCTCTCCTCGGGGCTAATGAACCCGTCGAATCCTGAATATTTTCCAACTGTTTTTTCCGGTTCAACATAGTCTATGGGTTCTTCTTCGATATGGCTATTTTCATAAGTGAAAATTTCAGGTTCAACATCGCGCTGAGGTGCCGGAGCCGTTTGGGGCGTATGTGTGTCAACATCAAATTTTTCGAGCCAATTAAAAATATCCTCATCACGAACTCGTTCTGAAGAGGTATTCACCTGACGATTGACCACCGGCGGTTTCTTTTTTTTGCCCAGTGCACCAATTATTGATATGGCTATTACGATAATTAGAGGAATTAAATCTTCCATAATTTCCCAATAATAAGTTAGTTTTGTAACAACGAAATAAAATTACACAAAAATGAGGATTATCCTATCGCTTAAAAATATATTTTACCTTTTTGTCTTTCTTTCCTTTATTCTTGTTTCGTGCGAAGATCGTGAAGAGTACATTCCTTATGTAGAAGTTAGTTTTTCGGTCGATTTGAATATTAACAACAATCTGGCTACACCGGGCTATTCAATGCTCTATCCAGGCGAAGGATTTGGCGGAGTAATTGTTTACTGCGAGTACTACGATTATGTAACCCCTGACAAATCAATATTCAAAGCTTACGATGCTGCCTGCACCCTCGAAGTGGAAGACAGTTGCTCTGTAACAAACACCGGCAACAGTTTCTACGGCGAATGCCCGTGCTGTCATTCTCAATATGAATTTACAAACGGACAACCAGTGGAAGGCGATGCCGCGTATTCGCTAAAAAGATATAAGGCAACAGTAATAAGCAACAAGGTCTATGTGCGGAATTGATTACAACCTACATTAATAATTTCATTTTCGAAACAACATCCCAAATTACAATTCCTGCACTTACCGATACATTGAAAGAGTGTTTTGTTCCAAATTGAGGAATCTCAATAGCGCCATGGCAACAATTAATCACCTCTTGTTGAACCCCTGACACTTCATTCCCAAACACCAGGGCAATTTTAGCATCGGATGCCGGATGGAACTGGTGCAAGAAAATACTATTTTCTACTTGCTCAACGGCATAGACAGAGTATCCCTTTTCACTCAAGTGCATCACTGCTTCTTTCGCATTTTCAAAATAAGCCCAATCAACAACATCTTCAGCACCAAGTGCTGTTTTGTGAATATCTTTTGAAGGCGGGGTCGCTGTATACCCGCATAAATATATCGACTGAACGAGCAATGCATCGGCTGTTCTGAAAAACGAACCGATATTGTTACTGCTCCTTATGTTATCAAGAACAAGCACTACATCGTTTTTTGTGGCTTGTTTATATGCCTCGCCACTAAGACGGGCCATTTCGCTATTTTTCAATTTACGCATAATCTTCTACCAATCAACTCGTTTCCGTTTTACAGGCATGCTCATGCAACGGGCACCTCCCCCGCCTCGTGCCAATTCGGCTCCAGGAATTGTGATCACTGTTTTTGAAGTTGGAAGTCCAACCCTGTTTTCAATAATATTTTTTGCGGTAACAACATCGAAACCGTGTTTCGAAAGTTCTTCAATTGTATGGACATTACGCTCGTAACCCACAACAATGCCCGGAGAAAGTGCGAAAAAATTTGCCCCACTATGCCACTGTTCACGCTCCTGATTCCAATCGTCGCCTCCCCCGCAATAAACCATATTAAAATGGTAACCGATTTTTTCGAGTGCTTCCGGTATATTTTGTTCTATACTAATGGATTCAACCTTATCATATGCAATTGAAATTAATATTGTACGGTACCTATTTTGCCCAAGAATCAAGGGTTTATAAATCATGCAATGTTCTTGATCCAATACAGTAAAAACCATATCGAGATGAATGAAAGACTCGGGAGAATGAGGAAGTTCCTGAACAATAATAAATTGCCGAGGTAGCTTACGTTTTTTCAACTCTTCAATAATAAAATCAACTCCGTGTGTCGAAGTGCGACTCCCGGTTCCAACAAGTAAAACATGATCACAGAGAACCAATACGTCTCCCCCTTCAATAGTTAACTGTGGCAATAAATTACTATGCACTGTTTCCGACGGGTTAACTGTTTCCACAGAAAAGAGGGGATGATGCCTGAAGATTGCATCCATAATCATTGACTCACGAAAACGAATACTGTTAGCCATTTTGGCAATAAGCACATTATCGAAAATTGACATGGAAGCATCGCGGGTAAAAAAGAAATTATGTAATGGAGCCAGGCTATAACGTTCTGCAGATAGGAAGCGTGTAAGGTTGTCACGGGTAATGTCGACCCCCTCGAGCAATAAGCGGGTTGTTTCATCCGCAGATTGAGATAACAGGTAATCGAAAAGATAAGGTGTACCTTCAGAATCGCATATTTTAGATAAAAGTTGCCGCTTAACCTTTTTATTATCAAGAACTGCTGTTAACAAATCTTTGACTTCGTAAACCGGCGAAAATCGAGACAAAACCCCTTTAAAAAGAGAATATTCCTCGCGGGCAACCGACAAATTGAGAATGTCGCTATACAGTGCACGCTTTGCACTAAGCGGAGTCATTTTTTCAACCTCTGCACCAGGGGTGTGAACAATTACTCCTTCTAAGGTTCCAAATTCTGAAAAAACACTTACTTGACTCATACTTTTAGCCTTTCCCGATATTTTCAAAACTAACTGATTTACGCATGATAAAAAGAACAAAGCGAACAATACTTTGTTTCAAAATGTAACGTTCTTATTGGGCGTGATTGACCAATAGAATTAGTATTATAATTTTCAAGCGTAAAATTAGGCAAAACTTGTCCAAATACTGAGATATTAAAATGACTGTTGTCACGTTATTTTGGCAGGCATTTTGTTATACCTTTGCTTTCAATACTTAAAATGATGAAAAAAGGACTCATAATTGGAATATTATTTTTAATCTTTTCCATTGAAGGTAAGGCGAATAACATAACACTATGGGATTCGGCGACTTACTGCGAGGAGAGCCCCGACAGCATTGTTTATCGTGAACTTGATGAAATAAAAGTTTACCCCAAAAAGGGGGTCAACATAAATTCAAGAGAATATGCCCGAATGGTTAAAAAGATAAAAAAAGTATATCCTTTCGCCAAAGAAGCAGCTGTTGAGCTCCGGAAATACAATGAGATGTACCTGAAAATAAAAAAACCAAAAGAGCGAAAACAATATGTAAAAAAGATTGAAAAAGAACTTTTCAAAAAACATGAAGATGACATCCGTCACATGACAATTTCTGAAGGGCGTTACTTGCTTTTGCTCATTGACAGGGAAACCGGCTCGTGTTCGTATGAATTAATTAAAGGCATTAAAGGCTCGTTCTCTGCATTTTTTTGGCAGGGAGTTGCCAAAGTTTTCAAAAACGACCTTAAAGAAGAGTACGATCCTGAATATAAACATTTTGTGATTGAGCAAATTGTGCAAAATATTGAAAAAGGGAAAATATGAAACGATTGTTTATCGCAATCCATATAAAGCCAAGCGAAGAATTTCTCGATGTCTTTGATTCGATAAAAGAGCAGTTGTCAGACGAAAGCATTAAATGGGTTGAAGAAGAAAACATCCACCTCACATTACGGTTTATTGGTGAGGTTGATGAAGACAAAGCACGTATAATTGCGGACAAACTCCACCACTTGAAACCTTCCAGCCCAATTATTTTCAACATCGAAGGACTACAATTGTTCCGAAATTTTGCCGATCCGAAGGTTATTGTTACCGATATAAAACCCACGCAGGAGTTGAGCAAACTTGCCGAAGAAATCAACGATGAATTACTCCAATGTGGGATTTCACTGCCAGAAAAACCATTTACCCCACATCTAACACTCGGCCGTATTAAGAGGCTACGTGACAAAAAACTACTACAGGAACTTATATCCGATCTCAGAAATCACTATTTTCAGCAAATTAGCTGCACCGAGTTTATCCTTTTCGAAAGTATTCTAAGACCGCAAGGGCCTATTTATAAGAAAATTGCCACTTATTCTCAGTAACGGTTATTATTTCCCCTTTGCCTGAAAACAGTTTATAAGAGTATAAATAAGAATCTTAAAATCGAGGTACAGAGAAATATTTTTCAAATAAATGATATCGTACGGGATACGTTCGACCATCTGTTCAATGTTTGATGCGTAACCATACTTTACTTGTCCCCAAGAGGTAATTCCCGGGCGAATACGCTGCAACTGCATATAATGAGGAGCCACTTTACGGATCTCGTTTATGTAATACTGACGTTCGGGACGAGGACCAACCAACGACATATCACCTTTGATAACATTATAAAATTGAGGAATTTCGTCAACATGTGTGCGGCGCATAAACTGACCAAAACGGGTAATCCGGGGGTCGCTGTCTGAAGAAAGAGCAGGACCTTCGATCTCTGCCTCAACAACCATACTGCGGAATTTGTATATGGTAAATTCCTTCCCGTACCTTCCAACCCTTTTTTGAGCATACAGAATTGGGCCTTTCGATGATGATTTAATCCCCATATAAACAAAGGGAAAGAATGGAACAAAAATTATCAGGGCAAAAACCGACCCTACGATATCAATTACCCTTTTCATGTTTTCTTGCCATGCCGGCATAATTCCGTTCGAAATTTTCACCAAAGGACTAGCATATATAGCACTGGTTTTAACTGTTCCCGATAAAATATCGAACATATCGGGAATGGCTTTCACTGTAACATTTCTAAAGTCGAGAGCCGACAATATTTCCTGAATCTTGTTATGTTCAGATGTTTCAATTGCCAAAACTATTTCTTCGATGGAATTATTATCAATAATTTTAGGCAAGTCTTTAACAACACCTAGACACGGCAATTTAGACCCAAACAATTTTCCATTCCGGCTATCGAGCTGAACAAACCCCACAAAAATATTACCAGTAGGGCGCTCTATCGAATTCATTTCTTCGAAAAGTTTCACTGCCCGCTCATTACTTCCAATAATTACAGTATTAAACCCAATTTGGCGCGTATGAATTTTAAAATTGGTCCGCGTTGTCAGAATTAACCTTGGGATAAGAGTAAGGAAGAAATGAAGTAAAAGAAGGGTAAAAAAAGAAGCGTAATAATTTTTATAATTTAAAATGGCATCGTCGAGCATAAGTGTGAAAAATATTACCACAACTCCAGCCAGCGAACTAAAAAAAGTATGACCAAAATCGATGAGCCTTGAACGGCGATAAATATCTTTATAAAAACCAGATACGTAATATAATGCCAACCAAAATGCAGGAATTACAAAGAGGGCGAGCCAAAAATTGGAATCAATGTGAATGTTTTCAAATTGATCGAATACTCCTTTCTCGATATACAACTTCCGGTATATATAAAACAATGCCCACGCACCAGCAGCAGCCAAGGCGTCAAACAACATATACTTTGCAACTTGCTTTCGCTTATCCATCGCAGCTTCAATTGGTCAAAAAAAGAGTTTCTCTATTGCTAAAGGCTAAACGAAAGCCCTGACTCTAATATTGTGCGCAAAACTAAATTTTTTGAAGAGAAATTCAGAGGCTATTCTTTAAAATGTTTTCAATCTTCAAAATAAGCCCAACACATGTTAAGTAATGAAGAAATGAGAAGCTGGGCTTTGAATTCATTATAATATTCATAGCAAATGCATCGATGGTACGCAAGAGAAGTCCATCATCAGTCATTGTATCAGAATAAAATTTGTCTCCCGTCTGATTTTCAATATAACTCTCGGCAACATTGAAGTGAAAATTTCCTTTCGACGATTCGATTTCCACAAAGTAATCGTTCATATTATCGATATCGAGCAAGATAAAGCAAACCGAACTGTCGTACATTTTCAACCTAACTTTAATTGCCGGTCTTCCAAGACTTGTTGTATCGATTGTGCTGACATCGATTTTTTTTACCGGAACTGGTGAAAGCAGCGAAAGTAAGCCCAACGCAGAAATAAGCGCTGTCCTAATATCTTTTTTGCTGGCAAGTGATTTTGTGTAACTGTAATGCATCCTGCTGGGATCAACAGTAATAAAATCTTCGAACAATGGCCGATGAAGCTCTTTAATCTCGAGATATAATAAGCTTCCCGATTCTTCGAACATATTCATCAAGAGTGGCAAATCGTTCGCAGTAAAGCCTTCCTGATCGACAAAGTACAGGTTTTTCCCAGCCTTCATGAATTCGAGAAAAAGAGACAACGGATCGACTATTTTACTTACCAAAAGGAATGCGTGATATTTTTCATGATCAGAAAACACCCCGTCAAAACATTCGGAGGCATCCAGCAGGAAACTGTCGGGCTCTTGAAAATAAAGCGACTGAGATAGAAAAGTAGCATACTTCTCAACATCATTATCAAACCCTATGAGGAGGCATTTTATCATGCCTTCCAAATTCGTAAAAATCAAGATTTAATCCCAAATAAATCCATTATTTTTTTCAAAAATGAATTTTCATGTCATTTTATTAAAGGTAAGGGCTATTTTTGAGCAAAGTAAAATCGACCATGATAAACGATACGATACTACACAAAGGAATGCGCAAACGCCTCGTGGAAGAAATTGCAAGCAAAGGAATTAGCGACCCGCAAGTGCTTAAGGCAATAGGTAAAATTCCGCGTCACCTTTTTATGGAAAGCAGTTTTGTAAAATTTGCCTATCAGGACAAGGCCTTTCCTATAGGTGCCGGACAAACCATTTCGCAACCATACACTGTTGCTTTTCAAACCCAATTGTTACAAGTTAAGCAGCATTCAAAAATACTCGAGATAGGCACAGGGTCTGGTTACCAAGCTGCGGTGCTGATAGAAATGGGAGCTCAGGTATATACGATTGAAAGACAACGTGAACTTTTTCTGAAAACACAGCAATTCTTGCCTCAGTTGGGATATCACCCAAGGTTCTTTTTTGGCGATGGATATAAAGGATTGCCAACATATGGCCCATTCGACGGAATAGTCATCACCGCAGGAGCCCCTTTTATCCCTGAAGATTTAAAAATGCAACTAAAAATTGGGGGAAGAATGGTAATTCCTGTAGGGCAAGGCGATCACCAAATTATGACCCTAATAGAACGAAAGGCTGAGAATTCATTTGAAGAAACAACATTCGGAAACTTTGCTTTTGTTCCGCTCTTAAAAGGAACAAACTAAAAAAGAAAATAATAATGAACACAAATAGCAAATTCAATCCTTCACAAGAATCACTGTTGCAGGTTCACTCCTTCGTATTCAATCCGGTGCAAGAAAATACCTATGTTATTTGGGACGCAACGGGCGAATGTGCCATTATTGACGCTGGGTGTTTCAATGAACGGGAATTCGAAAAACTCGATGGATTCATCAGAACAAAAAATTTGAAGCCGGTGAAGCTCGTCAACACACACGGACATTTTGATCATATTTTCGGCGTGGAAATTTGCCGCGAAGCTTACAATTTGCGATGGGAAGCCAATGATGGTGACAATGTTTGGATTGAAGAAGTTCAGGAAAGAGCCAACATTTTCGGATTGAGAGTAAGTCCAGTTGCCCTGCCCGATTACATTTTGAACGATGGAGATGAAGTTCATTTCGGAAACTCAACATTTAAAGTACTTTCCGTTCCCGGACATTCGCCCGGAAGCATTTGTTTTTATAACGAAAAATCTCAGATTGTAATCACAGGCGATGTGCTTTTCAATGGCAGCATTGGCCGCACCGATTTGCATGGAGGCCATTACGAGACCCTTATCTCGGGAATCAAAGAAAAGTTACTTACCTTGCCCAACGACGTAATTGTATATCCCGGTCATGGCCCTGCCACAACCATCGGCGACGAAAAAGCCCTCAATCCATTTTTACAGTAGGACAAACAAGATCAAATTATGATTATGAAAGCATTTTCTATTTTTTTGACAATACTTCACTCTATAATATTTTTGTAACAAACATAAAACACTTCTTATTGCGTCAGGATAACTATCTCCTATCCAAAATCATTTTTTCGCAGTGCAAATCACCTATCTTTGCACCATAAATTCACATTAAAATTTCTATTGCCGTGATTAAGAACGATAAATTCGGGTGGCGCCACATCGGGCCACGTTCTCAAGAGATTGACCAAATGTTGAAAACCATCGGTGTTAAATCGATGGATGAACTGATTGATCAAACCGTACCAAAAAATATCCGTCTCGAAAAACCGCTCGATCTTGGCCCCGGGTTATCGGAACGCCAGTACTACCGAAAAATTCACGACCTGGCCCAAAAGAACAAAGTGTTCAACACATACATTGGCATGGGCTATTACGACGTAATTACACCGGCAGTAATCCTTCGCAATGTGTTCGAAAATCCCGTTTGGTACACATCGTACACACCATATCAGGCCGAAATTTCGCAAGGCCGCCTTGAAGCACTGCTCAATTACCAGACCATGGTTTGCGATTTTACCGGCATGGAACTTGCAAATGCATCGTTGCTCGACGAGGCTACTGCCGCTGCCGAAGCAATGATCATGATGTTCTCTTTACGCTCAAGAGATCAAAAGAAAAATGGTGCAAACATTCTTTTTGTTGACGAAAAAATATGGCCACAAACCCTCGATGTTATTCTTACACGTTCCGAGCCGCTTGGTATTGAGGTAAAAGTTGATAACTATAAGAATTTTGGTTTTAACGATAAGGTTTTTGGGGTAATTGTTCAATATCCAAATTCTGAAGGGAATATCGAAGATTATTCTGCCCTTGTAGAAACCGCTCACAAAAACGAATGCAAAGTAGCTGTTGCCGCCGACCTTCTAAGCCTTGCCCTGCTTGTGCCTCCCGGTGAATGGGGTGCCGATATCTGTTTCGGTAGCAGTCAGCGTTTTGGCGTTCCAATGGGCTATGGTGGCCCTCATGCTGCCTTTTTCGCCACAAAAGATGAATACAAACGCAGCATGCCCGGCCGCATTATTGGCGTGTCGAAAGATGCCAACGGAAACCGCGCTCTGCGCATGGCTCTGCAAACCCGCGAGCAACATATTAAAAGAGAAAAAGCAACTTCAAATATCTGTACAGCTCAAGCTTTGCTGGCAACAATGGCCGGGTTCTACGCCGTTTACCACGGGCCTCGCGGAATTTATTCAATAGCTGCCCGTATTTACTCCATTGCCAACCTTCTTTCCGAAGAGATTGAAAAATTGGGGTACAAACAGCAGAACAAATTTTTCTTCGATACCGTACGCTTTAGCCTTCCACGCCATGTGAAACGTGAAGATATTGAATGGCTTTCGCTCGAATTGAAGATGAATTTCCGCTATTTCGACAATGGCGAAGTGGGTTTAAGTATTGATGAAACAACCAATGTAGAAGATATCAACTGGATTGTTGAAGTGTTTGCAAAAGCAGCCAACAAACCTGTTCCAACGTTTTCCGACTATCCTGAAGAATGCTTGATCAACGAGAAATTTTCCCGCAAAAGCGAATACCTTCAGCTAGACGTTTTCAACCGTTACCGTTCGGAAACCGAAATGATGCGTTACATCAAGAAACTTGAAAACCGCGATATTTCGTTAACCCACTCCATGATTTCACTTGGCTCGTGCACCATGAAACTGAACGCAGCTACCGAAATGCTCCCATTAAGCTGGATCGAATTTAGCGGCATACACCCTTATGTGCCAAAAAATCAGGCAATGGGATACCAGATCATGATGGAAGAGTTAAAATCGGACCTAGCCCAAATCACTGGTTTTGCTGATGTTAGCTTAATGCCAAATTCAGGAGCCGCTGGCGAATATGCCGGGCTGATGGTGATTATGGCTTACCACAAAAGCCGTGGCGACGAACATCGCAAAGTCTGCCTCATTCCTTCGTCGGCACACGGAACAAACCCAGCCAGCGCCGCGATGGCAGGCATGGAAGTGGTTGTAACTCCTTGCGACGAGCGCGGCAACATCGATGTTGAAGCCCTGAAGCAAAAAGCTGAAGAACATAAAGACGATTTGGCGTGCCTGATGATTACTTATCCTTCGACCCACGGTGTTTTCGAAGCATCGGTTACCGAAGTATGCAAAATTATTCATCAATTTGGTGGTCAGGTTTATATGGATGGTGCCAATATGAACGCGCAGGTAGGATTAACTTCGCCGGGAAATATTGGGGCCGACATTTGCCACCTCAATCTGCACAAAACCTTTGCTATTCCTCACGGAGGCGGAGGACCTGGTGTTGGGCCAATTGCCTGTAAAGCTCATTTGGTTGAATTCCTTCCATCGCACTCGGTGATGAACAACGGACATGTCGGAATTCATGCTGTATCGGCAGCCCCATGGGGAAGTGCCTCGGTTCTGCCAATTACTTACGGATACATAAAAATGCTTGGGGGTGACGGTCTGCGCAAAGCTACCGAAGTGGCTATTCTGAATGCCAACTACATTGCCCACCATTTGAAAGATAATTACGGAATTCTCTATACAGGCGAAAACGGTCGTGTGGCGCACGAAATGATTTTAGAAGCCCGCCATCTGAAACAAGCATCGGGAATTACAGAAACGGACATTTCGAAACGGTTGATGGACTACGGGTTTCATGCACCAACACTGTCGTTCCCTGTTCACGGAACGCTGATGGTTGAACCAACCGAAAGTGAATCGTTACAGGAACTTGATCGGTTTATCGAAACCATGAATTCTATTTTCAACGAGATTAAAGAAGTTGAAACCGGCGTGGCCGACAAAGACGACAATGTGTTGAAAAATGCTCCGCACACCCAGTTTATGTGTGTTGACGACGAATGGAACCACAGCTATGCCCGTACGAAAGCAGCTTATCCGCTTGAGTGGATCCGCGAGAACAAATTCTGGCCTTACGTTACCCGTATCGACGATGCTTACGGCGACCGAAATTTGGTTTGCACCTGTGCTCCGGTTGAAGATTACAAATAGAAAAGAAATAAAACACGAAGGCACAAAGAAATGATACCACCAGTTGGATATGAAGGCACAAAAATATTGTTCCCTTTGTGACAAAACTTGATGTCCTTTGTGTTTGTCGGAAGAATTTAGTGAGCCCCGCTTGAGAAATCAGGAGGGGCTTTTTGTTGATTCACAGAAAATCTCTTGGAAAAATAAGATTTTATTGAAATGAAGGACAAGAAACCAACTACATTGACAAACAAGCTTAAACAATCAATCCAAGTATCAAAACAAAGGCTTCAATAATTTCACAAAAACACATCAACCCGTAAATTCGCTTATTGAGGTAATATTCCCGATCCTAAAAATGGATACTTTAGCTACTCAACACGAAACATGTGGTATACTATGAAAAATTCAATCTTCCTCGTCGCAATTCTCTTGCTCCCTTTCATGGCCATTGGTCAAAACTACCAATTGGTCTGGGAAGACAATTTTAACGGCACAACGCTCGATTCGTCGAAATGGAATATCGAGCAAAAAGTAGGTGTCTGGAACACCGGGTCGAACCGAGAATTCCAACATTACAAAAAAGAAAATGTCACGGTCGGCAACGACGGTACAGGCAACAATTGCCTCATTATTACAGCGAAGAAAGAAGAATACAACGGATACCATTTCACTTCGGGCAGAGTAAATACCAAAGGAAAATTTGCCTTTAAAAGAGGAAAAATTGAAGCTTCGATAAAAATACCCAACCTCGCCAACGGATTGTGGCCAGCATTCTGGACACTAGGCTACACCCCCACTGGCTGGCCCGATTGTGGTGAAATTGATATCCTTGAGATGGGACATTCAACAGGGATTCAAAACGGAGACCCAAACCGTTTCATCGGGTCGCATCTTTTCTGGGGGCCATACCCGCGCGATTACGGAAAAGAATTTACCACCAACGAAGACCTTTCTGATGGCTATTTCACGCATACAATGATTTGGGACGAAAACAACATCTCGATCTACTTTAACAACTCGGCCACACCATACTTTTCCATGGGCATTACGGGAAATGACACCGAAGAATTCAGGGATTTCCAACAGTATTTAATCTTCAACATGGCCGTTGGGGGTTCGGTACCGGGCATTTACGATATTGGCGAAATCACAGCAGATTTTCCTGCCAGCCTTTATGTCGATTGGGTGAAAGTATATCAGGAAAGCGATGACTTTTCGACTGATAACCTTCCTCTTTACGGGATTTTTGGCATTTTTGAAGAAAACCAGCCTGCCGACATGCGAATGGTTCTCAATTACGACATTTTCGCCCAGGAAACCAAAATAGAAACCAACCCAAATGAAACTCCTTATGCAGGTAACGAGGTTTTGTCGTACCAGGTTAATCAGCAAAGCAATTACCAGCTGGCATTAATCTCAGGCCTCGCGAGGAATATGACAAACTACCGCAACGGGAGCATTCAGTTCTATATGAAAACCAACTTGTCGGGTACATTTCAACTTGGAGTGGCCGATACTCGTGGGAATGAAGCATTCATACCCATGGGCGAAGGAACATCTCTCCCTATTGTGAACGACGGAACATGGAACTTAGTCTATTTACCCATATCTGAAATAGACGAAACAGTTGATATACAATCTTTAAAAAGTATGCTCATCATTAAGGGCAATCACCCTGGTGATGGTTATTTTTCTATAGATGAAATAGTGTACAGCGAAACGATTCCGGTTTCGGGAGTCTATGGGATCTACACTAACAACCCCATAATATCTGAAAAATTCGAAGTAAATAACGTCTCCGGTTTTTTGTACAACTGGGACAACACCGTCTCTTTTACAAATAACTTACCGGCTTACGAGGGAACTGACGTACTTTCGCTTCGTTCGCAAGGGGGTGCTGGTTGGTGGGGCTTCGGTTTTTTTGCTTCTTCCCCATTGAATTTTGAAAATTTTGCCAACGGCTATCTTCATTTCTCGTTGAGAACAACATCTGGCGAACTTTTCAGGGTTACTGTAAACGGAGCAAATTCCTCTAAGGGCGAAATAACATTCGATGGGAAAAATGACCCCTATGGCTTCATTCGCGACGGAAAGTGGCATCATATAGCGGTCCCCATGGCCGTTTTGACAGCTCAAGGGCTGAACCTTTCGGCCTGCGACAATATTTTTACCATGTCAGGCGGAACTATTTCAACCTTAGGCATCGACAATGTTTATCTGTCGACTAGTGAAATACCGCTAGAAAACCCTGCAATTTGCAAAACCGTATCGATTAGCGTATCACCAAAAAGTGCTACAGGGAAAACGGGCGTTAGAAAGAAATTTTCAGCAACAGGCAAAAATCAATTCGATCAATTGGCCGATGTTGAGCTCACATGGGAATGCAGCGGGGGAACCATCGATCAGGATGGATACTTTACAGCCTCGGATGCCGGAGAATACACCGTTACTGCCCGCATGGACACGCTCAGCGACAGTGCCACTATCAATATCCTATCGTCAGTTTCGGCACAAGTTTTTGAGAATGAAATTACAGTCAAACACCTGCCATTGACAAATAAAATAGAAATAAACGGACTGGAACCGAATTGTAGGATTAGTGTCTTCAATCTTCTGGGAGAAGAACTTTACAATAGTCAAGCGGGCCCGGGTTTCTATGAAATAGACCTTGAAAAAGTTGCAGTAAATTCAGTGTGCATAATAAACATCAGGAAAGGAGAAAAATCTAAAACGGTAAAAATTTCAGCACACTAACGACAAACACATTTAGAATTAAGTTGGAGATGTTTTCCCTTGCTAAGGATACTGCTATCAATTAGGGCGGCCTTTGTTACTGCCCATTTTGAAAAGAATTTCCTTTTCATGTTTCGACAAGCTATCGTAACCGGTTTTGCTGATTTTATCGAGAATAGTATTAATGTTTTCTTTTTCAGTCTTTTTCTTGAGATTGTATTCACGGTCAGACATGCGCTGAACCGATTTACGCCGATAACTTACGCGCATTGTCTTTCTCGACTGAAACCAGGAACCAAAGGAAAAAAGGAAGCGGTTAAAACCTTTCATAAAATCACGCCCATGCTTCAGCTGAGACATGTAAATGAAACCCCAGAGTGCACCGCCCAAATGAGCAATATTCCCTCCGGCATTAGAGCCTGTTATGCTCAGAAAATATATCAGAAGCGAAAACAAAGCAATCCAGACAATCTTGATTGGACCAAATATTGAACTGATAAGTAATAAATTAACAGAAAGATTAGGGACATATACTGCTGCCGCCACCACTATGGCAATAATAGATGCAGAAGCTCCCAGCAAAATCGTTTGATGGGCAATTTCGGCAAAAGCGGGAAAGAAATTAAATGCAAGAACATACAAAACGCCACCAGTAATACCCCCTGCGACATAAGTACCAAAGAGTTTTTGCTCATCGAAATACATAAGGAAAATTTTTCCAAACCAATAAAGCCAGAGCAAATTCATAAGAATATGCAAAAAATCGAAATGGAGAAACATGTAGGTGACTAATGTCCACGGACGAGAAGCTAACTGCGAGATGTCTGATGGTAGTGCCAGCCATTGCAGAAAATCGAAATCAACCTTGAAAAGAAATAAAAAAACATGAAGAATGCGCACTGCCAAAAAAACAGCAAGGTTTACATATATTAAGCGTGTAAGTACCGAGCCATGCTTAAAAGTGCTTTTCAATTCTTCCCAAATATTCATACTCAACAAATTATTAATCTGTTTCTTACCACAACAATCTTATTCAAAAAAAATGATTAATAAAAAGTATTGGTCGTTTTGTTCCAATATTTTATCATGAAAAACCCGAAAATCATTCCACCAAGGTGAGCAAAATGGGCAATATTACTACCAGTCATCGAGAGCCCAAGCACCAATTCCAATGCACCGTAAGCAATAACCATCCACTTTGCTTTGATAGGAATTGGAGGGAAAAGGAGCATCAACTGAGTATTCGGGAAAAGCATACCAAAACCGAGCAAAACACCATATACAGCCCCCGAAGCCCCAACAGTAGGAATATTCATTTTCATGGAAAGAAATTGCTGCATAAACGCAACAGATTCTCCTTCGTAAGAAGTTGATGTCGGATTATCAAGCCATGCTGTAGCAAAGTCGATAATACCCGGTAAGTTGAATCCCATCTCCTTTATTGCTGATTGATTTTTGTTAACAAATGACGAAAACAAGTCGGCTGAAGGAGTATTTGAAAAAGCGGAAACCGCATGAGCTATTGGACTAATTTCAAGATAATTAACAAAAGTATGCAATGCAGCAGCACCCAAGCCTGTAACAAAATAAAAAATCAGGAAACGCTTTGGCCCCCAAACACTTTCCAGCACGCGTCCAAACATCCACAAGGCAAACATATTGAAGAACAGGTGGGTAATTCCCCCATGCATAAACATGTGAGTAATAAATTGATAGAAATGAAAATACTCAGACTGAGGATAATGCAACCCCAGATACCGTGTAAGACTAAGACCCTTTGGCTCAAGAAGATATGTCGCAAACAACATAATCGCATTGATAATGATAAGGTTCTTGGTAACCGGAGGTATTTGTGTACCAGATGACCGAAATGAAGATGCCATATGTTAATTATTTAATCATTTTTCTACTAGTAATTATCTGTTTAACAATTATCGAGCCATTAAGTTTGACACAAAAATAGAATGATAATACTGCCAACATGTCAATTACTTCATTCTTTTTTCAAACTCATCGAACGGAATAATATCAACCACAGGCTTTCCCGTTGGTGAATAGTTTGGTGACTGACAAGCAAACAACGAGTCAATCAAGCAACTTACGGCTTCTTTCGAAAGCTGATAGCCATATTCTATAGCCGAAGCCTTGGCCAACGAGCAAGCGAGCCGCTCACGGGCTTTTTCTTTTATATCGAATACACTAGATTTAAACTCTTCGAGAAACGTTTCAATCATGCCTTTTGCATCAATGTCGCCTAAAACACCGGGAACCCCATTGAGGATAAACGTATCGGGACCAAACTCGCGAATATCGAAACCGATAGTATTCAGGTCATCGAACATAGAACGTAATATTGCAGCATCTGAACTATTAAGCTCAATAGTTTGAGAAAAGAGAAGTTGCTGACTAACCCCCTCATGATGAGCCATTATAGAAAGAAACTGCTCATACAAAATCCGTTGATGCGCCCTTCGCTGGTCAATGACCATCAACCCCGATTTCACAGGAGTAAGTATATATCTGTTTTTCAACTGAATAAACTTCTTAGAATCATCAAATGCCAGCGAAGAATCTTTCGTATCGGCAAAAAACTGTTGCTGAGTAACTTCGTCATCGGGTTTTACATCGAACGTTGCATCAGACATTGGGGAAGGATATAAATCTTTCCAGTTTTCCAAATTACTGTCAGAATTCGAAAATCCTGACTTACGATAACTCACTGAAGCAGGTTCTGAATCGAACGGATTATAATTCGGATTATATTGAATGGAGGGAAAGACAAGCCCATCAGTCGATTTTGGGGATATGGGTATTCCCGGGTTCCCTTCCTGATCGAAATCGATGCTTGGCCCTACATTGAATTTTCCTAAAGCTTCGCGCACAGCCGCATGAAGCATCTGCCAAACAGCACTTTCCGACTCAAATTTAATTTCGGTTTTGGTCGGATGAATATTGATATCGATACTTCCCGGATCCACCTCGAAACAAATAAAATACGAAGGAATCAGATCAGGAGGCAGGATTTTTTCGTAGCCCTGAATCACTGCTTTATGGAAGAACGGGTGTTTCATATATCGCCCATTCACAAAGAAATATTGCTCACCAAACGTTCGCCGGGCAAACTTTGGTTGGCCAATAAATCCAAAAATACGGGCTATTGAGGTTTCGGTCTGAACAGGCACAAGGCTCTGATTCATCGAGTTACCGAACAAACTAACAATCCGTTTGCGGAAGTTCCCAGCAGGCAATTCAAAAACAACTGTTCCATTATGGTATAGCGAAAACCCAACTTCAGGGGTCGCAAGAGCCACTCGTTGCAATTCAGAAATGATATGCCGCAATTCGGTATTGTTCGACTTCAGAAACTTACGCCGCGCCGGAACATTGAAAAACAGGTTTTTAACCATGAAGGTTGTACCCTCGGAACAAGAAATAACCTCTTGCGAAATAAGTTCAGAACCAGAAATATGGATGAAAGTTCCCACCTCGTCGTCGTGCCTGCGGGTTTTCAGTTCAACATCGGCAACCGAGGCAATCGAAGCCAACGCTTCGCCCCGAAACCCCATAGTACGAATGGCAAACAAATCGTTAGCCTCCCTGATTTTTGAAGTGGCATGCCTTTCGAAAGCCATACGGGCATCGGTTGGCGACATTCCCTTGCCGTTATCGGTTACTTGAATGAAGGTCCGGCCAGAATCTTTAGCCTGCACGGTAATTTTTGTAGCACCAGCATCTATCGCGTTTTCAACAAGTTCTTTCACCACCGAGGCAGGGCGTTGAATGACCTCGCCGGCGGCAATCTGGTTGGCTACAGAATCGGGCAAAAGATGGATAATATCGGACACGGCAGAAAAGTTTAACGCAACATAAAGAAGGCTAAAGCAGCCAACAAAAGAATAATAAAGAGCAACCGGTTATTCGAACGTTGGCGCTGCTTTTTATCCATCCAACGGCCGTTTGAAAAACCTTTTCGAAAATCTTCGCGGCTGATATACGGGCGATATGCTCCCGATTCATCCAGAAGGCCTAAATCGGAACGGATTCGGCGCTCACGAGCCTCCCGTTTTTCCTTTTCAGGATCCCAGTAACGCGGCTCAACCTTGAACTGACGTGGTTTTTGCAATTTAAAAAAGTTTCCCATAAATTCTCTTTTGATCAAACAAAGATAAGCCTTTTTTCATGGTTCAGAAACGACTTAAAAGAAGCCATATTCAAAAAGAAAAACAAAGCCGACCATAATTTTCCAATATATAATTCACATTTAAACAGGGTAAATGATTTTGACACAACATTTTTTGTAATTTAGACCTCAAAACCTCGAGCTATGTTAGTAAAAACATTTGGGAGTGCTGTTCAGGGAATAGATGCCCTAACCATAACTATTGAAGTAACCTCGTCGCAAGGCATTAAATTTCACATTGTTGGGTTACCCGATAATGCAATAAAAGAAAGCCAACAACGCATTGAATCGGCACTGCACGAAACAGGCTTTAAATGGCCCAAACAAAAAATCATAATCAATATGGCCCCGGCCGATATCCGCAAGGAAGGCTCATCGTACGACCTGCCCATTGCCATTGGCATACTAGCCGCTTCGGAACAAATAAAAGCCGATAAACTCGACCGTTTTGTAGTTATGGGAGAACTTTCACTCGACGGCAGCCTGCAGCCTATTAGAGGGGTACTTCCCATCGCCATAAAAGCACGGCAAGAAGGGTTCGAAGGCTTTATTCTTCCAAAAGCCAATGCGCGAGAAGCCGCAGTAGTTGATAAACTCAAAATTTATGGTGCTGATTCAATTGCTGAAGTGATTGAATTCTTCAACGAAGAAAAAGAGCTGGAACAGACCATTGTTGATACCCGGAAAGAATTTTTTGAAAATGTGATGCATTCCGACCTCGATTTCTCTGACGTGAAAGGCCAGGAGAACGTCAAGCGCGCCCTTGAAGTTGCTGCAGCCGGTGGCCATAACATTATTATGATTGGCCCTCCCGGGTCAGGAAAAACCATGCTGGCAAAACGCATACCTACCATATTACCTCCATTTACCCTTCACGAAGCCCTCGAAACAACAAAAATCCATTCGGTTGCCGGACAAATTGACAGTGAAACATCGCTTATGACACAACGCCCGTTCAGGAGCCCGCACCACACTATTTCTGACGTTGCCCTCGTTGGAGGTGGCACATATCCTCAGCCTGGCGAAATATCGTTAGCTCACAACGGGGTACTCTTTCTCGACGAGCTTCCTGAATTTAAACGAGCGGTATTAGAAGTTATGAGACAGCCCCTCGAAGACCGAAGAATTACAATCTCGCGGGCAAAATTTTCGGTTGAATATCCCTCAAGTGTGATGTTAGTAGCCAGTATGAACCCATGCCCATGTGGCTATTACAATCACCCAACTCGCGATTGCGTATGTGCACCCGGAATGGTAGCCAAATATCTAAACCGCATATCGGGTCCGCTCCTCGATCGTATCGATATCCATCTGGAAGTAATTCCTGTTCCCTTCGACAAACTACAAAACCAACCCCGTGCCGAAGGCAGTTGCGAAATACGCCAACGTGTAATACGAGCACGCGAGGCACAAGCTTTTCGGTTTAAGGATGAAAATGGCACCTATTGCAATGCACAAATGAGCTCAAAACAACTCCGAACATACTCGCAACCCGATGAAGCCGGTTCGCAATTATTGAAAACAGCGATGGAAAAATTGGGGTTATCGGCCCGTGCGTACGACCGTATTCTAAAGGTTTCGCGCACAATTGCCGATTTGGAAGGAAGCGAGAACGTGCTGGCACATCACCTTTCGGAAGCTATTCAGTACCGGAGCCTCGACCGTGAAAATTGGGGAGAGAAATAGCAATACAAAACACCTAAAATCTTGCGATTACAGTATCGCGATCGACAGCGTATGCTATAAAACACCCTAAGACATTTTCGGGGACATTGCTTGTTGGATTTCCGGGTGCAATAGTATTCAATGTTGCCCGGTCGTTTTCCGAAAGCCATGCATAATAATTAAAAGCTTCCTCACTAAGGTTGAACAATTCAACAACAACAGTATCTCCTGCAGAAAAGTTTCTGAAATACACGGGCAATGTTACCAATCCCCCATTCCCAAAAGAATCATCAAACAGTGAATATTCGCCCGAATCTTCTTCGCTCAATCTACGAACTTTCAGCCTAAAAAAGTTATCCCGATCAATTTGATCGGCAAGCGTTACATACAAATTTAAACTGTCGGGAGAACTATAAAACGGATTGGGCACGAAAGAGACATCGACAATTGGAACCGGAAACGGCAACGTGGCTTGCGATTGGATAATCTGATCACCAAGACTTATGTTCAACGTATAATTAAGACCAAAATTGGGGATAAAACTAACGGGCACAAACTCTCTCGCATTGTTAAGATCTAAAACAGTAACTTGACCGTTTTCGTCAGTGAGGTTTACTGTGGCATTATCCAATTTCTCTTGAATTACTTCATCGTAGAAATCCAGACTATATGATAAAGAAACATTTGCACAAGGAAATTCATTGCTCACATACGCCTCAACTACAAGTTTTTTTTCAGTCTTGTTCAAATCGAGAACCACATCTTCCTGACATGCAGCAAACAAAACCAGAAGTACTGTAAATGTAATAAGATTGTTCATTTTCATTGCTAAAAACTTACTATAATCATTTATATTCTGAATTATTTCGGGATTATACCCTGCTAAAATTTAAAATTCCAAGTAACCGAAGGGAGTACCGAAAACAAATAAACCATTACGGTTTTTGTTTTTCCTGGATTATCAGAATCTTCGGTAAAAATATAATTATAAGCATTCTTGTGTCCATAGGCATTGTAGACTGAGAAATTCAACTCAGACCGATAATTTTTTTTCTCCGCCAGAAGCCATGTAGCGCCAATATCGAGGCGATGATAATCAGGCATCCTGTATCCGTTACGCTCGGTGTATAGATTTACTGTTTTCCCATCAAAATAATACTTTCCGGCAGGGAAAGTAACAGCATTCCCGGTATAATAAATCCAGTTGGCCGAGATAGTCCACTTAGGATTTAACCGATAGATTCCAACGATAGCCAAATCGTGAATACGGTCTTGCCTGGCCGGGTACCAATGATTGTTGTTAATCCCATCGATTTGCTTTAAGGAACGGGATAACGTATATGAAATCCAACCGGTTAATTTTCCCTCAGCTTTTTCCAACATCAATTCAAGCCCATAAGCTTTACCGGTACCATACAGGAGTTCTCCCTCAACCATTTCGTTTAAAATTATTTCGGCACCAGTCTTATAATCAATCTGATTATACATCCACTTATAATATGTTTCGGCAGAAAACTGATAGATATGATTGTTAAAATTCCGAAAGAAACCCAAGCTGACCTGATCGGCTAACTGTGGTTTTACATTTGGAGAACTGGGCACCCACAAATCTATAGGAGTACCGGAAGTTGCATTCTGCAATAAATGAATATATTGCGATAACCGATTATAACCCGCCTTTATGCTGGCATTTTCATTTAGAATTAATGAGGTATTCAGCCGAGGTTCGACGTACCAGTATGGACTATAAAATTCGCCCTCCCCGTACATTGAAGAATCGGCAAGCTCTCCTTTAACATCAAACTGATATTCCGTACCCTTTCCAACTCGTGTAAATCCAGACACACGCAGTCCGTACCCAATGCTAAACCTTGATCCAACTTTCTGTTCATTTGAGATATATGCAGCAGTCTCAATGCCTTGCTTTTGAGAAGCCACAAATGATTGCGCATTGTCGTCGGGCAGTACAAGCTTCAGGTTACCAGGCTTAAAAACATAACGGGTTGCTTCAACTCCAAAAGAAACCGTGTTATCGTTGTTGATGTACCAGATAAAACGCTGCTTCACATTCTGCCCAATCACTCCGGCTTTCAGGTCGAATGAAAAGTCGAGGTTTGCAGCAGTCTTATAATCATAATCGTTGTAAATAAGTGAAGTGTTGCTAACAAACCGGGGCGAAAATTGATGAAACCAGCGCATGGTTCCCACTTTATTGCCCCAGTCGAAACCCATAATGTCAGTTTTCAACGCATCGCGACCGAGATAGCCTGAAAGAAAAAGTCGGTCTTTATCTCCAAAATCGACATGGATTTTTGCATTTAAGTCGTAAAAATATAGTTTGCTTTTGCGCAGTATTTCATTATCGGCCAACAAAAGAAATAAATCGGCATAGGTGCGGCGGCCCGACAAAAGAAACGAACTTATATTTTTAACAATAGGCCCTTCCAGTGTCAACCTACTGGATATTAACCCCAATCCTCCAGATGCAGAAAAGTGTTCACTGTTGCCTTCGCGCATACGGACATCGAGTACTGAAGAAGATCGTCCACCAAAATTAGCAGGAACACCGCCTTTGTATAGCTTTACGTCGTTCACTACATCAGAGTTGAAAACCGAGAAAAACCCTAGCAAATGACCAGAATTGAAAACCTGGGCATCGTCGAGCAAAACAAGGTTCTGATCGGCCTGCCCCCCACGAACAAAAAAGCCAGTGCTCCCTTCGCCTGAGGAAGACACCCCCGGAAGTAACTGTATGGTTTTCAACACATCTTGCTCCCCGAAAATTACCGGAATAACTTTAATGGCTTGGGGCGATAATTTTACCGTACCCATTTCATTACTTACAATATTCTGATTGCGGGCCTCGGTACTGACCACTATTTCGCCAATTTCTTCAGATCTTGGATTGAGCTTTATGTTATAAACCATATCGCGCTCAACAGCCAAAGTATATTCAAGAGTTTCGTACCCTAAAAAACTTACGGAAAATGAATAAAGGCCCGGGGACATACTCATGGTATAAAACCCATATGTATTAGTTGTAGTCCCATGCTTTATCTGCTTTACATACACCGAGGCACCAATCAAATCTTCCCCCGATGTGGCATCGCTAACAGTACCGCTAACCCTAAAAGATGGATTTCCCAAAAGCGATATTGATAAAATTAAAAAATACAACAAGAGTGATTTTTTCATCGCGTTTTCATCATTAACGTTACAACTATTGACAGAAAAATTACCCCACAGTTGCTTTTGATTTATCTTATGAAAGTCCGATTGTATCCGACTAATTGTCGACAGACATCACACTGGCAATATTTTGCTTCAACTTTGAATACCCTGCACGTTTTAATGCTGATTTAGAAAACAAAGCAGTAAAACCTTCATGTGTAATATTTTCCCAATCAGAGGATGTGAATTCAAGCAATTCTTGTTTAGGAGCAAACTCGTGAACATCATGAGGAGAGAGCTTTTGATTCCAAGGACAAACATCCTGACAGATATCACAACCAAAAATCCTGTTTTTTAATGCTGGTTTTAATTTTTCCGGGACTTCCCCCTTAAGCTCAATTGTTAGATAAGAAATACACTTTCGGGCATCAAGCCGATAAGGAGCAACAAAGGCTGAAGAGGGGCACGAGTTTAAACAACGAGTACAATTTCCACAATGTTCTTTATCGTATGGCTGATCATATTCAAGCTCAGTATCGACAAAAAGTTCACCAATAAAGACAAACGAGCCAAACTTGGGGTTAATAAGTAACCCGTTCTTCCCAATCCACCCTAAACCCGCTTTCACAGCCCAAGCCCGTTCCAAAACAGGTGCAGAATCACAAAAATACCTGCCTTGAACAGGAGCAATTTCCGCCCCAATAAAATCGAAAAGCTTGGCTAATTTACCCTTAACAACCTCGTGATAGTCTTCCCCATAGGCATATTTTGAAAGCATAAGGCCTGTTTCATTGGAAAGTACTTTTTTGGGGAAATAATTCAAAAGAACAACAATTGCCGATTTTGCCCCGGGAACTAAAAGCGAAGGATCGAGGCGCTTGTCGAAATGATTAGCCATGTAGGTCATCTCGCCGTAATAATTGTTTTCAAGATAATCTCTTAAGCCCTGTTCTTGCTCAACCAGCTTCTCAACATTGGCAAAGCCGCAAGCCGAAAAACCCAACGAAAGGGCTTTATTCCTAATTAATTCAGAGCGACGGGCAATATCCATTTCAACGTGCATATAAAACCGGAACCTATAACTTGATGCGAATCCTTTTTGCCGACTCTTTTCGGGTAACCAACATCGGTACAGCTACGCCAACAGCGAGGGAAAGAAGAATGAAAGTAGCTTTCATGGCAGCCTGAAAGGTGTCGGTAAGTACAACTTCCATTCCTGTCTCAGTAGTATGAACTGCTATTTTCATTAACCCGATCATCATCTGATAAGCCAATGCACCCGGCACCATTGGGATAACCGCAGGAATAGAAAAAATAAGAGGTGGCGAATGAATCTCATGAGCCAAAGGAATACTTACAATTCCGACAAGAGATGCGCCCGCAAGTGAAGCAAAAATTATATTGACATCGATCTCCAAAAGAACAAATTTCACAAAACTTCCAAGAGCCCCAATCCAGGCAATTGCCCAAAGTGTTCTTTGAGGCACGTTGAATAAAACTCCAAAACCAAGAGCAGCTATTCCCGCCCAAAAACCTTTTTCGAGTATTAAAAATGCTTCTTCCATTTCGTCAAATTTTATATAAAACCATGGCCAACATCATCCCCAACGCGATACAAAAAGCGATCATAAAGCCATTCACTCCACGCACAATCCCGGTAGATACATTTCCATCGATAAGATCGGTAAAAGAATTAATAAGCGGCACCCCAGGCACCAGGAACAACACCGATGTAGCAAAAGCCAGTTCGGGCGCTTTTCCAATTCCCAATTTAACAGCAGCCCCGGCAATAAGCGAAGCCACAGCAGCGGCCATCAACACACAGATAAATAGGTTGAAATTCTTCTTGACAGCTTCTTGCCGAACAAACAAGCCCGAAAAAGTAGCAATAAAAGCTACCAGCATTTCAATCCCTCCACCACCAAACAATCGGCAGAAAGAAGCTCCGGCAAGACTAACCAGCAAAAGGATCAGCCATCGGGGATAATGAGGCAAAGATTTCAGCCGATTTAATTCTTCATTTATGCGATCGAGCTCCCAATCTTCGTCCTGAACCCGCCAACTCATTCGACTAATTCCAGAAAGCACTTTAAAATTAACTCCATGCGGTGGAGTGCGTTTTAGTTTACTGGTAAACGTTTCCCCCTCGTCATCGATAACACTTACCATTAGCGCCCGATGCGTAATCAGCAACTCAACCTGATAACCAAGCGAATGTGCAATTCGGTTCACAGTTACCCGAATTCTACCCGTATTCGCCCCTGCCCCCATGAGCAAGGCTCCTGTTTCGAGAAGCACATCAGCAATTTTTCCCAATTCCTGATTCATAATTCAACATCTATTGATATTCAAACAAGGTACAAACAAACATCATTAACTGAAAGTTCCGTTAACCGAAAGAATGTTTTTTAGAAAATGGCTGCAAGAATACCAAATCTACATCAAGCAAGAAAAAATAGAGTGTTAAGGTTTTGATAAATCGAAGACAAGTCAATATAAAGAATTATAACAATTCCTGATAATTGGAAACCATTTGTTTGATGAAAGACTGAAGAATTGAGGTAAGTTCCACTGGTTTTTCAACTTTGGCAAAGCTGCCTGTGTTGAGCAGCCAAATAGCAAAGCCATGCAGTTCGTCGTTTGCAAATTGCATCCTAACATGCCCACCTACATCTTCTTGTCCAACAAAACCATACCAATATTTTGAATCGTCGAGGTATTTTACCCTCTCTTTGGGCACCAATATCGAAATAGTAACTTCGTTAGGCATAGGGTTTACCAACCTCAGGTATTCTTCAACTGATGGATGTTGCTTTTCAGTAAAAAATTCGTTGATCAGTTCGAGCGAAACTATCCTGTCCAGCCGGAAATCGCGATAGTCGGATCTTAACTTGCACCATGCCATAAGATGCCAACGTTGGCTGTAATTACAAAGTCCAATGGGCTCCACTATCCTGCAGGTTTTTTCTTCCGCATATTTCGACTCATATTCAATCTTCAACATTTGCTTATTGGCCAATGCCTGTTGTATTTCATATAGATACAAATAGTTACAAGTAGTTTCACGACCATTACGATTGAATACGGTTATACGGTCGTATAGTTTTTCCAGATGGTCTTTTTCGCCGGGTTTTAATATGGCCTTGATTTTGTAAAGCGCAGAACAAAAATCGGTTTTCACTTTCTCATCGCTCATTTTTTCAATAAGCTTTTCACCAAAAAGCAATGCAGCAGCTTCGTCGTGGGTAAACATAACTGGAGGTAGATGAAAGTTTTCCATCAAATAATAACCAACTCCTGCTTCAGCACCAATAGGAATCCCTGCTTCTTCAAGTGCCCTAATATCTCGATACACCGTGCGAAGGCTAATGTCGAAACGGCCGGCAATTTCATGTGCCTTAACAATCCGTTTGCTCTGAAGTTGAATTAATATGGCATTTAGCCTGTCAATCCGGTTCATTTTAAAAGCTTAGAAACAGGTTTTAAAAGTAGTTGAAAAAAAGAAGATACGAAACGGAATGAAGCACAGACAGAATCAAAACAGGAAACAGGCACCCCCTGAACCGGGCTCAATTGACCGCAATCCAGATGTTGCCTGTTTCCTTCACTACTCTACTGATAGCTTATAATCAGTAAATCTCAAATTGTATTTCGGTAATGCAATTCTCCTGATTTTCGAAATCACTAAGAATATACACCTCGCGGCTTACTCCTGAAAACGGAATCGATTTTCTGGTTACTTCACCCATAATTTTTTGATAGGCGTTCATCATTGTATTCCATGGCCCTTTGTGGATTTCTGAAATACAATTAAAAACAGGCAATTCAACAAATTTAAACCGACCTGGGTTTCCTTTGGCTTCTTTCACAGGGATACAAATGTCGAGGAGAAATTTTGTATTGGGTTGTCCATCAGAGTTGGTATATTGCCAAAACTGAGGCCCAATAATTTCGAGGTTCAGGTCGCTGGCCATTTTTTGCAAATCGTTGGCAAGCGTTCCAACATCGTTTGTTAATGTAGCCAAACTCGACTCAAGAGAACACATTAATACAGTGGCTTTTTCCACACTCTTTTTTTCCATGGCATTAATTCTTTGATTGGTTAATACTAAAAATACGGTTAATAGAACTACACAAAATGTAGGTAATGTTTTCATGGCTATTCTTTTTAATTAAACATCGGGACAAAGGAAAACTCCGGGAATGACAACAGTGTGTCAGTAGCAAAAAAGAAAATTAACTTTACATGGAAAAAAAGAAAAGTGAGTGTTACAAAACGTCATCGATGCATACAAATGTATATGCGATACGAAAGGATTAGCGCATAATTTTTACATTTGCAAGGTATGGAGAACACAATTATACGCAACAGCGCCAAATTTGTCTCATGGGTTTTCAGTCCATTACTGGTTCCTTCGTTGGGATTCGTATTGTTAATGAACCATATACCTGGAGTTGAGTTTTACTCTTTCAGATTAAAAATGGTACTGCTTGCGGTAGTGGTATTTTCGAGTTGTTTACTGCCGTTACTCTATTCCCTGATTTCTGCTCTGAACCACCGCCTTTTAAAAACAGAAGGGAACAAGAATAACAAAGTAATGCTGTCGCTCTTTACCGCATTAAGCCTTTTTGTTGGTGCTCAATTTTTATCAAAACTTCCGGTTGCAGGTGTTTTCCGAATTTTATTATTCGGGGCTTGTTTGCTAACTATTTTACTTTTTCTTATTTCTTTTCGCTGGAATATTTCGGAGCACACTTTCTCCCTTGGAGGCTTGTGGGGGGCACTTATAGCTCTTAATTTCAGGTACGGAATGGACCTTGTACCCGCTTTACTTTTGATAAGCATTATTGCAGGAATTACTGCAAGTGCCAAAATTTTTCTTGAACACCACAGCGATGCTGAAATCTATACCGGATTCGTAACTGGTGCGTCTGTGATGTTTTCTTTTCTCATCCTTATTTAACAACCAGCCGGGCATCGGCAAAGCGCCCTTTCGCCTGGCGAATGCGGGTTAATGCCTTTTCGGCCTCGCTAAAACTTTTGTACGAACTAATTGCCAGTTTATTCCAACCATCGTTGTTAATTTCTACAATAACTGGTGAAAAACCTTTTTGTTCCAATTCGTCTTTCATGGCCAACGCATATTTTTCAACAGAAAAACTGGCAATTACAATAAAGTACTTATCATCTGCACTGGCAGGCCTTAATGAAGAAGGGTCAAACACTACTTCTGGCGTCTGAATAGTATCTGCCTTTGCCAAAACAGAAGGTGCCAACGCTGCACTATCTTTTCTATATGGCTTATTTATAGCATATTCATCGTTACTTTTTTGTTTACAACTCCAGATAATAACGAGCAAAAGAATAATTAGTAATGATTTTTTCATTACGATGAACTTCATAAATGTTTCATAGAAACTAGGTAAGGTTTTTCCAGTAAAAAAAATCAGTCAACAAACTTGTAACCAATTCCTTTTAAGGTTTTGATATGGTCTTCACCAATTTTCTCACGCAACTTACGAATATGAACATCGATGGTACGGTCGCCAACAATAACCTGTTCGCCCCACACCGACGAGTAAATTTCTTCGCGTGTAAACACTTTACCAGGTTTTGAAGCGAGCAACGAGAGGAGTTCGAATTCTTTTCTCGGAAGGATCATTTCCTGTCCGGCAACAGAAATCATGTAACGCTCCCTGTCGATCGATAGGCTACCAATGTTGATGGTTGTATCGTCGGCTACCTTTTCTTCTTCTTCAACAACCTGTGTTCGCTTCAACAAGGCTTTCACCCTGCTAAGAAGCACTTTGGGACGAATAGGTTTTGTAATATAATCATCGGCACCGGCTTCGAAACCGGCAATTTGTGAATAGTCTTCGCTACGAGCAGTAAGAAAGGCAATAATAGTACTTTTAAGCTTGGGAATCTTCCGAATCTCTTCACAGGTAACAATTCCGTCCATTTCAGGCATCATTACGTCGAGAATAATAAGGTCGGGTTCTTTCTTTTCAGCAATTCGAATGGCATCTTTCCCGTTTTGTGCGGTATACACTTTATACCCTTCTTTTTCAAGATTATAACTTATGAATTCGAGGATGTCGATTTCGTCATCGACCAACAATATTTTCTTTTCTTCGCTCATAATCTTCAATTTTAATTGTTGATAAAGATAGAAAATGGGTTTTATAATAAATAAACTTAGAGAAAAAAAGTCAATTCACCGCCTTTTGTAAGGTAAATGTGAAGGTTGTGCCCACCTCGGGCTGGCTTTTTACGTTGATGGTTTGATTGTGAGCCTCGATAATGTGCTTCACAATGGCCAGGCCCAGCCCTGTTCCGCCTTGCTCGCGAGAGCGATGCTTGTCGACACGATAGAAGCGCTCGAAAATACGGGGCAAATGATCTTTATCTACCCCTATCCCGTTATCAGAAACCTCTACAACAATATGGTCATCAAGGTCGAAGAACCCAACGCGAACATAACCACCTTTTTTTCCGTATTTAATACTATTAACAACAAGATTACTAACTACTTCCATAATTCTCTTTTTGTCGGCATAAACCTTTACGGGTTTGTCGGTACGAGTCGAGAATTCAAGGTTAATTTTACGCTCTTGTGCCATTAATAATTCAATTTCGAACACGTCTTCAACTAAACGGACAAAATCGAAATTTTCCATTTTAAGTTTCAGTTCACCCGATTCAAGCTTATTGATCGACTCTAGATCTTCAACAATCGAAATCATTCGGTCGATGCTTTTAACAGTACGTTGAAGATACAGATGGTTAATGCGGGGATCATCTATCCCTCCATCGAGAAGGGTGAGAATGTATCCCTGAATATTAAAAATCGGGGTTTTCAGCTCGTGAGAAACATTTCCAACAAACTCCTTCCGATAGCGTTCCAACTCTTTTAATTTTTGGATTTCGGCCTGTTTTTGTGTTGCCCATAACGTTACTTCATCGTTCACATCGATATTCAAGTTTCGTTTTCTTGAATATTCCCTGGCTTTTCTTACTTCTTCAACAGGAACATCCCTAATAATTTTGAATATTGGTTTTAACCTCTTTTCAATAAGATGGTTCAGAAAAATATTGGCACCCATGAAAACAAGGAAAAAAGAAATCACAAAAAACATGATCAATACCAGCGGACTATCTCCCCATACGAGAAAAAGGAAATAAGCTGCAACCGAAAAAACCAATGAAACAATGACCGAAGTCCATACCGCAATAGCCCGAGGGCGTAAACTCTTCATAAACCGACATTTTTTTCGCTAAATTAGAAATGAAAAACTACACTGACAATTAATTTTAATTTAAGCCATAACTCTCAGCAAAACAAATTGAACAGCAATTGCCAAGAACAACTTGACTTTACTATTCCTTAACATTTTTTTAAAAAAGTAAAAACTTTTGGCTTCAGAATTGGACGTAGCTTTGTGCGGGCTTTAAAATGGGCAAAACCATACTTAACACCTGTAAATAATGAGTGACTTCTATTTAATTCTTACCGTTGTATTGTTCGCGCTTGCTATATCCGATTTAATCGTTGGTGTTTCGAACGATGCTGTTAACTTTCTCAACTCGGCCATTGGATCAAAATCGGCCCCCAAATGGTTAATTTTTGGCATTGCCGGTCTGGGAATTCTTATAGGTTCAACTTTTTCGAACGGCATGATGGAAATTGCCCGAAAAGGAATTTTTCACCCCGAGATGTTCGTGTTTTCTGAGATCATGGTCATTTTCCTTGCGGTTATGATCACCGATGTAATTATCCTTGATCTTTTCAACACTTTCGGGTTTCCCACTTCCACTACAGTATCAATTGTTTTTGAACTCCTTGGAGCTGCAGTTTCTGTATCGCTGGTTAAAATGGCCCAAGTTGGAGAAGCATTTACAGAATTAAGTAAATACATCAACTCAGAGAAAGCATTGATGATCATAGTGGGCATACTCACTTCGGTGGTGATCTCTTTTATTGTAGGGGTATTAATACACTGGATCACAAGATTCTTATTCTCATTTCGTTACGAAAGTCGTCTAAAATATTTAGGTGGGATATATGGTAGTTTGGCCATCACATTTATCATCTATTTCATGATCATTAAAGGAGCAAAAGATGCTTCATTTATGACACCCGAAAATTACGAATGGATTTCAGCCAACATGAAATCGATTCTTATATATTGCTTTATAGGCTTATCTATTTTGTTACAAGGGTTGTATTGGCTCTTCAAAATAGATATCCTTAAAGTTGTTGTATTAGCAGGAACATTTGCCCTTGCATGGGCTTTCGCCGGCAACGACTTAGTAAATTTTATTGGTGTCCCTTTAGCCGGATTTGCCGCATATAAAAGCTGGGTGGCATCAGGAGTCCCGGCCGATTCGTTCAACATGATATCCCTTCAGGGGGAGGTTAAAACACCAACCATAATGCTTGTTATTGCAGGCATCATAATGGTAGTAACTCTAATTTCATCAAAAAAAGCTCGTTCTGTTATAAAAACTTCTGTTGATCTTTCGAGGCAAACGGAAGGAGAAGAACGATTTAGCTCATCAGCATTTTCGAGACTTATTGTGGGGGTTAGCATGAGAACAAGCGATATGGTATCGAGAATTGTTCCAGTAAAAGTTTCAAATTTTATTGAACGCCAATTTCAAACTGTTCCTGAAGATAAAACCATTGCGGCCAGTGAAAGACCGGCATTCGACAAGCTTCGTGCCGCATCAAACTTATTGGTAGCCGCGGTGCTAATTTCAATTGGAACTTCATTAAAGCTTCCCTTGTCAACCACTTATGTAACATTTATGGTTGCCATGAGTACCTCACTGGCCGACAGGGCCTGGGGCCGCGAATCAGCAGTATACCGAATATCGGGCGTAGTTGCCGTAATTGCTGGCTGGTTTCTTACTGCAGTTATCACCTTTACCGTTGCTTTCTTTGTCGCCCGCATCATTAACTGGGGCGGAATCATAGCCATAGCCATACTTATCGCCCTTGCCTTGTTCTTAATTTTACGGTCGACAATTATCTTCAAACGCCGTGAAAAAATCAAAGCAGAAGCGATTGAGGAAGAAGATGCTCTGGAACAAAATTTCTCGGCACAAAAAATACTCGAAAAATGTAATAAGAATGCACTCAAGTCAATAATATCCACATCAAAAGCCTATTACCTCTGTTTCGAGGGCTTTTTCAACGACGACAGGCTACAATTAAAAAGCGCAGTTGCCGAAGCAGAAGAAATTGACAAGAAAGCTAAGAAGTGGAAAGACAACGTTTTCAAAACTATCGAAAAGTTACAACAAGACCAGATAGATACCGGCCATTTCTATGTTCAGGTAGTCGACTATCTTCGCGAAATGGCTCACTCGCTGAATTACACGATTAAACCGGTGTATACCCATTTTGAAAACAAACACAAAGCTTTCGATGAAGAACAAATTGAAGAATTCAACCAGTTCAGAGGCAGCCTTAATGACTTTTTCAATTATTCGATATATATTCTACGCGAAAAACGGTTCGACGAGATAGATGAACTTATTGAAAAGCGTGTTGCATTGGTCAACAAACTTAAGGAACTTGAAAAGAGCCATATAAAAAGGATTAAGAATAAGGCCGTATCTACCCGTAATTCAATTTTATACTTCAACATCATTTCCGAAACAAAAACCTTGCTGCTCAACTTAATAAACGTTGTGAAAGCTCAACGCGATTTTGTTGAAGAAACAAAACCATATGTTGATTAAGAACAAAACACACATACAAAAACCTGCTCGACGGCAGGTTTTTTTGTATTCCATAATGTAATATAGAGAGCTTATGTTGCTGAAAAAAGTTACTCTACAGTAACTGATTTGGCCAGATTTCGAGGCTGATCAACATCGCACCCTTTTAGCACCGCAAGATAATAGGCAAAAAGCTGCAAGGGGACAATGGCGAGCAAGGGTGAAAGTACGGGATCTGACTTCGGAATTTCGAAAATATCGTTTACCATATTCCTGAGCTCATTGTCGCCTTCGGTTATTACAGCAATAATGTTCCCTTTACGCGCCTTAACTTCTTGGATATTGCTAACGATCTTCTCGTAATACCTGTCTTTTGCGGCAACCACAATTACAGGCAGATTTGTATCGACCAAGGCAATTGGACCGTGTTTCATCTCGCCAGCGGCATATCCTTCGGCGTGGATATAGGAAATTTCTTTTAATTTCAAAGCACCTTCGAGCGCAACAGGGAAAAGGTAACCTCTTCCTAAATATAAAGAATTGATGCTGGTGGTATATTTCGAGGCTATGTCACGAATCTTCAAATGCGACATCAATATCGTTTCAATTTTATCGGGTACTGCAAGTAAGTCGTTGATAATGGAGAAGTATCGTTCGTCGGATATTGTTTTATGTTTACGTGCCAGCCGCATTGCCAACAAGGTAATTACAGTAACCTGAGCAGTAAATGCTTTAGTTGAAGCAACCCCTATTTCTACTCCGGCATGAGTATAAATACCTGCATCGGTTTCGCGTGCAATGCTGGAACCCACCACATTGCAAATTCCCAGCACCAAGGCCCCTCTTTCTTTAACCATACGTATTGCAGCCAAGGTATCGGCGGTTTCTCCACTCTGGCTTATGGCCAAAACCACATCGTCTTTGTTAATAATAGGCTTGCGGTATCTGTATTCTGAGGCATATTCAACTTCAACAGGGATCTGCGCATACTCTTCAATCAAATACTCCCCGATGAGGGCAGCATGCCATGATGTTCCGCAAGCAATAATAATAATGCGGCGTGCATCAAGAATACGCGGCATGACCTCGGAAAGCCCGCCCAAGAACACTTCTTTGGTTACTGGGTTGATACGGCCTTTAAACGAATCTGAAATAGTTTTAGGCTGTTCAAATATTTCTTTCAGCATAAAGTGGTCATACCCATTCTTTTCAATCTCACCCACACTGAGTTCGAGTTGCTGAATTTCGGGAGTAATTTCTTCGTCGTTATCGACAGTTTTCAGGGTAAAACTATTCCTCGACAATATGGCTACATCGTTATCGTTCAGGTAAACAACGTTCCTCGTATATTCAATCATCGGAGTTGCATCAGAACCGATGAAAAATTCGCCTTGTCCAATTCCTATGGCTAAAGGACTACTTTTCCGGGCGGCAATTAGCCTATCGGGTTCTTCACTACACATTACAACAAGCCCATAAGCACCAATTACCCTGGATAAAGCCATTCGAACTGCAAGTTCTGCATTTACAGACTCGCCCTTTACATACATGTATTCTATCAAGTTTGCCAGCACCTCAGTGTCGGTTTGCCCATAAAAAGTATATCCTTTCAACGCTAAGTCGCGACGCAGTTTGTCATAGTTTTCAATTATCCCATTGTGAATGATAGTGAATAATCCTTTCATGGAGGTATGGGGGTGGGCATTAATATCGTTAGGTTCACCATGGGTTGCCCACCGCGTATGAGCCATGCCAATGTTCCCCGACACATCTTTATCGGAACAGTAAACTTTCAGTTCGTTTACTTTTCCTTTCTTTTTGTAAACATTAATTTTCTGATTTTGAATTAAGGCAATTCCAGAAGAGTCGTAACCACGATATTCTAATCTTTTCAGGCCTTTCATGAGTAATGGGTAGGCATTTTTGCCACCAATATATCCAACAATTCCGCACATACTTTATTTTATTAGGGATAAAAAACAAAAAAAAGAGAAAGTAAAACTTTCTCTGTGATATGTTTATTGATTTAAAATTTTATCGTAAAAATCGTTATACGCCTCAATGTAAGTCTCTTCTGTTTGATAACTCAGCACAGGCTTCCCGCTTTTGGCAATACATTCTTCGATTTCCTTATCTATTCGGTCACTTCCAAGTACAATTCCATCGCAATATTGAATGGCTAGCTTGTAAAAACTTTTGTAAGAAGCTTCCTTGAGGATGGTAACATCGTCAGGTGTAATTTCATCATTTTGCACTTTCTCCGGAAGTATCTCATCAAAAGGTTTATCAAATGTGTCGTTATAAACAGAAATTACCACTTTTGCGTCCTGAAAAAGAGGATCATCGGCAAAAGTACGTTTAATCAAAATCGGAACAATGGCACTGAACCATCCGTGACAATGAACCAAATCTGGAGCCCAACGCAGTTTAATAGCTGTTTCGAGCACTCCGCGCCCAAAAAAGATTGCCCGTTCATCGTTATCGTCGAAAGGATTGCCATCGTCATCAGTCATAACAAATTTACGATGGAAATAATCATCGTTATCGATAAAATACACCTGCATTCGCGCAGCCTGAATCGAAGCCACTTTAATAATTAAAGGATGGTCGGTATCATTGATCACAAGGTTCATTCCCGACAAACGAATCACTTCGTGCAATTGATTGCGCCGCTCGTTAACACAGCCATATCGGGGCATGAATGTACGAATTTCTTTTCCTCTTTCCTGGATTCCCTGTGGAAGGTATCGGCCAATAATTGACTTTTCAGATTCGGGTAAGTAAGGAGTGATTTCCTCAAAGACAAACAATACCTTTTTCTTTTCCATTTCTAATTAACCAACAAATTGATTTTGCAAAAGTAGTAAAATTACATGAATAATCAATCCGTAAATACAACAGTAACATTAGGCAAAAGATTGGGTGTTATCTTGTTAAATTCGCTATTTATTTATTTACTTTGCAATTCATTTTTGAAAAATGGAAGTAGTTAGAACGATTAAAGATCTTAGCAAAATCATTGACAACCAAAGAGTTAGTGGTTCAAAAATTGGTTTTGTCCCTACCATGGGAGCGTTGCATCAAGGACATATTTCGTTGGTTAAGCGTGCCGGAGAAGAATGTAGTTTTGTTGTGGTCAGTATTTTTGTGAATCCCACCCAATTCAATAATAAAGAAGATTTAGAGCGTTACCCACGCGATTTAGGTGCCGATGTTGCCCTTTTGGAAAAAACGAAGTGCAATTTGATCTTTGCACCAACAGCTGAAGAAATGTATCCTGAACCTGACACCCGGGCATTCAATTTTGGTGATATTGAAAATGTTATGGAGGGTGTATACCGCCCTGGCCATTTTAATGGGGTTGCACAAATAGTAAGCAAGCTTTTTGATGCCGTACGTCCCGACAATGCCTATTTCGGATTGAAAGATTTTCAACAACTTGCCATTATTAAAAAAATGGTAAATATGATGAACTATCCGATCACTATCGTTCCTTGTGCGATTGTTCGCGAGGCCGACGGGTTGGCCATGAGCTCAAGAAACAAGTTACTTAGCAAGGAACAGCGTGAAAATGCAACAGTAATCTCGAAAACTCTTTTCGATGCTGTTAAACTGAAGGATAACTACGATGTTGAAAGCCTTAAAAAATGGGTAACTGAAACCATCAACAATAATCCCTACCTCGATACCGAGTATTTTGAAATTGTTAACGACACAACTCTTCAACCTATAAATAACTGGGATGAAAAAGTCAACAAAATTGGCTGCATAGCTGTTCATTGTGGTAAAGTGAGGTTAATTGACAACGTAATGTTTTAAACAATGTTTATTGAAGTTTGCAAATCGAAAATTCATAAGGTTTCGGTAACCGAAGCTAACCTGCAGTATGTGGGTAGTATAACCATTGACGAAGCGTTAATGGACGCAGCAAACCTTATCGAGAATGAGAAAGTACAGGTAGTAAACCTCAACAACGGTGAACGCCTCGAAACATACGTAATTAAAGGGAAACGTGGAAGCGGCGTTATTTGCCTCAACGGCCCCGCTGCCCGAAAAGTTGCTGTTGGCGATATCGTTATTATTATTTCTTATGCCATGATGGATTTTGAAGAAGCCAAATCGTTTAAACCCAGCTTGGTTTTTCCTGATACAGAAACAAATATGCTGATATAATCAATCTATCGCTATTTTTTTCACTTCACGTTTTCCATCTACATTCAATAGTAAGAAATACACACCGGCAGGAAGTTGAAGTTGGCTGGTGTTAATTTCAAAAGCATGTTTTCCCCCATTGAGCATTCCATCAAATAAACTGGATGCAACTTTTCCTTCAATAGAAAACAATGACAGATCAACCTTAAGCCGACAATTTGCTTCAGGCAAGGTAAAAGTAATTTCAGCATTATTCAACATAGGGTTAGGAAAACACGATAACCCAAATGAAGCATTTTCGAACATCAAATGAGGTGTAGTAACCCGATCCTTGTTAAAAAACCAGCTTTCAACGATTTGCTCGCCCCAAGTATTCCTGGCTGATACATTTACAAAAATAGTATCACGGTAACCCTCCGGAGCCATCGACAATACAAAAACAGTATCGGTACGGGCAAGTTCTTTCGAAAACAAAAGGTTGTCCTCATGAAACAACTGTAGCAAATAATCGTTGGCGCCAACAGCCCTCTCCCACGAAAACTCAACCCGTTCACTCCACAAAGTATCGTCTACAGCAGGACTTAAAAGACTGAACAATTGAGGTTTTTGAGCCGAGGTTGAAAAGAATGTTTGCAAAGGGTATGATTTTAATGAATCAATCCAGGCCCATGCAGTAAGCCGATAGGAACTCCCCGCAACAAGTTCGTCGGTAACAGAATTGGAGAAACACACCTCTCCGTCTTCCGAAGAAAATGATTTTAAATAATCCTTTCCACCCGATATTGAATCACAAATTTCGAAGTAATACGATGTCGCTCCACTGAGCGGAACTACCGAAAAACATGGCAAACAAGAAATATCGCGATCATTAGGTAGAGGCGATAAAAGTTCAAGCGATTTATTGATCCTGAAAGAATACGGGGTGTAAGCACTGCAAGTTATTTCGCTTTCGCGCAGGCCAGCTTCGATATATAGGAAATACTTATCGCCATACAACTCAGGTACTCTCCACGAAATAGAATTTGTTGATTTTATACCGGGGGTATGGTTTTTACGACGAACTATTTCAATGATGTTTTTTGACGAATCGCAAAGGCTAATCTTCACGAACTTAATTTCTCCTTCTGTTTCATATCCAATAGTGTAATTGTTGTTTATATCGAGCTTTTCCCCTTCCTTTCCATCAAAATCTACAGGATTCTCAACAGGAGACAGAAAGGTAACCTTTGGAAAATCAAGCATCATAAAATGAGCTGAGTTAAATATATAATTTTCGGTATCGCTTCCATGCCGGGCATCCAGCATCTCGAAAGAAATATAGGCAGAATCGCTTGCCGGAAGTGGTATTTCTGGCGTCCAGAAAAAAGTATTCAACCCATTATTTGCAGGGAAGTTTGCGTTGATCACCTTCGAAATTCCATTTCTTTCGTCGTGATACGTAATTTTAACCTCGCTGGCAACCCCACTTTGCTCCCAGGAAATAACATTTTCTCTTTCCTGAACAAGATAATTTCCTGCAACAGGATTTTTAACATCGAGTTTGTTGTGATATATTGTGAACGGCTGTTCTGATTGAGAAAACAACCCTTCTTCGCCCGCTTTTTCTACCCTAATAATACAGTTTACCGAATTGGTATCGGGAACTTGCCATTGATACGACTGAATTTGAGCATCGATATTAGAGGCAATTTTTGTAAACGTGAGTCCATTATTGGCTGAAAAATAGATATTGACCAGCTCAACTGGCGAAGGATTCGCCCACTGAATTTCGAACAGCTCGCCATGTTTAACGATAATGTTTTCCTGCGAAGGCGAAACAAGCAGAGGCGGAACGACCTCGAGCAGATCCTTCCGAAGAGAGTCCTGAAGTATTGTTTCCCCTGTTTTACCCCGCACAATTTGAGCATGATCGTAATTTTCGAAATATCGGGTTTTCTTTGGCAAATGTCCATCAAAAAGAGCACTTTGCCGGGGCACAATCCCATCATTATTGAAATTAAAGATCCGGCGCTGTACGTATGCTGCCATCTTATACTGCTTGTCGGTGTTATCATAAGGCGGTGGCACGAGCTCACCTGCAATATTTCCTGCATAACAAACCAATTTTGAATCGAAAAGGGTATACGAATTGAGATTTGTCAGCCAAACGTTTTTTTCATCAGGATATTTAGAATAATTCATAAGATTATCATAGTTATCCCACCGCAAGTCGCTTCTATTCACTTTATTATATGGAGTCTTAGAAAAAACGAATTCTTCAATAGACAGTAACAACGCAACCATAGCAATATCGCGAATAGGGTCAAGACGATCGTTACGGGAAGTGTAATTAGCCATTGGAGAACCATGATGCGGAGTGCCCAATGTAATGAGCAACCGGGCAAGTTCTCCACAGGTAATCCCTGCATATTTTCCCCGGGTGAAAATGTGTTCATTCATGAGAGAGCGAGAAATGAGTCCGCCCATACTATGCGCCAAAAGGACATACGGTTTTTCATTCAACCCCATTATATCCATTTTGTCGCGAAGCAAACCAGCCAACTCGGTCACAGGCAAAGCATTTGACCAATATCTTACAATATATGGCTTATAAAATCTACTCAATTCATTATCGGCCAGAAAAAAACCGGCATAAGCAACAAAGGCATCACCTCCCGGAGGTGCAGGTGCCCCGTTAAAATTCCAGCCATGGACAAAGAGAATGGGAATTCTTCCTTCTAACGGCAAATCTGGAGCAGGATCTTCGATAAACAAATAATCGATTTCGCTCTGTTGCACTATTTTAATTGGTGCAACACCATCGGCAATGCCCTTTAATGTTGTTTGCGCTGTTGAAAAAACAGGATGAAAAAACATCACAACAAACAATAACACACTGGCAAAGAATGACAAAACATGCATTGAACCATGTGTGATATTCAGGACAATAACCTTATCTTTTTGCCAAATCCTGAATGGGTGATTTTGTTCTCTTTCCCGTGTCATACGAAAGGTTTTTGTGAAGTTACATAAATCGAAGGTTAAACCAAAACATGAAATTGATAAAGAAAAAACAATTTTTTTTTCACATCTTCGCAACCTATTGCCAACCAGATGCATCTTTAACCCAAAAAAGACAACCACATGAAAACAAAAATCCTATCAGCAGTATGCTACTTCGCACTCATATCCGCGTTAAGTTTACAAAGTTGTTATGAAAAACCGAGCAAGAAATACACAAAAGGATACTTCCCCGATTCGGTTTGCAATCTCGAAATTGTCAATAGTATTTATGACGAAATCAACATGGATTTGAGGTTGTTGCGTTGCACTAACTTTCTAACATTCGCTTCGAACCGAAACACCCAGGGAGGTTCTTACGACCTTAATTCAAAAATATTCACCTTTATATGGAATCAGGAAAACGGAAAATTCGATGCAGCAGACAACCTTTATGGACAAGATGAATTGTATAACAAAATGGCTGAAGCTACCCGCACCGATGCAAATGAATATGGTCCTACATTTTATCGCCGTCTGATTAAAAATGAACAAAACAACAATCAATTCATAAGATATTATCTGTTCTATTCCGACGACCAAAAGGGAACCCTTGATTTACGAATGCTAACTTTTGATGAAAAAGGAACTTACAGTGAAAACTTAATATCAGAATTGAAAGATAAAATTGTCGACCTTAATTTTGCTAGCAATCAACAATTTAACGAAGGTTACTTTACATTGCTTACCGAAGACTTTTCTTCTTTTCTGCCATCAGGCATTGAAGCTGAAACAAGCATTTTTCAGCTAGTATTTTGTACCGACGAAACGGGCAATTATGACCTCTATAAGATTGATATTCCACAAAATGAAAACCTCGATTCGTTTTTGTTACAAGCCAGTGAAAATGGGAAAACCCCAATTACAGAATTAAACAGCGCACAAGACGACCGTTGTCCGTCGACAACCAGTAACCTAATGGTTTTCAGCTCAAACCGGCCAGGAGGTCTTGGGGGTTACGACTTTTATTATTCTATTTTAAAAGATGGGAAATGGAGCACACCTGTTAATTTTGGAGAACCCATAAATTCACCTTACGATGAATACAGAGCCAGGGTAGTTAAAGCTGAAGAATATGAAAACGACGTGCTTATTTTTTCATCAAACCGGCCAGGTGGTAATGGCGGATACGACTTGTACTACACTGGTATTGAGTTAATGCGGGAGCATAAATGATCAGCCAGAAAGTAAACTGCAGGGCAGCAAATGCTTTTTAAGCGACGGAAAACTGCATCATCCGAATTCTTATTATCTTTGGCTTATGGCAAAAACAAAAACCATATATGTATGCCAGGCCTGTGGGGTAACTTCTCCAAAATGGGTTGGCCGTTGTCCGTCGTGCGGCGAATGGAACACTTATATCGAAGAACTGGAAGTTACGGGCGGCAAGAGCACATCATCGCCGGCAAATATATCGCTCCTACAAAAGCCACTGATGTTGAGCGAGATCCCCATTGGGAAAACCGATAGGTTCTCGTCATCGAACCACGAATTCGATCGGGTTCTAGGCGGCGGGTTGGTACCCGGATCAATAACACTTCTTGGTGGTGAGCCCGGCATTGGAAAATCGACATTGGCATTACAAGTAGCTCTCAACGTAAAGAATAGGCTTACCCTATATATTTCAGGTGAAGAAAGCCTTGAGCAAATTAAGCTCCGCTCAACTCGCCTAACAGCAGAGAATGAAAGTTGCCTTTTCCTAAGCGAAACATCGCTAGAGAACATCCTCGCTCAAATTGACCATATCAAGCCTTCGTTGCTCATAATCGACTCGATACAAACAGTTAGCACCGAAGCAATTGAATCGGGAGCCGGCAGTGTTGCACAAATTAGGGAATGTACCGCCGGAATAATGAAAAAAGCCAAAGCACAAAGCATTCCGGTAATTCTCATTGGCCACATTAACAAGGAAGGAAGCATAGCAGGCCCCAAAGTTCTTGAACATGTTGTAGATACCGTACTTCAGTTTGAAGGAGACCGAAACTACATGTACAGGATACTTAGAGCCAGTAAAAACAGGTTTGGATCAACCAGTGAAATAGGTATTTTCGAGATGAAAGGCGACGGGCTGAGGGAAGTAACCAATCCATCGGAACTGCTGCTCAACAGTGAACACCAGGGATTAAGCGGAACAGCTGTTGCCGCAGCGATTGAAGGGGTAAGGCCGTTTCTTATCGAAGTGCAGGCACTTGTAAGCTCTGCTGCTTACGGAATGCCGCAGCGTTCGGCAACCGGTTTTGACCTTCGCCGACTGAACATGCTCCTGGCAGTATTAGAAAAAAGAGCTGGATTTAAACTTGTTACAAAAGATGTTTTTTTAAATATTGCCGGAGGAATACGCATAGCCGACCCTGCCTCTGACCTTGCCATAATTTGTGCTGTACTTTCGTCGAATTTCGATGTGGCCATAAACCCTAATGTGTGTTTTTCGGGCGAAGTTGGCCTTACCGGAGAAGTTCGGCCAGTAAGCCGTGTAGAACAGCGAATTGGAGAAGCTGCAAAACTTGGTTTTTCTGAAATTTATATTCCATATGCCAATAAAGGCATTGATCCAAAGAAATTTAGAATCAAAATAAATCGTGTAAAAAATGTAGGCGAAACATTGAAAAGCTTGTTTCGCAGCTAAAATCTATAAATCATGCCATTGAAATTCAACAACATCAAGTATGAAAAAATACTGATTACCTTAGCAGTACTTGCTGCTATGAGCAGTTGTTTCAGAGACCCCAAGCCCAGAAATACTCTTTCGCGTGAGAAGTTCATCGAGGTACTTGCCGACATACACATAGCAGAAGCCGTAACCCAAGACCGCTACCGCTTCGGGCTCGACAGCCTGCAATCAAAAGATGCTTACCTTTCGGTATTGAAGAAACACAAAATTGAAGAACAGGAGATGGTTAATACCACCCTTTACTATTCTCGTCATCCACGCGAATTTGATAAAATATATACAGAAGTTATCAGTCGCATGGAACGCATGAGCGAAGAAATTTCCGGAAAAGAAACTGATAACGACGTTGACAAAAAAGGAAAATGAAACTATGTTTCTATAAAATATTACAACCCAGGAAAGACAGGTAATTTTTCAACTAATCAGCATCTTGTAAGTTATTTCTATTTCCAACACTTTATGAAGTTTGGCAAATGAAGGAAAGAAAGATTTCGGCCACCTATATCTACACGCTAGCCGGTAAGATTCTAAAAAACGGCATCGTTGTACTCGACGAACAAGGAACCATTCTCGATGTGATCGATACAAATGGGGAATTATCAGAAATAGAAGGACTTGAATATTATTCCGGGATTCTTTGCCCAGGCTTTGTGAATGCCCACTGCCATCTTGAACTTTCGCACCTGAAAGATAAAATTGCACCTAAACAAGGGCTTGCAGCCTTTATAAAACAAATATTTTTTCAACGAAAACAGAACGAAGCATTACAGGACGAAGCCATAAAAAAAGCAGACCGAAACATGTACCTTAATGGAATTGTTGCGGTAGGCGACATTAGCAACGGAACTACTTCGCTTGAAACTAAAGAACTGAGTAACATATACTACCACACCTTCATCGAATGTTTTGGTTTCAGTAAAGAAAGGGCACAACGGGCAATGGAATATGCAGGCTTTGTAAGCTATCTTTGTGATGCGGGCAAGCTTTCATGGTCGATTACTGCCCATGCCCCTTATTCGGTGAGTGATGCACTATGGGAACTAATTTTGGCAAAAACCCTTGAAAAAAATTCAACCCTTTCTGTACATCACCAAGAGTCGAAAGAAGAAGACAAAATGTTTGCACACCAAGATGGGGAACTTATTGCACACTACCGCGACAACCTGAAAATAGATGTTTCAAGCTGGCATCCAACAGCATTAACCTCAACTGAAGCCATACTTCAAAAAATACCATCATCGGTGCCTTTATTGTTGGTGCATAACACCTATCTTACTGAGGAACATTTAACTATGCTTAAAAGTATGCGCCAGACAAACAATACATTCTGGGCAACCTGCCCAAACTCCAACCTTTACATCGAAGGTTGTCTTCCAGAATATAAGAAATTAAAAGACAGCAAATTAAATGTTTGCATCGGAACCGACAGTTTAGCATCAAACCATCAACTTTCGATACTGGAAGAGATGAAAACCATTGCGGAAAACTATGCAAATATCAGTCTGGAAGAATTACTGACTTGGGGCTGCAAAAACGGCGCACGTGCCCTTTCAATCGATGACTGGGCAGGAACAATAGAAAAAGGAAAAAAGCCCGGGTTAAACCTTATAACAGGTATTGATTTGAAAACCCTTCAACTCAGTAAAAACGCCAAGTTAAAAAAATTGTCATAAAACCCTAAACTTAATTAATTACCAAAAACGCTAAGCAAAAAACCGGAACCAGCCAAGCTATTTCTGGCTCCTTATGCATTATTTCTATCTTTGCAGAAACTGAAAATTATGACAACATTCCTTTTCGATAAAACCATCTTTGGGCCCGTAAGAAGCCGTCGTCTCGGAATTTCGTTAGGGATTAACCTGCTCCCCAACGACAGCAAATTCTGCTCGTACAACTGCGTATATTGCGAATGTGGATGGAATGGTGAAGACAAAACATTCAGACCACAACTTCCCAGTCGAGAAACAGTCAAGGATCTGCTTGAAAAGAAACTTAAGCAAATGGTTGCAGATGGCGAATTGCCCGACGTGATAACTTTTGCCGGGAATGGGGAACCCACCCTACACCCCGATTTTCCATTGATTATTGACGACACATTAGAACTACGGGACATGCTGACCCCCAAGGCACGCGTTGCAGTACTCTCCAATTCAACAATGACCCATAAACCATCGGTAGTGGAAGCCCTGAAAAAAGTTGACGATAATATCCTAAAACTCGATTCTGGAATAGAAAAAACAATACGGGTAATGAATAAGCCCACTGGTTACTTTTCTCTTGAAAAAATGATAGGATATTTGATGAGTTTCGAGGGCAAGCTCATCATTCAAACCCTGTTTTTGCGTGGCGAACACAATAAAAACAGGTTCGATAACACCAGCGAAGAAGAACTGGAAGCATGGATTGCAGCCTTAAAAAAAATCAAGCCTGAAAAAGTAATGATCTATTCTATTGACCGCGACACTCCCGAAGAGAATCTAATAAAGGTAAGTTCCGAAGAATTATATGATATTGCCCAAAAAGCAGAAAGCCAGCTTGGTATTCCATTCGAAGTTTCGGCTTAACGGGAAAAGAAATTTTCACCATGGTTTTTCAACATAGCGAAACGAACCTTGATCAAAAATAGCCTTTCCTGCCCCTCTTTCCATTTGTGATTTGGCTTTATATGTTTTAAATTCGGCCATTATTCTATTATTATTGAAATGAACAAAACATATTGCGTAATTATGGCCGGCGGAATCGGAAGCCGTTTTTGGCCACTTAGCAAAACCTCACGTCCGAAACAGTTTATTGACATATTAGGAACCGGAGAAACCCTGATTCAGCAAACTTTCAGGCGCTTTCTTCCTGTTTGCCCTGCCGAAAACTTTCTGGTGGTAACCAATGCTGAATATAAAGACACTGTTTTAGAGCAACTTCCAGCGCTAAAACCAGAGCAGATACTCTCGGAACCCCTGCGACGGAACACTGCACCATGTATTGCTTATGCCTGTCATAAAATAAAATGCCGCGAAGAAAATGCTACGATTATTGTTGCTCCTTCTGATCACCTCATTTCCCGCGAAGATGAATTTATTGACCAGATAAAAAATGGGATAAACTTTGTAACCCAGAATGATGCCCTACTCACCTTAGGCATTACCCCCCATCGCCCCGAGACCGGCTATGGGTATATACAGGTAAGCGACAAGGTTGATTTCATGGATATTACAAATCTTTATAGGGTGAAAACATTTACTGAGAAGCCCGATCTTAAAATGGCCCGAGTTTTTCTCGATAGTGGGGAATTTTATTGGAATTCAGGGATTTTTATCTGGTCGCTCCGATCGATAATTTCTGCTCTTGAAAAGCACCTTCCTGAAGTTAACGACCTGTTTTCCAAAGGAAATAAATACTACTTCACACCTAGTGAAAAAGCATTCCTCAGCAAAACGTACTCCGAATGTCCCAACATTTCAATCGATTACGGACTGATGGAAAAAGCGAAAAATGTTTTTGTCCTGTGTGCCGATTTTGGATGGAGCGACTTGGGAACCTGGGGTTCACTTTGGGAAAACTCGAATAAAGACACTTATGGCAATGCGCTGAACGGCAAAAACATACAACTCTACAATACCAAAGAATGCATTGTAAATGTTTCGGGAGATAAACTCACTGTGATTAATGGCCTTGAGGGATTTATTGTTGTTGAAGCCGACAACACACTGATGATCTGCAAAAAAGAAGATGAGCAGCAAATACGCCAGATCGTGAACGACATAAAAATGTCGAAAGGCGACAAATACATCTAAAAGATTTCAAACAGGAATAATATCTGTGCAGATTTTAGCACAAAAACAAAAGATATCCACACAAAAAAGCCATCGTTATCTCTAACGATGGCTTTTTATATAAAATAAACCGAAATATTATACAGTCAACAAATTGTTTACTTCTCTAACACCTGCGGCACTTGCAACCAATTTTTCTTTCTCAGCATCAGAAAGAGCAATCTCAACGATCGATTCAATTCCGTTTTTACCCAAAATACAAGGTACACCAAGCGAAATGTCGGTCAACCCGTATTCTCCTTCCAAAAGAGCAGAACAAGGGAATAATTTCTTAGAATCGAGAGCAATAGCTTTTACCAATTCCGATACAGCAGCTCCTGGTGCATACCATGCGCTGGTTCCGAGCAATTTGGTTAATGTAGCGCCACCAACTTTTGTAGCTTCAACCACTTCAGCCATTTTTTCTTCAGAAAGGAATTCTGAAACAGGCACACTATTGCGTACTGCCTTTTCAATCAGAGGCACCATACCTGTATCAGAGTGACCGCCTATAACGATTCCATCAACATCAGACTGCGGGCATCCCAGCGCTTCGGCAAGGCGGAATTTAAAACGTGCACTGTCTAACGCTCCACCCATCCCGATGATACGGTTTTTAGGAAGACCAGTTGCTTTGTGAGCCAAATAAGCCATGGTGTCCATAGGGTTGCTCACCACAATTAATATCACGTTAGGCGAATATTTAATCAGGTTTTCGGCTACCGTTTTAACGATCCCGGCATTGATATCGATCAATTCTTCACGGGTCATTCCTGGTTTACGGGGAATACCACTAGTAATAACAGCAACATCACTGTTAGCTGTCTTCGAATAATCGTTTGTTGTTCCTGTAATGGTAGAATCGAAACCGTTCAGCGATGCAGTCTGCATCAAATCCATTGCTTTTCCTTCAGCAAAACCTTCTTTGATGTCGATCAATACAATCTCATCAGCGAAATCTTTAATAGCGATATACTCTGCACAACTAGCACCAACGGCGCCTGCTCCAACAACTGTTACTTTCATATTGATTCTGTATTTAAAAAATTTAATAATTTTTGATTTCTGTCAGCAACAAAAATAATCTCGAAATGGATATCCAACTCCAGCCAACCTGCACTTACCTCACAAGTTAACAATTAGATAAAAGGAAAACAACCTTCGTCCAAAAATAAACCGAACAGGTTGTTTCCCCATCTCTCAGATCCAGCGAACTGTCACTGAGTTAAACATATTTTTTACAGAAAAGGCTTACTTCGGCAGAAGTGTTTTTTTATAATCGGCGCTGTTTGCCAATATCTCTTTTGCCTTCTTCACTGCATCGTCAGTTTCAAGTGTGGCTTGTGTCGACCCTTTTTGATAGAAATAACGTGCAATAATTTCATTCTTAAGCAACAACGAAATCTCTTCCCTGAAACGGTTTAAATCGCGATCGAGATCAGGAGTCAATGTCTTTTCGAGTGCTTTTATTTGTTCTTCAGCCAAATCGAGATATTTTTCTTCTTTTGCCGATTCACGTAGTTCTTTAAGTACTTCCTGTGTTTCTGAGGTATAAGTGAAATTCGATTTTTCTACATAATTCACGAAATCAGAATAAATTGAATCATTGATATCAAAAGCCCCAACTGACTTGATAGCTGCATTTTCGGTTCTGAATTTTGTGGCATAATCGAACATTTTAAACTGAGTAATGAGGCCAACTGATAAATTGCTAAGGCTTTTTTCTTCGACAAGAATATCGGGTACAACACCTCCCCCATCATATACTTTTCGTCCATTACGGGTAGAGAATTCACTAATGAGCGAATCGGGGATATGCCCAACACTACCGTCCTCGTTGCGATGGGAATAGTCAAGCGCCTGAATACAGCGTCCACTGGGAATGTAATATTTTGCGGTAGTCACCTTAAGTTTTGTATTATAGCTAAGATCACGGGTTGTTTGCACAAGCCCTTTACCGAAAGTTCTCGAACCAATTATCACACCACGGTCGAGGTCTTGAATGGTACCAGCCACAATTTCAGATGCCGAAGCAGAGCCACGGTTCACAATTACGGCGATAGGAATCAATGTGTCGACAGGGGCACCGGTTGTTTTGTATGATTTATCCCATTCCGAAACTTTACCTTTTGTGCTCACAACCTCCTGGTCTTTAGGAATAAATATGTTACAGATATTGACTGCTTCCATGAGCAAACCACCAGGATTGCCACGCAAGTCGAGAATAAGCTTTTTGGCTCCCTTTTCTTCTTTTAATTCAAGAAATGTCTTTTTAACTTTCTCGCCACAATCCTTCGTAAAGTTCGATAAATAAATATATCCAGTTTCATCATCGAGCATTCCGTAATAGCTAATTGGATCAATAACAATCTTTTCCCTGACTATATTTAATTCGAGGGGTTTCTTTTCACCATACCGTTTAATTTTAACTTTAATTTCCTGACCTGCAGAACCCTTAAGCAAGTTACTTACATCTTCGGTTGACATACCGGCAGTAGATTTTCCCGAGACTTCGAGGAGTACATCGCCGGCCCTGAGCCCCGATTTATGGGCTGGAAAATTTTCGTATGGTTCCGAAATCATGATCTCATCGCCATGTTTGCTAATGAGCGCCCCAATACCCCCATATTCACCAGTTGTCATAAAACGGAAGTCTTCAATATCACTTTCCGGAATGTAAGTGGTATATGGATCGAGAGAAGTAAGCATATCGTCGATACTTTCTTTCACGAGTTTTCCGGCATCTATTTCATCAACATAAAAAGTATTGAGCTCTCTGAACAGAGAAAAATAAATATCAAGGTTTTTAGCAATTTCGAAATTCTTATTGTCGATATTGTTCAGTCCCATAAGCAAAAAACCTGCAACAAACAGGGCCGAACCTCCGACAATTAATTTTCTATTCCATTTCTTCATTTTATTCTTTGTTTTTCAAATGTATAATCAACAAAAACACAGCCGACAAAAATAGTAATTCAAATGTTCGAAAACACCACCTTAACTCTTAAACTTTGTGAAATGATCTTTATCGACAAAACGCCATGGTTTATTAGCCCAAAAAGGCCCGGCGTAGGCGACTCCGATACGGGGCGTTGAAACCACCTCGCAACGGCACCCATCTTCTTCAATCCACAGCAAAGATTCAGGTTCAAGCAAACGACCATAAAAGCTTCGGTCAATCCCTAATTCCCTCCCAACTTTTCCCGGCCCAACAACTTCCTCAATGCCCCGGATCAATACAGCAGAAGGACATCCTTCTTCTCCAGTTACTATATTGAGCATCCAGTACATACCATAGATCAAATAAACATATACTTTACCTCCATGGTGATACATCACCTCGGTTCGAGCAGTACGCCCTTTACTGGCATGGCAGGCAAGATCTTCTTCTCCACGATAAGCCTCAACCTCTGTAATTCGGTAGCGCTTAACTAATCCCGAACCAAAATCACGGGCAATTATTTTGCCCACAAGTTCAGGAGCGACTCTTAGCACATCGCGACGAAAAAAAGACAGATCGACAATAGCACTATTCCCCATTAATATTCGGTTTTGTCGTTATTATCGGTCCAGCATTCGAAAGGAAGCAACTTATGGGAATGATCGATATTGATGAATCTTACTGACCGTTTTTCTTCATCCAATTCAATTTCGCGATAGATATGTGCATCAGCAAAACCTGCCTTTTCAGCATCTGAATGGTCGGCAGCATAATATACCGATTTGAGGTGAGCCCAATAAATTGCAGAAAAGCACATGGGGCAAGGTTCGCACGAGGTGTATATTTCACATCCCGAAAGATCGAAAGTGCATAAAACACGGCAAGCCTCTCGAATAGCCTGAACTTCGGCGTGTGCAGTTGGGTCGTTCCGCAAAGTTACCTGATTGACTCCTTCAGCAATTATGTGACCATCTTTTACAATTATTGCACCGAAAGGACCTCCGCCAGCCAACACATTCTTTTTGGCAAGCGAAATTGCTCTCGACATAAAAACATTCTCACTCATAATACAAATTCTGCCGTAATCCTACGCAAAATAAGAAAATAGGTACAAATAACCTTAGTATTTTAAAATTAATCATTTGTGTTTTGCTTTTTGTATCTCTATTTTTGAAGCCAATTACACGACAAATCAAAAATAATATCAACATGAGAACACCATTGTTATTAATCATCGTAACTGTATTAGCCATGACAAGCTGCAAAACACCTTCCCCAAAAGAAGAACCCAAAGATTCCAGTTTTCAATTTTTTATCGAGCAATTTGCCGATCTGAAAATATTGCGCTACCCGGTTCTTGGCTTCGAAGAATTGACATTGCCTCAGAAAGAACTCATTTACTATCTTTCACAAGCTGCCATTGAAGGACGGGATATTATTTTCGACCAGAACTACAAGTACAACCTTACTGTAAGGCGCACATTGGAAGCTATTTATGAGAACTATAAAGGCGACAGAAACAGCGAAAATTTCAAAGCATTCGAGATTTACCTAAAACGGGTTTGGTTCTCAAACGGAATTCACCATCATTACTCTTCTGATAAAATTGATCCAGGGTTTAACGCGTCTTTTTTTGCCGAATTGCTGGCCGGAATCGATGCTGAAAAACTTCCGCTGAAAGAAGGAGAAAACAAAGAGACCTTTAACGCCCGCATAGAGCCAATAATCTTCGACATGAATGTTGACTTCAAACGGGTAAACCAAGCCGAAGGACAAGATTTAATTGCGACATCGGCCTGCAATTATTATGGTGATGGAATTACACAAGCTGAAACCGAAGCGTTTTATGCAGCCATGAAAAACCCTAACGACCAAGAGCCTATCTCGTACGGATTAAATAGTACCTTGGAGAAAAAAGATGGCAAACTAACCGAAGAGGTTTGGAAATCGGGCGGAAAATATGGTGAAGCCATCGACAAAATTGTATACTGGCTTGAAAAAGCACTTACTGTTGCCGAAAATGATCAGCAGAAAACAGTAATTACCTATCTGATTGACTACTATAAAACAGGCGACCTTAAAACTTTCGACAAATATAATGTTGCTTGGTTGGCCGATCAGCAATCACGTATCGATTTTGTTAACGGCTTTATCGAAACCTATGGCGATCCGCTGGGCTTAAAAGCGAGCTGGGAAAGTGTGGTCAATTTCAAAAATATTGAAGCGACAAAACGTACCGAAATAATTAGTGCCAATGCCCAATGGTTCGAAGATAATTCGCCAGTGGATAAACGCTTCAAAAAAGAAACGGTTAAAGGTGTTACCGCTAAGGTAATTACCGCAGCAATGTTGGGTGGCGATTGCTATCCTGCTACCCCTATTGGTATCAACCTCCCCAATGCCGATTGGATTCGTAAAGAACATGGTTCCAAATCGGTAACCATAGAGAACATTACCTATGCTTATTCAAAAGCAGCCGAAGGAAATGGTTTTATGGAAGAATTTGCCTATTCTGAAAAAGAAATTGAAAATGAGAAAATATATGGTTTCCAGGCCGATAATTTGCATACCGACATGCACGAATGCTTAGGACATGGTTCAGGACAATTGTTGCCAGGTGTTTCCGGCGACGAACTTAAAGCATACGGTTCTGTAATTGAAGAAGCACGTGCCGACTTATTTGCGCTTTATTACATGGGCGACAAAAAAATGGTTGAGTTGGGTTTGTTGCCCGATGCTGAAGCGTATAAAGCAGCTTACGATGACTACATCAGAAACGGCTTAATGACCCAGTTAACCCGCATTAAACTTGGCGACAACATTGAACAATCGCACATGCGCAACCGTCAGTTAATCTCGAAATGGGTTTTTGAAAAAGGGACTGCCAATAATGTAATCGAGAAAAAGATGAAAGAAGGGAAAACCTACTTTGTAATTAACGATTATAATAGAGTAAGGACCCTCTTTGGTGAACTTTTGTCTGAGATACAACGAGTAAAGTCAGAAGGTGACTTTGAAGCAGCAAAGAACCTTGTTGAAAATTATGCAGTAAAAATTGATCAGGAATTACATGCCGAAGTTATTGAAAGGTATTCCAAATTGAACCTTGCCCCATACTCTGGCTTTGTGAACCCTGTTTACAACGTTGAAACCGATGCAAACGGTAAAATTTCCAACATTACCCTCGACTATACTGAAGGTTATGCCGAACAGATGATGCGTTACGCAAAAGAACATTCGTGGTTGCCAGTGTATAACTAGTAGTTTATAATAAGATAATTGAAAGAAGGTTGACTCAGATTTGAATCAACCTTCTTTTTATTTTATTCCAGTGGTTTTACTAGGTTGTATTTTACCTCTTTCAAATTGAATTGCGCATAGTTGAACTTTCCGTCGGGCATGTCCCAGATTGCTTCGCCATAACCCGGGCGTTTATACCCATCTGCCTCGATATAATCTTTCATTGGAGTTGACCACGGGTAATTTTTCGGATTTTTTCCATCGGAAGTAAAAAAGCGGTCGGTGCTAATGAAATTGAGTAATTCCCCTTTTTCGTTGAAGTAAATTGTTGCAGACACAGTATTTCCCAATTCAGTAATGGTTGCTTTCACTGTTAGATTATCAATTGTTTCCCATACGATAGGCGCCTCAATCAGTCCACCCGGAGCAAGAATGCAAAGGTCGTTGAGGTAGGTGACTAATTCAGCCTTGTTCATTTCGGCACCCGAAGCGTCGGCTACCTTGAAACGGTCGAACACTTTAATCAGCATAAATGCACCCCGGTGATCCATGCGGTGGCGACCACTTACCATCCAGTTCTTCATCCGGAAAAGACGGGTTGGAGAATCGAGCCAACTGTATTGCTCAATGTCGAATTTCATTGGTTTTCCTTTTTTGACAAAGAAAGGGCCATCAAACTTGCAGTAAAAGTTACGAGGGATTTCTTTTCCCAACCAACCGCAATACCGCAGATAGTTGGCCACCGGAACCGGTAATTTAGCGAGATCGGTTTCTGTAATGATACGGGTTTCTTTAAGTGGTTGTTTAAAACGCTCACTCAATTCTTTCTTGTAAATGCTCCTCGTTGAAGCGCACGATGTTATAAATCCCAGAGCCATAATAAATGTAATTTTAAATGTTATTTTCATCGCTTTATAAATGAGTAATATATTGCCTATCTGATTAAAATTTTTAGAAATTTAGGCTCAACCTATCCATAAAGCCATTGAACATTTTTAATTCTTCTTCTGTAAAACCTTCAAACAAGCTGTTGATGAAATCCTTTTGCCACTGTTCGTTTTCTTCGCCTAGAAAAAAATGTTCGTGTTTTCCGGTAAGTGAAATCCGTTGAATGCGAAAATCGTTTGCGTCGGGTTTAATGTCAATAAATGCTTTCTTTTGAAGAGATTCAGCAACCTGCTTCAGGTTTTGCCTCGAGGTACCAAAAACTTTTGCTGTTTCGGAAATAGTTGGTTGCTTGTCATTAAAATTCTTAATCAAAATAACCAGTAGCATCCACTGTTTGGTAGTAATGCCGGCTTTTTGAGTTAAGAGTGCATCGCCATTGACAGTCCATCGTTGGGCAACAAATAGTAATAATCCAAAAATATTTTCCTTCTCTTTCATGATAGAAATAGGTAATATATTACCTATGCAAAAGGTAGAGCCATTTTTTAAAATACCAATAGGGTTCCAAACAGTTCTAAAAAAAGTTTGAAACCCTATTGTTTAATATTGAAAATAACCGGTTTCTTGGCGATTAATTCTGATAATTACTCTTTAATATTCGGTTTTTCAAGTCCATAACCCATTTTGCGATCTTCAAATTTCAATAAATAGGCAAATCCAATGGCCAGAAATCCAAAGAAAGCAAATATCAGCATTGGCAGGGTGTAGTTATACTGCGTCAGTTGCAGCTCTTTTCCATCCACCATTTTTGAAACAGTTCCAATGATACAGTATTTGTCAAGCACGGAACCAATCAGTAGTGGCACCAGCATTAATCCGATATTCTGAACCCAAAAAATCATGGCATAGGCTGTGCCCAGCTTGCTGATAGGAATAATTTTGGCCACCGAAGGCCACATGGCTGAAGGAACCAGCGAAAAAGCAATTCCAAGCAACAAAACCAACCCAATGGCAATGGGGAAACTATTGAGCGATGGTATGGAAAACAGCAGGTGTACGATGACAAGTAGAATAGAACCCATGACCATAATGGATGCTGCTTTTCCTTTTTTATCGGAAATGCCGCCAAAAAGTGGGGTTAACAACAATGCGCTGAAAGGCAACAATGCCGGGATATATCCTGCAAACGTATCGGTAACCGAGAATTTCTGAACGATGAGGTTTGTAGCAAATTTGATGAAAGGGAATACGGCTGAATAGAACAGCACACAAAGTATGGCGATGAACCAGAACGCGCGGTTTTTAGCAATATCGCCAATATCTGAGAACTTGAATTCTTCTTCCTTTTCAACCCCTGCATCACTTTCTTCTTTATCGAGTTTACGGTCGAGAACTGTAAAAAATAAGAAAACCAGCAACCCAAGCCCCAGAAGCAGCATGGCAACCAACACCGGTGTGCTGACATTTTTTGTAAGGTTGTATAATGGCAGCGGAGTAAACATGGCCAGTGCAGTACCAATTCTTCCGGTAGAGGTGTTTAGGCCGATAGCCAGGGCCATCTCTTTTCCCTTGAACCAGCGAACAACTGCTTTGTTGGCTGTGATACCAAACATTTCGCAACCTACACCGAAGATACCGAAACCCAAACCAGCCATTACCGCCGATTTTGGTGTATCGCCCAGTGCTTGCCATGAACCGATGTTCAGGTGGTACATTCCGGAAAAATGACCTGAAATGGCCCAGTACTTTATTCCGGCGCCAACCAGCATAATGAAAATAGCCAGAATCCCGGTAATGCGGGTTCCCAGTTTGTCGAGGATCATCCCACCAAAAACCAGCATCAACAAAAATACATTGAACCAACCATAACCACTTGTAAACAAACCATAGTCGGTTGCTGTCCAGTTTAAATTGGTTTGAAGATTCTGCTGTAACGGAGCCATTGCATCCGTCAGATAGTACATACACATCATGGTAAACGACACGAGTACCAGTACAAACCAGCGTGCCGATTTTGAGTCGCGGAGCGATTTTCGGATATTGTCCATAAATTAATGGCTTAAAATTTCGGTTAACTTAATGATCACAAACTTTCAAAAAAAAATGGAGAAAACAGCTAGCTCTTCCTATTTTTTTTATCGCACGGAAATAGTGAAACTCAGAGTATGAAATTTGGGTCTTTCACCCATAACAACATCGATAAGGGGGGAACAAAAGCTGATGTTGTAACATGCGAGCCAAGGCCTTCTTCGTCGACTGCGAGCCCGCTGGCAATTTCAATCCATCGTCCCCGCTTTACCGGGAAAACAATTGGCGAAGAGTTATTGTTGAATATCAGTAATATATGATTCCAGGAGTCTCCATTGGCACTATCAAGCAATTCGTACGCGACAACACCGGGCATATAATGCTTCGAAAACTTCAGATGTTGTTGAATCTGTGCGGTTGATGTCATCCGAAAAGCAGGATGTTTCTTTCGTATCGATATTAGTCTCTTAAAATAGTCAGAGACATAAGAAAACAAGGCTTTCCGGCTCCAGTCAATCTGATTAATATTGTCGCCCAGATTATAACTATTCCCACTCCCTTGCTTGGTTCTGAGCATCTCGACCCCTGCATGCAAGAATGGCACCCCTTGCGAAGTCAACAGTAATCCGCCAGCCAAACAAGCCATTCGTGCCAAATCGAAAAGCGAGGCATCAGGTCGTGATAATTTCAGTTTGTCGTATAAAGTAAAATTATCGTGACACGATACATAATTGATGCTTTGCGAAGGAGCCAACGACCAAGCCCATTTTGTGGTTGCCACATAACTATAAATGATCTGCGGATGGTTTGTAGCAGCAACAATTCCATACTTCACTGTTTCCTCGTTAAGAGTTTGCCCACTGGCAAAACCGAGGCTCGTGGGTGTTCCCCAGTTACCTTTCAATGCGTCGCGAAAATCATCGTTGAACACCGCAATGCGGTTGAGCCGGGGAGCGTTACTTTTTACAGCCCTAAACTTTTCATCAAGAGGACTCTCTCCTCCGGTCCACCCTTCACCATACATTACCATGCCCGGATCTATTTGGTCAAGTTCATGCCGAATAGTATTCATGGTCTCAATGTCGAAAACACCCATTAAGTCGAAACGAAACCCGTCGATATGGTATTCATTGGCCCAGAAAAGAATAGAATCGACAATAAACTTTCTCACCATTGAGCGTTCTGATGCAATTTCGGTACCGCATCCACTTGCATCGCTGAACGTTCCATTGTCGCGTTGCCGGTAATAATACCCAGGAAAGGTTTGGTTAAAATATGAATGATGAATAAGTCCTGTGTGATTATAAACTACATCCATAATAACTCCGATGTTGGCATCGTGAAGGGCTTTTACCAGTTGTTTGAACTCTTTGATTCGCACATCACCCATGTGTGGATTAGTAGAATAAGAGCCTTCGGGCACATTATAATTGAGCGGATCATAGCCCCAATTGTATTCGTTGCTGTTGAAATGGTTTTCATCAACAGTAAGAAAATCGAACACAGGAAGCAAATGAACATGAGTAATACCCATTTCTATCAAATGGTCAATTCCGGTTTTTAGGCCTTCAGGCGACCGGGTGCCCCGTTCTGTAAAAGCCAAGTATTTCCCTTTATTTTTTATTCCCGAAAATTCATCAATACTGAAATCACGGACATGCAACTCATACAAAATCATGTCGGTATAGTGTTCGGGCAGAATATTTTTATCAGCATCCCAACCTGTAGGGTTTGTGCGCGAAAAATCGCAAATCATTCCTCTGCGGCCATTTACTCCAACGGCAAAAGCGTACGGATCTGGAATTTCGTCCATCCATTTCTCTTCAATCTGGCATTGTATGGTGTAGTAGAGACCATGGTTATCTCCGTCAATTTTTACAAACCATACGCCGGCATCTTCTCTCGACATTTGGAGAACATCAATCAACTTTCCTCCGTCGCCTTTTGTATAGGTGCGGAAAATTACCCGTTGTGCAGTAGGAGCCCATAGGCGTAATGTTGTATTTTCTTTTGAATACTTTATTCCCAATGGTTGATCATTATACGCTGGGTAAGTAGAAAAATCGATATGACCAAATGTCCAATTCATAGCTGATTACTGGTACTCTTCATTTATTTTCAGAGATTTTTACAGCTAACAAAAATAGAATAAAGATGATAGGAGTATGTAAAGTTTTACGAATTCAGGAAAAAAAATCTTCATTAAATTTTGAAATAAGAATAGAATAGCTTTACATTGCATGAAATTAATAGAGCTATTAAATTTGGGTATTAAATTTTGATGTTAAGATGGATGTAAAGAGTGATCAATCGACCGAACAGCAAATTATCGAAGTAGCTGAAAAGCTGTTTATGGAGAAAGGGTTTGCATTAACTTCAACAACCGAAATAGCTCGCAAAGTAGGTTGTAATCAGGCGTTGGTGCATTACTATTTCCGGACAAAAGAGAAACTCTTTGAATCGATATTTGAACGTAAAGCTCAATTAATGCTCTCAGCAATCCTTAAAATGGACGATCCTACTCAACCGTTTGAAGAGCGGCTCAGAAAATTGGTCGAAAACCATTTCGATATTATGGTGGAAAATCCTCAGCTTCCTTTTTTGTTTTTAAATGAACTTTTGACAAATCCTAAACGATTGGAGCTCTTAACCCAGAAGTTTCAAATGCTACCACTGACATTAATGGAACGCTTTGCCAACGACCTGCAAAATGAAATTGATAAAGGACGAATACGGAATGTTACACCAATAAGCATCCTACTTACGGTGCTATCGCTCAACTTAACACCGTTTATAATCAGGCCAATATTTCAAAAAATGACCAATACAAGCGACGAACTTTTTAATGTGATTATTCAACAACGCAAACAAGAAAACATACTCATTTTAATGCGCAGCTTAATGCCATAATTTTTTTTGATGTGAATTTAATAGATCTATTAAATTGAAAAATTAAACTACGAATAGAAAAGATATGAAGACAATTATTCAACTTATTTTCTTATTGCTGACTTTTCCAATGCTAGTTAATGGGCAGATTACGTTGGAGCAATGCCAGCAAAAGGCGCGCGAAAACTACCCGATGGTGAAGCAGTTCGATTTAATTGAGCAGACCCGGCAATACAATATCAGTAATGCCAACAAAGGCTATTTACCACAGGTTTCGGTTGCGGTTAAGGCAACTTACCAATCGGATGTGACTGAAATACCGCCAATTTTGAGTCAAATGCTTAGCCAAATGTCGGGAAAGGAAGTGTCGTTCCCTACGCTGAGCAACGACCAGTATCAGGCGGTTCTCGAAGCCAATCAGTTAATTTGGGATGGTGGCGTAATATCGGCACAAAAGAAAATTACCGAAGCCGGAGCCGAAATCGACCGGAAAAAACTCGACGTTGAACTCTTTGCCCTCAACGAACGGGTGAACCAGGTTTTCTTTGGAATATTGCTCATTGACGAACAGTTGAAACAAACCGAAATACTGAAATCGGAACTTCAAACCAACTATAAGAAAATTGAATCGGGCGTTCAGAACGGTGTAGCCAACCAAACCGACCTCGATGTGCTTAATGTCGAGCAGCTTAATGTCCTGCAGCGCGAAACCGAAATGAAAAGTACCCGTCAGGCTTATCTTACCATCTTAGGTGCGCTTACCGCCCAAAAGCTCGATGGGCAAACCACATTGGTGAAGCCCGATTTGGATTATGCTGTAGTGAACGCACCTGGCAACAATCGTCCCGAACTCAGCCTCTTCGATGCCCAATATAAACTCTACGACAGTCAGGAAACGTTGCTCAATGCAGGAAACATGCCGCGTATTGGAGCTTTCTTCCAAGGGGGTTACGGCAAGCCCGGACTGAACATGTTTTCCGATGGTTTTTCGCCTTTCTACATTGGCGGAGTGCGCTTGTCGTGGAGTTTGAGCGGCTTCTATTCTCAGAAAAATAACCTTGGAAAATTGGCGCTTGGTAAACATGCCGTTGATGTCCAAAAAGAGACTTTCCTCTTTAACAACCAACTTCAGTCTAGCCAGCAAAAAACCGAAATTGAAAAACTGAAAGCGGTAATGGCCAACGACGATGAGATTATTGAATTGCGGACAAGAATCAAAAAAACAGCATCGGCAAAGGTTGAAAACGGAGTACTTACAACAACCGATCTGGTTCGCGAAATGAATGCCGAAGATCAGGCTAAAAGGTTGAAAGCATTGCACGAGGTGCAGTTGCTGATGGTGATTTATAACTTAAAAAACACAGTAAACAATTAAATTTTCAGTGATATGAACAGGATAGGCATAATTATAGCAAGCTTAGTTTTCCTTTATTCATGCGGGAAAAGCAACGAACAGTATGATGCATCAGGAACATTTGAGGCAACAGAAATAATGGTCTCGTCGGAGGCCAGTGGCAAGATTTTGCAGTTCGGTGCTCAGGAGGGTGAGTTGTTGCAACCCGGCAACGAAGTTGTTCTGATTGATACGCTCCAGCTTTTTCTGAAGAAACAACAGTTATTGTCAAGCATAAACGCACTTCAAAGCCGCAGGCCCGAAGTTAACAAACAAATAGCGGCTGTTCAGCAACAAATTGCAACGGCCAAAACAGAGAAGCAGCGAGCCGAAAATTTAGTGAAGGCCAATGCTGCCAACCAAAAAATGCTCGACGATATCAATGCTCAAATTGTGGTCCTTGAGAAACAACTTGCAGCTCAAAAATCGACATTAGATATTTCGAATCGCGGTATAAGCGATGATGTAGCTACCATGGAAATTCAGGTGGCACAGCTCGACGATCAGTTGCTGAAATGCCGTATTGCAAGTCCTATAAATGGTACTTTGCTTGTTAAATATGCGCAGGTTGGCGAATTGGCTATGCCGGGCAAGGCACTTTTTAAAGTTGCCGACATGGAAAGCATGATCCTGAGGGCCTACATCACATCCGATCAGCTAACACAGCTTAAGATTGGGCAAACCGTAAAGGTATTTGCCGATTTTGGCGAGAGTACCCGCGAGTACTCTGGTACAATAAGCTGGATTTCGGGGAAGGCCGAATTCACACCAAAAACAATACAAACAAAAGACGAACGAGCTAATCTTGTTTATGCCGTAAAAATTGCTGTTAAGAACGATGGCTATTTGAAAATTGGAATGTACGGACAGGTTAAATTGACAATGGATAATTGACAATTGACAATGAAAGAGAATGTTGTAGCGGAAAAGTCGTATGCGTTTGCACTTAGGATAGTTAAGGCATATAAATTTCTTAGTTCGGAACAACGGGAGTTTATTTTGTCGAAACAGTTGTTGAGAAGCGGAACCGCAATTGGTGCGCTGGTTAAGGAGGCTGAACATGCTCAATCGAAAGCCGATTTTATTAATAAGATGAATATAGCGCTTAAAGAGGCTAACGAAACTGAATATTGGCTTATGCTGCTGAAAGACAGTAATTTTATTGATGAGAAGTCGTTTCAATCTATTTCAGAAGAAAACAAAGAGCTTATCCGATTGCTGATTAGCATTGTAAAAACATCAAAAGAAAAGCATGTGTATAATAAATAATTGACAATGGATAATTGACAATTGACAATGAAAGAAGGACACAATAAACAGGAAGATGCGGTGAATTCTCAATTATCAACTGTCAATTTTAATTAGTAAGTCGTGAGAGATTTAAAAATGGGAAAAGGGTCTTCTATGAACAAAAATAATTGTCAACTGTCAACTGTCAATTGTCATTTAATCAGTAAGTCGTATGGTGTAGTCAAGGCGCTGGAAAACATCTCTTTTGAAGTTGAGAAAGGCGAAATATTTGGTATAATTGGTCCCGATGGCGCAGGAAAGACAACCTTGTTCCGAATTCTTACCACTTTGATTCTGGCCGATAGCGGCACCGCCACTGTTGATGGCCGCGATGTGGTGAAAGAGTACAACGAAATTCGGAAACACGTGGGCTATATGCCCGGGCGCTTCTCTCTTTACCAGGATTTGACCGTTGAGGAGAACCTCGATGTTTTTGCAAAGGTTTTCAACACTTCAATCGAAGAAAATTACCACCTGATAAAAGATATCTATGTTCAGATTGAACCGTTCAAAAAGCGCAGGGCAGGCAAACTGTCGGGTGGAATGAAACAGAAGCTGGCATTGTGCTGCGCTCTAATTCATAAACCATCAGTGCTATTCCTCGATGAACCAACAACAGGTGTCGACCCCGTTTCACGTAAAGAATTTTGGGAAATGCTGAAAAGGTTGAAGAACGAAGGGATCACCATTTTGGTTTCGACACCTTACATGGACGAAGCGGCTTTGTGCGACCGCATTGCCCTTATCCAGAACGGACAGTTTTTGAAAATAGAAACTCCAGAAAATATTGTGAATCAATTTGCGCAAGAGCTTTGGACTGTTAAAGGTGTGCAGATGTCGAAGCTTTTGAACGACTTACGGCAATACGAGCATATTAGAACATGCTTTGCTTTTGGCGACACCCACCATATTACACTGGAAAGCAATATGTCAACTGTTGAAAACCTTCAGGATTATTTGCAAACGAAAGGGCATCTTCAGGTGGAAATTAAACCAACCAAAGCATCAATCGAAGATTGTTTTATGGAACTTACTTTCGAAAAATCAGAAAGTTATGACTAGTATAGGAACAGATAAAACTACTCAGCAAATCGGGAAAGTGATTTGGGCTGAAAATCTATGTAAAAAATTTGGCGCGTTTACGGCAGTCGACCACATCTCTTTTGAAATAGAAAAAGGCGAAATATTTGGTTTCCTTGGTGCGAACGGTGCAGGCAAAACAACAGCCATGCGTATGCTTACCGGGTTAAGCAAACCTACTTCGGGCAAAGGGGTTGTTGCCGGTTTCGACATCAATACGCAATCGGAACAAATTAAAAAGAACATTGGCTACATGAGTCAGAAGTTCGCCCTTTACGAAGACTTGAAAGTGTGGGAAAACATCCGTTTGTACGCTGGCATTTATGGTGTTCCGAAGAAAGAAATTGCACCTCGTACCGATGATCCGTTGCATCGGCTTGGTTTCGAAAAGGAAAAAGATACGCTGGTGAAATCGTTACCATTGGGATGGAAACAGAAACTTGCCTTTTCGGTAGCCATTTTTCACGAACCCAAAATTGTTTTCCTCGACGAACCTACCGGGGGCGTTGATCCTGCTGCAAGGCGCAATTTTTGGGAGATGATTTATCAGGCCGCCGACCGTGGAATCACCGTTTTTGTAACCACTCATTACATGGACGAGGCTGAATATTGTAACCGCGTTTCAATTATGGTCGATGGCCGAATTGATGCGCTCGATACTCCGAAGAACCTTAAAGATCAATTTAATGCCAGTACAATGGACGAAGTATTTCACCATTTGGCACGAAAATCAACCCGTAACGCCGATTAAGAATAAATAAAACTGCGTATTATGAAGCAATTTGCTGCTTTTGTAAAAAAGGAATTCCGCCATATTTTGCGCGACCACTGGACTATGATCATCTTGTTGGTTTTGCCAATTTTGATGGTTATTTTGTTTGGATATGGCATTTCAACCGAAGTGAAAAACACCCGTTTTGCCGTGCTCGACCCTTCGCGCGATGTTGTTACCCAGGGCATTGTTAACAAGTTGGCCACCAGCGAATATTTTATTCTTGGCGATTATTTGACAAGCGAATCGCAAATAGAGCAGTGCTTTACCCATTCCAATTATGGATTGGTGCTTGTGTTTGGAAATCGCTTTGGCGAGCAAATTATGGATCCCGATGGCGTTCAAATACAACTTATTGCCGACGGTTCAGACCCAAATACGGCATCTATATTAACCACGTATGCTTCGAGTTTGATTTCACTATACGCAAAAGAACTTTCCAAAGAAGATGAAAAAGCGTTGTTGATTTCGCCCCAAGTTAAGCTGCTTTTCAACCCATCGATGAAAAACTCGTTCAATACCGTGCCGGGAATTATGGGGGTTATTATTATCCTCATTTGTGCGCTCATGACCTCGGTGTCGCTTACCCGCGAAAAAGAACACGGCACCATGGAAGTATTGCTTGTGTCGCCCATGAGGCCATTCCTGATAATTTTCTCGAAAATGATACCGTATTTCTGCATATCGCTGGTGAACCTGTCCACTATCTTATTGCTGTCACATTATATGCTAGGTGTTCCCATTGTTGGAAGTTTTGGGTTGGTGGTACTTATTTCGCTCATCTACATTTTTGTATCGCTGGCTTTGGGGCTGTTTATATCAACAGTAGCCGAGAAACAAATTGTTGCGCTGCTTATTTCGGGTGCAGGTTTAATGTTGCCAGTGGTTTACCTATCGGGCATGATGTTTCCGCTCGAAAGTATGCCAGTGGCTTTACAGTGGTTTGCCAACATTATCCCGGCCAAATGGTTCATAATTGCCATGCGAAACGTAATGATTAAAGGACTTGGCATTACCTCGGTTTTACGCGAAATTATCATTCTGGTTGGTATGGGGAGCCTAATTGTTTTTGCCAGCATCAAACGGTTCAAAATCAGGTTGGAATGATTGTTTGTTGAAGATGTTAGATATAGAAAAACATGTAACTCTCTTGTGTTATTTGGGTTAATAATTTATGAATGTTATGTTACGATACTTACTCGAAAAAGAAATAAAGCAGTTCGTGAGGAACAGTTTTCTGCCTAAAATGGTAGTGATGCTGCCGTTAATGGCCATGCTCATTTTTCCGCTCATTGCCAATTTTGAGATCAAGAACATCAACCTTTGTGTTGTTGATCACGACCGGAGCATCCAGTCGCAAAAGCTGATACAAAAGATTCAGTCGTCGGGATATTTTCGGATAACCGATGTGGCAGAAAGCTATCAAAGGGCAATGCTGCAAGTTGAGTCTAACAACTCCGATATGCTGCTTGAAATACCCGTTGCATTCGGGAAAGATATTGAACAAGGAACAAGCACCAACGTGCTTATTGCAGCCAATGCGGTTAACGGGGTTAAGGGCGGGCTGGGCAGTTCGTACCTAACAGCCATACTGCAAAACTTTAGTGTTGATATTGCAACAAAAATCCAACTGCCGAAAGCTATGCCTCAAGGTGCAGGTTTTAGTATAATTCCCCGTTTTTGGTTCAACCCTACGCTCAATTATAAAATGTTTATGATTCCGGCACTTATGATTATGGTGTTGGCCATTGTAAGTGGCTTTTTGCCTGCAATGAATATTGTTGGCGAAAAGGAAAGTGGAACCATTGAGCAAATGAATGTTACACCTGTTGGCCGTTTTCAGTTTATATTGGCAAAGCTAATTCCTTATTGGTTAGTTGGTTTTATAGCCTTGTCCATAGCAGTGTTGGTGTCGCGATGGGTGTACGGCTTTAAACCTCAGGGAAGTATTGTAACGGTTTACCTTTTTGCATCAATGTTTATGTTGGCCTTTTCGGGCTTTGGGTTAGTAATATCGAATTACGCCAAAACTATGCAGCAAGCCATTTTCATGATATTGTTCTTCCTGCTTACCTTCATCTTTTTAAGCGGATTTTACACCCCTATTAATAATATGCCTCAGTGGGGACAGGTGTTGAGTAATTTCAGTCCGTTCAAATTCATTATTCAATCAGTGAGGTTGGTGTACCTTAAGGGCTGTGGATTTGCCGATATGTTGCCCCAGTTTTTTGCTCTTTGCGGTTTTGCCGTGTTTTTTAACGGTTGGGCTGTGCTGAGTTACCGGAAGAAGAGTTGATGTATGGTATCGTGTGAAAAGTATTTTGTTTGAATTTAAGATTCTAAAAGTTCTCCTATTTTATTCCAGGGCATTACTTTTCCGGCCGTGCGGTTTTGTGCCTGATTGCCGCCATACACAAGTGTTTTGTCCAGGTTTTGCAATGCAGAGTTGGTTTCAAACCATTCGAGGGTTTTGAACATTTCGGGCATGATGGTTATTCCGGCCTTCATTTCAACAATTTTAATGGTACTACCCATATCGATCAGTAAGTCAACTTCGTGCCCAGCCGAATTGCGCCAAAAGTAAATGTCCTGAGTATTGTTGGCATGGTACATTTGTTTCACCAGTTCCGAAATCATCAGGTTTTCGAATAGGTTTCCCTTAATTGGGTGTGTCAGCAGCTGTTCGGCGTTGTTAATTTTTAGCAAATGCAACAACAAACCAGTGTCGTAGAAATACAGCTTGGGTGTTTTAACAATTCGTTTGCTGAAATTTTTGTAATACGGACTTAGCTGAAAAACAATGTAGCTGCTTTCGAGTGCCGACAGCCACGATTTTGCAGTAGGTTGCGAAATTCCACATTCGTTGGCCAGTGCGTTAAGGTTTAGCAATTGTCCGGCTCGGGTGGCACACAGTCCAATGAAGTTCTGAAACAGACGCATGTCTTTTACGGCTACCAATTCGGTAACATCGCGCTGTACATAGGTTTGAATGTAGTTCGAATAGAATAGTTTCGAAGGAATGTTGCGATCGTAAATAGCCGGATAAAAGCCTCTGAGCATATTTTGCAAATAATCGTCGTTGAGCAACCCTTCGGCGGCGAGCTCATTGAAGTCGAAAGGGAATAGCTTGAAAAGTGCCACCCTTCCGGCCAAACTCTGACTTATGTTTTCCATAAGGTGAAAGTTCTGAGAGCCCGACAAAATGAACTGCCCCATTATTTTGCTTTCGTCAACAATGGTTTGGATGTACGAAAACAACGTGGGCACACGCTGCACTTCGTCGAAAATAACTTTATCGTCGTACAACGCAAAAAAACCATTGGGGTCGTTTTCGGCAAATTTTCGTGCGTCAGGGTTTTCGAGGCTAATATAGCGGTATTCTGAAAACATGGTTCTTAACAACGTGGTTTTGCCCGATTGGCGTGGCCCAGTAACGGCTATTACAGGATACTTTTCTAATAAAAACCGTATTGCTTTTGCTATGTTTCTTTTTGTTTCCATATATTGCTGTAATACAGTACAAATATATGTTTTTATTTTGAAATTGCAAGGCTTCAACTTTGAAATTGCAAGGCCTCAACTTTGAAATTGCATGGCCCCAACTTTGAAATTGCATGGCCCCAACTTTGAAATTGCACGGCTTCAACTTTGAAATAACATGCTCTCAACTTTGAAATTGCATGAAACTGGTGTGAGTTGATTTGTGCGCTTTCTCCTTGTTTTATTGCCTGAACGATGCTCCAAATAAACAAAACAATATCGTAGAGCCACAACATCAAAAATGCATCAACGAATCATCTTCGGTAAACCTTAGAATTCATACCTGTAGCTTACCGAAGGAATAATTGGGAACATGCCCCTTACGGTAAGCTTTCTGGATGAATTTTTTTCTTCGGCAAATGAAGAATAAACCATAAACGGATTAATTCGGTTATACGCGTTATACAGCCCAAAAGTCCAGGTGCGGATACCTCGTTTCTTTTGTTTCGATGAGCTGTACGAAAGATCAAGCCTGTGATAAGCGGGAGTGCGATAATTGTTCCGTTCAGCATAATTACTTACAACTTGTTCGTGTCCGTTGATGTTGATGACGTACCAATTATAATTCATAGTGAGGTAAAAGCCCGAAGTATAAACCCACGAGGCCGTAATTTCTTTGTTTTTATTGATTTTGTAAGTTGAGACTACCGAGATGTTGTGCCGGCGATCGTAACTGGAAGGAAAAACCTTTCCATTGTTGATTTCTTCGAACTGACGATCTGATTTAGAAAGCGTGTAAGAAACCCAACCGGTCAATTTTCCAGTTCGTTTTTCCAACATCAATTCCAGTCCTTGGGCTTCTCCAGCTCCAATTAAAATCACATTGGCCCAATCACTTACATTGTGGTCTATAATCTCGGTGGGCTTAAATTCAAGTAGGTTGCTAAACTTCTTTCGGTAAACATCAAGCCCAAGGCTGATTCCCTGCGTAAGCTGATAATTTCCGCCAATTGTGAACTGCCATGCATGCTGGGGTGGAATCCCTTCCATCACAGGCAACCACAAATCGGTGGGTGCGCCATAACTTGAATTGGATACAAGGTGCACGTATTGTGCGTTTACATCGAACGAGGTTGAAAAGGAAAGCCTTTCATTCACTTTGTACCTTGCCAGCAAGCGCGGTTGAAGAATGGGGCGACTGTAGTCGTTCAAAAAAGTACTGGTACTGCGCAAACCCAGATTGAAATTTAGTTGGGCCAGCGGGCTGTAATCAGCTTCGGCATAAGCCGAAAGTTCCACGTTTTGGTATTTAGTGCCTTGCGTCGATTTGATGTCAGATGAAGCATCGAAGTCGATAAAATCGCTGGCACCGGGCATGTAGCTGTGTACAATGACATCGAAGCCAGTCCTTACATGCAGGTTGTTCGTTGCAAAATAATCGAGGTCCCATTTGAGGCCGATGTCCTTCACATTGTTGTAAAAAGTAAGGTTGCGCTGTTGAACAAGGCTATCGGCTTTCCTGTCGTATTCCTCTTCCTGTATACCGTTGCTGTACCTGTATTTTGAATAATAAAGTGTAGTGTTTGAGAAGAGCGATTTACTAAGAATGCTGTTCCATCGCAAAGCGCCAATCATGTTTCCCCAGCCCAGTCCGTATTTCGATTTATAAGTTGAAGTGCTGTCTTTATCCCTATATTTTATAAAAGCCTCATCATTACCACCGTAAAAACTGAGGAATAATTTGTTTTTCTCGTTAAGCTTATAGTTGGTTTTGAAGGTAAAATCCTGAAAATAATATCCGACCTGTTGATCTGCCATAATATAGCTGATTGGCCGACTGAAAATATCTAAATAGGTACGGCGGGCAGTAACAATAAACGTCCATTTGTCCTTTATAATTGGCCCATCGAGCGCTATACTCGAAGCAATTATCCCTGCAGTAACCTGCCCGTGCAGTTTTTCGTTGTTGCCTTCTTTCAACCGCAAATCAATTACCGACGACAACCTACCACCATAACGGGCTGGCATTGCTCCTTTAATATACGTTGCACTGTTGATGGCATACGGGCTAAAAACCGAAAAGAAGCCAAACAGGTGGTTTACATTGTACACAGGTATTCCATCGAGCAAAAACAAGTTCTGGTCGTTGCTGCCTCCGCGAACCGAAAACCCTGATGTTCCTTCGCGGCCGGGTTGCGTGCCCGGTTGAAGCTGAATGGCTTTTAGCACATCGCTTTCACCCATTAATGCGGGCAGGCTCTTTATCATTTCGGGGTTAAGCTTCATGGTAGAAAGCCCATCGTTAAAAGTTCGCTTACGATTGGCAGCAACCACAACCTCTTCAATTTCGAGCCCTTTAACCATTTCAACGTTCACAATAGTGTCGCTTGTGAGTTTGCCTTCTATAATTTTTGAGGAATATCCAACAAAAGAAATTCGGCATTTGTACTCATTTTGTGTTCGTAATGAGAAAAAACCATACTCGTTGCTAACAACACCACGGTTGGTATTGAGGTCATAAATGGTAGCCCCAATCAGTTTTTCATTGGTAGCAGCATCAACCACATACCCGGCAAGACTGGCTTGTTGGGCGAAAGATCCATTCGATTTAAGTAATAAAACGGATACTAAAAGAAGGAAAAATATTCGGTACATTATCTTTCTAGGGTGTTGTAATCAATTTCTATTACTTGCAAAGGCATGAGCCAGTCTACCTTATCGCGATCTTCGGGCAGTTGGGTTTTAATATAACGGCTTGTGCTACCAAGGTATTCAAGTTGGTTCTCAAGGGTTTCTCTATTGTAATTAACGACTTCGTATAAATCAAATTTGTAATTCCGTCCGGTTATTGGTCTTTCATATTGCAAATATGTTGAATAAGTCCGATTATAAACGGCGACAGAACTATTGCAATATTTCACTACGAGTTCATTCTGAGTAAAATTTATCAGATTAAGCTGAACATTAGAGGATCTGCCCAATTCAAACTTATTTATTGCCCCATAGTCAACCCCGAAATTTTGACCCCCTTCATTTGTGTATTGGGCATTTGCGGACAAGGTGTCTGATGGTGGAAGCGGGAAATAAAACATTGATTGAACGTCGGTTTCCTTGTCAATCTCCATTGAAAAGAAACCTTTACTATTGCTTGTAGCAGTTGCAATAAGCTCCAGATCACTCCATCTACGATTGGTATAGCTGAATCCTGGCTTGGGAGCATAAAGTCCCATTTCAATTCCAGATATGCTGTCTTTTGACTTAACGTCGATAGCATATCCGCCAATATATATTGTTTTTTCGCAAGCCACAAAGGCAAGTGCAAGCAATAAAAAAATGTATTTCTTCATATCTGTTATTGTTTTATTCGTAGTTAAAAAGGTAGGGGTGAAATATCCAACGTTACTGTTTTGCCCGATTGTGCCGCCCACAACCCATGTCCATTATGTACATTGCTATAAACCTTAAGGGCTTCGGGGAAAAAACCCTCTCCATTTCTTTCACGCGTTGCGAGTGATCGAATCAACTGATAATACTCCTCACTAATGGCTGTAAGTGTTAGGTGAACCTGTGTTGTATTATTATACATAGGTAATATCAGATCGACAGGGATGGTTATTATCTGACCATTGAAAAGCTTATCGCTAAATATAATTCCTTTTTCATAAACACTATAAGACGTTTCCCAGTCATAGCTGAGTTGTCCAAAATCATAATATGAACCACTGTAGGTCATTTCGATAAGAGGACTTCTTGAGTTAAGCTGAGCTGGTTCGGTGTGTGAAACTATACTATCTCTTTGCTCCGGGAAACCAACTCTAAGAGTATATTCATAAGTGGAAGAAGATGTTATAAAATAATAGTTATTTGTTTTTTCGTCATCCTCAAACTCCAGCAACACCTGAATATTGGCATTGGAAATCAGCATTTCTTCCCGAGAAAATTGTTTCACCTTTTTACCATTTTCAGCGTAAGTTCCAAACCAAAACTCCGGAGTAACTGGCACTGTTGTACTGGCCGAAACATTTGGGTAATCGGGGTGCTGGATGCTTAAGCCATATTCGGTCTTTTCCTGAAAGGTTTCACCTTCGTAACGATAAAGCCCCTTGCTTTCCTCAACATACCGTCCAATGGTGTCGCCGTTATGGGTTACCACAACGCTGGCACCCGAAACCCCCTCATTTTCTGTAGTGAAGGTACTACTAAGCAGTAAGCTGTCTATCCCATCGGGATCGATTAGTGCATTCACAACCAACTCTTGTTGTACATCAACCGCATCAATAGTAATTTCTCGTTCACAAGAGAAGAGAAGGAAGAGAATAGGGACAACCATACTTCTTACTATAAGTACTATGCTTGTTTTTATTGATTTTGAAGAAATATTTGCGTTAATCATTGCTGTTAGACTGAAAATAGTGAAGATGTTTTCCATACAAGGCTGAGTAAGCCTGTCAACTTTCAGATCTCTGGAATAGTTTTCTTTCAGCATTAGTGGGGTTACTTTAAATTTATTGTACAATACTAATAAAAAACAGATTAACCGCCAATATTTCAATAAAGAACCAGTCACTATGGTAAAATATTGCTGATACAAGGCTTATACGCGCACTATTTATGTCCTATTGCAAAACGACTGTTGTATCGCATTTTAAAGTTTTATATTCAGCGTTTCAGCATGTCGTTAATTTTGGGATTATAAAGTTTCTGCTTTATAAAATTGCGATGAATGATTAATCTATTGCCTGAACGAAAGGTTGGTTCGTAGGGTTTGATTTACCAATGTGGCAGGCAGTTCAGTGCCGGGCAAAACTCTTACCGGGTTAATGTCGATGCCACCACGACGGGTGTACATGCAGGCCACCATGAGTTTTTCGGGGGCGTAAACATCAATCAGCCGTTTAAACACCATTTCGCAAATCTCTTCGTGAAAGTGGTTTTCGTTTCGCAGCGAGACAATGTATTTGAGGAAGCTTTCGGGCGTAGGCAACTGTTTGCCATTCATTTCAATAAACAGCGAACCCCAGTCGGGCTGGTGGGTAATTTTGCAATTGCTCCGAAGCAGATGTGTTGCCCATTTTATTTCACCACTGGTTTGACTTTTTTGCAGCAAATCAGGTGTTTCGGTGTAAATGGTGCATGATATATTGTCGAAATCGGCTGTTTCTTCAAGAATCGAAAAATCATTAAAATCAGAGTTGGAAGGTTGGGCATTTTGGTCGAAGTAAGCCACCTGAACCTTGCATTTCAGCAGTTCGGAAAGGTCTTTCCCAATGATTTTGGTAACGGTCGAAATCCCTTCTGCGCGGGTTTCTCCAAACCGGTCCATGTTGAACGAGTTGAGGTAAAGTTTCAGCGATTTGCTCTCGACAAGGAATTCGTTGCCGGCCGAGTAAACCATCTTTAGCAATCCAACAACAGGAACTCCTTTAGCTGTAAGGAAACTGAATTCGTAGGCATGCCATACATCAACACCCGAAAAGGGAAGCGCGTTGTCCGAAATCGCGTACTGTTCGCGGTTCAGAATGCGCGGAACAGCAACCAGAACACTTGGGTCGTAATGCTGCGGGTAACTGCTTTGTTTTCCTAAATGGGTTGCTTCGATATTCATTTTTACCTGTTTTTGTTATAAATACTGATGGAATTTTTCGGCATTGTGTGGCCCCGATAAATTAAAATAAAAGTACCACTATTTTATCATTTATACCGCCTCCCAAGCACTCTCTTGTATTGGCAACCCAATGGTTTTTTGTAACCAATATCACTTCTTTTTAACAACCATAAGGTTTTTTGTATTTAAGACTATTGTTTTCAAGGTTAATAAATACCTTTTCTTAACGAATAAATTCATTCTCGCCCCTAAAAAAATTGGGCATTAAACGATTTTTTTTGTCATGCCAGACCAATTTCCAAACCATATTATGTTGGCATAACTACCTGATAATTTTCCATTTATTATTTGCATTTAACAGAATTGATTTATAGTTTTGAGATATCCATTAACTAAACCGATTCCGATGAAAATGCCACACCCCATTTTTCCTGAATCTTCGATCCCGAAAGGATTTCCTGAAAAGAGTTATTGTGCAAATAAAGAAAATGCTTTGCTGTTTACTGAAACATTTTCCTGTCAACAAGCTTTTGTATTGGGGATGTGGAAAGGTTGTAAGTAAAAGTGTACTTTAAAAACTTTGCTATGAAAATAAAAAATATTCAAATAAATAATTTCAGATTACTTGAAGATGTTTCAGTTGATCTTGAAGAGGACATAACACTGATTATTGGTAAAAACAATACTGGAAAAACTTCATTTTTTGAAGCAATTCGGTTGTTTACTGAAGAGGGAGAATCAAAACTTTTATTTGAAGATTTTTCACAATTTACTTATCAAGTTTTTAAAGACACATATGAGGTTTATAAAGAATCACTTGTTGCAGGCATTGCTGAAGATATTAAGGATCAATTAGAAGTTAAAATACAGAATGAGATACCCAAAATTCAACTAATTATTGAATTTGAGTATGATAAAGCAACTGACTCATTGATAGAGCTAAGTGAGTTTATTACCGATCTTGATGAAAGCAGAAATGATGCATCGGTTTTGATTGAATATGCAGCTAAAGATTCCCTTCGTGTTTTTCAAAGTTTTGATAACAGAGAAGAAAAAGAAACTACACTTATACCATATCTAAAGGATAATATCAAAAGTCTATATACACTCAAATGCTTTGCTTTTGACAAACAAACTGGAAGGACATTCCCAATTGATGATAGTTTTAAAAGGAAAATACAAAAGGTTGTCCTGTTTGAAAATATACAAGCAATGAGGGTTTTAGATGACAGTAAGAATGATCGTAATAATTCCCTTTCGATTGGTTTTTCAAATTATTATAGCCAACGTGATAAATCAGATGTTAATGTTAAGGCACTTGAAAAGACTCTTAAGGCAACATCTGGAGAATTAAAAGATAAATACAATGCTGTTTTAAAGGATATTATCACTAAGCTTGAAAACTTTGGAGCAAAGTCACCGATTACCATTCCCAATATTTCAATCAATTCTGAGTTCGATTCAGAAAAGATCATGAAGAATAACATCAAGTATTATTACAAACAGGATGAGATTGATCTGCCCGAAAGATATAATGGGCTAGGTTATAGTAATTTGATTTACATGATTCTTGAGCTTGAAAGTTTTGTGGAGAAGTTCAAGAACAATAAGGAAGAAAAAATCTCAAATTTCTTAGTTGTACTAATTGAAGAACCCGAAGCCCACATGCATCCTCAAATGCAGCAGGTCTTTATAAAGCAAGCAAAAGGAATAATTGAGGATGCAGCAAGAAAGGGAGTAAAAATGCAACTGGTTATTACTTCGCATTCTTCCCATATATTATCTGAAGCAGGGATAGATGAGAAGAAAGGGTTTAAAAGAATCAGATATTTTACACCGAGTAAAGAAAAGCTTCAAGCAAAAGATTTTAACAAACTGAAGATAGAGGATGAAAAAAGGACTGTTCGTTTTTTAAAACAATATCTAACGCTACATAAATCGGATCTTTTTTTTGCAGATAAGGTAATCCTTGTCGAGGGACTTACCGAAAGGATTTTACTTCCACAAATGATTAAAAAAGTGGTTCCTATTCTTGAATCGGAATATGTTTCAATATTAGAAGTTGGTGGAGCCTACGCCCATAAGTTTAAAGAGATTTTAGAATTTATTGAAACTAAAACTTTAATAATTACAGATATTGATTCTTCTGATGATGATGGTGAGGCTATACCTGTTAATGAAGGGGTTAAAACAACCAATGAAACATTAAAACAATGGGTGCCAAAGAAAGAAACTATTGATGAATTGAAGAAGTGCACTGAAAAAGATAAGATTGATGGTCTATGCCGAATTGCATACCAAAAAGAAGAAGACGGATATCATGCGCGCAGTTTTGAAGATGCTTTTATAAATACTAATTATAACTTGCTGTCTGAGGTAAAGGAAATAGAGGGCATCTCTAAAAAAGTAAAAAATGAGTTCTCCTATTTCAAAGTGAAAGGAGAAGTTGAAAAGGAGTTATTTAGTTGTGATTCAAAAGTAAAGACGAACTTCGCTTTTGATATTCTGACTTTTGATGAAGAAACATTTGGTGAATGGTCAGTTCCTCAATATATCAACGAAGGATTAACTTGGTTAGCAAAAACAGATTCAGATGGCAGCAATTGATGAAATAAAGCAGCATATTGAAGCCCAGAGAAGTTTTGTGCTTGAAGCAGGTGCTGGTTCAGGAAAAACTTATACCCTAATACAAACGCTAAATTATTTATTAGATTCTAAACGAGAGAAACTAGCTCAAGAAAATCGAAAAATTGCTTGTATAACATATACTAACGTTGCCAAAAACGAAATAATTGAACGACTAGAACATAACCCTTTGGTACAGGTATCTACCATCCATGAATTTTTATGGAGTAGTATAAAGTCATTCAATAAACAACTGATTATTGAATTGGATAAATTAAACGAAGAAAAGGCAATTAAGGAACCAGATAAATATCAAACTGGACTAAAAGATCGAATAATAGAAGTTACTTATGATGATTCAGGATATCGTGATTTTGAAAAGGGACGATTAGAACACGATGATGTTATTGTTCTTTCAAACTGGATGTACAAGAATTATGAAACCTTATCTACAATATTAGCACAAAAATATCCATTTATTTTAGTGGATGAATATCAGGATACTGCAACTGAAACCGCTGAAGCTTTAATTGAGTACTTATTAGAAAAAAATTCAATAAAACTATTATTGGGATTCTATGGTGATTCACATCAAAAAATATATGACCATGGAGTTGGTGATCTTCAGAAATATATCGATACAGATAAACTGGTGTTGGTAAAAAAAGAAGAAAATTATCGTTCGTCAGTTGAAGTAATTAATTTGCTGAACCGAATTAGAACAAACATTCAACAAGTAATTCCGGAAAACAAAAAACGAGTCAGTGGCAGTGTGAAATTTATTAATTGCATCAACTACCCTGCGAAAGGACCCAAAGAGAAAGTTAAAGATTATGAAGAACGTATTCTTCCAATTAAAACTAATAATTACCAGACTATTATTGAAAGATTGAAAAATGATCAGTGGAACTTTGATGAAAATGGGGAAGATAAAATATTGATATTGGTGAACAGTAAAGTTGCAGAACAGGCAGGTTTTGGCAATTTATATCAAGTTTATAATAAACGTTTCTTCGAACCGAAGGAAGAATTGATGAAACGAGGAGACATTTTTGCAAATCTTTTTATGGGGTCCTTAGATAAAAAGACAGGAATTGAAAGAGAGACTGGCGTTGAACATTTGGCAAGTTTTTATGAAGCTAGAGATTACAATAAAATAATTCATTTCCTAAAACGCTCAGCTTTGAGGAATAAGCCATTATTCAGTATTCACCCTGATAAACAAAAAATATCCAATGCACTAGACACTTTGATCAATGCAAGGAATATAGATTCTGTAAAAGATATTTATTCTTTATGTATTAATAATAATTTTATTCAAGTATCAGATTCAATTACTCGATTTGAAAAAGAAATAGCAGAAGATCCTTCTACTTTTACTGATCCCAAAGATTTGGAAAGATATTATCGAAAGAAAACGTTTTATTCGGATTTGATGAATTTGAAATATGAAGAGATAATTAATGCATTCAAATTCATCAAAGACCAAACAGCATTATCAACCAAACATGGAACAAAAGGAGAAGAATATAGAAATGTATTGGTTGTTATTGATGATACAAGTTGGAAGACCAAATATAATTTTCAGAATTTCTTTAATGGCGAAGAAAAATTACCAGAAAGAGAAATAAGAACAAGAAACTTATTTTATGTCTCTTGTTCAAGAGCTAAAGAGAATTTAGTTGTGTTGGCATTATCTGAGATGGAAGAACCAGCCATGCTAAAGATCAAAAGTTGGTTTGGGGAGAATGTGGAAGTAATATCATGAAATGAAGATTTAAAACTAAATAACATATAAAAATTAAAAAATGGAAAGCTATTACGTAAACACACAAGCACAATTAAATGGTGATCATGAAGTGCATGCCAGCTCATGTATTTTTATGCCTAGTTTGAGTAATCGTAAATATCTTGGAGTATTCTTAAGCTGTGCGGACGCAGTTAAAGAAGCTAAAAAGACTTATCCAAAATCGAATGGCTGTTATTTCTGTTGTAATGTATGTCATACTTCATAAAGATAGACACCGATGAAAAAGGGAAGTTTTATAAGGTGTATTATCAGGAGGAAGAAAGCTAAAAATTGAGTACGGCCATGAAGAGAAAAGAGAAATATGATCTTTTTGTTCAGTTTTACAAAGAGGGGATTGAATTAAAAAAGTCTCTTGAAAATAAAGCAACAGTAAATTTATCGCTGCTTTCGCTATTTGTTACAGGCATATTTTTTAATGAAAAAAAACTTTTAGATCTCATTGATCTGATTAGCATTCCTAATTGGATTTTTTTTAGTCTTATTGGAATGTGTTTGTTTATGATGGTATTATGCTTAGTCTTTACTATAAATATTTTCATAGGGAAAAGATACAAATTCTTAATTCCCAATAATTATATGCAAATTTTTTTTAGTAATAAATTTAATTCTCCTCATTCTCAGTATGATGAGCTAATACTAAATTTAAAATTGAGCATTGATTGTAATGCATCATTAAACAAAAACAAATCACAATATTTAAGATGGTCACAACTGTTTTTAATTCTTTCATTGATTGATTCATTAATTATATTATCGCTAATAACAATATAACATGGATGATTTACAGAAATTTAAACAAGAATATAGGGCGTTGAGTATTGAATCGTTAAAATCATTATTAAAAGATATCATGACCCACCCCGCAGAAGATCAGGATTTGTTAAATGATCTTATAGGAACTCTTTTTTATAGTGCATTTGATATCGATCTTTTAGACATCAAATTTGATTCTTCTGACCTTGACCCCAAATTAAATTGTTTCA
>Ga0123334_1000180_pt1 | contig 81991 bp, 82 predicted proteins | sample BiotimSIPDNA_FD_89706 | JGI IMG/M metagenome (GOLD analysis project Ga0123334, IMG submission 89706) | Anaerobic biogas reactor microbial communites from Washington, USA - Biogas_R1 time_0 SIP DNA | ecosystem: Engineered > Bioreactor > Anaerobic > Unclassified | place: Washington, USA...
ACAGGACTCTTGCAGGCAACGAGATCGACTCAGGCAAGGTCGCCTAGATTTTTCCATGAGGCAACGAATAGCTTTCACTTAGATTCTTATATGAGGCAACAGGTCAGCAAAAATTTTTATTCCCTTCTCGTTTCAAAAAATACCCAAGAAACATCTTTCAGATAAAGAAAGAAAAGGCAGATGCCCCAGAAAGCACATCTGCCCTCAAAAGAAAGCGGGATTTGAAAAACTATTTAATCCAACTACTTCCCAATTCCAGTTATTTCAACTAAAGCTCTTCGAAGGTGAACCTTAACCATTTCCTTCTTGTATTCAGCCGAAGCCCTTATGCTTCCCGCTCTTGGACAAGCTTCCATAAAGGCGGCTTCAGCACACTTCCCGATAACCGATTGGGTAACAGCCTGCCCTTTAATAATTTCCTCTGCCTTCCGAGCCCTGATCGGGGTAGGAGCGACATTACTCAATACAATTCTTGCTTGTTCACAAACGTCATTATCCATTTTTGCCAATACTGCTATTCCGACAACCGGCAAATCGGACTGGCATCTCATTGCATATTTAATGTAAATCCCTTTACAGCTTTTCGAAGGCTCTGGTACTTCAATCTCAGTGACAATTTCTCCCTTTTCAAGGATGGTTTTTCTGGCCCCAAGGAAGAATTCCTCTAAGGGAACAACTTTTTCTCCTTTAACGCTAGTAATCCTAACTTGGGCCCCCAAAGCAATCAAGGAAGGGGCCATGTCAGCTGATGGAGCTGCAGTACATAGGTTCCCACCCAAAGTGGCTGTGTTTCTTACAGCCATGCATGCAAACTGTGACGTGGCCTGGAAGATGATAGAGAAATGTTCACGAATAATTTTGGACTCTTTAATCTTCGCAATTGTCGTCAAAGCACCTATTTTTACACTCTTCCCTGCATGGTATTCGATGTAATCAAGTACTCCAAGATTGCTTATGTTAATTAAACAATCTGGTCTGAAAGCATTTTTATTCATTCCAACAACAAAATCAGTTCCTCCTGCAATTAGTTGTGCTTCTTCTTTATTTTGATCAAGGATAGTAACAGTTTCGGAAAGACTTTGGGGTTCAAAATATTTCATGTCTTTCATAATTACTCTCCTCCTTTCTCAGCCAGTGCCTTCAGGATCTTTTCTTTTGTGATGGGAGTTGATTTGATCCTAATTCCAAGTGAGTGATAAAGGGCATTAGCTATTGCTGGAACGACAGAGCCAATCCCTGGCGACTCGCCGCCGCCCTTGCATCCATAAGCGAAACAAGGATCAATCGATTCAACAAATATCCTTTCGATAGGTGGAACGTTTGTTGCCAGAGGAACTTTGTAATCGTTAAAGCTTGCATTAGCTATGGCTCCCTTTTCATCAACAATGATCTCTTCCATAAGAGCAGCTCCTATACCCTGCATTGTCGCACCATCTACTTGCCCTTCCAGCTGCCTCCTATCGATCACCTTTCCACAATCATCTGCCACGACAACATTCAATATTTTGATCTCTCCGGTTTCTTCATCGACTTCCAACTCTACAGCCGTAGTTTCATAGTAGGTTGCGTCTACTCCAGGACCGTAATGAGTCGGGTGTGTTGATTTGAGAACATACTCTGTTTCCCATCTCTCATCAACACCAGTACCAATGATCATAGAGCCTCCCCGTCTACGGATGGCATACTTGGCAACTTCGTCAAGTTTAAGGGATTTTCCTGCTTCTGCTGAACTTTTCAAATTGCCTTTGTCGAAAACCAGTTTTTCTGAAGCAACATTAAGCATTTCGGATGCAGCTGCGATGGCTTTCTTCTTAACATCCTTACAGGCGAGGTAAGTAGCATTTACAGCCGCAGTCATAACTCTGCTACCGGTTGCCCCCAATCCCCAAGGCACTCTGTCCGTGTCCTGAGGGATAACATCAATCCTGTCCAAGGGAATTCCTAGTTCCTCAGAAACAACCATTGCGACAGCGTTATGTGCACCCTGACCGTATTCGGCTTCTCCTGTCAGGATTTGTGCGCTTCCATCCTCAAGCAGCTTCACGTAGCTCACAGAACCACAGAACCCATCAGCCGACCTGTCGTCTGTCTCATGGCAGGTGCTGGCCAACCCTAAAGCTTTCTTGTTCTTCCTTTTTTCAGTCCAACCAATAGCATTGCGAACTTTGTCAATGCATTCGGAAAGGCCGCAGCTCTTTATAAGCCAACCGTTGGCTGTTATGTCTCCGGTCTGGGTGGCATTCTTTAATCTCAAATCGGAAGGATCCATGGACAATTTTTCGCTTAGCATGTCCATTAAAGACTCACGGGCCCAAGACATCTGGGCGTCTCCGAAGCTTCTATATGTCCCCACCGGAGTTTTATTTGTGTAAATATTCTTTACTTCATGCCTGACACTTGGGAATCGATACATTGCATCGTTTCTCTCTAGCTGGTGGAGCGATCTGCGCCTATTTATGTACTGAAAAGCACCGTTATCGACAAGAATTCTGGTTTGCTCTGCTGTAACGGTTCCATCCTTTTTTGCTCCCAGTTTCATCCATATCTTCATGTCGCCACGTGAACGAACTGTCAGGAAATCTTCGGTACGGGATAAGATCGTCTTCACGGGACGTCCCGTTCTCATTGAAAGAAGAGCGGTAATATGATGTAGCTGATTAGCGGTAAACTTGGACCCGAAAGCACCTCCGACTGCATTCTGGATTACTCGTATTTTATTATCGGTAAAACCCAAATTCCTGGAGACGACATCTTTCACGTTTGAAGGCCATTGGCTACTGATCCACAAGGTAAGCTTGTCAGATCCGATATCAAAGTCAGCCACACATCCATCTGGTTCCATATAAGCTGCGACAACGTTCTTATACAAAAACTCATCTTCGACTATCACATCAGCCTCAGCAAAACCCTTATCCGGATCTCCCCGATCATATTTAATATCGAAAGCAACATTGTTTTCCACTTTCATCGTTCCGAAAATGTCCGGATCATCTTTAAGTTCAAGGATCTCTTCATGGACTTTCGGAGCGTCCGGTCTTACTGCTTCTTCAACGCTATGAACTCCAGGAAGCACATCATAATCTACCTTGATTAGCTTAATCGCTTCTTCTGCTGTTCTTTTATCAACAGCAGCAACGGCAGCGACCTCCTGCCCAACAAAACGGACCTTTCCGTCCCAGGCTAGAAGAGGTTCGTCTTTTACATCAATAGCTGCCATAAAAATGTGCGGAACGTTCCTCCCTGTCAAAACCGCCTTAACACCCGGGAGGGCTTCTGCCTTACTAATGTCAATGTTAAGAATTTTTGCATGGCTGTAAGGAGACCTCAATATTTTCCCATGCAACATACCAGTCAAAATTACGTCTTCAACATAGATTGCCTTCCCTGTGGCTTTTGATTTTGCATCGACTCGGACACATTTGTTCCCGATGACATCGTAGCTATCTTTTCTTTCTTTCCAATACTGGATCTTTTCCTTAACTTCTTTTGTCATTACCTCTTTCTTTTTTTGCACTTCGTACACCTCCAGAAAGGGATAGCCTGAGATGAAACCCGGGGCTTTGTTTCGGCATTCTCCAAAGGGTTCTATCCGGCCATTTCTTTTGCTGCTGCTTTTATTGCATCAATTATCTTTACGTAACCGGTGCAACGACATATATTGCCCGAAATGGCTTCTTTAATCTCTTCTTCCGTGGGGTTTGGGGTCTCTTCAAGGAATGCTTTCGCAACTAAAATCATTCCCGGTGTGCAAAAACCACACTGAATTGCCCCATGATCCATAAAAGCTCTCTGGAGAGGATGTAATTCTCCATTTACTGCCAAACCTTCAATAGTGGTTATCTCTTTGCCTTTTACACTATTGGCGAGGGTCAAGCAAGATCTCACTGGTTTCCCGTCGACCAAAACTGTACATGCCCCACATTTCCCATCATCACAACCATGCTTTGTCCCAGTAAGGCCTAATCTCTCCCGGAGGACTTCTTGAAGAGTTTCATCTGGTGATATATCTACCTCATAAACCTCTCCATTAATTTTCAAGGTAATCTTTTGCCTCATGATGAACCCTCCCTAAAAAATTTTTACAATTACATCCATAAAACACTTTATTTTTTCCTTCGTAACAAATCCATTCGATGGGAAAAGATAAGAAACGGACACTAAGGCTTGGTTTACCAAATGGATTATTCCGCTAATCGGTGAGACCTTTGCTCAACAAACTATTCTCCTGAGAGAAAACGAATGGCATCATTGCCGATGTCAAAAAGAACGGGAATAACAAATCTGGATATTTTGTGCACCTCCTTATCCAAAAAGGGTTCTTCCCAATGGCAATTACAAAAAAGGACTTTCAGGTATTTGATTTGGTTCTTCCGAGCTTCCTGACATTTATAAAGATGGGGGAAAACATAAATCCATTGTGTATTAATTTTTGGACTCAAGAAATGCCCTTAACGAAAATACCTTTTTACAAAGAAATAAAGAGAGATGATAAGCTAGGCACGCAAGACATTCTATTGCATGCTTCTTGTTGAATGGTATCCCTCACGCTATTTGGCATGCTACAGGGAATAGACTACACTTAGTTCAACTTTATTGTCAAGTATATAAATCCCGCAATTGATGCTCTCTAAAGAGCATCGAGTAAAGATGTGCCCTGTCAGGAGCACTGCTAATAAAACAATTGGTGATTGCCCCCTATTTGGCACTGATATTAGGATGGTGCCATGGATCTCAAAGCCTATGAATACTTGGTTCATAGCGAATCTGCCGCTCGGAAATTCCTGTTGGGATTTTGCTGGAAAAACCAACAGAGATTTTGCCCGAAATGCAGGTCAAGATCTTTCGTCAAAATCATCGACGGCAGACGCAGATGTAAAACAATGTGGCTACATTTAGCATGATTTTCCAAAGCGCTGGATCAACCTCAGCCGGTTGAGCCCAAGCCAGTGGCTCAGGGTCATCAAGCTCTTTGAACTCGAAGTTTCTGCTCGGACGATCGCAAAGCAGATCGGCGTTGCCTACAACACGGCCCACAGGGCTGTGACGATACTCCGGATGGCTATCCTGGCTCACTCGGAGGATGCAGATATCCTCCTTTCCGGCGAAATTGAACTGGATGAATCCTGTTTCGGCGGCAAGCGCAAAGGCAAGCGCGGCCGCGGCGCCGCAGGCAAGGTCCCTGTTTTCGGCATTCTCTCCCAGGGCAGCCAGGTATTTGTCCAGGTCGTTCCAGACTGCAAAGCAGAGACCCTTCTTGGCCTGACCGTCAAAAAGGTCCGTCGCGGGAGCATCGTCTACACAGACAAGTTCAAGGTCTACGATTCCCTTATGTTCTGCGGTTTCAGGCACCTTGCCGTGGATCACGGTAAACACTTTTCAAGCGGCAAGGTCTATATAAACGGGTTGGAAGGCTTCTGGAGTTTTGCCAAGGAGCGCCTTATCAAGCATCATGGTGTTTCAAGGTCCTGGTTCCCTTATTTCCTGAAAGAACTCGAGTTCCGGTAAAATAACCGACGAAATGATATATTCAATGTTCTCTGTCAGTATGTGTGTGACTTTATACCTCTTGTGCCAGATAGGGAGTAATCGCCAATATCATTCTTTGCCCTCCAAAAAAGCTACGGCAAGAAAGGATTCTAGATACCAAACGGTAAGAGCTACAAGCCACCGCGATGTAAAATTTCATAGTGCAGATCTTATTAATAAACCTTTATCTGATGTCACAAAGTATTAAAACCTCAAGTTTTCCCAAAAAATACTTTCGAATGGGCAATCCAATCAAAGCTAAAAATGTTGAACAATTTGAGGAAATACCACAAGAAGAACGTAGTTCCTTTGCATTTTTGTTAAAGCATTACTGGAAACTAACTGGCAGCCTCGCAAAATGACATTCAGGGAAAATACAAACTTTACAATGCGAGCAAAGACCTCCGATGCCCCACAAAGAAACGTCCAATTTATCAACTAACCCAGCGAAGATTGTCACAAGAAGACGGTCAAGAGTGGTCCTCTCATCATGTACCACACAAGCTGGAGCCCCAATGATCCAACTTCTATCTTTACGGGCAAGCATGAGATTTGCCCCTGGTTGAGAAGGGACGCCCCTAAAAACCACTTCATCACTGGATGACATTATCGCATGAGGAGTTCTATCATCTGCGTCAACGCTCATTCCCCCGGTACAGATGACAATATCCACCCCTGTTTCCAGCATATTCCTTATTGCACCCTGAATCTCTTCCGTACCATCCCCACAGATTATCTGACCTTGATAGGAACCACCTAATTCTCTTAGCTTGTTTTTTAGTCTTTCCTCGAAAACGTCTTTAACCAGTCCTGATTTGATCTCACTCCCCGTAGTTACCAGGCCGACCCTTTGGGGAAGGAAGGGAAGAACCGTTACGGGTTCTGCGTCCATTATTGCCTGGTCCAGAAAGGGTTGCTTGATGACTAGCGGAAGTATACGAAGACTGACAACTGGCTTCCCGGAGTGGACTATGCTGTTTATCGGGCAAGTGGCAAGGGACCAGTTCCTTTCCTTGTTGATCTTGCTTACGCATTCCGAAGAAAATCTTGCAATTCCAGGATATTTTGCGACAAGACGGCAGCGGCCCTCTTGGGGGCCTGTGATCTCGAGGCCTTCTCCACAAAGGGACTTGGCAAGAGCCAGAGCAGCTTCGTCCTCATGAATCTCATCATCTTCCATATCAATTATAGAAAGATTAATACGTCCCATTTTTCTCAGAAGGGGTAGGTCTTCCTCAGTTATTATCTGCCCCCTTCTGAAGCGGGCCCCTTTGTAGCTGTTTTCAGTATCGATCAGGGTCAGGTCATGGGCCAGGGGAAGCCCTACTGCTTCTTCAATGGGAATAGTTGTTATCTTCACTGTTCTTTACCTCCTGTCTAGATAGGGACCAGGGTAACAAGGGTCAGGAGTGTCCAGGTATCCCAGCCTCAATTTGTCAAGATCCGATCCCCTTCGGAACGCAATTATCTCAGCCAGGATGGAAATAGCTATCTCCTCGGGCGTTTCTGCGCCTATGGGCAAACCCACTGGTTGGAAGATCCCGTTGAGGAAGGTTTCTGATGTACCAAGGGAAATGAGCTTTTCTCTCATTGTTGCTATCTTCTTTCTAGAGCCTATTACCCCCAGATAAGCCAACGGCTTTCCTTCAAGAGCTCTCACAATGTCCGCATCCAGCTCGTGTCCCCTGGTTACAACTACAACAAAGCTGGAAGGGTGCAACCTGATACCTTTCTTATCGAACATCTGTTCCAGGGGGCAGAAAAGGGTTTTTCCCCAAGGTATATTTTCGGGGTTGGCGAAATCTTCGCGCTCATCCCAGACCGTAACAGGAAAACCAGCTGCAAAAGCAATTTTGGCGAGAGCCTTTCCTACATGACCTGCCCCGAATATCACAACTTCGCTTTGCTGTCCGATTGGTTCTATCAATATCACGACTTCCCCACCGCAGACAGCTTCCCCAGCACTTTCTGTCTCTCGCAGAACAGCCTCATAAAGGATCGGTTCTCCTCCTGAAGCCAACAATTGCAAAGATTTTTCAATTACCTCGAACTCCATGCTCCCCCCACCTATCGATCCCATGATCGAACCGTCGCTGCGTACCCACATGGAAGCTCCCATTCCCCTTGGTGTAGATCCTGTTGATGAGACTATTGTGCATAGAACTCCAACTACACCAGCCTCAATGTCACTGTTAACAAGACTTAAAAGGGATCGGTCCATCAGATTTTCCCTCCTCTTACCTTTTGATAAAGATCAGTTCGATGGCAACGGGGGGGACAGCAAAACAAACCGCTTCTTCGATGTCAGGTATACGAGCAGGGGTGGTCGCTCCTCCCTGTTCTACCTGCCATAAACCCACTGGGGTCATAATCTGCATTCGGATTATCCCGCCCTCCATTTGGATCTCTTCTACTGTTCCTGAGAATTTGTTCGGTGCTATTTCGCTGTCAACAGGATAACGGGGATCAAGGAAACGGATTCTGTCAGGCCTTATAAATGCAGTAGCCGGGCCTGTATGTTCAGTTTCCTTGAGAAGTAGTCTCCCACTGTCCCAGCTGAAGATCGGATAGCCCTCTTCCCCGTAAGAAACCTCACCTTCAAAGACGTTCCCCCAACCCATAAGGTTCCAGAAATGGAATCTTTTTTGTCCGTTAAGAAGATCTTTAACCAATGCAGAGCCTGTAATTCTGCCCTTCTCAATAAAAAAGACCCTGTCCCCCAGTGCACAGAGATCTTCTATCTGATGGGTAACATAGAGAATAGGGATGCCGGTCTCAGATTGGAGAAGCCTTAATTCTCTTCGAAGGTTCCTTCTGAGAGGTCCGTCGAGAGCACTGAAGGGTTCATCGAGAAGAAGCAATCTCGGTTCTGCGGCAAGGGCTCTGGCTAGAGCCACGCGTTGCTGCTGGCCTCCTGAAAGCTGAAAGGGGTAATGGTTCCCATGGGATTCCAGGCGTACGCGGGCTAGCCATTCCCGAGCAATTTCTTCTCGCCGCCCGCCGTTAACTCCAAAGCGAACATTCTCCAAGGCGGTCAAGTGCGGGAAAAGGGCAAGGTGTTGGAAGAGAAGCCCCATTTTTCTTTTGTGTGGGGGAACGGAGATGCTCTTCCGGGTATCAAGAAGAACGCGGTCCTCAAGGAGTATTCGGCCAGAACGGACAGTTTTTAGCCCTGCAAGGCAACGAAGGGTCAGGCTTTTCCCTGAACCGCTTGGACCGAACAAAACTCCGATCTCTTTGTTAAGTGAAAGCGATATATCAAGGGAGAAGTTCCCCGCTTCGCTCCTGAGCTCAGCCTCAAACCAGTCGCTCATGAGCTCCGTCCTCCAGTTTCCGGACCAGATAGAGGCTTCCGACTCCGACTGCTATCAGGAGAAGGGAGGCAGTGTGTGCGCGGGCGAAATTGATGGATTCCACCTGACTGTAGATAAAAAGTGGCAAAGTTTGTGTCCTTCCCGGGATGTTTCCCGCAATCATTAGGGTTACACCGAAATCTCCCAGTGCACGCGCACAGGAAAGAGCCAGACCTACAAGCAGACCACGTCTAGCCAGGGGGAGGGTTATTTTCAGAAACACCGTTATCGGTCCTCTCCCAAGAGTAAGTGCGGCCTCCTCTGTCTCTCTGTTCACTCCTGCGAAGGCAGCTCTTGTGGACTGGATCATTATGGGGAGCGAGGATACAAGTGCTGCAAGTACTGCGGCAGGGAAAGCGAAAAGAAATCCCGCTTCCCTTAACAGTTCTGATCCTCCCAAACCCACGAGAAGATATAATCCCAGGACCGAAGGAGGCAGGATTATCGGAAGTTGTAATATCAAATGCAAAAGATCCCTGCCAGGGAAGTTTTTTTTCGCCAGCACCCAACCTATCCCTCCACCTAAAAACAGAAGAAGGGGGATATTGATAGCAAGGACTTTAAGACTTATTAAAAGTGCTCTACCCATGGTCTCACTCTATTCATCAGGATAAGATCTCAAATCCGGCTTCCTGGAACAATTCCTGTATCTTCGGGCTGAAAAGGAACTCCAGGAATTCTAAAGATGTCCTTGAACCCCTCTTCCCCACGATACCGCAAAAGATCCTTTGAGGAGCCATCGGTGTCCTTGTCCAGGATCCTTCCATCATTTTCGCGATGCTCAGAGGGATAAGGGCAGCAGTTAAAAGACCGTATTTTGCCGTAAGGGCTGCCTTGAGGACATCACCCGAAATGATAAGACGATCTTCGACCTTGAGTTGCTCAAGGATGCCTGTCTTTTCAAGATACTCCAATGCAAGTGCCCCGAAAGGGGCAGTGTCCGGGTCGGCGATAGCGATAAAATAGTTTTTGCCCTCAACCAGATCCAGAGATGGCGCAATATCTGAATTCCACCAGAGGACAAGAGGGGTTTCTGCTACAGGCCTGACATTATCAAGAATCCCTTTTCCTTCGAGATGCCGGGCCCAATGCTCATCAGCGCTCAAGTAAAGGTTGAAAGGGGCCCCCATCTCGATCTGCAATGCCAATTTCCCGGAAGTTCCGAATATCAGTCCCACTCTGATCCCTTTTTCTTTCTCGAAGAGTTGGGCGGCCTGTTCAAGAATCGGTCGCAAGCTTGCGGCGGCCGCCAAAAGCTCGGCCTGTGCACTGGAAGCAAAGAGACCAAGCAAAAAACTGAACAATAACAGGTTAAGTGTTATTCTCCTCACAATTTTGGAAAGATTTCGCATGGGTCTATCTCTTTAACGGTTTCAGCATGATTCCAGACACCAGCGTTCCAGGCTGAGAAGAGCCGCCGGAGCGGCAGCACTTGTGCCAAAAAGGACGAAAGGAACTCTGGAATGCTGGAGTTTTTCATGCAATCTTTCAAAGGTTCCGTTTGCCATAGATGAACCTGTGACCAAGGCAAAGGAGACCTCTCCCAGGATCCTGTTAAGATCCTCCACTCCGTGATATATAACTACTCCGAAAACAGTCCTGCCAATGTTGCACGGATCAAGATCAACAACTCTAACTCTTTCAGCTCCGAGTTTTATCGATGCAGCTTCAATAAAGGCAGGCTGATAGCCAACTATCAAAACCTTCTCCTCTGGCTTCATCCTGTCGAGGAGTAGCTGGCCTATCTTTCCTGCGCAGATGTTCAATGAATCGTTTCTGCAATGAATAGTATTGCTGACCATGCCCAGTGATCTGGCTATGGCATTAAAAGATGCAAGGAAAACAGCCCTTTCCTCGATCCTTTCGAGATCCAGGCATAACAGATCTCCAACACTCCCTTCCCATCGGATAGGTCTCTCAGTAAAAGCCTGCCCCTTGAAGCCACAAAAGGAAGCTTCCAGTAGGAACTCCTTTCCTTGACACAGCGGATAATCGTGCCGGATATTCCCTCCTTCTCCGATCGCTTCAGAAGGAAGAAGTGGACGAGTGATGACAGGACCATCCATCAATATTGATCCATCGGCAATCTCTGACATCAGTCTTTTCCTGCATGCTTCCAGTGGATCTGTCGGTTTCAATGAACTACCCCTCCCGCAAAGGGCTCGAATCCCCATTTTGACCAGATCTTGGTGGCCTCTCTCATGAACAGGAAGGAGCTGAACTGCAAGATTTCTTCTGGGGGGTCTTCGTTTACAAGGATAACAACGACAGGAAGGCTGTCGACCCGGTCGATAACTCTTGAATAGCCTCCAGCCAGATTTGCCGTAGGGAGTGGGATCAGTGCAACTTGCGCTGTTCCTGCCCTGACTGTCGCGACGCATTGTGGTGCACTCCCGCAAAGCAAAACCTGACCATTTTCAATACCCTTCTCCCAAAGGCCCATCTGAGAGAGGAACTCCATTGCCTTCCTGCCATAGGACGTGAAGTCCGGATTCGGGATCGCTATAACCAAGGCAGGAAGATCATTTTCATCGACAGGGTTCTCAGACCAGATCGAAAGCCTGTTCCAGGCACAGATTCGGGATGAATTGCCATTCCCACGTGAGATCAACCAATCCGGCCATTCAGGGTCTGCCGCTATGAGAAGATCATAAGGTGCTCCGCTGTCGATCTGCCTTGCAAGGATACCCGTTGTTTCTTTAACCAGCGCCAGAGAGCCCCCTCCCGAGGCTTCGAAAAAATCAAGCATCTCCTCGATACAGGGTGAGATTCCCAGGGAAACAGCCAACGTGCCCTTCCCGGCGGAAGCATCCGCAGGGAGGATAAAAACCAGGCAAAAAAACATCATCAAAACCAGACAATTTCTCTTCAAGATCAGAGGTTCCTCCAAAAAAAAGATCAGTTTTTCAATACTGGATCATTGCTGGTACAGGATAGCTTCCAGAACGCCTCCGGCTATCGAGAGAGCCTTGTCGGAAATAGTGTCCCAGCTGGCATCTTCCCTTGGGTCAATATCACCTATCTTCATGCCTTTGAAGAGAGGGACCGATGGATGGATCTGCCCTCTGATCAGGCCGCTGATAGATGCATGAACAGGTTCATCTCCGACAAGTCCGATCAATTCCCCAGTCGATACTACCTCACCTATCCCGCGAACACTTATGAAAAAACCTTCACCAGGGGAACGGACAACCCTTTTTTCTGATTCGCCTCCGACAACCCCGGGAATACCAGTGTTGGGTGCTGCCTGTCCGTCATTAATAACCCTGCCCAGGCGGTGTCCTCTTTTGGTCTCGACAACGTAATGAACATCCACGCCGGCTTTAAAACCGGGGCCAAGTCCTATCACTCTTGGAGCCATCCCCATATGGGTACCAAGATTCTTTTTTGCGATGATGGCGTCAACAAGGCAGTCAGGTCTGACAGCCCCTATTGTTTCACCTTCAGGGTCTATCCAGACAGGGACAGTTTTTTCATCATTTGGAAGCTCCCCTTTTTCAGCCAGGACAAAAGATATTCCTTCCACTGTTGCTCTGCCATCAAAAACAGCCTGAGCGGCACTGACCTTTCGCCTGACAACAGTCGGCAAGTGTGTTTCCAGACAGATCACTCTGAAACCTACTCGACTTAGTCGCCACAGAACTCCGGTAGCGAGGTCTCCGCCTCCTCTGACTACAACAAGATTCCCCTCAGATCCCAAATCTGTCACCTCTTCCGTAAACTTCTTTCAAGCAATAGACGGTAGTCTTCAGGAGTATCAACATCCACAAAGCAATTATCTTCTCCCTTGATGAACAAAACTTCATCGGCGAACTCTCGAACACAGTCTCGTCCTCCAATATCTCCTTCTGCCTTACTGAAACGTTCTTTCCAGATGGCCTCGTAAAGCGATGGATGCCCGAAACGGCCATCTCTCAGAGGCATCAGCGCTGTTTTTTCTGGGGGGCGCAAGGAAAAGCATTTGAGCAGTTTCAAGAGGTCCCTTCCTGTGATCGTTGGCATATCTCCAAGAAGGATGCAAAAGTCACTGCTCTTGTCCATGCGTTGAATGCCAAGCTTGAGAGAGAAGGATTGCCCCAGATCGGATCTGTCGTTAATCACAAGAACGGCATCCTTGTATTGTTTAGTAAGAGATTTTGCTGTCTTGGGCGAAATAACCATGATCACAGGGTAAAACCCAGCTTCAACGGCAGAGTCGATTACAGATGATAAAACCGTTCTTTCTCCAAATGGCAGAAGAAGCTTGTCCCTCCCCATTCGTGTCGATGATCCCGCAGCCAGGATCAGCGCTTCCATATCCATTCCCCCTCAGAACTGCAGTGCCAGCAAGGTTAAACCGCTTGAGCATGGAAAATGTCTCCCTGACTTTCTGCTGACAATCAGGCATGTCTCTTAGCAGATCGACCTTGTTTATTAGAAGGATACGTCGCATGTCCTCATTTTCCGGGCTACCCTTGAGAAAACCTTGGGGACTCTCAAGGACAAGAGCAATAGAGGGTGAAGAAAGGATCGTTCCCTCCATAAGCCTGAAGTCTGAAAGAAACTGAGTCAGCCTGAATACTGTAGTTACATCCATGGGTTTGAAAAAGATCTCCGCACCTACAATGACTATCTGGCAAGTCGTAAGCCCAGGTATTACAGGTTCATGGCTTTTGTAACCCTTGACGGGGAATCCGCTGGCTCCGTCTGCTTCTACGATTATTAGATCGCACAAGTCGCTCTTGAAGAGGGAGTCTACCTCTTTTGATGTGAAACCCGTAAATTTCCCTCTCTCCCGACCTCTTGTGACAATTGCAAAGAAACTATCAGCTTTCTGAAGCTCTTCAAGCTTCCGAAATACTTCCTTGAGGTTACCGGAGAAATGAGCCACAGATGACGGGAGCTCTCCGCAACCAATATGAGTTGTGGTAGTAAGAACTACTTTACAGTCACGGGACAGAAGGGAACCTAAAACCAGAGCCAGAGAGGTCTTCCCTCCGGCTCCAGTTATGGCGATCAATTCTCTTTTCCTAAAAAATAACATCCTGACACGCCGTCCTTAATTCTGGGTAACTTCTCCGCCCCCCAAAAAGCTAACGTTAGCCGAATCTTGTGCCATCCAGTAAAAAACCCAAAGGTTATTCAAAAAATTTGGACATTGCGTGGATCACTTTAAGACACGGTCCCTAAGTGCAGGGAACTCCTGTCTGGTTCTGGAAACCAGTCCAGGATCTATCTCTGCGTTGATGATCCTTCCCTCGTGAGCGCTACCAGCTATTACAACACCCCAGGGATCAACTATCTGGCTGTGTCCGAGAAAACGGGTGCCTTTTTGTACCCCGGCGGCATTGCATGAAACAAGAAAGCAAGTGTTCTCAATCGCCCTGGCTTGGTTGAGAACCAGCCAATGGGAAAGGCGCGGGAAGGGCCACCCTGAGGTCACCAGAAATAATTCAGCGCCCTTGTCAACCATTGCCCGGTACAGCTCCGGGAATCTAAGGTCATAACAGGTTGAAAGCCCAACTTTGCCGAACTCGGTGTCCAGTACAGTTATGTCACTGCCGGGGGTAAGGATCTCAGGTTCTCTCGATCTGTATGAGAACAGATGGATCTTTCGGTATTCTCCGACCTTTTGGCCTTTCCTGTCGAAAAGGATGCTGGTGTTGAAATATTTTCCGTCCCTCTTTTCCACAAAACTACCCGAATAAATGTAGGATCCCAATTCTCTTGCTTTCATAGACACAGCGGTCGCAGTAGGACCATCGATCGGCTCACTCTCGGAGATGTACTTGTCGTAAGCGAAGAATCCGATGTTCCATATCTCTGGAAGGATGATTAGATCGCTACTGCTCGCTTTGTCCATCATCGCAAGGGCATATTCAATGGTTTCTTCTTTGCTTCGGTCATCTTTCATTTCAAGCTGGATAGAAGACACCTTCATGATTATCACCTCTTCCTTTTAGTCAAGGCTGACAAAAACAATCCATATAAACATGGGAAAACATAGGAGGGTATTTATCCCAAACCCAAGGGGCCTAAAGGGGAGATTATCGTTTCTGGCGGATGCTCGCTCCCAAGTTCTTTTGTAAGAGCTGAAAGGGTGTTATCCAAGTGAACGTTAAGAGCCTTAAGTACCTTTCCCTTATCCTTATTCCATAAAGCATCAACAATTGCTGCATGCTCGTCGAGTACCTCATAAAAACGCGCGCTTCCTTGCATTGCCATAAATCCTAACCTCACAGCCTCTTCATGAACAGTTGTCCAAAAGCGAAAAATCCGTTCGTAATTACTGCACTTAATGATTGTTGAGTGAAACTGAAGATCAAGTTTAGTAAAACCTAAATGGTCATTCGGGTTCTCTCTCATAGCGTCAAGGATAGAATCTGCCTTTCCTGCTATTACACGAGGCTCACCATTATCCAGCAGCCATTGGAAGGCAAAATTTTCGACAAGAAAGCGAACCTTGAATATCTCTTCTAAGTCAGACATAGTAACTGGACGAACCTGTATCTTTTTTCCTTCACCTATCAACAGCCATCCTTCATGGTGGAGCCTCTGAAAAGCTTCTCTGACGGGAGTTCGACTAACACCAAACTTTTCGGCGACCTCCCTCTCTTTCAGAAAAGATCCTGGAGGATAATCAAGATTGATCATGCAGTTCTTGATACCTTGATAAACTTGTAGGGTAAGATTTTTCTTTTCCAAAACCATTCACCCCTTTCCCCATTTCTAGATACCAATTATGCAACGATATGCCGAAATGTCAATGGCATGCCATTTCTCTTGTGGTTCGCAGTATCAAAAAAGAGCGAGATCAGTCATTTCAACACTTTCAATATGGCAATTACATTTATAATTGGACAATGTCAAAGAAAGAAACCCACCTAAAAGAAGAATAGGAGTAGGATCACAAAATGTATATTGAATTGCAAAAGAAGATGATCCGGATCTTACAATGACTTATTTTGCTATGAAAAACGGCATAGAAGAAGGGGAGCACTAAAAATCGGCAGAAGGCGATATTTCGAGAGATAAGAGCGTACTACTCTGTCAGTTTATAGCTTTTACAAATGCCCTCACCTGATAACTCTTAAGTAATTAATCTCTTTCTATTTCTACTATTGTGAATTGCAGCTATTTGCCTGAGATCGTAGAGGCGGAAATATAATATTACTTCCTGAGCCAAACCCCAGGTGTTCCCGGATGTCGGATTTGGTCTCAAACCGATGTGAAAATTTCCAAAAGGCTGTAAGGCCTTCTGGTAATAATGAAGAAACATGACTCCATTTCTACTGTATTTAGCTATTGTTTGTTCTCCGGTTGTTTTTATTTAAAAGCTATTCTGTTTTTATGTGTTCCAGGTTGAAACTGCCTATTTAGCCGAGGCATTTCTTTCCCCAGCCTACTGCCAACTCGGGTCTTGATTACCTACTGTTGGAATCTGTACGAATGCATGAACGGAATTCAGTTTGTTTAATGGGGAGAGAAACCCTTATCATGACCGCAACTTGGGGAAAGGTTATTAGAACACTTTCCAACTAATAAAACGCCTAAAAACTTCCGCTCTATCAAGCCTTCAAAAAAGCCAAGCTTCTTGCTCTTCAAATTCACTCATAAACACAAAGGGTCGAGAAATATAAACGGACGAAATTATTTCCCCGAAGCCTTCTTAGCATTTATGAGAAGAAAATCCTAAACAAATTGCAAAGAAAAGTTATCTTCCTTTCAATGCATTCTCTATTGCCATTTTTAGGGTGTTTACCGCAAGCAGGGCACAATGTTCACTCTCTTCAGGGAGACCACCGATTGCCCTTAACACATCATCCTGCTCGATTCTTGCTGCTTTTTCAATTGTTTGGCCTTTAACAAGCCTTGAAACCATCTCACCAGATATAATTGAAGGAGAACAACCATCGGTCTGGAAAGATGCAGAAATAATTCTGTTCTCTTCTATCTTCAAATAAAACTCCATGGTATCACCGCATGGCCCTTTGATTCTTGAAAACCCGTTTGGGGAAACCATCTTATTCATATTTTCCGGATTGAAAAGAAGCAAAAGAGCTTGTTCAGTGTAGGTGTCTTTCAAGCTACAAATCAATTTCCCTTTAAGTTTTGAATAAGAAACAACACTTTTACTGATGCCTGCCATTCCTAGTTTTTCTTCCGACCATTCACTCAGTTTGGTTTCGAGATCGATTTGCATCTCCTTTTCCTTCTTTCTTTTTTTATGTGTTGCTTATTGAATGGAGAAAAGGTAAAGAGGTCTTGGGCCATTAATTGGCTGGGATTGTTTTAAACTCTATCCTTGCTTTTCAATTAAGGAGCAGGGGTTCAAGAAAAGCCCCTGCTCCCAAGTCGTTAGATTAAAAAGTTGGACCTAAAAAATACTAACAGCCTTATTAGAACCTAAAGGGATTTCGCATTAATCCCGGAGCGGCTTTTATGGCTATGAACGTGAACAAAAGAAACATTAAAACCAACCCGACGTTCCAATACCACCTATTCTTATGCTGACCTACAAATTTTTCGGAATTAGTAAGGTAGATCCATAAGGCTAAACCCGGAGGTGTAAAGACAGTGGCAACACCAAGAGACCAAACCAAAGCCGGCAGAATTGCAGGCCTTCCCTGGATAGCCCCAAAACCACAGAGAACAAGGAGGGAAATAATCGTGAATACTCTGAACTTTTTATTTTCGAACCGAGGGCTCCAATCCTTTCCTTTGTATTTGTAGGCTTCCAATACCCCAAACACAAAAGTACTAAAAAGGATGTTTGTTCCCGACATTGTTCCAAATATCGCACCTACAAAACCCGCATAGAAAAGAAGGTGGGCCCATTGACCCAGAACGGGAACGAACAACTCAGCGGCCTGGGGGGCTGTCTTTGGAATAACCTCTCCACCATAAAAAACACCCGAGGCAGCCCAGAAAATGCCTAGGGAAAAAAGCAAAAACACAACCCCACCAATGACAAAAGCATCATATTGTGAAACCCAGAGCTTGTCCGGTGTTGCGTTCCCCGCTTGTTTGATTGAGTAACCATGAAAAGCAAGAACTCCCCAGGTACCGGCACCGCCGACAACACCTGCAAGAATTCCCATAACACCTGGATGATCTGGCCATTTAGGAATTACCAACCCCTTAACCGCCTCACCAAAGGAAAGCTCGGGCCCCAATAGCAACCTGACCGCAAAAACTATACTGAATAAGCACATTATCAAAACGAACACTTTAGCAATGACCTTGAAAGCTGAAAACTTACCCTGGTAGAAAACAAGAATGATGATCAACAATGCTGGCCAAATTACAATGGACGACTTAATACCCGTAATGGCTTCAAAGGTCTGCCCGGCGGTGGCGCCTTGAACCATTACAATAAAAATCTGAGGAATAACCGCAAGGAGGAAACCCAACATAGCAAGAGGCGTCCAAAGATCGTAGAGGGTTTCCAACGGAGCCCTTCCGGTAAGGCATGTTGTCTTGTTAGACAACGCCAAAAACCACCAAGATGTCAAAGCCGAAAAAAGTACCATCCATCCTACTTGGGGGCCAAGACTAGATCCTGAGGTAAGCATCGACCCAATGGTGCCCGGCCCCATTATTGCCATTGTGATTATTGAAGCTGGACCAAGATAACTTAGATACTCCTTGAAGCCATGAGGTTTAACTTGAGTTATATTCTGTTTCTCCTCCTGCATGAAGTTCCCCTCCTTGATAGCATGAATAATGAATCGCGATTCTGTCTCAAGAAAATCTTCGCAGATACCTAATGGCTATTCATGCAACTCACCGTTTCATAACCTGGAACTCCGAAATTTCATAACGGAATGGGTGTTTGTTTTCTTTATGCGCCTCCTTTTTTCTTCATTCACTTTCTGGATTATCCCTTACAATCAAAAAGCCCCCCGTAACTAAGAGGGCAACGTCCAGAAATAAAAGAAATCTTTTCGCGCACTTCTGTAATCTTTTCTAAATTCAAATTGAACAATTTTACATTTTCACCCTCTCCCAAAGAGAAAACCTCTCCCTCAGGGGTAGCTACAAGCGACCGTCCGGATAACTTCCCCCCTGCTCGAGGATGATGCCCTACAGAATTAACTAATACGACATATACCTGATTTTCAATTGCTCTGGCTCTTGCAATCGGCTCAAAGCTATCCATCAGCCAATCCTCACACATGGTCGGATAGATGATAAGCTCTGCTCCCTGAAGAGCCAACGCTCGACAAGCTTCAGGAAACATAAGGTCGTAACAAACCTGAAGACCGATCCTTACTCGTCCTTCGTCGAGCGGGAGTGAAGTAATCTGAAGGGAACTGCCTCCTGTTAGGTGTTTGAACTCCGGAGGATAGAGATGAACTTTTGAGTATTCACTTAACACTTCACCTTTCTTGTCAATCAGCGCACAGCAGTTAAAAATTTTCCCATCGGATCTTAGCCAATAAGGGGCGACAAAAGCAATTCCCAGCTCTTTGGCTTTTGCTCGCAAGGCTTTTATGGCTATATCATCCTCTACCTTATCCTTAACCATGGAATCCAGATCTTTGAGAGTAGATATGGGGCCAGTAAATACAAATTCCGGGAATACGACCAAATCCAAAGATCCTTGTTCCATTAATTGCTCTACCAACTCAAAAGCCCGGTTAATATTCCTCTCCACCAAATCCTCGTCCGCACATTTCGAATGTTCTGGGGCCATTTGAACTAACCCAATGTTCATTTTTCCCCCTCCTGTCTTTTCCAATGTTTGGTTCAATTGGCTATGCCTCTGCTGTGCTTTTCCCTAACCCCATAAGCTATTTGCTATTTAAGGCTCTCTTGTACGCCTTTTTAATTGTTTCTTTCAAAACAACTCCAATCATATCGGTGCGGTATTCCTGACTGGCACGCATACTTCCGCGTCGAGGCGCCACCTTGTCCATCGCTTTTTTATTCAAAACAGAGAAAAGACTGTCTTCACAACGCGAACCTTTCAAAGATTCAGATACTTCCACCAGTACCACTGGCGTGGGAGCCACCGCACCCATGGCGACAGTTGCATCCAGAATCATTCCGGTTTTCGGGTCGACAAAAACTTTAACCGAACAATTTACAGTGGGAAGATCCATTACCACTCTTCTACTGTGTTTATGAAAGGCAGTTCCAGCACCTTTCGCTGATGGGATCACAATTTCTCGAATAATCTCTGTCTGGCTTAATACGGTTTTGTTCGGACCAGAAAAAAATCCAGAAATGGGGATCTTCCTGCTTCCAGACATGCCTTCGACCACGACGCAAGCCTCCAAGGCAAGAAGTGCCGGGGAGGAGTCAGCTGACGGAGAAGCACTCGCAATATTCCCTCCTAAAGTTCCCATATTTCTAATCTGCACAGATCCAATCTTGCTAACTGCCTCGGCAACAACAGGTGAATGACCTTGGACAAAAGAACTTTCCATTATTTCTGTATGGCTAGTACATGCCCCAATATGAAGATTACCTTCGCGGTCCAAGGAAATCCCATGCAGCTCCTCGATTCCTGTTATATCTACAAGAGAGACATCCTTACAGATCCCTCTTCTGGCCTGAACCATAACGTCGGTTCCGCCCGCGACAATTTTCGCTGTCCCTGACTGCTCAGTTAAAAGTGAAAGTGCATCTTCCAAGCTAGCAGGAGAGAAATAATCGTTAATTTTCATCGATTATCGAGCCTCCTTTCTCTTCTTTTCCTGAAGGGCACTTAAGACTTTTTCAGCTGTCATGGGGATTTCTTTCAAGCGAACACCGGTAGCATTAAAAATGGCGTTTCCGATGGCAGGTACAACGGCTATTAAGGCAGCTTCACCAACTGACTTCGACCCGAAACCAGTAGTCCACTCAAATGAATCAACAACTCCAGAATGAATTGTTGGCACATCTCCAGCTGTTGGGATTTGGTAGTCCAGGAACGAAGCATTACGGACTTTTCCTTCAGAGTTAAAAACCATTTTTTCCATTAATGCCCAACCATACCCCTGAGCAATTCCACCATCTATCTGACCTTCGACTGTCAAAAGATTAATTGGTTGGCCAACATCGTGTATTGCCCAGATATTCGGAACTCTAACCTGTCCGGTTTCTGTGTTTACTTCGACTTCAGCGATATGACAGCCGAGCCCGTATCCTCCAGAAGCATTCCCATATTTCTTATCGTCTGGGTAAGCAACATCTTCTGGAGGGGTAAAATATCCAATCCCTTGCATCATTTGTCCACCATTAGCACAGATATAGTTCCAAGAAATATCCTGGTATGAAAGGCTTTTCTTTTTGTCCTTGGACCAGACAACCTGCTTGTTTTCAAGAAACAACTCTTCTTCAGGCAAATGCATCAATTTCGAGGCAGTTTTAATCAACTTATTTTTCAAGTCCAGAGCCGAATTTTTAGTTGCTCCACCCACCATATAAGAACCTCGGCTTGAGAAAATACCCAAGCCAAAGGGCACAACATTTGTGTCAGGGTCAGGAACCTGAACATCTTCCAGATCAAAACCTAGAACTTCAGCAACACACATGGATGTCAAGGTCCTTATACCTTGCCCCATATCCGGCTCATTAGAATAAACATAGGGTCTGCCCTGATCGTTCAGCCTTATCAATACCGCCGCACCTTCAAATTCTTTAATAAAGGTTCGATTGCCAGAAACATGGACACAAACGGCCACACCAATTCCTCTCTTGATTGGAGATTTTTCTTTAGCATTGCTTACTGCAAACTTTTTCTTTTTCTCTACAAATTCAGAATCCTCGATAGCTTTATTTAAACATTCCTGAATTTCGCAGCTATTTAATTTCCAACCGTGGGGGTTTTTATAATTGGGGCCAGCAAGGTTTTTCCTTCGGAGTTCCACAGGATCGATATCTATCTCTTTCCCCACTTGGTCAATATGGGTTTCCAGGGCATAATGCATTTGGGCATTCCCAAAACCTCTGTAACAGCCCGTTGGAACCTTATTCGTGTAAACCAGATCACACACAGAACGCAGAACAGGCACTTTATAAAGAATGTCTATTCGATACATAGCCGTCGAACAGATTGCGGCTGCGTAAGAAGAATACGCCCCATTATCCGCAAGGATATAAACATCCTTCGCAAGGAAACTCCCATCGCTGCTCCAAGCAGTTTTCAAATGAATCCTCATTGGAACCCTTGGAAGCCCACACTGAAAATCCTCGTCTCTACTTAAAACAAAACGGACAGGTTGAACAGCATGTTTCGCAAGAACAGCACCCAAGGGATGAACCTGCTGTGAAAGCTTTGCGCCAAAGGATCCACCATAATAGGGTTGAATAATTTGAATTTTATCGACAGGAATACCCAAAGCTACGGCATAATCCCTACGAGACCAAGTCGGTGTTTGGATTCCGGCGTAAATTGTCAGATTACAGTTTTGGTCCCAAACTGAGATTCCTCCCATGGGTTCCATATAAGCTTGATAGTGATAGTGGGTTTGATATACATCCTCGAGGACAAAATCAGCTTTCCTGAAGGCTTCTTCTACATCACCTCTGTCGGGGATAACCATATGCTGATTGATATTATTGGGGTATCCATCATGTACAGACGGGGCTCCGGGTTGCATTGCTTCGAAGGCTGAAAAAACCGCTGGAAGGATTTCATAATCAACTTTTATTTTTGCAAGAGCTTCATCACAGGCATCCACATCCATTGCAGCAACAGCCGCTACTTCGTCACCAACATACCTGACCTTATCTTTTGCAAGAATAAACTGATCTTTTGTAATCGGTCCCCATTTTTGCTGGTCAATATCCTTTGCGGTAATTATCGTTTTGACACCAGCAACTTTTCTCGCTTCTGTTGTATCAATGTTGAGTATCTTTGCGTGCGCATAAGGACTTCTGAGCGCTTTCCCAACAAGTGTTCCTGGAAGTTTGATGTCGGTAACATAACGGGTACGTCCCGTCACCTTTTCTTTAGCGTCAATATAAGGGATTCGTTCTCCAATGATCCTGTACTTTTCTTTTTTATGTTCATTCATTCCTTTCATATCTCTGACCCCTTCACTGAAGCCATCTTTTCGGAGGCGATCCTGACCGCTTCAAAAATCTTCTGGTAACCTGTACAACGGCAAAGGTTACCTGCAAGAGCTTCCCGTATTTCGTCATCTGAGGGATGGGGGATTTTTTTCAGTAACGCTAATGTCGACATAACAAACCCCGGAGTGCAGAAACCACACTGTATTGCCCCAGCTTCAACAAATGCTTCCTGTATCGGATGAAGCTTTTCTCCATCTGACAAGCCCTCGATGGTAAGAATTTCTGCGCCTTCGGCCTGAATTGCTGGTACCAGACAAGAAGTAACAGCTTCTCCATTCAAAAGAACAGTACAAGCCCCGCACTCTCCCTCTCCACACCCAAGTTTGGTTCCCAACAAACCTATTTCGTCTCTCAACAAATCCACCAAAGTTGAATTGACTTTTGCGTCTAAAACATAGGAAACTCCATTCACTTTTAGAGATACTTTCTTTCGTTTCATTAACTAAAGGCCTCCCTCACAATGCGAAACCTGAATTAAGAGGTGGACACCAAAACCATCCAGTTTTGACATAACCAACATCTCACCTGAAATCTCCAAGGAATACCTGGACCGGTCCCTCCATGTTAATGGCGCTGCTGGGGCAAAGAGCCGGGCACAGACCACATCCGTCACACCTGTTTGGGTCTATTCTTGCAACTTTTTTGCCGCCCTCATTCACCATCTCTATTGCATCAAAGAAACACCACTTGGGGCAGAGACCGCAACCCACACACTTTTCGGGGTCGACTTTGCTGATCGCCTTGTGCTCCCTGTCTACGTTGTCCCAGGTGATGATCTGTGGTAACGTGATCCCCCTGAGTTTGTTGATGTCGTCTATGTTGTGTTCAATAAGATATTTTTCTATCCCTTCCAGGAACACCTTTACCTCACCGAACTGCCTTGTCCCGTACATAACAGCAGTACAGGTCTGAACAGTGGTAGCTCCGCACATGATCGCCTTTATGACGTCCTCCCAGCTGGATATGCCGTTAGTTGCGGATATCGGCATACCAGTCGCTGTCGCTATCTTGGCTATCCACTTCAGGGTAATGGGACGCATCCACGGACCGCCTACTCCTGCATAACCTCCGTGAAGGAGGGGCCTTCCGGTCTCTATGTCCACATCCAGGGCGGAGAACCTGTTTACCACCGTGAAGCCTGCCGCACCGGCATCTTTACACCTCTGGGCGACATCGACAATATTCACGGCTTCACTGGTAAGCTTGATGAAAACCGGGATCTTGACGGTCTCGCAGACTACCCTGGCAACCTCCGACGCTCCCTCAGGGGAGTTCCCCAACTCCTGCCCGCTCTTGTAACCAAGATCCTTGGGGTGAGGACAACCGAAGTTAAGCTCCATCATGGGAAGACCTAGATCTTCTACCCTTTTAGCTAGCTCGCGCCAGGTATCAATGGAACTCCCGGAGATGCTGCCCACAAGAGTGGATCCGAGATCGTCGCAGTATTTCTTGGCTTCACGGAGCTCACTGAACCATTCATCAGTATCGTAGGTGGCAAGGAATTCACAGGAATAATTGGAGTAGGCATGGGGCCACCCCTTCTTGTGAAGAACCGTAAAACGGGGAGAAACATACTGCTGTGCCAGAGGTTCGGGGCTGAATGTCTTTGCGATTACACCACCAGCTCCCGATTCTGCACAGCGGCGCATGTATTCGGCGTTCTTGCTCGGTGATGCTGATGCTATGACCATGGGGTTCCTGAACTTGACCCCGCAGTATTCAACACTGAGATTCGGCTTCATGTGTCCAGAGGCACCTCCTTGGTGTTAAGAACAAGACCGGGAAAAAACTATCTGGGTGCTCCAAGTTTCTCCTTGAGAAGGGAGCATTCCTTGTTCAGCGACTTGTTCGGGTCCTGGTAGCGGAACTCGATAGTGGTGCAGCCAAGAGGTATGTCGTAGGGGCCGTGTTTCATCCCTGGCAGCCTCGAACCGTAGTAACCCGGAGCGATCGTTATATCCTTGCCAAGGTCAACAAGATACCCTGCAACAACGTAAACCTCCTCACAGAAATCGTGGGAGAGCTCTCCCGTTATCTTGGTCTGGGGGGGGAATTTCAGCATCCTGGTATAATTCCCCGTTTCAGGGTCGTAGCAAAGTATCTTCTCCATTACTCCTTCCGGAGTACCAGCAACCCTGCGCCACTCTCCGATAAGATCGATATCCATGATCTCAAATTCCTGTTTCGACATTGCAGACACCCTCCTTGAAAAAATAATTTTCTTTATCGGCTAAATCTTCTTGAGAAACCAGCCGCTTACCGGAGTGAACACGGTTGACAGCTTTAATGACCGGTTCTTGATGGGGTCATTGATCGACACTTCGAAACAGGGGCTGTAGTCAATATTGAAGAGAGATGCGATGGTGCCGGAAAAGACAACAAGGCCATCCAGATCGGGGAGATCAACGATCTTGCCGATCCTTTCAATAAGCTCCTGGGGACCCATCAGGGCACCCAGTTTCCCGTTCTGGAAGAGGACTTTCTCTCCGTCTTTTTCGATCCAGCTCTGTAACTCAAGCGAATCCCAATGGTCAAGGACATCTTCCAGTCTCCAGACATCCCTGGAGATAAAGTTCGGGTATAGCTGCTTGGCTTTCGGGATGTCCACTTCCTCGAGCTTCCTGTCGGTGTGATCGTTACCTGCGGCAACGAATACGTCCTTGCCATGGAAAAGAAGCACGTACTCAGCTTCACCTGTGTTGTCATTCTCATGAAGGACATCGTGGACTTCCTTTTGTGTTACACACTGGGGGAAAACGGGGAAATAAACAGGAGTCTCTTCCGGAGCGGGGATCCCTTTTCCCTTCAACTCATCTATATGGGCCTGTACACTTGCCTGGTCTCTGCCTGTATAGCCCGCGTTGATGACCTTCCTGATCCCGAACTCAAGTATTCTATCGGGATCTCCGTCAATATGAAAATTAAGAATGTTCATAGGCCAGACATACCTCCCAGAGTTTGGATTCATTTGCGAAAATAGGTACAAATAAGAACATAATACAAAGCAATAAACCAAAATGGATGCTGGAGTTTGTAAGGCATGCATTTGTTTTAAGGGCATACGTAATATATATCGGAATACCAAACGATGTCAAGTGTGCCAGGCCCCAATGTCACTAATCAAAGAAATCAACACCTTGGTTTCGGGCAGTGGATCAGAAAAAACTGGAGTTTTCCAAACAGACTCGGGGAATTTTGCGGTAAAAAACGAGGAAACTCGGGATCGCTCCATTACAAAACTCGCAATTAATCTTTCCAGGTGGTCTAACGAGGCTCTCGAGAGTTGCAGGTCCGAGGAAGGAACATTCAAAACAGCTTGGCCTTCTATCTAAAAATGGGAATCGAAAAGACAGCAATCCTGCCAGGAGATCCCTGCAGGCCGAAAGGGGAGCCTTCCTCAGTCAAGAGTCGTCCCTGACGACGTCGGCAAGGGTGGTACCAGACAAATAGTCCATTAATCGTTTCATGATATCTGGGATCACTTCACCGAAGATGCACCTGGGAAAGGGGCACATGCCGCTCCCCAGGAAGCAGGTGTCCATGGAAGGTTCACCCTCAATGGCTGTATAGATGTCCAACAGGGTGATCTCTTCGGCGGGTCTGGAGAGTACGAACCCTCCACCCGGGCCACGTACGGAGCTTACGAACCCGGCGCGGGAGAGTCTCTGAAACACCTTCGAGAGGTGGGCCTCCGATGACCCCGTCAGAGAGGCCATCTCGTGAACGCTCAGGCGTCCACCGCTCCGGGCCAGGAGACCCATTCCGTGGAAGGCCAGCGATGATGCCTCGGATATCTGGATCATGTTCCTCAAGTGCCTCACCTCAATATCAACTATTACCTTCAGGAGCCTATCTCATCCCGACGGAATACCTGTCGGTCACCATCGGTCCTGATGCCGCCTTTCAGTAATTTCCGGGACAACCTGGAGAAATCGGGTACCATTATACTGATTTATTCCCCCTGATTCTAGTACCTCCTTAAAGACCTACCTTTCGAGGGGTGGGATGAAAGGGATCTCTATATTCTTCCTAAGCTGCATGGCAGGCATTCCTATAACAACCACTCCGGACTCCTCGTCGACGTGGTACTTCTTCCTGTCCTCTTCCAGATCGTAGCCAATAACGCTGTTGGGAGGAATCCTGTTGTGGGCGTCCACGATAACCTTCTTCAGTCTTGTATTCTCTCCGATCTCGACCCCTTGCCCCAGTATGCTGTCCTCGATAATGGCCCCCGAATTGATCAATGTGTTCCGGGAGAGCACCGAGCTATGTACGATGGCGCCGAGCACCCTGCTCCCCTCGGCCCGGAGGGAGCCTATTATGGAACACATCTGCCCCCCCACAGGGTAGGAGTAGGTCGGGGGATCAGAAAATGAAACGGTCCTTATGGGCCACTTTGGGTTGAATAGGGTCATGTCCGAGTCGTGCTTGCAAAGGTCCATGTGGGCTTCCCAGTAAGCCTTTATGGTGCCCACGTCCTTCCAGTAGGGCCTGTCCTTGCCCGGCAGGACGTTGGTGGAGAAGTCATAGGCAAAGACATTGCACTTTTTGTGCAGCGTCGGCAATACATCCCTCCCGAAGTCGTGACTGCTGGCCTCGTTCTGGGCATCGTCGATGACTGCTTCCTCCAAGGTTTCCCGCTCGAATATGTAGTTGCCCATGGAAACATAGGTAAATCCCGGTTTTCCTGGTATCTCGGGGGGGGTCTTCGGTTTCTCGACGAAATCGATGATCCTCCCAGCCTCGTCAGTGTGGATGCAGCCGAACTGCCAGGCATCGGAACGGGGGACAACATTGGCGGCAACGGTGACGTTGGCCTTTCTGGCCATGTGGTAGTCCAGCATCTGCTCCACGTCCATCTTGTAGATATGGTCGGCCGCAAAAATGCAGACATGGTCGGCATCATAGAGAGTAACCAGGTGAAGGTTCTGGAAAACAGCGTCACACGTCCCCTGGTACCAGTGCTCACCTCTCCACATCTGGGCCGGGGCCAGGGTCACGAAGTGATCCCTGTCCCTCAAGGCTCCACCGAACTGCCAACCCCTTTCTATATGCTCGTTCAGGGACTGGCTCTTGAACTGGACGAGGACATAGATAGAAAAGAGACCACTGTTCACCAGGTTGGAGAGCGCAAAATCGACGATCCGGTACTTGGCAGCAAAGGGGACAGCCGGTTTGGCCCTATACTTGGTGAGTGGCATCAACCGCTCCCCTTTGCCCCCGGCGAGAATAATGGCAAGAACCCTGCCGTGCTTCCCGTATATCATGTCTAGCTCCTCCAGTCTTGAAAAAGGCTATTGATCTGACAGTGAACTGTACAGCGTCATGTAGGATCTCGCCGAAAGGTCCCAGGAGAAGTCTTTCTCCATGCACCTTTTCCGAAGCTGGGACCAGCTCCGGGGCTCTGAAAAATGAGTTAGTGCCCTCTTCACAGCACACATCAAGGCTTCTGGAGTGAAATCGTCGAAAAGAAAGCCCGTCCCCCGGGGCCCCGCATCTGCATCCGAGACTGTGTCGACAAGACCTCCGACACCTCTGGCGACAGGAACGGTGCCGTATCTCATGGATATCATCTGGGAGAGTCCGCAGGGTTCGAAGAGTGACGGCATTATGAAGATGTCACCGCCGGCGTAAGCCAGACGAGCAAAACCTTCGTCAAAGGCCCGACGGAAATGGAGCCCATCCTGTCTCCGGATGGCTTCCCTGGAGAACCTCTCCTCCAGTTCTCTCTCTCCGGTGCCTATCAGCACCAGCCTGGCGCCCATGGACAGGATCTCATCAAGGGCATGAAGGAGCAGTTCCAGGCCCTTCTGCCTGACAAGTCTTCCTACCGATACGATAAGGGGGCCGCTGAAGCCCTCCCATCCGCACTCAGATAACAGAACGGCGCGACAGGTTTGCTTGCCCTTCATGTCCCCTGTGCGGAAATTGGCAGGTATCGCCTTGTCTCTCCAGGGATCCCAGGACGCCGTGTCGATACCGTTGAGTATCCCTGTTATCTTGCTTTTCCTGTATTCCAGGACCCCTTCCAGCCCCTCGCCGAACTCAGGCGAAAGGATCTCCCTGGCGTAATTAGGGCTTACCGTCACCACAGCATCAGAAGCGGTTATGCCACCCTTCAGCAGATTGGCGCTTCCGTAAAACTCTACCCCGTCCAGAGTGAGTGCCTCAGGGCCAAAACCCCACTCATCCAGGGCAGAAAGGGGGAGGATGCCCTGGTGGGCTATGTTATGGATAGTCAGGACGGTCCGGGGTCCCTCACGGGCGACGCCGTAAACCCTGTGCCATTTAAGGGCTGCGGGGACAAGGGAGGATGGCCAGTCATGAAGGTGCAGGATCTGGGGCTTCCACTCATTCGATAGGGAGTACTCCACTGCGGCAAGAGAGAGGAAGGCAAAGGGCATTGCCGATAGAGGATCGAGTTTTTCCGGGTAGATCGAGGGGTTGGAGAACAATTCATCATCTTCCAGCAGGCAGAGGGATGTCCCCGCCAGATCGACGACACTGAAATCGCTGCAGACTTTTCGGCCACCAAAGGGTACACATATCCGGTCAGGTCCTGATATCGCCCTGGCTCCAAGATCCCTCAGTCTTTCAGCCACCCCCGGCCACGATGGTGTGAACACACGGGCGTCCACTCCAAGCCTTTGGAGTGCGCCCGGAAGGGATCCCGCCACATCGGCAAGGCCACCCACCTTGGAGACGGGTGTCATCTCAGGGGTAACGTGAAGGACTGTCAGACGGGAGCGAGCATCTGTTCCCATTGGGGTCTCCTCCCGATATTCGTGTTTCTTTGAACTAATGCTATTTTACTATGATTAAAGGGGCTTCGCCACTTCCTGGCAGGGTGTATGATCGTCCAGGTTTGACCAAGAATTCTTTCTTCCCGGTATTGGGGGCCGAAGATATGAATCCTGAAGGTTGGGTATCCCTGCTGCCAGTCACTGTTCTGCTTGTGGCCGTGATCGTTACGAGACGCGCCCTGGAATCCCTGTTGATCGCCATAGCTGTGGGGTTCATGCTAAAGGACGGTCTATCCTTCTTCCCGTCCATGCTGGACACCGTCTATAGTGTAATGCAGGACCCTACCATCGGCTTCGTGATACTCCTCTGTTCAGTGATGGGGGCCTTTGTCGCTGTCCTCGACCACTCAGGGGGCACCAAAGGTTTCGGCGACTGGGTCTCTTCCAGGGTCTCCACCCGACGGGGGGTTCTCCTGGGGACCTGGCTCATGAGCCTCTTCATATTCATCGATGATTTCCTTATCAGTCTGACCCTCGGGATCTGCATGACCCCTTCTGCAGACCGCTACAAGGTCCCAAGAGAGATGACCGCCTACGTGGTCAATTCCTCCGCCGCTCCTGTGGCTTCGCTGGTGCCAATTTCTGCCTGGGCGGTGTTCATCGCCGCGCTGCTTGAAAAGTACCTGGCCCTTCCCGCCGGCGAAGGTCTGGCCCTGTTCGTAAGGACGATCCCCTTCAATTTCTATGCATGGTTCGCCTTTTTCATGGTGCCCCTGGTGGTGACAGGTATTGTTCCCGTCATCGGGCCCATGAGACAGGCCGAAGAAAGGGTAAGGAGAACGGGGGAACTGGCTCCTCCAGGTTCGGAGCTTATATCGATGAGAAAACCACATGATATGAGTGAAGAAGGGCCGAAGGCGATGGCCCGCAATCTGGTACTGCCGGTCCTCGTGCTGATAGCGGGGACCATGTGGTTCGGTGTCAACCTTTTCAAGGGAGGGGTCATTGCACTATCCTTCTGTTGCGCCTTTTACCGTATCCAGGGCATCATGCCCGTTGCCCGTTTCACGGAGACCTGCCTGAGGGGGATCGGCAACATGCTGTTCCCAATGGTTTTCACATGTCTGGCCTTCACCTTCAATTACGTTAACCAGGAACTGGGGCTGATCCCTTTCATCATCGGGAAGGCTACACCTCTTCTCTCTCCAGCCCTCTTCCCCTTGGTCATCTTCGTTATCCTTGGTTTCGTCGCATTCCTTGTGGGAATAAGCTGGAGTCTGTACCTAATCGCATTCCCGCTGGTGATCCCTCTCGCACAGGCTCTGGGAGCGGATCTGGTCCTGGCCGTGGCAGCGACCGTTGCCGCAGGGACCCTGGGCCAACACTGCTGTTTCTACTCTGACGGCACGATCCTTGTGTCAGCCTCAACGGGGTGTGACAACATCCGCCACGCCCTGACCCAGCTACCTTTCGCGATGATAGCAGCAGGCCTCGCCTGTGTCGGATTCCTGGTCGCAGGCTTCCTGTCGACACAGGGCTTTCATTAGAGGGAACTCTCGACCCTCTCCTTCAGGGCACGGTTCATCTCCTCGAAGCCTTGCCTGGTCCTTTCAAAGAAAGAAGCGGGAAGGAATGGGACCAGGATCCCGCGGAAATGCTCGCTCTGCATCAGATGGACATGCCCCTTCCCGGCCTCATCTATCCTGAAGGAGTGTTCTCCGTCAAAAAGACCCGGGAACCACAGATGACCAAGCCATCGCAGTTCCACTCCAGGTTTTGCGACCCTGACCACGGGAGAAAAGGTCATGGGTCTCCCCTCCGGCAGTCCGATCTTCACCGAAAGCCTGGCCCCCTCTTCCAGCTCACCGGATATCATCAGAATGAACGGATTCCACTCGGGGTACTTCCCCAGATCTGAGAGTACTCTCCAAACCTTTTCGGAGCTGGCCTGTACGAAGACCCCTGCTTCAATTACTTTCAAGACATCACCTCCAGGAGTGGTTCGAACATCCGGTAGCTACAAATGGAGACCCCGGTGACTGGATCAGGTCAGGAACGAAAAACTTTCCTAAGAATGTTGCCCCCCGTTCGCTGATCGCCATCCTATTATAATGGAGACCAGGATGGTGACAGTCACCTCAGAGGAGATGGCGAAAGGGATCGAGGAATCAGGAAGGATAGCACTCTACGGGATATTCTTCGATACCGACAAGACAGACATAAAACCAGAGTCAGTGCCGACTCTGGAGGAGATCGCCAAACTCATGAAGGCATTGCCGGAGCTGAGGGTCCTGGTGGTGGGGCACACCGACAACACCGGCGACAGGGAGTACAACATGGGGCTTTCCAGCAGGAGAGCTGAATCGGTTGTGAAGTTCCTCCAGGACAAGTTCCAGATCCCTGCAACGAGGATGATCCCCGCAGGTCTGGGAATGCTGGCGCCCGTCGCTTCCAACAGGACAGAGGGAGGAAGAGCCAATAACAGGAGGGTAGAACTGTTGGAGTTCTAGCACCTTCTCCGCCCTGCAGTTTTTGAATTCGATAACCCTCACAGGGACATAGGTGATATTTTCAAGTAAGGTATAGTCATTGATCCAAATCAAGGGAACGGAGGTACTCTCATGGAACTAACATCATCGGTCGTGCTCGACTGGATCACTCTGTACGCGCTGAAACTGGTAGCCGCGCTACTGATACTTGTTGTGGGCCGCATTGTCGCCAAGGGGATACGTTCATTGATCAGGAAGGCCCTTTCAAAATGGAATGTGGACGTAACGCTGGTGAAGTTCATTGCCACTCTCTCATACTTCTCCATAATGGCCTTCGTTATCGTTGCCGCCCTTGCGCAGATAGGCGTCCAGACTGCATCCTTCGTAGCCATAGTGGGAGCTGCCGCTTTCGCTGTAGGTCTGGCCCTTCAGGGTTCGCTGGCAAACTTTGCGTCAGGGGTACTTATAATCCTCTTCAAACCCTTCAAAGCAGGGGACTATGTTGAGGGCGGTGGTGTAGCAGGGACCGTTGAGGAGGTCAGCATCTTCACCACCGTCCTGAGATCGCCCGACAACAGGGTGATCATTGTGCCCAACGGGAAGATCATGGCCGACAATATCGTCAACTATTCCGCCAGAGAGATCCGTCGTGTCGATCTTGTGGCAGGAGTGAGCTATTCTGACGATATCGACAAGGTCAGGAAGGTGCTGGAGATCATACTGGATGAGGATGAACGTGTCCTAAAGGACCCTGCCCCGACCATCGGAGTGCTGGAACTGGCTGACAGCAGCGTTGACTTTGCCGTTCGCCCCTGGGTCAGGAGTTCGGACTACTGGGGCGTCTTCTTCGACCTCCAGGAGAAGATCAAGAAGCGTTTCGACGCAGAGGGGATCTCAATACCCTTCCCTCAGCAGGACGTCCATCTGCACCAGGCTGAGTGATCAATTGCAGACGGAGAAAGAAGGACAAGCATTGCCGAAAAGACTGTCTAGAGCTTTCGACTTCATCGCCCTTTGCCTTATGGCGTCTACGGCCTGGTTCTTCGCTGGCTGCGCTTTTGCGGTCGAGGTAGTCGGATCTTCTACCCAGGCGAAAGGCAGGGTCCTGGTGGCATTCTCGACCAGCAAGGGTTCGACCGGTGAGGTGGCCGAGACGATAGCTTCTGAGATAAGGTCCGCCGGCTGGGAGGCTGAAGCGGTGAACCTGAATGATGTTCACCTCCCGGAGGAGTTCAACCACGTGATCCTTGGTGGTCCTGTATACTATGGAAAGATCCGGGAGATCAAAGCCTTCGTGGAGAAGTATGAAGAGGCCCTCCGGGACCGTCTTACAGGGGCTTTTGCCGTCGGCATGGCTTTCGCAGTTGACGATGAGGAGCAGATCGCAGCAGGAAGGAAAGCCCTGGATGATTCAACAGCTCCCCTGAGGCCGGCCCATCTGGGGTACTTTGCGGGCAGGATCGACCCGGGCAAGCTTTCTCTTCTTGAGAAGGCAGCGATCAAAATGGTGAAAAGCCCCGTAGGGGACTTCCGCGACTGGGAAGAAACAAGGGCCTGGGCAAGGGAAGTGGTGAAAAGCCTGGATCAGTAGGCAGCCGTCACTCTCTTTCGTCCCTTGTGGCACCTTTCTCCCCGGCGTGGGGGAACTCGAACCGGACGTTCTCGGCACCGAAAGCCTTTGCCAGGGACTGGAGCGTCTGTTTGGCCGACTGTTCCACGTCGGGGCAGAGACCTGCTATCATTGACTCTGCCTGGGACTCTGCAGCCCTCTTCGCCGCATCCTTCAGCCGGTTCTTGTCCTCTTCACTGAAGCCGTCGCCCAGCAGCGTATTGAGGAGGTCAGGAAGAAGAAGGGGAAGCAGCTTGCACTTCTGCTCGTCGTAGAACTGGATATCCCTGATGCTGGTCTCATAGACACAGGAAGGCATCCGGAGAAGGTAACTTCCCTCCGACTCCTCGATTATCTGGAAGTCGGGGCTCCTCAGGTCGTATCGGAAATCGATAACAAACTCGAAGATCATTGCCATCTTCCTGTTCGACAGTATCCAGGAAAAGTATTTCTTCCCAATCTCACCCCAGCTGTGATCCACCTCGGTCACTATCTCCTTGGTGAGCACCTTGAAGACAGAAAGTTGCCCTATGGACTTCAGCTGCTGGATACTAGAGTGGATCGTGGTCTCACGGCCTCTGGAACTACCGGGACGACGGATTATTTTGAAGGAGACATAAAGAAGCACGGCAAGCAGGAAACCTGCAAGCAAGGAAACCAGAGTATTCAAATTGTCACCTCCTGAATGGGACCCTTACCATGATAGCAGAGACACGAACACTTCATAGGCCCGCAAACTCCACCAGGAAAAGGGTCAGAACGATGATAACCACTACCGGGATAACCACCGCACGGTCGCTGACCTTGAAGACCTGCGGCAGCGTTACTTTTCCGTAGTATCCCCACTTCAGGATGCCATCATTCAGCCTCGGGTACAGGGCCGCGAATATCCCCGCCCCTGTAATTATGCCCGCAAGCCCCCCCACCAGGGCGTCCAGGTAGCCGTTGCCTATGGCTCCTGCGATGGTACCAGGGCAGTAACCCAGGATGGCGAACCCAGCCCCGAAGATCAGACCGCCGATCACGTTCATACCCAGGGAGCCCGATTTTGGGTATAATTCCACCCATCCGCGGCTTTTCATGAAATAGATCCCCACCATACCTGTCAGTATGGCTGAAAGCATCACCTTTACCACGGTAAAATCCTTTAGCAGAAGCTGCCCTGCGATAATATCGTATTTTGTCACCCCGCCCTTCTGGAGCAGGAAACCGAACGCGATACCGAAAGCCAGACCCCAGAGGAGCTGCGGGATATCCTTTTTAGGTTTGTTCACCGACCCTGAAGTCATGATCTCATCCCCCCGTGTGTACGATCAATAGATCGCCCCGGCCACGACGATACCTCCGATGAAAAAGCACGCGGTCGAGATCCAGCTCGACAGGGCCAGCTGCATCGTCCCGCTGATGCCGTGGCCGCTGGTGCAGCCGTCGGCCCACCTGGCCCCGAATCCCAGGCATATCCCTCCCGGCACGGCAGCGAGAAGTCTCAGCACAGGACCCGTTCCGAATCTTGAAGCCCAAAGGTCAGGAACCCACTGCCAGTGGAAGTCCCCTGAAAGAAGCGCGGAAACGAGGGATCCAATAACTATCCCAGTCACAAGCATCCATTGCCAGTCAACGACAAGTTTCTCCTTCTGGTAATAGGGTTTTCTGTCTACCATATCCCCGCGGACCAGTTTCTCCACCATCCCGCTGGCCTTGGCAAAGGTGGTGGAACAGGCAATCGGTTTACGGGAGATCAGAAAACTGAGCCAGCTCAGTATACCTATCCCCACCCCTGCAACATAAGGGGACCAGCGGACTTCCGTCATGTAATTCACAGCTCCCGTCCTCCTTTGCTCAGGATCTGTCCCAGTGTTTCTTCACTTCGGTGAATGTCGTGAAGAACCTTGAGCCGTGGGGGTTCATACAGGCCCGGCATTCCCTGACGTACCCGGCTGCGCTGTACCCTGACATACCCCCCGCAAGGTTCATGACGCGTTCAAAACCGTGCTGTTTCAGAATGCTGGCTCCCAGGCTGGAGCGGTTTCCCGAACTGCACATTACCACCACTGGTTTTTCCCGGTCGATCTCACCGTAACGTGTTCTGAGGTCTGAGACCTGGATGTTCACAGCACCCTCAATATGGCTGTCCTCAAATTCAAGGGGAGCCCGGACGTCCAGAAGAATGAAGCTTGCATTTTCGTCGATCATTTCATGCAGATCCCCGGCCGAAATGACCTCTATATGACTGGAGGGAAGCCCCCCAGCGGTCCAGTTGGCCATTCCACCGTCGAGATACCCTACTATCCTGTCGACGCCGACCCTTCGGGCCCATGTATTGGCCATCTGGGCACTTTTGTAATCGTCGGCGACGAGCAGGATATCATTTTCCAGTGGCATTACCCAACCTGCGAAAGTGGGGAAGTTGCCGTTGAGGTCCAGATGCCATGTTCCCTTGAGATGCTGGCCGGCATAAGCAAAATAACTCCTGGCATCTAGCAGGACCGTGCCGGGATCGTTCATCTTCTCCAGGAACTGTTTCGGGTCCAGTTCCTCCATAACCGGAAGGTCTGAGACCAGGGCAGGCCCGTGACGATTGATATCGCTGCACCGGCTGAAATGGTCCGGAGCGGGAGGCATGTCCTCCGTAAGGGACCTGATGAACTCTTTCCTGTCCCCAATCTGCAGGGCAGGGTTGAATCTTCGTTCATAGCCGATGGTGCTTGTCCATTTGGCGCCCATTGCCCTGCCACAGAGGGATCCTGCACCGTGGGCGGGGTATACCTCAACGTAATCGGGCAATTCCATCAATTTATTGTGGAGGCTGTGGTAAAGCTCGCCCGCCAGTTCCTGGGCCATGTCGGGGAAAAGGTCAGGCCTGCCTACGTCTCCAACGAAGAGGGTGTCCCCCACGAACACTCCCGCAGGACTATCTGAGCGGGACCTGTCAACCACTACGTAGGAAAGATGTTCCGGGGTGTGTCCGGGTGTCTCCAGCACCTGCAGTGCCATATCCTCTATCTCTACGGTGTCCCCCTCGGACAGGGAAATGTGGTCAAAGGTGCACCTGGCAGACTTTGCCACGTAAATAGAGGCTCCTGTCGCCCTGGCCAGATCCATGTGACCAGAGATGAAGTCGGCGTGAAGATGGGTCTGCAGGATATGGGTAATATCCACCCCCATGGACCGGGCTTCCCTGATATAGATATCCACATCCCTCTGCGGGTCGATCACGGCGCAGGTGTTCTTCCCCGCCAGTATGTACGAGCTGTGAGCTATCTTTCCTGTAAAGAAATGTTTCAGAAGCATGATCATTCCTCCTCTCGAGAAATTGCAGGCCGGAAATCATTCCGGTTGCTGAAATGTTTTCGTTTCCCGTTTTCCCGCCCTAGAAGTAGAAGATCTGGAACGCTGCAACTGCTACAAGCAAAAAGATCAGCGTCATTCCTCCCCCTGCTTTCAGGTAATCTGCGTTACGATACCCCCCGGACGACATCAGGAAGGCGTTGACCTGGTGTGTCGGGAGAAGGAATGAATTGGCCGCGCAAACCGCCGCCAGAAGGGCAAGGGGGCGGGGATCCATCCCCACCATAAAACCCATGTTCATGACCAGCGGAGCCAGGACCATGATTGCCCCCACGTTTGACATCAGCAGAGAGAAAACGGTCGAGAGCAGGGATACTGTAAGGACCATCAGCAACGGATGCCCCCCCTGCACAAGAGCCATCAGTTTTTCCGCCATGAATGCGGCCGCGCCCGTTTTCTGCATTGCCGTACCGAGGGGAATGAGCCCGCCCAGGAGAAAAACAACCTTCCACTCGATGGCATTGTACGCTTCCTGGATCGAAAGAACCCCGACAAGAACCATGGCCGCGGCACCGGTGAAAAAAGCCAGCGATATCGGGGCCCCCGTCAGCACCAGGGTTATGGCCCCCAGGAAACAGGCAAGCGCAGCCCATGTCCGGGTGCGGACCTTCGTCTCTGCAACGAAGGGAGTTGCGACGACAAAATCCGTTTCGTTCTTAAGGGCGGAGATCTTCTCCCAAAGGCCGTGAACTATGAGGATGTCACCGGGAAGGATCTGGTGGTCTGAAAGATCCCCCCTTATCTCCTCCCCCTTGCTGAAGAGCATTACGGGCTCAACGGCATAGCGCTTCCTGAGGGAGAACTGGCGGATAGACTTTCCCAACATCTCCGACCGCGGAGGGATGATCACCTCGGCAAAACCTGCCCTTACTGGATCATTGAGGCCTTTGAACCTGCCGGGTTCATCTACGGGTATCAGTCCGTGATCAGAGGCAAAGGCCGCCACGTCTTCTTCTTTTCCAAGGAGGGCCAGTTCCTGTCCGACCTGGAAAATGGTCTCCCGCCATGGGGCATACTCGGCTTCCCTGCCTTCGGATATACCCAGAACATTGACTCTGTACCTGTCCCACACACCCGACTCCTCCGTGGTGGTACTGGCAAGGGTGCTTCCTCCGGGAATGCGGTAGTGCCCGATATGATGAGGGAGATGGAATGCCTCGATGATCCTGTCCTGTACGGATAGGGGTACCTCCCCTGAATCCTGGCCTGGAAGAATATATTTCCCGAAGACCAGAAAATAGCTTGTGCCCGCTATCAGAAGGAGCACCCCCACGGGGGTGACACTGAAGAAAGTGTAGGGTTCAAGACCGAAGTCGCGGATCAGGTCGTTGATGAGTATAAGGGGACCCGAACCTATCATGGTCAGGGTACCGCCCAGGATAGCCGCAAAACCTATGGGCATTATCAGGGCTGATGGCGGGATCTTTTCCCGGCGGGAGATATTGAGTATCCCCGGCAGGAAAAGAGCCGCCGCCCCTATGTTCTGAACAAATCCCGAGAGAAGGCCCACAGAAAGGGACATCAGTCCAATTATTTTTTTCCTGTCTGTTCCCGCCTTTCTTATCACTGCCGCAGAGAACAGGTCCATGATGCCCGTTCCCGCTATACCCTGGCCCAGGATCATGACCCCCATCATGGCCATTACAGCATTGCTGGAAAACCCGCTGAAGACCTCCTTCGGAGAAAGGACCCCTGTCCATCCAAGGGCAAGCATGCACACAATAGCCACGACGTCGATCCTGACAACATCGACGACAAGAAAAAACACTGTGACGGCAAGCACGGCAAGAACCAGAAGTATCGAACTATCCATTCTTCCCGACCATTTCAGGCATGTATCCAGCTGGTTTTGATGTCTTGCATCGGATACCCTCCAGAGAACCCTTGTTCGTTAAAATATTTTCCTTTCAAATTATACTTCATACTGCATCTCTATCACTTTAAATAAAAGATGCAATAAAATTGGCTGGCCAGTCCTACCTGAAAGGCAAGAGCCCCCTTCAAGGGGGCTCTTGAATATGTCATTAAGGTAAATCTATCAGTAGTTGATAACCCTGGGGAGCTTTTTGGCCTGCTCGACCCACCCGGCCACCTGTTTCACCGAGGGAAGCTGCCTTACAAGCTTTTTGGCCTCGTTAACCTTGTTCATCTGCAAATGCAGATTCTCAGGGTTTCTCTGGGCCAGTTCAGGAACGGTGTCAACTCCTGATGCCTCCAGAAGATCTCCATACTCCTCGCCTACGCCCTTGATACGGAAAAGATCCACCTGGTTGACCCACTTCAGTATCATCTTCTCGCTGATCCCTGATCTTTCAGCTAACTCCTTGCGTCCTTTCGGGGTAGATCCCATTTTCAGAAGCGCATCGGTCGTGGCAACACCGGCATTCTGGAGCTTAACCGCATAGCTTCCACCTATGCCTTCTACCTTTTCCAGCTTCGGCATTTCCTGCTCCCTCCTTTAAAGATATTTCCCAAATTTCTGAAAACAATTCATTTTTCTTATTGATACTATCTCAATTGGATCAGAGTTGTCCAATAATACGGGGAAAAAAGAATGGACACAGGATACTGGATCTTTCCAGAATTACTGGAAAGATCCACGCAACAGGATCAGGTCCCGCTGTCCGGATCACTGCCTTCGCTTCTCGCAGACAAAAGCCTTAAGCCTGTACTCACCTTCTTCCGCCAGGAAATGATCGTACAGATCATTCAGGGCGATCTCTTCATTCAGGACCAGCCCCGATCCTTCAAAGGCTCGCATCCACTCTGAGTTGCTGAAAAGTCCCAGAGTGTGGACTTCGTTATAGATCTGCAGCTCTGTTTCGCGGCGGATGAGGAAGACAATTGCGGCCTCGTAGGTGCTGTCCGAGACCACGTGATCGTTCTCAAAAACAGTAACCTGTGTATCCCCATCCGACCCCGAGTAGACAAAATTGTTGTTACGGAAAAGCTCTTTCGGGTGGACCACTGCGAGAAAGACTCCGTCGGGTACAAGATGCGTTGCGGAAGTCAAAAGCGCCTTGTCCAGGTCCTCCACGGTGGACATGTACATTATCGAGTCGGGGATCACGACGGCGTCGAACTTTCGATCCAGCCTGATATTTCGCATATCGCCCTGAATATAGCGAACCCCGGGGTTCAGATCCCTCGCCAGTGCAAGCTGTTCTCCGCAAAGGTCCACCCCTGTGATCTCAAAATGCCCCTTGAAATGAAAGTCATGCCCTCCGGCACCGCAGCCGAGGTGCAGCATCGTCCTGGCTTTCCCGCCGGAATTCCTCTTTACGGCTTCGATATAGATCTGTGCCTCTTCGGCCAGATCTCCAGGGGGTGCCAGGATCCTCTCGGTCCATGCCAGGCTTGTGTAGGAAAGCCAGTTCAATTCAGGAGCCGCCTCCGACCTTCGGCAACTTTCCCTTCAGTCCCTCACCGTCACTCCATGCCCTTCCGACAGTTCCACCAATGGACCAGTAACGGTTATCAGGCATTGTCAGGCAGAAAGGTTTTACTTTCTCTATATCAGGGCTCCCTCCGGTGAGGAACCTCTCTTCGGACCACACTCCAGCGACCTCCCCGATAAAGAGGATGTCCACCGGAAGTTCCAGTGTCTCGACAACCCTGCACTCCATTGTGACCGGACACTGCCTTATCATGGGGGCTTGCCTAAGGGATCCGTGGAAGATATCAAAAAGGACCGACTTGTCAAGATCGTTCCCGCTGACCATACCAGTAAGATCTGTCTCCTTTACCAGTTCCACCGATGGGATATTGATGCTGAACTCCCCTGTATCCCTGATCGCAGATGCCGTAGCGTGGCGGCCAATGGCGACGCTCATCAGGGCAGGTCTGGCGTTCACCCTGGTAACCCAGGCTACAGCCATAAAATTCGGACGCCCCTCAATGCTGGATCCTACTATGACCACCGGCATCGGCAAAGGATAGGGATTGTTCCCAATGTTGATCTTTTTCATGATGATGACCCCCTCACGGTTTGATATGCGGGTCGCACAATTGCCCCGGCTCTAAAGAAATATCTCGAGAATGGGATCGACCAGGGGTTGAGGTTCCTCGGGATCGGTGAAAAGTTCGATATACTCCGGGATTTCTATCTCCAGCGGATCGATCAGATACTTGCTGATCTCTCCGTTCTGCCAGTATATCGTCACCTGGTAGCCTGAAAAGACAGCCTTTACGGGTTCGCCTGAGTCAAAGTCAAAGAGGTAGATCGCTCCATCGAACACTATCCCGTCGATATCCTGGCCGTTATAGAAAGCGGCATCAGAAGGAGGAGCGACACTGAGTACCATTAGCAGGATGGCAGCTGCAGTTATCAACAACACTTTCAACCTCATCTTGCTAAGACCTCTTCTCTATTTGATGCTATCACTCTGACTCAGCGCTATTTTACACCTCTCCTGATTTTGATGCTATTGGAAGGGTTAATGGGAAAGAGTGTGCGAATCCCAGGCTGGCAAGAGGTTAAAATAGCCGTATCCGTTATCCGTAACTCAGATCTTTAAACATTCTTGTTTTCTGGAGGGGATATTCTTGAAACCCGGAAACGACTTCTACTGCAGGCAAGGCGGGGATAATCCCATGCACGCTCCCCGGTATTGCGGGATACCCACTTTTATGAGGGCTCCTTTCATTGAAGACCCGGTGGAGATTGATATTGCGCTGGTCGGCGTACCCTATGACGGAGCTGTGGAAGCGAGGTCGGGAACGCGCCAGGGACCCCGCCAGATCAGGGACATGTCGAGCATGATGCGTTCCATCCACCACGTCACAAGGGTGAATCCTTATGAACTATGCCGGGTGGGAGATGTGGGTGACGTGCCCTTCAGCAGGATATTCGATGTTGAGGCAAGCCACAGGGACATTACATCCTTTTACGAACGTCTGAACAACGCCGGGGTCTGGCCTCTCAGCGCCGGCGGGGACCATTCGATAACCCTTCCCATTCTTCGAGCCATAGCAATGGATCGCCCCCTGGGGCTGATCCACATCGATGCCCACACCGACTGCTGCGACGAGGAGATGAACTCGAAATACAGCCATGGGACCCCTTTCCGCCGGGCCTGCGAAGAAAACCTTATCGATCCTGAACGGATGATCCAGATAGGTATAAGGGGGGCGGCCAATTCCCCCGAATGCTGGGAGTTCGGTGAAAGGAACGGCATCAGGATAGTATTCATGGAGGAGTTCGCCAGGATAGGCGTCGAAAGGACCGTAGAAGAGGCAAGAAGAATCGTGGGCAACGGGCCTGTCTATATCACTTTCGACGTGGACGGCCTCGACCCCGCGTTCACTCCAGGGACCGGCACCCCTGAAATAGGTGGACTTACCTCCCTGGAAGCCCAGGGACTGATCCGAGGGTTCAGGGGGCTGAACCTGGTGGGGGCTGACGTTGTCGAGGTTGCACCACCCTTTGACCCGTCGGGGAGCACGGCCCTTGTGGCAGCAACGGTCATGTACGAGATCCTCTGCATCCTTGCCGGATCCAGGATCACAAATTCATAGAATGAAACCCCTGGGAGAAAACGGAAAGCGATGTGCAAGTATTGGTCGTGGTGCCGGCAAGAACTGTCATCACGTTTTTTTGAAAAACCTTTTCTTCAACAGCCCAGGCTGAAGAATCCAGTTTATACTTTTTTCCCTCTACTTCTGGCCCTTTTCCGCATCATTCCCGAGTTTAGACTCAGGTAAAGGGGATGATGCTGTAATGCTGACCTTTGGTCCGGTACCGTCGAGGCGACTTGGAAGGAGCATAGGAATTAACTCCATTCCTCCCAAAACCTGCAGTTATTCCTGTGTCTATTGCCAGATAGGCCGCACCACCGTGTTCACTTCCAACAGGAGCTCCTTTTTCAAGCCCCGGGAGATAGGCAAGGCACTGGAAGAACGAATGGAAAAGGTCCAGTCTTGTGGGGAAAGCATTGATTACGTGACCTTCGTCCCCGACGGAGAACCGACCCTTGACGAGAACCTGTCTGAGGCCCGCCGGATCGTAAAACAATTCGGTTTTCCGACGGCGATCATTACCAACGCCTCGCTGATGGGAAAGGATGAAGTCCGCGAAGACCTCGCCGGGTTTGACCTGGTCTCCCTCAAGGTTGACTCTGCTATCCCCGAAGTCTGGCTGCACATTGACCGCCCTCACCCCTCCCTGCAACTGGATGCCATCCTGGAGGGGTCGCTTGTGTTCGCCAGGAACTATAAGGGGAAACTACTTACCGAGACAATGCTCGTTCGCAACCTCAACGATACCGAAGAAAGCCTCCGTACGACCGCTGAGCATATTGGGAAATTGAAGCCCCACTGTGCATATCTGTCGATACCCACCAGACCTCCCATGGAGAAATGGGTCGAACACCCTACGGCCAGGTCCCTGTTGAGAGCTTTTAGCCTTTTTTCGGTGAACATTGAACGCACCGAACTCCTCACAGGCTACGAAGGGAATGCCTTCGCCTATACGGGGGACCCCGAAGCCGATATCCTGGACATTACCGCCGTGCACCCTATGAGAAGAGATGCCGTGGAAGATCTGATCACAAGGTCAGGTGCTGAATGGGGCCTGATCAACGATCTGCTCCGGAGAGGAAAGATCAGAAAAGCATCATGGGAGGGGCAGGATTTCTATATTCGCACACCCGTCAACGGGAAAGAGGAGGATCCAGACCGGGAGGACTTTTGATCCATCGGTGCCGGATTTTCAATTGTCCTTCAGGCTGATAAGATGACTGACAGAGAAACTCCGGGAAAACCACATTATTGAACCAGGGAGGCCATCCGATGGATCTGGACAAGATTCTCGTCAACGACAATTTTGTATCCTCAGGCAAATCCAAGGACATCTACCTTATCCCCGATGGGAAATACAAGGGGAAGTACGCCTTCGTCTTCACCGACAGGGGCACAGGTTATATCGACAAGGACGGCAAACCCGTATTCGATCCAGGATACGACAACGTGGTGGGCGAGATCCCCGGCAAGGGGGCCATAGCCTGCAAATTCGCGACCTACTTTTTCAGGCTTCTGGCAAGACAGGGTATCCCAACCCATTACATCGACACCGTGGCCGACAACGTCATGATAGTGGAGCCTGCCACACCGATAAGCATGTCAGAGCAGGGGCCGGAATTCCCAGGTTCGGCCCCACTACTGAACCTGGAGTGGACCTGGCGCAACAGCGCCATGGGAAGTTTCTGGCGTCGATACCCCTTCATCAGGCCCTGTGCTGACCTCCCCCAGGTTGTCGAGGCCTGGACAAAGGGTAAGATCGACAGGCTTATCACCTTCGGATCATTGACAGGTGCCGGGGTCATGACCGAGGAAGAGGTTTCCCATGTCAAGGACTTTGTCAGGAAGATAGCCCTTGTGATCTACGATGAATTCGCCGCTCACGGTCTGCACGTCCTTGACGGCAAGATCGAGCTCGGCCGTCTCAAGGACGGTGACGGCAGGATCGTTCTCATTGACGAGATATCACCCGACGTCCTGCGCGTCTGTAAGGGCTACCAGAGTGGCGAAAAGGGGTGCACAAGGGCCCCGGAGTGTATCTCCACCCGCATCTCCGGCGAGGACCGTAAGATCTCTGCAAAGAATCAGCTGCCTGCATCTGAACTTGAGAAGATATTCTTGAAGTGAAGAACTTCAAGGATCTCGACACTTGAATATCCCATCTTTTGCATTCGTAGAAAATTGTGCACGTTACAGTCCAGTTCTCCAAAGGCAGGGAAGGATCTTCCCTGCCTTTTTTGTTTTTCAAAAAAATCTCTGGGAAACACATTTTCCTCTCTTCTTTTTGACAAAAAGGAGATCAAGATCTTTTATATAGTGGATACCTGAAACCACACTAATTTCGAATAACAGGAGAGGCCATGGAACTTGGAAACAGAACAGAGGAACCCCTTATCAAGTCGACGACCTTAACGGATCGGAGGCTTCCGGAACTGGACGCCGCACGAGGGTTGATAATGATGTTGATGGCCCTGGACCACACCATGGAACTAGTCTGTCGCAAGGGGTTCTTCGAGTTCTGGGCCATGTGTGTACCCGATTACGGATCGCTCCAGGCGTTCTTCACGCGCTTTATCACTCACACCTGCGCGCCCGGGTTCGCGCTCATAATGGGGGCAGGGATGGTCTTCTTCGCGACGAGCAGGCGCTCCGTCGGTTGGGAAGAGGCCAGGATCATTCGCCACTACTGGATCCGGGCACTCGTACTTGTAGTGATCATGCTTACCCTTGAGAACTTCGTGTGGCAACAGGCCTTCCCGTCACGGCCCGACAGCCCCGTCGTCTCTCTCGAGTTCGGCGTTCTCTTCTCCCTGGCAGGTTCCATGGCTCTTGGCTCCTTTCTCCTCAAGGCTCCTGACGGTGCTCTCGCAGGCATAGGGTTGACCCTTGCTCTCACGACCCAGTGGATCATCACTTCCCGCCTGGGGTCTCCGGAACCTATGAGCGGAGTCAGCCTTCCCCTCATGTTCTCCTTTGTTCCATCGGGGATAAGGACGCCGACACTGGGGATCTTTGTTCTTTACCCCGTACTCCCCTGGTTCGTGTTCACCCTCTTTGGCATGATCCTTGCTCGTCGCATCCAGGCAGATCGTCCTGGGACAGGGAAAGTCCTCCCCCTGGCGGGCTCTGCTCTGATCGCGGCTTTCGTACTTTTGCGTACAACAGGCGGGTTCGGCAATACACACCCCGTCAAGGGCAGCGGGATCATGGCCTTCCTTGCATTAAACAAGTACCCGCCGAGCCTGGCCTACATGCTTCTCTTCTCAGGCGTGAACCTCCTTATCATTTCATCGTTCTCCCGGGCCGGACATTTCTGGGCCAGAAAGGACAATCCACTGCAGGTCTTTGGCAAATGTCCGTTCTTTTTTTACATCCTGCACCTTTTCTTCTTCCTGGCGGTCGGGAAACTGTTCCCGGCCCCTCCAGGTTATTGGGGCGGGTACGCCTGCTGGGCTACCGGGCTTTCTGCACTCTATTGGCCCTGCCGTGCCTTTGTGAAGCTGAAGGCAAGAAGCAGTCCCGATTCGATCATCCATCTCTTCTGAACCCTTTCCAGGATCGATTGAAAACAGATCTTTTGTATCTGTTGAATGCACAATGTTGCCCGTCAATGCCTCAACGAAGCCAGCCACGGACCGGATTTGGGATCCGAACAAGATAATGTTTTCGTGATAGTTGAAGTGGGCCACCAAAAAAATCATATAAGCTTAAAGGACAATATCAGTTCCTGGTCATAAAAAAGGTGGCCCCCTTACCAAGTCAAACGGCAAGGGGGCCACCTTGGATACCTTAAGGTTTTAGATCAATCAATATAGCCGTAGTCTTGCATGAACTGTTTGATGATCTCTACTCCCTTGACCACCCTCGGATCCTTAGAGCCCTCCTCGGCAGCGACCTTGTCCAGGTAAGGCAGGGAGAACTCCTTGGTTATCCTGTCAACGTCTTCTTCACCCCACTCAATGTAGGTGGTCCCCCACTCTTCGAAGGATTTCTGGAACATTTCCTTCTCTTCCAACCTGGTCAGATCAGCAAACTCCTTGGAGAGAACAATAGCTGCCGTCTCAACTATTGCCTGGAGGTCGGCAGGCAACGCTTCCCACGCCTTCTGGGATACCAGAAGCTCCATTGCCTGCGGGACCTGCCAGGGTGGGCCTATAAAATAGGGGCAAACCTCATAGTGCTTCAGGTCGCGATACTGCCACCAGCACGTTCCCGCTCCATCAAGAGTACCGGTAGAGATGGCCATGTAGACCTCCGGGTGCGGCAGCATGACCGGAGAGGCTCCGAAATGCTGCATGGTGTCCGACATGGCTCCGAAGAACCTTACCTTGAATCCCTTTAGTTCATCCAGAGAGTTGATAGGTTTCTTGCTCCAGAAGTAAGTATCCCCAACGTTGTGGCTCCCGAGAAAGTGAACGCCATGCTCTCCCCAGGCCTCCTTCAAAAGTGCGTCTAATCCTCTGTAGTGATAGAGTTCGTTGAACTCAGCATCAGAACGTGTTATGAAAGGAGGGAGATTACCAGCCGTGAGCCAGCCCATCGGGACTGAGCCCCTCCAGAACAGGGCACCGGTATTCGCGATCTGGATCATATTAGCCTGAAGAGCAGGAAGCACTTCCATGAATTCCACCAGTTCACCGGCGTAGTGCAAGGAGATCTTCAACCTACCGCCGGACATCTCATCCACTCTTTTTATAAAACGAGGGATGATAGTCTCACAAGGCAGGGACCCGGCTGTCTGGTGGGCCTGCCACTTCCAATGAAATACCTCGTCGGCCGCCGTTGCGGGGGAAGAACTGCCCACAGTGACAAACCCCAGTAACGCAAGTGCTATACCAGTTAAGAATAAATTTCGAACCTTCACAAAAAACGCCCCCTTCAAAGAAAACTCATCAAGGAAACCTCTGATCTCTCCTTCGGCCAGATTGGATCACCTCTCTCCTGCCCTGTTCGGGACCTTTTGCGCTAACCAACTGCCTGATAAAACGGCACCTCTCCTTTATTTGAAGAGAAGCCTGGGTAGCCAGGTAACCACTGAAGGGAACACTATGCACAATGCCAGGCAAACCAGCTGGGTGATAACAAAGGGAGTTATGGAATTATAGATATCCTTCATGGTTATACTCTTGGGAGCTATGCCTTTTATCATGAACAGCATGGCTCCGAAAGGCGGTGTAAGGTAACCGGTCTGTGTGTTGACCGCATAGAGTACGCCCAGCCAGACAGGGTCAAAACCGTAAACAGGGATCAGGGGCATCAGGATAGGCAAGGTGATCATCAGGATGCTCCAGGCATCAATGACACAGCCGAGGAGGAACCAGACAACCTGGATGGAGATCAGCATCGTCCACCAACCTATCTCGTACGTTTCAACAAGCCTTGTCACAAGGGTCGCTGCACCCAGCCCCATGTACACGGCAGCAAAGGCTTGCGCAGAGAACAGGATCCACATAATGAAACCCTGAACCCTTATAGTCGTCCTCGCAACATCGGCTATCAGTTTCCAATCCAGCCTCCGATGGAGAGCACTACAGACAAAAGCTCCCAGGGCGCCCACAGCAGCGGCTTCGGTGGGGGTTGCCATTCCGGAATAGATCGAACCCAGAACAGAGGTTATGAGAAGAAGAGGGAGGATCACTCCTTTCAGAGAAGCGAACTTGGCGCCCCAGTCAGATCTCTCTTCGTAAGGAATTGCCGGACCCATATCAGGTTGGAAATGGCACCTCAGCAATATGTAAAGAATTATCAGTGACGAACAGAGCAAACCCGCTCCCATACCTCCGGCGAAGAGCTCGCCGATCGAGACCTTGGCAATGGTCCCATAAAGGACCAATCCTATACTGGGTGGGATCAATGGACCCAGGACACCGCCCGCAAGGATGCACCCTGTAGCCATTCTCTTGTCGTAACCACGTTTGAGCATTGCCGGAAGGGCCATTACACCCATCATTACCACACCTGTGGATGCGATCCCTGACATTGCGGCGATAAGGGTGCAAGCCAGAACAGTTCCAACTGCCAGCCCCCCCTTGATGGATCCGATCCACCGGTACATAACCTCAAAGAGGTCCTCTGCAACTCCAGAACGTTCCAGGACCGTCGCCATGAGAACGAACAAGGGAGCCGCAACAAGGGTTGTGGTCTGCATCATCGCAAAGGTCCTGGCAACAATTATGAAAAGGGATTCCGGCCCCCAAAAAACAGCTGTAAAAACCGTTGCCAGGCCTCCAAGCACAAAAGCGACTGGAAGCCCCATGGCCAGGAGAAAGAACATGCTGCCAAATAGAAGAATGGAGATAATGCCTATGTCCATGGGATCACCTCAGTTCTCAGCAACAGCTTTTTCTTCGACCGCTGGTACAAGCTCTCTCCCCGTCAAGGCCAGGTAAAGATCTTTGGCGGTCTTCGTCATTCCCTGCAAAAGCATAAGTCCGGCAGCCACCGGCAAGGTAAGCTTGATCGGCCAGAGGGGAGGCCCCCAGACGCTTTCGGAGTACTCTCCGACCCTTAAGCTGGCTAAAGCCCAGGGGATGCTCTTCCAGAGCATCGTCCCGACGAAGGCGTAAAACATCGTCCAGGTCAGGAGATCAACTATGGCCCTTACCCTGGGTCGGAAAGACTGGTAAAAAACCTCCACATTGACAAAGGCATCCTTACTAAGGGCGTAAGCTCCACCTAAAAGAAAATGAGCCCCATAAAGCATGCAGGAGGTCTCGTGAGCCCATATGGTAGGCCTGTTGAAGGCATAACGCATCACAACCTCGAAGACCAGAACAAACATGATAGGATAGACAAGGAAGCCAACGATCCTGCCCACCCAATCGTTTAGCCTGTTGACCCAATTTACAAACGCTACTAAGAGCCTCAATCGTTTCACTCCCTTGGATATCCTGATGGGGGGAAACCCGTACTTTTTTAAAGAAAGGTTAAACCAATCGTGTTTCCTTTCAACACCTTTTCCCGATCAAGTGCAAAAATTACTATTTCAGATATTCCAAAGCAAGAGCGATGTAAAATTTGGTCGAGTCAATAACGCTCGATACCTCAACATACTCATCAAGCTTATGATTTCTTGATGAATCACCAGGACCGTAAATAATAAGCGGAAGATCAGGATCGATCTCTCTGAAGGGAACCGCGTCCGTGCCGTAAGTTACCCCTTTAATTTCGGGTTTTTTGTTAAATACGCCAACATAGGATTCAACGGCCTTCTTCACGAAAGGATGGTCGACATCTGTGCTTATCGAAGTCAGATCCAACTCGACTTGGATCGAGATATCAATCGTCTCGTCTTCCTTTTTAAGTTCTGAAAGGATGCCCTCGATCTGTGCAAGAATTTCAGAATGAGGGTTCCCCGGAATGGTCCTGATATCTACAACCGCCTCGCACAGGTCGGGAATAATATTGGTCAGTTCTCCTGCATGCATTCCAGTAAGATTCAACGTGGGAGGAGTAAGCAAAGGGCTTTTGGTCACCTTGAATTTGAATTCTTCCTGAAGCCTTTCGGTGAACCGTATCATGTTCTTCAAGGCATTAACGCCTTTCTCTGGCAAACCGCCGTGAGCCCTTTTCCCTTTGGAAACAAACTTCAGCCAAAAAGCTCCTTTCTGAGCGATGTAGATATCCCCGACGCTCGCTTCACTGATAGCAAGTGCATCGATCCTTTCAGATCCATGTTTTTTTGCGAAATCCCTTGCGCCTATCAAACCCGTCTCTTCTCCGGCTGTTCCAAGAAAGGCCAGTGTCCCACTCAGGGGCACGTCTGCTTTCTTTAAAATACACATGGCCATGATCATGGCGGCGTCTCCCGCTTTCATATCGCTTGTTCCTCGGCCATACATGAGATCACCCTCGATCTCTGCTCCAAAAGGATCATGCACCCATCCTTCTCCGGCCGGAACAACATCGAAGTGTCCACTGTAAAGAAGAGCCGGGCCTTGTGACGGATCGCCCATTCTGGCGTATAGATTGGCCCTGTTAGGCTCTTCACTGTCTACGTCCATGATTTCGGATGGAATACCATATTCCTCTAACTTTCTTTGAGCCAGCAAAGCTGCATTCTTCTCATTACCAGGAGGATTCACGCTATCGACCTTGATAAGCTCTGAGAGGAATCCGACCACTTCCTTTTCATCAAGCAATTCCAGGCATTTCTGATATTCTTCATTACGTGTCAAACCCATCTTGTGGACCCTCCTTAAGGGATTGATCTCGATCAGCCAGAGTTGGCTACCCGTTCCCTGTTGCTACGCTTATATGCTCCTGCCCTCCCTTCTCATAATGGCCCTGTTCCTCGCGCAGCGGAACAGTAAACATCCTTTTTATTATATTTACATTAATTTTATCCTGTGTGCGATATTATAATGTCCCGGAATATACCACTCTTTAAACACCTCTGTCAATGCTTGCAAGGTGATTTGGTTAACAAGGCGAATAGTGTGCAATGAAAGCTGTATGGATCGTCTACCGACCTTTTCGCAGAGGAGAGTCTGATTGTTGCAAGTGGATGCTTGAAAGAAGTTCATGGAAGGTTTTGATCTTCCGGCTTTTGGCATTGATCTGCCCAAATTCCCAAGGACCATAAGGTGATGTATTATTGCCTCCAGGACCGGTGCCGCAAATAATCCTTGACCGGTCCACGCGGTTTCACTTGATCCCGTTGCAAGGCGGCAAAACAAAGGAGATCAGGAAAGGGGTTAGTGCCTTATGCTCGGCACTCTCAAGGTGGATATTGTGACCATCCGGGGAGGTGCATACAGGAAGATCTGAATGTATACGCCTCCCGAAAGCTGTCCGAGAACAGATTTTCGGAGGTGATCACTTTGAGAAAAGTGGATTTGGGAAATATCGGGCTCAGCCAGGAACTCATGGCCGGATCCAGACTATACAGGGAACTGCACATCGGACGGATTGTCTCCCAGCAAAGAGACCTTTACAGGGTCGTCACCGAAGATGGCGAGGTTCGGGCTGCGGTCTCGGGAAGATTCCTTTTCAAGACCGGGGGGCCTTGTGAATTCCCTGCAGTGGGCGACTTCGTCATGCTGGACCGATGCGACAGCACCAGCGGCAATGCAGTGATACACAAGGTTCTGCCCAGGAAGAGCGCATTTATCAGAAAAGCTGCAGGGAGAACCAGGGATAGCCAGGTAGTGGCAGCGAACATAGACACGGTCTTCATCTGCATGTCTCTGGACAACGACTTTAACCTTCGCCGGGCTGAACGTTATCTCGGGATTGCCTGGGAAAGCGGGGCCATACCCGTGATGGTGCTTACCAAAGAGGACCTTTGCGATAACTTAACGGTAAAACTGTCGAAACTTGCTTCTGTAGCCCCAGGGGTGGAGGTGATCGTAACTTCGAGCCTGACCGATGACGGCTATGCCCCCCTGTACCAGTATCTGGGCAGGGGAAGGACCATAGCATTCATCGGCTCCTCAGGGGTTGGTAAATCGACCCTTATCAACAGGCTTCTCGGCAGGGAGATAATCAGGACCGGAGATACCCGGAACGATGGGAAGGGGAGGCACACCACCACCAGGCGGGAACTTTTCGTCATCCCGAACGGCGGAGTGGTGATCGACACTCCCGGTATGAGGGAGTTGGGGATAGAGAGGGCCGACCTATCGAAAGCGTTCAGCGACATCGACGAACTGGCGTCAAGGTGCAGGTTCCATGACTGCACCCATACAAGCGAACCGGGCTGCGCTGTTCTGCAGGCCGTCAGGGAGGGACTCCTTCCCGAGGATAGGCTTGCCAACTTTATGAAGCTTGAGAAGGAGTCGAGGTACGAGGACCTGAACTCAAGGCAGATAGAGACGGAGAAGATAACAGCAATGTTCGCTGGCATGGGCGGAATGAAGAACGCCCGCAAGTTCGCCAGGGAGAAGAACAAGAAACGGCACGGGTACTAGTTGATATGTGTAATTGAGGATCCTGAACCGTAGGGCCCCCATCATACCGGGGCCCTTTTCTATTCTCTTCTTTTCTTTAAGGCTGTGTTATTCAACAAAATATTTTCTAAGCCTCCTATCAAGATCTGGATCAAAGACGGGACATAAAAAGCCATCAAGGATATTATTTACTCAAACGCTTGCCCGACCACGGGGGTGAAGCTGGTTGCGGGATTTGCGGTGTACTTCCTGACAGAAAGGACCAGATCTGGAACAGATGGTTCTCCGAAAGGGAATAGAAGGAGGGTCATAAATGACGAACATAAAGGAAAGGGCGAAAGAACTTAACGGCAAGATTATTGAATGGAGGCGTCACATCCACAGGAACCCGGAGACTGGTTTTGAAACTCCCATGACGGAAGCCTTTATCGTAGAGCGGCTCAGGGAGATGGGGATCGAGGAGATCCTCGAAGGTGTTGGGAAGCACGGTGTGACGGCCCTTATCAAGGGGGAAAGGCCGGGGAAGGTCCTGGGAATGAGAGCCGACATTGACGCACTCCCTGTTAAAGAGGAGACGGGCCTGTCCTTTGCCTCGGTCAACGGTCGGATGCATGCCTGCGGCCACGACGCCCACGTTGCGATCCTTCTTGGAACGGCAAAGATGCTTGCTGAAAACCGTAAGGACCTTCCTGGATCGGTGAAGCTGATCTTCCAGCCTTCGGAGGAGAACTCGGAGGGAGCCCCGGCGATGATAAGTGACGGTGTTTTGGAGAACCCGTCCATGGATGCCATTATCGGTCTTCACACGGGCAATCTCTGGGAAGGGCCCTCCACGGGGATGGTAGGCTACCGATACGGCGTTCTCATGGCGGCCACGGACTGGTTTACCGTCACCTTTGAGGGGAAAGGTGGGCACGGGGCCACCCCGCACCTGACTGTGGATCCTGTCGCCATGGCCTGTCAGGCATATATAGCCATTCAGACCATAGTCAGCCGGGAGACCAGCCCCCTGAACTCGGCGGTCATCACTGTGGGCAGCATCAACGGAGGTTCTGCACCCAACGTCATAGGGCCCAGTTGTACCATAAGCGGAACTATCAGAAGCCTGGATGCAGGAACAAGAGCCATGCTCTCGGAACGACTGAAGACCGTCTGTAAGGGTATCGCCCAGAGCATGCGCGGCAGGGCCGAAGTGCAGCTGATCACTGGTGCGCCGCCTCTGAACAACGACAGCGAGATCACCGACAAGCTAAGAGAGGCGGCTGCAAGTATCGTGGGAGAGGAAGCTGTCACAGAGATCGCCGAGCCCACCATGGGCGGAGAGGATATGGCCTTCTTTCTGGAAAAGGTACCGGGATGCTTTTTCTTCCTCCCTTCGATGCCAGGAGAAGGAGAGGTCTTCCCTCACCACCACCCGAAGTTCGACCTCGACGAGAGTGTTCTATGGATAGGCTCTGCAGTCATGGCACACTTCGCCATGACCTGGCAATAGAGACCACCCGGGACCGGCCGATCCTGAGATAAGCGTACTCTCTCTTAATACCGGGAAAGCAGGCATCTTTACCCAAAGGAGATATCCTGATGCAAGAATACTTTTGTTCAAAAAATCGGTCTCTTTGATAATGTACTTTTTTTGAATACTATGATCGGGGTTTTCCGTTGCCGGGAGGAATACCAGGCCCATGAGTTTCGCGTCTTCTGCCATCCAGGTACCACGAGAGCAGGAACAGCAAACCCGGAATAATCAGGAAGGCGAACTCGATCTCGCCGGTGAACTTCCTTTCCGAGACTATATCTGTAACGTTGAACCAAAGAACGCTCGCCAGTATAAGGATCCCGCCTTGCGGCTCTCTCCACCAGGCTACCAGGACCCCTGCAGAGAAAAGTACCGGTACGAACAGGATCAAAACCACCTCCCGGGGTTGGAGGTAGACGATATCTCTTATATCTCCTTCACCGATGAAGAACACAAGAAATAAGAGCAGGCATCCTACACCCGTAACTCTTGCAGCCCATCGAACGATCAATTGGGTCATCTTGTTCTTGTCCACCCCTTGGATTTTGTCCTAGAAGACCCTCGCGCCGAGGGGCACTGGGGCCCTTTCTGGCTCCAGTAATACCAGGCTTTCGTCCTGACCGGGGACGCCCAGGACCAACACCTCCGACATGAATCCCGCTATGTTCCTGGGCGGGAAGTTGACCACGCAGACCACGTAACGGCCCAGCATCTCCTCCATGGTGTAGTCCTTTTTTGCCTGAAGGCTGGAGCTCTTTATGCCGATCTCCTCACCGAAGTCGATCCTGACCCTGTAGGAAGGATTCTTCGCCCTGGGGAAATCCTCAATTTCGACAACCTTCCCGACCCTCATATCAACCTTTTGGAATTCCTCAAATGTGATCACCAAACTTGTTTCCTCCTTTCCTTCTTTCTCGCCCTTTTTGACCAGGGACGGCAAGACGACTACTTGCGGGAATATCCAGGTGAGTCTATTTTCGTATTGTAACCATTGGTGCTTTTATTCTCGCTCCCCAAAAATAAAGAGGAGTATCTTCAGGAGGTGAAGATAATGAAGAAGCTCGGCCTGGTAGGGGGTATCGGCCCCGAATCGACACTGGATTACTACAAGGGGATTATAGATGGTTACCGGAAAAGAACAGGGGGGGACGATTACCCGGTGATGGTCATAGACAGCCTTAACCTTACCGAGATGTACAACCTGGCTTCGAAAAAGGACTGGAAGCCTTTCACGGACATCCTTGTAGAATCCACCACAAGGCTTGTGGCCGCCGGTGCGGAACTCGCTGCCATGGCTGCCAACACCGCCCATATTGTTTTTGACGAAGTCAAAAAGAGGTCACCCCTTCCCCTAGTGAGTATCATAGAAGAGACATGCCATTATGCACTGTCAAAAAAATGCAAGAGGGTCGTAATTTTCGGGACCGCCTTCACAATGAGCAGCGGCCTGTACACAGAGGCCTTCGCAAGATACGGGATGGAAGCTTTTGTCCCGACCGGGAAAGACCAGAAGACGATCCACAACATTATCTTCCCCCACCTGCAGGAGGGAATAGTAATCCCCGAGGAGAAAAAGGCAGTTCTCGAAATTGCCAGACGGATGATCTCCGATAAAAGGGCTGATGCCCTTGTCCTTGGTTGTACGGAACTGCCCCTGTTGATCAGGGAAGGCGACCTTGAATTGCCCTTACTGGACACCACGCAGATCCATATTCAAAAGATCGTCGAGTTGATCTCGGCCTGACAGCCCGTCTGGCCTGTCAAAGGATCTTCACAACGTCCTTGCGGAACCAGTATTGCTTTTTGAGTCTTTTAAAACTTGAACTCGGAAAATACAGGAGGATCTTCCATGACGAAAGTGCTCGACAACGTACTGGAGGCAATAGGCAACACGAAGATAGTAAACTGCAGCCGGCTGGTGGAGCACTGGGGGGTTTCCGGAACGATCCTTGCCAAACTGGAACACCTTAACCCCGGCTTCAGCAAAAAGGATCGGGTGGGCCTCCATATGATCCTGGAGGCTGAGGAAAAGGGGTGGATATCTCCAGGCGACACGGTAGTTGAGCTCACCAGCGGCAACACAGGAACAGGCCTTGCCCTGGCCTGCGGGATCAAGGGGTACAGGTTCGTGGCTGTCATGTCCGAGGGCAACTCCATGGAAAGAGCGCTGATGATGCGTGCCCTGGGCGCTGAGGTGGTACTGGTCCCACAGGCACCGGGGTCGATCCCGGGGCAGGTCTCGGGAGAAGACCTTGAACTGGTGGACCAAGAGGCCCGACGCATAGTGGAGCGACGCGGCGCCTTCCGGGCCGACCAGTTCCAAATGAGGGGCAACATGATAGGTGAACGGCTCTCCGGTGAGGAGATATGGCGCGACACGGAAGGCAGGGTGGACGCCTTCGTTGATATGGCAGGATCGGGGGGCTCCTTCACGGGGATCTCGAGCGTACTGAAGGAGCACGACCCCCGAATCAGATGCTACCTCGGCGAACCGGCTGAGGCCGCATTTTTCGGGAACCCGGGAGGAAGCGGCAGGCACCGGATACAGGGATGCGGCTACTCCAGGGAGCTGCCCCTGCTGGACCGATCCCTGGTGGACGGCTTCGTATCCATGAACGACAACGAGGCCATCGAGGGAGCCCGGGCTCTGGCGCGTTTTGAAGGGATCTTCGGGGGCTTCTCATCAGGTGCACACGCCGCGGCGGCCCGTAGGCTACTGGAGGGGCCAGAGAAGGGAAAGACAGTGGTATTTTTGGTATGCGATTCGGGGCTCAAATACCTGAGCACCGATCTCTACTGAACGAAAAGGATATTGATGATACATAGAGGAGATGGTAGAGATGGAGAAGGATATAATCCGAGACCCCCTTTGCATCGATGAGACATACCCCCCCGACATGCACAGCCTCTTCATACAAGAACGGCTCCTTGGACTTATCTACCTGGCCGACGGCGAGGGCCCACACAAAACTCTGCTGCTTCTTCACGGCTTCCCCGGCAACGAGAAGAACCTCGACATTGCCCACATGATACGGAGAGGTGGTTACAACGTGCTGGTCTTCCACTACTCCGGATCATGGGGAAGCAGGGGAAGCTACTCCTTCAGCCAGAACTACAGTGACCTCCAGGCCGTCAGGAGCATCATGGCCGACGCGGCCTTCGCAAGGGAGCACAGGATCGACAGGGACAACATCTACCTTGCCGGACATAGTGTTGGCGGCTTTCTGACCCTCCTCGCAGCAAGGGACGGGCTGGACTTCAAGGGCTTTGCTCCCCTGGCGCCATACGATCTCGGGAAACAGGCCAGGAGGATCAGAAATGAAGACAAGGAGGCCTTCAGGGAGACTCTGGAGCTCTTCCGGGGAGGGATGGCACCCCTCAGCGGAGCGACGCCTGAGTCTCTCATGGAGGAAATCCTCGACAACCACGACAGATGGGATCTTCTCGGCGCCCCCTCCGCCTACTCGGAAAGAAGGATGCTCCTCGTGATGGCCGCTGAGGATCGCTGTGCCTGGCCTAAGATACACCAGATCCCGGTGGCGGAGACACTGGCAAGGGCCGGAGGCGACAAGACGGTGATATCCCTCTCCTGCTCCCACGACTTTCCCGACAAGAGAGTATCCGTGGCTGAGGCGATATTCGAATGGCTTGAAGAAAAAGAGGAGAGGTAAACGCTGACCGCTTGCTATTTCAAGTTTCGATCCCAGGGAGGAAGGCTGATGCTCAGCGTAAGGGAAACAGTTATAGGGCCAGTGGGTATCGAGGAAGATGAGGGTTCCATCACAAGGCTTTTCCTGCCCAACAAGGCGAGAAGGATCAAGGGACCCGATGGAGAGGGAACCCCTCTTTTGGCTGAAGCCTTCGGCCAGCTTGACCTCTATCTCGAGGGGAAGTTGCAACGGTTCTCGCTGCCCCTGAGGCCCGAAGGAACTGAATTCATGAAAAGGGTCTGGAGGGAACTGTTGAAGGTCCCCTACGGCAGGACGACCACCTACAGGGAACTGGCCGTCGCTGCCGGAAGTCCCGGAGGGTCCAGGGCTGCAGGAATGGCCAACGCCAAGAACCCCATCGCCATTTTCATCCCCTGTCACAGGGTCATCGGAAGTAACGGGAAACTGGTCGGCTTCGGCGGAGGCCTGGAGCTCAAATCATGGCTTTTGGACCTGGAGGCCAGGAACATGGAGTGACCCGTTCCCGGAAATCAGAAAGGGGGGGCGGCAATGCCTCCCCCCTGTGATCTTGATGCTTCCGCTAATCTTCCTCACAGTGGTACTTGAAGGACACCTTCAGCTTGACCCTGTACTGGTCGATCTTGTTGTCCTTGATGGTGACGTCCTGCATTACCACCTCGGCTACACGGAGATCCCTGAGGCTCTTCGAGGCGGTCTCGACGGCACAGCACGCAGCATCCTCCCAGGAGGTCTCACTGCATCCCACGAGTTCGATGACCTTATAGACACCGCTCACAGCCACGCCCCCTTTCACTGGATCGAATGAGATGCCTGGTTATTATTTCATAGTGATAGTATATCGCTGCGACAATAGCATTGCAATTCAACTTCCCCTGATCTATTCCAACAGCCACTGGAGGGCTTCTTCAGGGTCCCTGAATATTCTCAACCGGTGTCCCTCGTTGAAGGAGACTGTCTCAAGGAACCTGAAATCATCCAGTGGCGGTCTTACCAACAGGGCTCGTTTGAAGGTCTTCAGGATCCCGGCCTTTTCGACCTCTCGCGGGATCATGTATATGTCCAGTACCGACGGGATCAGATCCGCTTCCCTGAGGTCGTTGAGCAACCGGAAGCATCCATGACGAAGACTCAGTTCAGCAAGTCGTGATGCCATTGCTGCTGCGACAGCTCTGTTAAGCTCTCCTGTTATTCTCCCTGTAATGATCTTTTTCTCTTCGTCGTATTCCAGTTCGTATACCACTTTCATCTCCGACGATCTCTGATCCATCTGGCCGGATCGCCGATCCGGAACAGGTGGATCAAGGTTTTTTCTGTAGGCCGGGATTTTCCCAACCTAACGTCCCGGATCCTCCCTTTCCCGCTTCCGGAATTGTCGATCTGTGAGGATCTTGAACTCGAACTACTCCTCTTCCCCCCTGATCTTCCTGGCATTCTGCTCCATTCGGAAGGCTTCCTCGTCGCGGCCCATTCTCCGCATAAGGTCGGCCATATTGTCGAGGCACACCGCCACATCCGGATGGGCCGGGCCGAGGGTCTTTTCCAGTATCTGCAGGGAGCGCCCGTAAAGTGGATCTGCCTGTTGTAACATGCCCCTGGATTCATAGAGGCCGGCCAGGTTGTTGAGACTTACCGCCACGTGGGGGTGCCAGCGCCCCAACGACCTGGTCCTTATGGCAAGAGCTCTTCGGCACAGGGGGAGAGCCATTTCATGCTTCCCGAGGGTGTCGTAAAGCCCTGCCAGGTTGTTGATGCCCGTGGCCACATCAGGGTGATCGGGACCAAGGGCTCTTTCAAGTATGGCGATCGACCTTTTGAAGAGGCTTTCAGCCTGTGAGTGCTTGCCCTGGGCAAAGTACAGTTCCGCGATGTTGGTCAGGCTTGCGGCCACATAGGGGTGATTTGCTCCCAGGGACTTCTTGCGGATGTCGTGGGATCGCTTGTAGAGCTTCTCTGCCTTGGCATACTTCCCCTGGGTCCGGTAAAAACCAGCGAGGTTGTTTATGCAGGTGGCCACGTCGGGGTGGTCGGAACCAAGAGCTTTCCGGAGGATGGACAGGGCTCGCCTGTACAAAGGCCTTGCCTCGGTGAACCAACCCTGGTTCTCGTAAAGTGCGGCAATGTTGTTGAGAGTTACGGCCACGTCGGGGTGCCCTTTGCCCAGCGACCTGCTCCTGATCTCGAAAGCTTTTCGGAAGAGCCTCTCGGCCTCTTCGTAATTACCCCTGGCATCGCAGAGCCCGGCAAGATTGTTCATGCAGGTGGCCACGTCAGGATGGTCCGGGCCCATTACATTCTCCAGGATCCTTATGGACCTTCTGTAGAGGGGTTCAGCCTCGAAGTAACGCCCCTGGGCACGATAGAGTTCAGCCAGATTGTTCAGTGTGGCGGCCACATCAGCGTGTCCCGAGCCCTTGACCCTCTCCCGTATCTCAAGTGATCTCTGGTATAGGGGCTCAGCCTCTAGGTAGCGCCCCTGGGCGTCGTAGATCCCGGCGAGGTTGTTCAGGCTGGCCGCAAGGTAGGGGTGGTCAGGGTCCCCGAACCGATCGGCCAGTTCAAGAGTCCTGAGAGCTACTGATGCCGCTCGTTCATACTGTCCCTTTTCATGAAGGGACATGACTTCCTGGTTAAGAAGGATCCATTCGGAAGCAAGATCCTGAGAGTCCCGGTTCAGCAAGGAAAAATTCCCCCGTTACTTGGCAACGCCCTATAGACATTACCTCTCTGCGTTCCATGCCCGACGTCTGGCCAGATCTTTGGCTCCAACGGTTTTTTCAGATACTATAGTAATAGTTTAATTGTTATAATTCAAGATACATTTCAAATTACCGGCCCCTTTTAAGCACAGATATACGGAAAATGATCGGAGAAGGGGGGTGAAAGCGTGCCTATCGTGAGAGTAGACCTCTGGTCCGGAAGAAGTCAGGAATTCAAGGCGGAACTGGCAAAGGCCATTACCGACGTAGTGGTTCAGAAGGTCGGATGCCCTGTTGAGGCGGTAACCGTCAAGATCGAGGAGTCGCCCGTTGAGAACTGGATGATCGGCGGAAAGCAGTGCGAAAAGAAAGCCTGAAGGGTGAAGTTTGTCCCCTTTCACTTCACCCTTCACCCTTCACCCTTCACACTTCATCTTTTTATAACCCTCTCATCTGTATGCCGTAGGCCTTTTCACAGTACTCACGGACCACGCGGTGGGTGTTGAAGTAGCTGGCATTAAGGGCAATGGCCCCGCGCATGATCTCGCCCCACTCTCGGGGCCTTTCGTAGAATGTGGGAATGATCACCTTCTCAAGCTTCTCAAGGAGGTCGTCGAGGTCAACGGAATCATCGTACTGGTCGCTGATGCTCTCTTTAGGTTCGGGGCCTATGCTCCAACCTGTGACTCCCTCTACGCACCCCTCGACCCACCAGCCGTCGAGTACGGAGAAGTTGGGAATGCCGTTAAGAGCACACTTCATTCCGCTGGTCCCTGATGCTTCTCTGGGGCGGACGGGGTTGTTGAGCCAGAGATCAACACCCTGTACGAGCAGGGCTGCCTTGTCCATGTCGTAGTCCTCAATGAAGACCACCGGGATGTCGATCCCGACCATGTTCTGGGCTTCGCAGAGGAGCTTCCTGAGGATCTCCCTGGCGGGGTTGTCATTGGGGTGAGCCTTGCCTGAGAAGATGAACTGCACCTTCCCCCCTGCGGCCTTGACCAGCCTGGACGTATCGCGAAGAACCAGGTCGGCTCTCTTGTACTGGGCCACCCTTCTTGCAAACCCGATGGTCAGCCTTTCAGGATCAAGTTTCTTTCCTGTCTTCTCTTCCACGTAGTCCAACAACCTTTTCTTGGCCGGCGCATGGGCGGAGCGTATCTCCTCGACGGGTATCTGCACAGCCTTGACAAGCCGTTCTGGTGCGTTGTCCCATCCGGGGATATATTTCGTGAAGACCTCTGCCAAATCCGGGCTCACCCAGGTCAGGGTGTGTATGCCGTTGGTAATGCAGTCCACGTCTTCTCTTCCGTACATGGCCCTGCTTACCTTAGTATGTTTTTCCGAGACACCGTTTATAAAACGGCTGTACCGGAGTGCTATCTCCGTCATGGAGACATCCTCGGTGGGCATCATCCTGCGGAGCCGGGCAGCCATGGATCTGTCCATAACACGGTTTATAAGGTCCCAGCTGAAGTGGTCGTGCCCCGCTGACACCGGGGTATGGGTGGTGAATATACCTTTCTCTCTTACCCTGTCGTAGTTCTCGTAACCCATCTCCCGGATTAGCTCCAGTGCGAGGAACGCGGCATGCCCCTCGTTGAGGTGATAGTCGTCGATGTTGGAGTAGCCCAGGTCGCGGAGCATCCTCAGACCTCCGGAGCCCAGGATGATCTCCTGGCAGAGCCTGTACCTTTCGTCCCCCCCGTAGAGATACCATGTGAGCTCCCTGTCTGCAGGAGAGTTGCCCCCCACATCGGTATCCAGGAAATATATGGGGACGGTGAACCCTGTCCTGCCCTGGAGTTCAAGACACCATGCCCTGACCTTTACTACGCGGTCCTCTATCATTACGGTCACTTCGTGGGGCAGGAGGGCGAGTTGCTTTTCCGGATCCCACTCCACCGGCAATGCCTTCTGGAGACAGTCCTCGAAGGACTGCCTGAAGTATCCCTTTCGGTAAAGTAGTGTTACTCCGACAATGGGAACACCCAGGTCGGCAGCACTCTTCAGAATGTCCCCGGCAAGTACACCCAGGCCACCGGAGTAGGTTGGTATGGATGCCTTCAGGCCTACCTCCATCGAGAAGTACGCCACTGTTCGGAAAGCCGGGTCCTGTTCCATCATGAAGCGGAGCGAATGTCCAATGTCGTTGCCGTAGTTCATCTTCGGCATTACTACACTACCTCCCTGCCTTTTCTCTTTCCCCTGTTATTTATTATCTCATCTGGCAAGAAAATGCCCTAACGGGCCTCTCTCCCAAATCGGGCCGTCATTTCGGCCAGTTTTTCTACAGGAGCGTCCTCCAGCTGCCTCTCTTCCAGCCTCCACAGCCAGTTCCCCGAAGGCTTTCCCGGGGTATTTAGCCGAGCCTCCTGGCCAAGACCAAGAACATCCTGCATCGGGTATACCGTCATGGAAGCCTTCGAAGCCATAGCTATGGATATCATATCCATCGAGACCGTTTCGGGAGTTACCTTGTGCCCGGCGATCTCATTCAGTTGGCTTCTCATCAACGGTGTAGCTTCGGACTCGAACCAACCCCGGGTCGTATTGTTGTCGTGGGTGCCGGTATAGACACAGGCGTTCTCAATGTGATTCGCCGGGGCGTAAGGACTCTTTTCGAGATCATCACCGAAGGCAAACTGCAGGACCAGAGTCTTTCGGATCCCTAATCGGCGAATGTAATCCTTGACATCAGGTGTAATGTATCCCAGATCCTCGGCAATAAAGGGCATGGCTGGGAAATTCTCCTTCACCCTCAGAAAAAAAGCATCCGGTGAAGCTTCTACCCATTCTCCATCTATAGCAGACCTTTCAGAGGAAGGGATGGACCAGAACTTGACCAGGCCCCGGAAGTGATCGATCCTGACCATGTCAAACAGGGAAAGGGCGTTGGAAAGCCTCCGGATCCACCACCAAAAGCCCTCTTTTTCCAGCATATCCCACCGGTAGACTGGGTTGCCCCACCGCTGACCACTTTCCGAGAAGTAGTCCGGAGGGACCCCTGCTACTTTTTTTGCTCTGCCGGTGGGGTCAAGATCGAACAGTTCGCGGTGGGCCCAAACGTCTGCACTGTCGTGGCTGACGTAGACCGGGACGTCCCCTATGACAGAAATGCCTTTCTCCCGGCAGACTCTTTTAAGCCGTCCCCACTGCCTTTCAAAAACATACTGAAGGAAACGGGCATACCCTATCTTGTCGGCCAGTTGCTCCCTGGCCTCGGCGAGGGCCTTCTCCTCCCTGTCCCTCAGGGGTGCGGGCCATTCGCACCATGGCACTCCGCCAAGGTGTCTTTTCAGGGATAAGAAAAGGGCAAGATCATCGAGCCAGTGACCGTTCTTCTCACAGAACAGGTAGTATTCGCTGTCCTCAGAGGATGCGAACCTTTTATAGGCCCTCTGTAAGAGGCTCCTCTTTATCCGGGCAGAGCCGGCATGATCGCAGGCCTTCATGGACAAAGGTTCATGTGAATCGAGATCTGACAGCTCGAGCAATCCATCCTTGACTAGGAGTTCCGGGCTGATGAAAAGCGGATTCCCCCCAAAGGCAGAGAAACTGCTGTAGGGGGAGTTGCCCTGGCCAGGATCCGTAGGGGGAAGGGGGAGTATCTGCCACAGGGACTGCCGTGAAGAGCAGAGGAAGTCCAGGAACAGATCGGCCCCTCTGCCCAAATCACCTATGCCCCACCGGGAGGGCAGGGAGGATATGTGGAGGAGAACACCGCAGCTTCTTCCCATGCTACCCATTGAAGTTTGTCTGACGATCATTGTCTGATTTTACAGTAAAACCGACGCCCGGTTTGACCTTCTTAGACGACAGAACGTATACTTCACAGCATCCGGGGGGTATTTTTCATGCAGGAAAAGGGGCCGACCTGGAGGCTCGACAGGGTTTTCAAGACCTATGACATGGGTGAAGTAAAAGTGGAGGCTCTCAGGGAATCATCGCTCTCGATCCCCGAGGGGGAACTGGTTGTCATCCTGGGCCCCAGCGGATCCGGCAAGAGCACACTCCTCAACCTGCTTGGCGGGATGGACGTCCCCTCTGGCGGGGACGTCTGGTTCAGGGATGAGAACCTCTCCGCCGCCAGTGACAGGCAGCTTACCCTCTACCGACGTAACGTGGTGGGTTTCGTATTCCAGTTCTTCAACCTGATCCCCGATCTGACAGCCAGGGAGAACGTCGACATCGCCGCGGAACTCGTTGACTCCCCTTTCCCCACCGAAGACGTGCTTGACGGTGTAGGCATGTCCGACAGGATTGACCACTTCCCCTCCCAGATGAGCGGCGGCGAACAGCAGCGCGTCGCTATAGCCAGGGCCCTTGTGAAGAACCCGCTGCTATTGCTCTGCGACGAGCCGACAGGCTCTCTCGACGCGTCCACAGGAAGGCTGATCCTTGCACAGCTGGAAGAGATAAACAGGAAGTTCGGGACCACCGTGGTGATAGTTACCCACAACGCTTCCATAGCTGATATGGCCCGCCGGGTTGTCAGGATGAGCAGCGGCAGGATCGTTGAGGAAACATACAACGAGGAACCACTTCCGCCGGAGAGGATCTCCTGGTGATGCCGGTCCTGGCCAGAAAACTTCTCAGAACCATAGGCTCGACCCTGGGTCAGTTCATCGCATCGGCAGTGGTCATCGCCACGGGAGTAATGGCTTTCGTGACAATGACCGCCATGTCTGACAACCTGATAAGGTCCAGGGATTCCTTCTACCGGGAGACGGACTTTGCAGATCACTTCTTCCACGTCGTCAGGGCTCCCGAGGGGGTGCTTTCGCGCGTGGAGGCAGTCCCAGGGGTCCTCCGGGCCTCTGTGAGGATCCAGAAGGACGTGCCGGTAATAAATAACGAGGATGAAAGGACCACGATCCGACTCCTTGGTTATCCGCTGCCCGACCGCCAGGAACTTAACAGGGTCAAAGTCCTCTCGGGCAGGATGGCCGAGAAGTACCCCGAGGGCGGGGCGGTGGAGATCCTGGTGAACAGGCAGTTTGCCGAGGCCCATGGTTTCAGGCAGGGGGATACTATAGACATAGCAGCCGAGGGGAGAAGAAAGACCCTTACCATAACAGGAACGGCGGCGGGTCCCGATTTCGTCTACGCAGTGAAGGACGCCGCGTCCATGCTTGAAGACCCATCCTCCTTCGGTGTGGCAGTCCTGCCCCAGAACCAGTTACAGCAGATATTGGGCGAGAAAGGTTCTGTCAACCAGGTACTGGTCCGTTTCATCCCCGGAGCGGACAGAGTTGGAGTAGCAAGGGAGATCAGGAACATCCTTGAACCCTATGGCAGCCTGGCCGACTACGAACAGAAGGACCAGATCAGCGAGGCTATTCTCAGAGGGGAGCTCAACCAGCTTAAGGCTTTCGCAAGGTTCCTCCCCACGATATTCCTGGGTATAGCGGTTCTGATGCAGTTCGTCTTTATCGGGAGGATGGTACAGGTCCAGAGGGGCCAGATAGGAATAATGAAGGCAGTGGGGTACGGCAACGTTTCACTTCTGGCCCTTTACGGAGGGTACGCCCTTTCGGCCGCCTCTGCAGGTGCGGTGGCCGGAACCGGTCTTGGCTATTTCTTTGCAGGTCTGATGACCAAGCTATACATGATGTTCTTCAACCTGCCACGCCTGGAGGAAGCTCTCCACTTCAGGGCGGCGGGACTGGTTTTCGGGACAACCCTCGTCGTAGGGACCCTGGCCGGTGTCTGGGCCGCGAGGGGAGTGCTGGCGGTAAGCCCCGCAGAGGCCATGAGACCGGCCACTCCACGATCCTTCCGCCCGAGTATGATCGAGAATATCCCTGGACTAATGGAACACCTGGGACTGAGCTGGCGTATGAGCCTGCGCTCCATGTTCAGGAACAGATTCCGGTCGACCGTCACGATCCTGGGGCTCCTCCTTGCCGTAGGGATGATAGTTATCTCAATTTTTGCCAGGGATTCCATGTTCGACCTCATGGAGAGACACTTCGAAAAGGAGTGGCGATTCGACTTCCTGGTCAGAGTGGTCAACCCCGTGAAAGAGAAGGATCTGCTGTCCATATCGAACCTTCCGGGGGTAAGGGAGGCCGAACCCATATTAGAGCTCCCGGTAAGGATCCACTACAAGGGGCGGTACAGGGAGGATGTCCTCTTCGCCATGCACACGGGATCCGGCCTTGGCAGGGTTATCGCCCGGGATGGGCATGAACTGGATTTTCCCGAGGAGGGCCTGTTTTTGGACTGGTACACCGGGAGAATTCTGGGCGCGGGGACGGGTGACGAAGTGGAGGTTGAGACCATCCTTGGGCTGGGCCCACCCAGAAAGAGCATGCTGAGGGTGGCGGGCATCAGCCGCAAGGCCTTCGGGAGCGCATCCAGCGTAAGCCTTGATACTGCCAACCGTCTGCTGAACGAACAGGGGATCGCCTCGGGCATTGTCTTCAACACCCAGGACGAGTTCAAAGAAAGCATCGAATATGCACTGGGAGACATGATCAACGTAATCTCCGTGACCAGCAGGGAGAAAGAGGTACGGTTCCTCGAAAAGAACATGAAATACCTTTACTATTCTGTCGGGATAATGATCTTCTTCTCCGTGCTGCTGGGCTTTGCCATAGTCTTCAACGCGTCTTCCCTCTCCTTCTCCGAACGGCGGAGGGAACTGGCAAGCCTGAGAGTGCTGGGATTCTCGGTGAGAGAGGTCTCATCGCTGCTATGGAAGGAGAACCTTCTCCTTCTTGCCGTGGGGGCCGTGCTGGGACTCCCCTTTGGCAGGCTCATGGCCGAGGCTTACGCGATCGGAGTCAGCACCGACCTCTTCACCTTCGAGGCGGTGGTCTACCCCACTACCTACGCCATCTCCGTCCTGGGCGGAGGGCTGTTCATCCTCGTCTCCTGGGGTCTTGCGGCAAGAAGCGTCGGCAGACTCCAGCCGGTGGAGACTCTGAAGGCTAACGACTGAGGAGGTATGGACCATGAAAAAGAGAAGACTGAAGATCTTAGCGACTTCCGGGATCATTATCCTGCTGGCTGTCACACTCTTCTTCCTCCTCAGGCCCGAGAAGATGGCTGCGGTCAGGGTAGTCAGAGGGGAGATATCAAGCGGGGTCGAGGAGGACGGCTACCTTCAGCCTTTGGAGGACAGGAACTTCTACGCAACCCAGACCGCTAGGATAACTGAACTCCCCGTAGAGGCGGGAGACGAGGTCTCGCAGGGCCAGTTGCTCATAGGCATGACAAACCCTGATCTGGAGGCGATCCTCGCCGAGACGAGGGCATACTGGAGACAGGCCGAGAAGAGCGAGATCGGCTATGCAGCTGCGGCAGCGAGCCTTCGCCTTCTTCTGGCGGACGAGAATCGAAACATGGAGCGCTACAGAAAACTCTACGAGGCAGGAGCCCTTTCAATGACCGAAATGGAGCAGGTCAGCCTGAGAGTAGAGCGATACACCAAGGACCTTGCCGAGGCCGAGGCCAGGCTGGGGTCGGCCTCGGCACTGAGCAGAGGACTTCGACAACAGGTCCTGGAACTGGAGAAGAAACAGGCCGAATTGACACTGAAAAGCCCGATCGACGGCTATGTCCTCGACCTCCCGGTCAAGAAGGAGCAGGTGGTCATGGCAGGAGAGCTTCTGGTCGCTCTCGGGATTGAGGACGAAATGGAGATACGCTCAGACGTTCTCAGCGACTCCCTTGGAGGAGTGAAGGTCGGGAGCAGGGTGAGGATAACAGCCCCCATTCTGGGCAGCCTTACACTGGAGGGTCATGTCAAGAAGATCTATCCCCTGGCGGAGGAGAAGGTCTCCCCTCTCGGGGTGGCCCAGAGAAGGGTGCCGGTCATTATCGCTTTCCCCATGTCGGAGGTTTTGAAACCCGGCTACGAGGTCAGGGTCTTCATAGAGACGTCTCGCAGGGAGGACGTGCTGCTGCTGCCGGTGGAGTCTGTTCGTACCGAAGACGGGATCAGGAAGGTCTTCCAACTCCAGGGCGGGAAGATCCATGCAACCGAGGTCAGGATTGGCATCACCGACCGCAGGATGGTGGAGATACTCGAGGGGCTGGAAGAGGGCGACGTGGTCGTTCGGGACGCAAGCCTTGACCTCAGCGATGGTCAGAGGGCCAGAGCCGCCGAAGACATTTAGGCCCTCTATCTCTCCCAGGGGAAGATCCCTTCCGGCAGGCCTGGATATCTCTCCATCAGGCTCCTGAAATATGCATCATCAACGGGAGGGGAGCCATCCTCCAGAGGGGGGACCTCAGTGACGGCCCAGTTTTCGCCCTCCTTCTTCAAGAGGGCAAGGAAGGGCTCGTACCTGTTCAGTCCGTCCGGAGACCGTGGTTCGCTCTCCACCCACGCCCAAACATCCTCGATACCGAACCAGTTGAAGACAAATTCGGCCTCTATGCCGAAACTTTCCAGAAGTTCCCCCTGAAGGGCCTCAATGACCCCTTCCCGTTCCAGGCCCCCCACCAGGGGGTCGTACTCACTGCAGGCAAACCCCGCTGAAACAGTCATGAAAAAAAGGCTTGCAGACAAAAAGACAGCCAGGCATCCTTTGATCATCTCAGACTCTTCCTTTCCGGAAGAAGGGCGGTACCCCTTAAGGGCGCCGCCCTGGAAAATTTCCTGGATCTACAGCTGGATCGTGGTCCCCACGTGCAGCTGTTCGAAGCGATCCCCGAGGATCCTGGAGAATTCGCAGAGGGCCTCCAGACCTGTGCAGTGGCCCGTCACGATCCTTCCGACGTTCAGCTGCTTCAAAGCCTGCGCAGTCTCCCTGATCCTCTCCCCAGAGGCCTCGATAAGGTGGAAGCCACCTATCACCAGGTCCACTCTGGGCTCGGCGGCGATCTCCCTGCACCAGTCGATTATGTTGACTATTCCGGCGTGGCTGCAGCCGGAGACAACGGCCAACCCCTTCCCCTTGACCTTGACGGTCAGGGAGAGATCGTCTCGTATCTCGTCGGGAACGACCTTGCCCCCCTCGATGTTGTAGGTCCCTATTCCCTGCTTCTCAAAGGCCCTTCTCCGGGGGACCTCCCCTGTAACAATCACTCCCGGCATTATCTCGAAGGGTTCGTCGACGAGGACCAGAAGCCCCCCGGCCTCCTCGATGGCGACCTTACCGTTCTTTCCGGTGACGCCAATATTCCGGATAAAGGGTTTAAAGATGTAGTTGGGGCGGAACATCGTCGGGTGAGCAATGACGGGAATGCCCTCCCGGCCTACGGCCCTCAGGACCTCAACAAGGCCCTCAGTGTGGTCGTAATGACAGTGGGAGACGACAATGGCATCGATCGAGCCGGGATCGATGTCCATTATCTCAAGGTTATGCAGTATCGGCAGCGCCGACTGTCCCGCGTCCAGAAGTACCCTTTTGCACACCCCTCCGGAAGAAGCCTCCAGGAGTATGGCTATACCGTGCTGGGCCAGAAAGGATGTCTCGTACCCGGCGTAGTCGTCAAGGACGGTCACTATCCGGGCTGAATCAAGCTCTCCCCTGAACTGCATATTATCAGACCTCCTAGGGTGTTACTTTTTTGACCTTCCTGGCAGGAGCATTGCCAAAGCACCGACCACAAGCGCCGGCACAAGCCAACCCAACCCCTGGCCGCCAAGGGGAAGCTTCGCCGTCATGGCACTGAAAGGATTGTCAGCCATGCCCATGCCACCGAGAAAATCACCGATGCTCAAGATGACCGCTGTAATAATGGCACCCTGGAGGGCCGGCTTGTACTTGCTGAAGTCAAAAAGGCTTCCCACCAGCAGAACAATAATAGCCGGATAGACCAGCATAAGCCAGGGTACGGTGTAACCTACGATCTTGCCGAGCCCTACCGTCCCGATGCCAAAGCCGACGAGGCTCGAGACAGCAACAATGGTCTTGTACTGCAGTTTGCCCCCGGACATCTCCTGGAAGACATCACCTGCCGTGGAAGTCAGACCGACGGAGGTGGTGAAGCAGGCAAATGCAAGAAGCAGCGCGAAAACGGCCTTTCCTACAGCCCCCAGTACTCCCTCTGCGATCATGACGGTGTAGACCCCTATTCCCGCATCGGGGAAAATGGTGCTGGCCGTGGCGCCAAGGTAGGTAATGCCCGTGGACGTGACCAAAAGTCCCAGTGCAACTGCGGGGCCAATGTAGGAGAGATTTCGGGTCTGGGCATCTTTATCAGTGATCCCTCTCAAATGGAGCTCCTTGAGGATCCAGCCCCCGAACAGGGCCGCTCCGAGGGCATTCATGGTGTTGTATCCGTTAAGGACACCGTCGGCAAGTGGGTTTCCGGAGCCTGTCGCCGGTACTGGGCCGATGGGAGAAACGATTCCCTTGATTATCAGTACCGCCATGAAAATTATCAACGCCGGTGAGAGGATCTTTCCGAGCCTGTCGATGACCTGGGCCCTGTTGAAGGCCACCCAGTAGTTAAGTGCAAAGAAGACCGCCAGGGTCCCCACCAGGGGGAAGTTGGGGAAGAAAAGAGCCACGGCCATCTCGTGGGTGGCCGAGGAAACGCGCGGAAGGATAAAGACGGGACCGATGATCAGCATGCAGATAGTTGTGAAAACAACTCCAAAAGCCCTTCCCAGGGTTCGGGAACTCATCTCGAGAAGTGTCTTTTGCTGTCGTGCTACCGCAAGGTAGGCCACAAGGACCCCCAGACTGTTGATGATCCCGTAGCCCATTGCTGCAGTGAACCAGGACGCACCGGATCCCTTGCCAAGGATCGGGGGAAAGATAACATCACCCACACCAAAATGCCCCGAAAAGAGGGCTGCCGAAATGACCGCAAGTGCTCCGAATGACAACAGATCCTGTTTCTCCTTGGACACCTCACTCTACCTCCTAAAAAATTTCGGCTTTTGATTTTGATTATCAATACCAGATAAAAGCCGTTGAGCAATTCTAGCAAATATTAAATCTTTTGGGTAGAGTCCTGATGGAAAAGAGAAACATTGAAAGGGTTCATTTGTGAAAAAACCTGGCGAACAAATCCAGGTTAAAAATCGGCGCCTCGGCGAGATCTGATACCTTTTGAGTAGGGATGTCGAACCTCCCTCATCTCCGTCACAAGGTCGGCCAAATCGAGAAAGGCTTTGGGGGCAGCTCTCCCTGTGAGGACAACCTCAACGTGGCGAGGCCTTCCAATGATGGCTTGAGCCACCTCTTCAGGGTCCACCATCCCGTAGTCGACAGCCACATTAATCTCATCCAGCACTACAAGGTCATAGGAACCCGATGACAGGCACTCCAATGCCAGAGATACCCCCTTCGCGGCCTCACTGCGGTCCACTTCGCTCTCGCTTCCCCGGTTGACATAGTCGGCAGTCCCGGTCCGTTCATGACGGACTCCCTGAAGAAGTTTGAGACCAGCGATCTCACCGTAGAAATCCCACCCTTTCATGAACTGGATGAACGCCACCTTCCCGCCGTGGCCGCAGACCCTGAGTGAAAGACCGAGAGCAGCAGTGGTCTTCCCCTTGCCGTTACCAGTGTAGACCTGGACAAGTCCCGGATCGAACAGCATAGGAGATCCTCCCTTCCGATGAGCACAATTATAATACCGGCAGGTGATATTGGGAGACCTTTCCATTATCCTTGTAATTGCAGAAAGATGCCCCTGCTGGAGGCCAGAATTGAAGATAAAGGTCAACCCCGAAGATTTCCAGGTGGAAGAGATACTCGCCAGGCCGCTGGTCCAGACACCTGCCGCCCATCGGGTTTACAGGCTTCGGAAGCGCAACTGGAACACCTTGGACGCACTGGCGGAGATAGCCCGTTCCAGGGATGTGGAACTCAGGGACCTTCACTGGTGTGGAAGGAAGGACAGGTCTGCGCTGACAGAACAGTATTTTTCTACGTTATCACAGGTGGACATGACCTTTCGAAGCATGAACCTTTCGGCAGAGTTCGCGGGCTTCTCCGATTCGAGACTTGGACCAGGGTCCATTTCAGGGAACCGCTTCCGTATAGTGCTCAGGGACCTGGACGCTCAGGAGTCTGAAGGTATCGACAAACGCCTGGAGGAGACAAAACTCTTTGGTTTTGCCAACTACTTCGACGATCAACGCTTCGGGGACGTATCCGATGGAGGGGTTTTGGCGGGAGAGATGATCGTCAAGCGGCGATACGGAGAGGCTCTGAAGTGCATCTTCACAACCTTCCACCCCAAGGCTCCTGAAAGGGTAAAGGCAAGAAAGGCCGAGATCGCCTCAAAGTGGGGGAACTGGAAGGTTCTGTCCCCACTCTGCCCTGAACCTCGACTCCGCGGGATGCTTGAGGTATTGACCCGCGGTGGGAGCGAACTGCAGGCGCTCGGAAAACTTCCCCGGGAGGAGATGTCCCAGTACCTCTCCTCCTACCAGAGCTTCCTTTGGAACCTTCTTCTTGAAGGTATTCTCAAAGAGACCGTGGGGAACCTCTTCACGATCAGGTGCCGTCCTGTGGATCTGTTGCAGTACCGTGATCTTACACGGGAAGCTTTCAGGAGACTGGCAGAGCTGGTCATTCCCACACCGGCGGCAGGGATGCCAGAGATCCCCGGAGGATTCGGAAAGGTGCTCTCCAGGGTTCTCTACAGCCGTGGAGTGAGGCTCTCCAAACTTCGTCTGCCAGAGATCCACCAGGCCTTCCTCTCGTCCTTCGGACGCAGGGCAATATCAGTGCCGGAGGAGTTCAAATGGGAAGAAGCCCCCGACCGCCTCTTCCCCGGCAGACGGATCATATCCCTGGAGTTCATCTTGCCAGCAGGATCATATGCTACGATGCTCATAAAATCAGTAAATAGAGGTTAATTTAAGCTGGAAGGAGTGTCTCCCATGCGAAAAGTCCCAGCCCTGAGAGAGGGGGATACAGTGGCTTTCATCTCCCCTTCAAGCCAGTCTTCGATGGATTCGATCGAGAAAGCCGCCAAGATCACTGAGGACATGGGGTTCAAGGTCAAGATAACCCGCAGCTGCTACGAATCCGAGGGTTATCACTCCGGACCGGACTTCGTAAGGGCCGATGACCTGAACAGGATGTTCATGGACCCCGACGTCAGCGGCATCTTCTGCGTTCGCGGAGGAGATGGCGCCATCCGGCTCCCTCAGAGGGTGGACCTCGATGCTGTCTACAGAAACCCCAAGGTCTTTCTCGGATACAGCGACATAACGATCCTTCACCTGATGCTCAACAGACCCCGGGGGTTCATTACCTTTCACGGTCCGATGCCCGCCAGCGAGTTTGTTCGCGACTCCTTCCCTGGGTATGTAAGGGACAGTCTTCTCAGGGCTGTTACCAGCACCGAACCTCTGGGAGAGATCGTACCCTACGAAAGTGCGCCCCCTATGGAGCCCCTCGTCCCGGGAACTGCCGAAGGAGAAACGATCGGGGGGAACCTTGCCCTCGTCTGCTCACTCCTTGGGACACCCTGGGAGATCGATACAAGGGGGAAGATCCTTCTGCTGGAGGACACCAACGAGCCCGTCTACCGCATCGACAGGATGCTGACCCAGTTGAGGCTGGCGGGAAAACTGGATGCGGCGGCGGGGATCGTGCTGGGCCAGTTCACCAATATCCAGCCTAGAAAGCCGAAGGACTCCTTCTCCCTGCAGGAGGTCCTGGAGGCGGTCGTTGCGCCGGTGGGGAGGCCGACCCTTATTAACGGGTGTTTCGGGCACGACGTAAAGAAGGCGACGATACCCCTGGGCGTCAGGGCTGTGCTGGACGGCTCAAGATCGACGCTTACTGTGATCGAGGCAGGGGTGGAGTAGGTAATTCGCAAGACGTTAGAAAATGCAAAGACCAAAAGCGTCAACGGCGAACGTTTAGGACAAGTCCGGAACAAAAGATCTGTATGACTCTCCGGTTTACCGTTGACTGTTTTACCGTTTACAAGGTCCCTCATTGGACCGACGATCCCCTCTTTAAAGCACCTCCCTCGTTAAAGCACCTCGGGACCTTGTCGGGACTATGTCGGGACGAGGTGCCAAGAGCGAAGCGAAAGGGCGTGCCCCTCGTTAACACTCCTTGGGACCAGGTCCTTCAGCTTGTTTGGAGGGTAGGCTTCGCTCTGCCCCAAGCGCATAATCCCGAGTCGATTTTCGAGGGGTAGCGCCAGAGTACGCGTTTGATCTTTTGATTTAGGAATAACGACCCAAAACCTGAGGTGTTCATGACCCTGTTATCCTTGTCCCTTCTCGTTATCGCGGCATTTCTGCATGCGGGATGGAACCTGGTCGCCAAGCGGGTCGCCGGCGGCGCAGCATTCACATGGCTCTTCTCGTCTTTCTCTGTTTTGCTGCTGTTCCCCTTCGCTCTCTCCGCCACATCGGGGAAGGGGTGTTTCTTGGGCACGGAACTGCTTCTTTTCGCCTCGGGGAGCGCTGTCTTCGAAACCGGCTATTTTCTCTTTCTCCAGAGAGGATACAAAGCAGGCGACATGTCTGTGATCTACCCCCTTGCAAGGGGAACCGGGCCCCTGGTAGCAACTTTTCTGGCCATCGTTGTCCTGGGCGAAAGGCCGACCCCTCTTAACCTGGCGGGAACGGGCCTTGTCGTAGCTGGCATCCTCTGGATCGCCGGATTTTCTCCCCACCTGAAGGACTTCCGTTCAAGGACTGCACCACTTCTTGGCATTGCGACGGGAGTATGCATTGCCGGGTATTCCCTGGTGGACAGGATGGCTGTCGGGGAAAGAGGCTTTCCGCCGACGCTCTTCTTCTTTGCTGTCATAGTAATTCAGGTCATGTTCCTGACGCCTCTTGCTCTTCGAGAGAGCGAAGGGATCTTGTTACAGTGGACTTATTACAGAAGACCGGCTTTTACCATAGCCTTCCTGGCCACCTCTGCCTACCTGGCCGTGCTGTATGCTCTTTCTATCACCCCCCTGAGCCTTATCGCACCAGCCAGAGAGGCAAGTATCGTGATCGGTACATTTCTTGGGGCAACAGTACTCGGGGAGGGGTACAAGAAACGCAGGATGACAGGATCTGCGATCATTCTGGCAGGGATAGCGTTACTGGCGGCAGGGTAGTACCGCGAGTAACGATTGAGGAGAACAGAGAATGAAGAACGATCGAGTCAGGGGACCAGGCACGGGATCATTGGGACAGGGTACCCTCTTCGATAACGACCATACAGCGGAGGAAAGCCCTGAGAGGAGCATTTCCGGTGTGAAAGTCCGGGATGTTAACTGCAGGTCTGCGCTTAACAGGACCAAAATACCAGGCTTCGACTACTGCATGAACCCTTACGGAGGTTGTACTCACGGCTGTGTCTACTGTTATGCCTCATTCATGTGCCGGTTTTCGGGGCACGAGGAGAAGTGGGGAGAATATCTGGACGTGAAGGCTAACTTCCCGTCGATCCTGGCACGGCAGCTGGAGCGTTCAAGGACAACCCCGTCGGGGAGAGTCATCCTGGGGACTGTTACAGACGCTTATCAGCCTGCAGAAAGCAGATACCGGTTAACCCGCTCAAGCCTTGAGATCCTTGCGGGACATCCCCGGATGGAGGTCCACGTGCTGACCAAGTCAGCCCTGGTCCGACGGGATATTCCGGTCCTGAGAAAGTTGAAAGGCTGCGAGGTTGGCTTCACTATAACCACACTGGATGAAGGGATCGCAAGGATAATGGAGCCGGGGGCCTCTTCCCCGCTGCTTCGCATTGAAACCGCGGAAGAGCTCATGAAAGAGGGTATACCTGTCTGGGTCTTCGTTGCCCCTCTTTTGCCAGGACTTACCGACAGGAAGGACTCTGTTCTGGAACTCCTTGCAGCACTCGGAGAAAAGGGTATCAGGCATGTGGGTTTTGATCCCCTCAACCCCTACCCTGCAGTGATCGAACGTCTCAGGGGCACATACCGTCGCCACTTTCCAGACCAATTGGTTATACTGGAGGAGTTCATCAAGCAACCCCGAAACCTCAGGCGAGAGACGGCGAAGCATTTCCGAAGAATGACGGCGGGCCGGTGAACGATCTGGCAGCCGGGAGAAAGGGAGGAAGTGTCCATGAAATACATCAAGTACCAGAAGGATGGGCAAACAGGCTGGGGCATACTGGAGGGCAACGTGATATCCGCCCTGACAGGGGCTCCTTGGAACACAAGAGAGCTGTCGGGGGAGTACCCTCTGCTTGAAGAAGTATGCCTTCTTCCTCCGACCGAGCCGGCAAACATTTTCTGCGTAGGCTTGAACTACGAGGACCACGCGAAGGAATCGGGGAGCGAACTGCCCGAGGAACCTCATATCTTCCTCAAGGGTACCAACTCCCTCCTGGAACACGAAGGGACGATCCTTATCCCTGGCTGGGCTGGAAGAGTGGATTACGAGGGGGAGCTTGCCGTGGTCATCGGCAAGAGGTGCAGGAACGTCTCCGAAGCAGAAGCCCCAGGCGTGATCTTCGGTTTGACCTGCCTCAACGACGTTACCGCCCGGGATCTGCAGAAGAAAGACGCTCACTTGACCCGCTCGAAGAGTTTCGACACCTTCTGCCCTATGGGGCCCTGGATCGTTACCGGCAGTGAGACGAAAGGGAGGAAGATCGAGACCAGGCTCAACGACAAGGTGGTGCAGTCCTCGAACACTGACATGATGGGTTTTCCCGTTCCCCGGATAATCTCCTACATCACCCGCTTTTCCACCCTCATGCCGGGAGACGTAATAGCAACTGGGACCCCGGCGGGGATAGGTCCAATGAAGGCCGGTGACGTTGTGGAAGTGGAGATCGAAGGCCTGGGGACCCTGAAGAATCACTGCGAGGCTGACCCCAGGGGTTGAACGATCCCAGGACAACTTCCAGTGGGAAAGTGATGCAGGAGAGGTGATCCTTGAATGCTTTACCGGAAAGTGCCAAAGAGCGGAGACGAACTGTCAATTCTGGGATTCGGGTGCATGCGGCTCCCCGTCAAGGACGGCCGTATCGACGAGGAACGTGCCACCGCCCAGATACACTACGCCATCGACAGGGGCGTCAACTATATCGACACGGCCTGGACCTATCATGGAGGAGAGAGCGAGACCTTCCTCGGGAAGGCACTGAAGGACGGTTACAGGGAGAGAGTTAAACTGGCGACCAAACTCCCCTCCTACCTTATGAGATCCCGGGAAGATATGGACCGGTTCCTTGACGCCCAGTTGGAAAAACTTCAGACAGACCACATAGACTACTACCTTATGCACACTCTGACCGGCCCCCTGTGGAATTGCGTGGATACCATGGGCGCAAGGGACTTCCTTGACAAGGCGAGGTCAGACGGGAGGATAGTGAACGCAGGTTTCTCCTTTCACGGCCTTCCTGCAGATTTTGCCCCTATAGTGGATTCCTATGGTTGGGAATTCTGCCTTATCCAGTACAACTACCTGGACGAGGAAAACCAGGCCGGAACAAAAGGCCTGAAATACGCCGCTTCAAAGGGTCTGGGGGTCTTTGTAATGGAGCCGCTCCGTGGGGGAAACCTGGGCCTCCCTGAAGCACCTCCACCCGTGGCTGCCATATGGGAAGAAGCCCCGGTAAAGAGGACTCCCGTGGAGTGGGCCTTTCGTTGGGTCTGGGACCACCCCGAGGTGGTTGTGGTCTTGTCGGGTATGAACGAGGAATCCCATATAGAGGAGAACCTGAAGATAGCCAGTGAGGCTCTTCCCGACTCGCTGACCGTAGAAGAGAAAAGTCTGGTGAAAAGGGCTGCCGACAAATACAGGGATATCATGAAGGTCAACTGTTCCGGATGCGGATACTGCATGCCCTGTCCTGCGGGTGTGAATATCCCCTCCTGTTTCGAGGTCTACAACAAGATGCATCTCTTCGGAAACTCCGAGGAGGGGAAGAACTCTTACGTGGTGAAGATGAGCGGGATCACACGAAGAGGAGAGAGCAACTACGCCTCCCAGTGCGTAGAGTGCGGGAAATGCTTGAAGAAATGCCCCCAGGGTCTGGATATTCCCCTTCTGTTGAAGGATGTGGTGGCAGAACTGGAAGGGCCTGACCTGGAGGAGAGAGCTCTCGAAATGGCTCGCAGAATGAACATCAACTCCTGAGTCATTTCGGTCTTCCAAAAAAGAAAAGCGACGGGTCCTCCCGTCGCTTTTCTTTTACATTTCCGGTTGGGGTTTTACTTTCGGAAATACGTCATTGAAGGATCGGGCCTTCCGACAAAACAAATATACCGGAAGCCGTAATGCTTAATGATACGCAGTGCTGTCTCAGCTTCTTCCCGGCTGGAGGCGAAATCGAGTACCCAGTGCGAGCCGTCCACTATCTTCCAGCGACCGTCGACATTCTTGACCTCGATGGTCCCAGGGTTGAAACCTATACAGTCCTCGCCGGAGAGGGAACCTGAAGGGGCCTGGCCTCCTGCTGTCCAATAGGTCATCGAGGGATCCGGACGCCCAACGTAGCATGCCTTGTCCAGTCCGTAGCTCCAGATGATATTCAGCGCCTTGTCGGCCTCAGGTTTCTTGTTTCCAAAATCCAGGATCCAGTGGTCTCCATCGACGATCTTCCACCTTCCGCCAATATTCTTGACCTGGACATTGGACGGACTCAGGGAAAGACAGTCTTCCGGCAGAAGAAGGGGGATTGCCCCGGCAAGGACCGGTTCCAGGGGTTTCGGGATCAGGGTGATCTTTCTGTTCGCCAGGAATTCGACCTCAAGCCAGCCCGGCACCAGACCCGGCTTGTCGGCAGCTCTCGGGTAGATCATTTTCCCCTTGATCCTTCCGCTGTCAGGTGAGTACTGTCCCGTAAGGACCTTGGTCTCGTAAGGGTAACCCTCGTACCACCAGCTCGCCACAAATCGGTCATTACCCACTACACCTTTGAATATGGTAGCCGCGTGGACCCCACCGAAAGCACCCAGGGTTATTGAGACTCTCTCTCCTTCCTGTTCTATCTCCATGGTTGTGGAGGTCTCAGAGATCGCCATCCGGGAAGGCTCCCTGTCGGTAAAATAGTTAAAACCGTGAACCTTTACATCCCAAGTGCCGGAGATGTCCTGAGCCTGGACAGCATTGGCCGAGACAAGAAGCAAGAGAAGGACAGTCAACGGGAAAAGCAACCTTTTTGCCAACTTCCCCAACCCCTTTCTTTTTATAACAAAGAATGTTTACCTGGTTATCATAGCACCAGGTTCAAGTATATGAAATAACCTTTGGGCCAATGTATTTGCAAGCAAGCTGGTTCTTCAGACCAGTTTCATTTAGTATTTACTGAACAGGAACACACCCATGCCGTTTTTAAAAAGTACCGAAGATCCAGTAGCATTCAGGGGGCCCAACCTTCGATCTCTCAAAAGGGGGAGAACCTTTGCCAAAAGCAGCAAAAATCCCGGAAGAGGGACGGAACAGGATCATCATGGCGGTGGCTGACATCGCGGCCATGATCATCTTCTCCACTGCCCTTTGCATGATGATCGAGGTGTTCATTGCAAAGCTGACGGTTTCTCAGTCCCTGCAGGCACGGATGGCCGCCATACCCGTCAACCTGGTCACTGGAAGGCCTTACGGCTGGTTCCGGGACAAGCTTTTCGCCTTCCTGGAGATAGACCAATCCCGGCCCCTGAAGATGATCTTCGGTGACACCCTCGCCTTTGTCATATTCCAGGTGCCTCTTTACGTAATAGTGCTGCTTTTTGCCGGCGCAACCTGGAGGCAGATAGCTGTATCGTCGGTGTTCATGACGCTGATCTTCTCCCTGGCAGGACGCCCATACGGCATCTTCCTCGACTGGTGCAGGTCTCTGGCGTTCAGTATCAATAAAAGATGTTAGGCCCATCTGGCCCGAACAGGATTTACATCTTCACCGGTCACCTTCTGGACAACAAATTGACCACCAGCGTCAGGATCACACTGATAATGATCATCGAAGTTATGGGCACAAAGACCCTTGTCCTGTCTGTCTCGAACCTTATGTCTCCCGGAAGCCTCCCGACCCATGTCAAAAGCCAGGGAGCAAAGTGAAGGACCAGCCCCAGCAAGATCAGGAAACCACCGGCAACAATTAGCCACCTCGCCATCAGGACCCCTCCCGGAAGGAAGATTAACCTCTCGAACCCTGTTTTATCAAGCCTGGTATTGACGAGAGACAGGACAGGGTCTATCCTCTTCGTCAATTGTTGCTTCAAAGACTGTTCAGGAGAAAGATCATGCAGGCTTCTTTGAAAAGGACGACCCGACCGAACCCGTGTGTTCCACCCAGGTCCCGAAAGACACTTTCCCGGGAAAGTTCGGTCATGTCCTGATATTGCGATGCATCCAGTACAGATAAGGCATTCAGGGCCGCCGACCTCCGGGTCGGCGGCCCTTTTTTCTATTTCTTTCAAGGAGGGAATATCGTGGAAGAGAGATCGAAGACCAGGATCTGCGTAATTGGTGCAGGAATCATAGGAGGGGCCATTGCAGAAGCACTTACCCCACAATACGAGGTAACAGCCACTCGCCGGAACTGTGACAAGATCAACGGACTTGCCGGGAAAGGTATAAAGGTCACCTCGGACAACCGGGCTGCCGCCGAGGAAGCTGACCTGGTTATCATCTCCGTAAAACCGGTGCAGGTTGTGTCTGTCCTCAAGGAGATCGCTGAAGCGGTCAGGGGAAAGACCGTAGTTTCCTTCGCCGCAGCCATATCGACGGACATCCTCCACATGGCAGCGCCCGAAGCACACTTCGTAAGGGCTATGACCAACATCGCCGTCAGGGTAAGGAAGGGTTACACCCTGTTTTCACTCCAGCAAGATCTCTCAAAGGAGAGGTTTCCAGACCTCGAAAAGGTTCTTTTGAACCTCGGTGAGATCCAGCAGGTGGAGGAGCAGTATCTGGATGTCCTTACGGCAATGTCCGGTTCGGGACCAGCCTATATCTTCACCGTGGTGGAGTCCATGATATATGGAGCCCTCAGGGAGGGACTTCCACGGAATTTGGCACTAAAGGCCGCAGCATATACTGCTATCGGGGCATCCTGTCTCCTCCTGGAAACAGGGAAGCACCCCTCCGAGTTGAGGGACATGGTCCTGACCCCGGGAGGAGTTACCATCGACGGGATATATGAACTGGAAGAGAGCCGGATCCGCACCGCTTTCATGAAGGCCATCGGCGCAGCCTCAGAAAAAGGCCGGACCCTCTCTGAAGAAGCCAGGGCACACGCCCTGAGCGATATGGAATAACATCCTGTCCCTTGATCAAGGGAGCCCCCATCTATCATGACGGATCGGGGCTCTATACAATTCTTTACATTTCAAAAGAGCACCTTAATGGAGTCGATCCTAGAATAATGATCGGAACAGGATTTGAAAGACAAGAGGGATCTTTTTTAAAAACGGAGGTACACCCCATGAAAAAGATTGTTGCCTTGCTTGTTCTGGGGTCGTTGTTCCTTGGCACGGGTCTCTCCGTTGCAGCTTCTGCAGGGGAGCCAGACCTGGACGGAGTAGTCTACTGGTCCGAGGACGAGGTGAACAGCCTCTTCTCTCCTGACCTGATGAGGACCCTTAACCTTACACCCGGTCAGAGGAACTCCTTCCAGGAGCTTAGAAGCAGGGACTGGGGGTACAGGCAGGATCATCGCTACTCCAGGGACCTTGATGCCCTGTTCAGCCTTGGC
>Ga0123334_1000182_pt1 | contig 81717 bp, 80 predicted proteins | sample BiotimSIPDNA_FD_89706 | JGI IMG/M metagenome (GOLD analysis project Ga0123334, IMG submission 89706) | Anaerobic biogas reactor microbial communites from Washington, USA - Biogas_R1 time_0 SIP DNA | ecosystem: Engineered > Bioreactor > Anaerobic > Unclassified | place: Washington, USA...
AGGCGCAGAGAAAACTGTTTTTCAAACTGAATAAGACAAAGAAAGATATCCAGGCGCTGTCCCTGAAAAACCCCGAGTTCTCCGAGATTGCCGAATCGCTGGGCGTAAGGGAAGGGGAAGTCGAGGAGATGGACGTCCGCATGAGCAACCGGGATCTGTCCCTGGACATGGCCATTGGCGACGACGGCGGGTCATCGCACATGGATTTTCTGACCTACGCCGGGGAGGATCAGGAAACCGCCCTGATCCGCAAGGAGGAGGCGGAACTGGTCCGGAAAAACATTACGGGCGCACTTGCCGTCCTGAATGAGAAGGAAATGTATATTATCAGGAACCGGGTGATGGCAGACGATCCCAAGACCCTTCAGGAGATCGGCGATATTTACAACATCACGCGGGAACGCGCCAGGCAGATTGAAAAGCAGGCCTTGAAGAAACTGCGTCTTGCCCTGCCTTATCTGGGAGAGGAGCAGAAACTGCTGGAGGCTGAGAGTAATTAAGAGGCCATGTCCTCAGGCCGGGCAAGATTTTCGAAACTCGTATATTTTTCCATGAACGCCAGTTTGACGGTGCCTGTCGGGCCGTTTCGCTGCTTGCCGATGATGATTTCCGCAATACCCTTTTCCGGATTGTCATCCGACTTGTTATAAACCTCGTCACGATAAATAAACGCGATGACGTCCGCGTCCTGTTCAATGGCTCCCGATTCGCGGAGGTCCGCCATCTGTGGACGGAGGTCGGAGCGGTCCTCAACCTTGCGGTTGAGCTGGGAAAGGGCCACAACCGGAATGCTCAGTTCCTTAGCCAGCGCTTTCAAAGAACGGCTGATTTCCGAAATTTCCTGTTCGCGGGATTCTTTTGTATTCCCGCTGCGCATCAGTTGAAGGTAATCCAGCAGGACCAGACCTAGTCCCGATTCCGCCTTGAGTCGCCTTGCCTTGGCCTTCATTTCCAGAACGGTGATCGCAGGCGTATCGTCGATGAAAATCGCCGCATCGGCTAGTCTCCCGGCGGCATTCGTCAGCTTCGGCCAGTCCGTTTCACCGAGAAAACCCTTCCGCAGGCGCTGCGAATCCACCTTGGCTTCGGATGCCAGCATACGGAGAGCAAGCTGTTCCTTGGACATTTCCAGGGAAAAGATGGCGACCGGAATCGCTGCCTCCAGAGCGACAAAGGAGGCGATGTTGAGGGCAAAGGCGGTCTTTCCCATGCTGGGCCGTCCGGCAATAATAATCAGATCCGAATTCTGCAAACCTGAAGTCAGATCGTCTATCCTTTCAAAACCAGTGGGAACTCCTGTAATCATGGACTTGCGTTCATAGAGCTGTTCTATGGTCTTGAAGCTGTCCTTGATGATTTCCCGCATGGGCGAGAAGGCCGGTTTGATTTTGTGCTGGGAAATTTCAAAAATGGCCTGTTCGGCCTGATCAAGAACCTCCTCGACGTCATTGACCGGATCGTAGCTCCTGCTCAGGATTTCCGTCGCGGTGCCGATCAGCGACCGAAGGACGGATTTTTCCTTAACGATCTTCGCGTAGTAAGTAATGTTTGCCGAGGAAGGAACATTGTCCACGAGGGAGGCAAGATAAGCCATGCCTCCCACGTTGTCCAGCTGACTTTTATCATTGAGGATATTGCTTAAAGTTATGAGGTCGCAGGGTTCATTTCGATCGTAGAGATCAAGGATCGCGGAAAAAATCCGCCGATGAGCCTCGCTGTAAAAATCGGGGATCTGCAGAATTTCCAGGACACTGTGCAACGACTCATTATCCAGCAGGATTCCACCCAGGATGGACTGCTCAGCTTCCCGGTTCTGAGGCGGAATTCGGTGGAGAGAAACGTCGATGTCGTTGACTTTCATTTTTTCAGCCTTTACGCAGTGCCTATGCCTGTTCCGGAACCACGTTGACTTTGATTTCCGCCGTTACGCCGGCGCCCAGTTTGATCACGATGGGGAATTCACCGATGGCCTTGATGGGTTCATCGAGAACTATCGATTTCCTGTCGATCTTGACATTCTGAGCAAGCAGGGCTTCTTCAATATCCATTGCCGTGACCGAGCCGAAAAGTTTATCCTGCTCACCGACGCGTCTGGCAATCGTGCAGGTTACGCCGGACAGGCTTGCGGCAAGGCTTTCATGGCGTTTTCTTTCCTTTTCAGCCTTCCTGACGATGTTCTGCTTGTCATGCTCCAGGGCTTTGATGTTCCGCAGATTGGCCTCGGCGGCAATGCCTTTGGGAATCAGGAAGTTGCGGGCATATCCGTCGGCAACTTTAACAATCTCACCTGCTTTTCCAAGCGTTTCGAAGTTTTCTTTCAAAATGATTTTCATGAATCAACCCTCCTGTAAAAAAGCGCTCAGTGCGGCCGCAATGGATGTTCAAGCCGCGGAATCGCTTGTCTTTTTATTGAATTTTCTGAAGTCGATCCACAGGTCAAAAAGACCCGCGGCGATGACCGGAAGAATGAACATCTGCTGGAATATCAGCAGAACATAAAACAGAGTTCTCAGGAACACAGGGACATTCTTTTTCCTGAAGAAAAAACTGACAATCGCCAGTCCATGAAGCAGGTACACAAATAGACATATAATGAGCAAATTCAGTCCGACGTAATGAAATCTGTCGTCGGGAATCAAAAGCATTGCCCCGCTTGAAATAAGGATCCAAACAAGCTTTTCCGGAGATTTCCATCCGGCAAGGTCGCCAAAATCGGGAAAATCAAGATTACGGCGGTTAAATATCATCCTCGCCGCCAGAAGATTCAGCCAGCTGCACAGTGCTATGCTGACGATTCCTAAAGCAGGCAGTATCCTGATAAAAAAGACGGCGATCTTCCGCGCGTTGTCTTTGAGCAAGGTGACCTGCTCAGTTGGAACGCCCATTTCGGAATAATGTTGAACACTCTCCAGAATGGCGTTAACCATGTAGGGTTCCATCAGCCGCCATGGTGCTTCCCCTGCTTTGATCGTCAAGTAGGCGATCAGGACAAGAAGGGGGATTGTAAAGACCGCGACCGATGCCAGGATCGTTATTTCGATTGAGACTTTTTTCTTTACAATCTCAGCAAGAATGACCCCCAGAGAAGTGAACAGGCAAAGAAGCGGTACATATGCCCCACGGTTCAGTGCTTCCAGGGTTGAGAAGGAGATCAGCAGAGTCGCAAGAACCAGAAGAAGCCCGTGGTTCCTCCCGAGTTTGGTGTAATAATAAAAAATGGGCAGAGGCGCGATAAAGAGCAGAAGAGAGGCAGAAAGCGGCGACATTCCGGAAAAAATTAAAAAAAGCGTCGATATGACAACGCCCGCCAGAAAGTCTCTGAGACTGATCCCCTTTCCTTTGTTACTCAACACCACAACCCGTTATCTTGCCATGCATGCAAAGACAGAAATTCAAAAAGGGCATTCCCCGGAATTCGGGAAATGCCCCCGAAAACATCGAATTGATTACCGTCCTTCTGTAACGACAAAAGGCAGAAGGGCAATTGATCTTGCCCGTTTGATGGCCTGAGTCAGTTCCCTCTGATGTTTGGAACAACTGCCGGTAATCCGGCGAGGCATGATCTTGCCGCGCTCCGTAATATAGTCGTGAAGGATATCCGGGCGCTTGTAATCGATCTTGATGGTTGAATCGGAACAGAATTTACAATATTTCCGACGGTGAAAAAACTTCTTGCGGGGCCCTGAAGGTCTGCTGCGTCTTTCGTATGCCATGAGATATTCCTCCTTTATTTCTCTTCTACCGCTGTCGGTGCCTCACTGCTGCCGGCAGGCTCACCGGTCTGGGCCGATGGAGCTGCCGCCGGTGTTTCCGCAGCGGTTTCCGCGGAAGCCGCAACCTTTTCCTCGGTTTCTTTCTTTGCCAACGCTGCAATTTCCTTCATGATATTTTCAGCAGTTGTTTCCGGGTCCGTCAAGACGGTCATGTATTTCAGGACATTGTCGTCGATCTTGAGATTTCGCTCGAGCTCCGCCACAACATCGCTCGTGCCGGCGAAATCATAGATCACATATGCCCCCCTCGTCTGCTTCCTGATGTCATAAGCCAGCTTCCTCACTCCCCAGCGGTCGATCTTGACAACGGTTCCTTTTCGGTCGGCAATAATGGAATTGTACCGCTCGATCAGACCTGTCATATCGTCTTCGGGAAGATTCGCCTGGGCTATGACGACTGTTTCATATCTTCTCAATGCTTTTCCTCCTCTCGGCTCTGAAGTCCGGACACCGAGTCCGGACAAGGAGACCTTCAATAAAAATTGAAACAAAGACGCCTTCTATATCATCATGTCTGATAAATCAAGCAATTTGTCAGGCTTCGGGGAACATGCCGGATCGGGCGACAGACGATGATGGCAGGAGACATTCAGAAGGCGCGAGGTTTTTTCTTCTCAGCTTTATGCCTGTGGGTCAACTCCGTGGGAGATTCAGGCAGGCTGCGCACCCGGGGAAGATTAATCCGATAGATCATGGCGATGAGCCGCAGCCCTGTGGCAACGATAATGGAGATGAGAAGCTGAAAAAACTCGTTCATACCGGCCAGTCCGGCAGCCAGAAAAGAAAGCCCGCCGCAGAGGGCGGCGGTCGCGTAAAAATCGACCCGGATAACCGCAGGAATTTCTCTTACCAGGATATCCCGGACAACCCCTCCTCCCGTAGCAGTCAGAACAGCCATCATGACGATTCCCACGGGCCCAAGGTGAAACTCCGCGGCCTTGGCGGCGCCGATTGCGGAAAACACCCCCAGTCCCAAAGCATCCGCCGCCATCACCAGGTCCCAACGCCGTGCGATTTTGGGCGCGGCGAGAAAGACAAGCAGTCCGCCAAGAAAGCAGACAAGAAGATAGGTTTCATCCCGGAAGGCCGACGGAGGCACAAAACCGATCAGGAGATCGCGGAGAATTCCTCCGCCCACCCCGGTGGCCACCGCGAGGACAAGGACCCCGAGGAGGTCCAGTTCGTACTTGACAGCCCGGAAGGCCCCGGAAACGGCAAAAACCAGAGTGCCCAGAATGTCCAGCAGATAAGTCAAGGCATTTCCTCTTTTCCATCCAAGAATTACAGCCCGGTCACCCTTATTATTTGTGCCGTTGTTTGTCAAACAATTAAGATACGGCGCTCTCAGGTTATTCATGATTCAGGACTGCCTTTGCGATGTTTCGGGAGGGGAAGCGGAATTATAAAACAACAGGATTGATTTGGATCAGATGAAAAGATATTATGCAGAGAGAGTTTGATTTCCGTAATCCGGGAAAGTATTGGAGAACAAATGAAATAAACAAAAAGAAAGAATAAACGAATAAAGGAGTTAATCAGGATGAAAATGATAATTCCGGGAACAATGCTTCTGGCACTTCTGATGATTGTTCCTGTCTCAGCAAAAGCCGACGTCAATGTTCACGTCGGCATCGCCCTGCCGCCGGCCATCGTATTTTCAGCGCCGCCGGTAACCGTCGTGATCCCCGGAACTTATGTTTATGCCGTTCCGGACGTCCCCGTGGACATTTTTTTCTATGGCGGCTGGTGGTGGCGTCCTTGGGGAGGGTACTGGTATCGTTCACGCTATTATGACAGAGGCTGGGCTTACTATAAAGGAAGGCCGTCGTTCTACGCAACGGTTCCCCCGCGGTGGAGAGATGATTATCGGGATCATCGCTGGCAGGGTTATCCCTGGCAGCACCAGCGTGTTCCCGCCAGCCAGGTTCAAAGGAACTGGAAAAAATGGGAAAGGCAGAAACATTGGGAACGCCGGCAGTATTGGGGGGTTCCGGATATGAAATCCAGACCGCAGCCGCAGCAGTCCCCCCGATCCGTACAGACGCAACCCCGACCGCAGCCGCAAGAAATGAATCGGCCCCAATCCCGGCCGCAACAGCGTGAGATATACCAGCCGCAACCCCGACCGCAATCCCGCGAAGAAAGCAAAGACCGGCAGCACTTCAGGGAAGTCCGGCATCAGGATTCTCGGAGATCCCAAGGGGGGCATGAACAGAGAGGAGGAGAAAAAAGGGACGGCAAGGGAAGGCCTGAAAAGGCACAAGGCCCTAAATGAGATAGAGACAGCAGAAAAGAGAAGGTGAAAAGTCTGTCCCATTTTTAAAAGGAGAGAGGGAAGAGTTTTTTAACAATTTTCAATTATTTCAAGGAGGAGGTAAAAACCATGGCTAAATCAAAGATAATCGCAAGAACGTTAATCAGTCTGCTTCTGATGGTTGCCCTGCTGGGCTGTGCGTCAACTCCTACATCGTCAAGCACCGGGGAATTTATTGATGATTCCGTCATTACCACTAAAGTAAAAACGTTGCTGGCTCAGGATGCAGGCCTGAAGGTGTTTCAAATCAGTGTGGAGACATACAAAGGCGTGGTTCAGTTGAGCGGTTTTGTAGACAGCCAGAAAACTAAGGAACACGCTGAAAAAATTGCAAGAAGCGTCCAGGGGGTAGTTTCCGTAAAGAACAATTTGATTCTAAAATAAAAAAGAACGACAACAGTTGCCTGATGGGGGGATAATACTATGAAAAAAAGGATATTTCTTGTTCTCGTTCTGGCGGCTTTCGTTTTTGTGACCAGTTGTCAGACAATGCCGAACATTCCGGAGGAGCGTAAAGGTGCGGCGACAGGCGCGGGAATGGGCGCGGCGGCAGGAGCCGTATTGGGCTCGGTTTTAGGAAAGGACACAAAAAGCGCTGTTATCGGAGGTCTTATCGGCGCTCTTGTCGGCGGCGTGCTCGGCCATTATTATTACGATCAGAAACGAACGGGTACGGAAACGGCAAAAAGATACGATTACGATGTCAGTCAGGGAACCCTGCTGAGAATTGAGGATGTTTCAACTGTTCCCCAGATTGTGAAACCAGGCGGCAACGTCGAACTCAAGATGACTTATGCTCTGTTGAGCGATTCGAAGGATGCACAGCTCAATATCGTTGAAACGAGAGAAATAAGACTGGGGAATGAACTTGTAGGCAACCCGGAAATACGGACAACCAGGGGAACGGGGACCTTTACTTCAAGCATTCCCTTAACATTGCCGGAGACCGCGAAAAAAGGCCTTTACATCGTTACCTACAGGATTAAATCGGGAACAGCCTCAGACGAAATGCAGGCATCCTTTACTGTAAAATGATAATCTCGGAGAGGGCGGCACCGTATCCGTACGATACCTCAAGCGATTAGTCCCGCCGTTTCTGTTGAACCTGGAAGACGCAGGTGTGCCCGGCCTGCAGAAAGAAGGAGAGGTAATGGATATCCAAAGGCTGGATCATATCTGCATTGCAGTCAGGAACCTGGATGAGGCCCGCAGGACATGGGAGCCGCTTTTGGGAAAAGACAAGCCGGACGACGCTTATGTGGACGAACCGGAAAAGATACGCGTCGCACGCTACTGGATAGGGGAAGTGGGATTTGAATTAATGGAATCCACAGCACCGGACGGCGATGTTGCCAAATTCATCGAAAAGAACGGCGAGGGTGTCATGCTTATCAGCTTCAATGTGGGAAAAACCCGCGAAGCCGTCAAGGAACTTCTGGACAAGGGGTATCCGTTCATACCCGATAAGCGGGGAGAGATTGTCCGTCCTTTCCGCAACTGTGAATATGCCTTTGTGCACCCGAAAAAACTCAACGGGGTTCTGGTTGAAATGATTGACGATAAAGAGAAGAGAGATTTCTGACCGGATTCCGGCAAGGTCCGCAGCCGACATGGCGGACGGGCCTTGCCGGTTTCAGTAGATGTAAGGCATTCAGCCGCCATCAAACACCATGGGTGTCTTTCATCACGCAGAACAGTTTGGCCAATTTTGTAACTGCAGCCGGAAAAGCATAAATATGTGGAAATGCCGCCTGGAATGCAGGAAATTCCGTGTCATTTTTTTAAAAGTCGATAAGGATCCGCCCTCATAAGCCATTCACTGTCAGGATAGCGGGATTTTAAACATTCATAAATATCGAACAGATTCGCCACATCGTGATCCTCAATATATTGAGAAACGCCTTTGAGGTACACGGCTTCCGGAGCCTGAAAAGATTCGGGATAGGCCATGGTGATTTGTTTAAAATATGAAATCGCTTTCGGCCTGTCCGGCTGATCGAAGAAAACTTTCCCTATCCCCAGAAGTAACGAGGGGATCAATTCCTGGGGGTAAAAGAATCCCAGGGTTCTGTTGTGCTCCAGACCTTGTTTATCGAGAATCAGCAGGGAAGGGGTCCATTTGATGCGGAATCTGGGGCCCAGTTCGGCATCACTTGCCTGAATTCTGATCGGAATAAAATTCCTGGTTATGAAGTCACTGACGGCTGCATCCGGGTACGCGACCGCGTCCATTGTTTTACAGCCTATTCAATTGGGATTGAAGAAGTCGAGAAGAATAAGTTTGTCCTCCTCATTCGCCTTTTGTACCCCCTCGTCAAATGAACTAATCCAGTTGATTGACATACCGACACCTCCTTTTTTAAACCTTATTTGATTTTCTTTACTGAAAGACAAATACTGAATAGCTTGAACTGCTGAGACAATCGTTCAAGATCTCATCACCACGATAAGAAAAAGGCAGTAAGTCAGCATCATATCCAGACCCATTTGATTTGAGTGTATGGCTTCGAGAAAAGAAAGTCAACACGTCGAGGCGTATCCTTGCGGTGGCTCTGAAAAAATGGGTTTTTTCCATAAAAATCATCATCGGTGTGAACGCAGCAACGGAACAAAGACCGGTCGACGGAATTCTCAACTCTGCGGGTGCAGTTCTATTTCAGGTTGAAGTGTCAGGAAGGAATCGGGTAATTGATGCTATGTAGACATAGTGTTGGATAACAGCAACTATTAACGTTGCGTGTTCTGAATGTTTTTCTCGGTGATGCGTATGCCGCCTTTGGTGGACGGACATACGCATCACAACGTGTGGAGTTAACCCTTCAGTTCAGATGTGCAGTTCGGGCAGCGCGTGGCTTTGAGGGGGATGGCGGAGAGGCAGTAGGGACAGTCTTTGGTTGTGGGCGCCTCTTCGACAGGGGGCTTTTCCGTCATTCTCCGGAGTTGGTTGATGTTGCGGATAACCAGAAACAAGGCGAAAGCTACAATAATAAAATTAACGATGGTATTGATAAAAAGTCCATAATTAATCGTGACTGCGCCGGCTTTCTGCGCGTCAGCCAGGGTGGTGAAAGGTCCGGGGGTTGCGCCTTCTTTTATGACGAGAAACAGATTGGAAAAATCGGCAGAGCCCAGGAGTATACCGATGCCGGGCATGAGAAGATCATCGACAAGTGATTTCACGATGGCGCCGAAGGCAACACCCAGAATGATACCCACGGCCATATCCACAACGTTTCCTTTTAATGCAAACTCCTTGAATTCCTTGAACATCGTTCATTCCTCCTTATTCATATAAATTTTTAAAAAAATTCAGCATCATCTGCATTATAAAGATCTGCTGTCTAAAAAGGCCGCTGTGCTTAAAGGTACAGATCTTCTCCCGTCCTCGCGGCGGGGATTTTATGCCGGAATATCCGGTAAACCCATAACTGATAGACGAGAATGATGGGGACAAAGACAGCGGCGGCCACGGTCATGATCTTCAGGGTGTAAAGGCCTGAGGAGGCATTGAAAATCGTGATGCTGAAGGAGGGATTGGAGAGCGAGGGAAGCAGGTTCGGATACAGGCCGGCCAGGGCGGTTGCCATGACCAGGATGATATTCAATCCGGAAAATAGAAAAGCTGAGAGAAATTCCGACTTCTTCAGGTAAAACCTCAGAGCGGCAAGGGAAAGCAGCGACAGGACAGGAAAGAGGAACAGAAGGGCGTTCTGGAGATAATTTGCGAAAAGCTGCGTCTTGAAGATAGAGGAAATGAAGAAAAGGATCACGGCCAGGGCAACAGCGGGCCAGTAGTTTCGAGCGAAGGTTGCCGCCCGCATGGACAGATCACCCTCCGTTCGGTAGGCGATCCAGAGGGCGCCGTGGGAGAGGAAAAGGACACAGAAAAGAATCCCTGCCAGGAGGGTGTAAGGATTGAGAAGCTGAAGAAAGGTCCCGCTGTACCCCCGGTCATCCAGGGGCAATCCCTGAAAGACATTGCCGAAAAAAACGCCGAAGAGGAAGGCCGGAACGACACTTCCCGTTACGATGGCGGTATCGCAAGCCTTTCGCCAGGACTGCGACGCGAGTTTTTCCCGAAATTCCAGAGCGACGCCCCGGACAATCAGGGCGAAGAGAATCAACAGAAGGGGAATGTAAAAGGAACTGAAGAGTACGGCGTAAGCGGTGGGGAAGGCGGCGAAGGTTGCGCCGCCCGCCGTGACCAGCCAGACTTCGTTGCCGTTCCACAGCGGACCGAAACTTTCCAGAAGTGCCTCTTTTTCGTGTTCCGTTTTTCCCAGCCCGGGAAGAAGCATTCCCGCCCCCAGATCGAAACCGCCGGTGGCAAAATATGCGGCCCAGAGAAGTCCCCAGAGAACAAACCAGATCAGCTGATAATCCATGATGTCGTACCTCCCGTTCTGCTGTTTAAGAAGAGGCGCCTGGCTCGGTCGCTTCAGGTTCCGGGCCTTTCCTGATGTGGTAGATCATCAGACACAGCCCGACAATCCCGAGAAAGGTATAAAGCAGGCCCAGACCAATGAGGGAAAACAACACCTGACTGCCTGCTATATTGGGTGAGACGGCATCCTTCGTTCTCAGCAGGCCGTAAACGATCCACGGCTGGCGGCCCACCTCAGCCACGACCCATCCCGCCTGGCCGGCCAGATAGGGAAGGGGAAGTGAGAGCGCCATCAGCCAGAGGAAACGGGGTAAAGATTCAAGGCGGTTCCGGACACTCAGATAAAGGGCAATGGCGGCAAGAAGCATGAAGAGTCCTCCTAGAGCGACCATGATTCGGAAACCGAGGAAGGTTTCCATGACCGGAGGCCGATCTTCTCTGGGAAATTCCTTCAAACCCTTGAGTTCGGCATGAATGTCCCGATAGGCGAGAAAGCTGACCATGTAGGGAATGCCGACAGCCTCAATGCTGTTGCGTTCATTCTTTGCGTCCGGCAGTACAAAAAGGTAAAAGGGGACGGAGCTTTCCGTTTCCCAGAGCGACTCCATAGCGGCCAGTTTCCCCGGCTGAACGCGGGCGACTTCCGCTCCATGGAAATCGCCGATGCCGACAACTGCCATGGAACTCAACAGACCGAAAACGGCTGCGATCCGGAAAGAGGATTTGAAAAGGGGAACCTCCCGCTTTTTCAGGATCTGCCAGGCGGAAATGCCAAGAACGAAAAAGGCGGCGGTTACGTAGCCGGCGGTTATGGTGTGCAGAAACTTGAGCCAGCCGTAACTGCTGGTAAGCAGGGCAGGGAAGTCAACCATTTCAGCCCGCGCGTTGCGGAGGACGAACCCGACGGGGTGCTGCATCCAGCCATTGGCGAGAAGAATCCAGAGGGCGGAAAAGTTGGTGGCGAAGGCGACCACCCAGATCGTAAAGGCATGCAGACGGGGAGAAAGACGTTTCCAGCCGAAAATCCACAAGCCGATAAAGGTGGATTCCAGAAAAAAGGCGGCTGTTGCCTCGATGGCCAGGGGGGTGCCGAAGATGTCGCCCACGAAACGGGAATAGGATGCCCAGTTCATGCCGAACTGGAATTCCAGGGTCAGGCCGGTGACGAGACCGACGGCAAAATTAATCAGGAAGAGTTTGCCCCAGAAGCGCGTCATGCGCAGATACAAGGGGTTTCCGGTGAAGACATACCGGCTCTCCATGAAGGCGACCAGGATGGAGAGGCCCAGGGTCAGGGGGACAAAAAGGAAATGAAAACCCGCCGTCATGGCGAACTGCAATCGACTGAGCGTTAAAACATCCATAGAGTCTTCTCCTCATGCATTGAACAGTCACATGCCGAACTTTACCCTTGAGACGCCAACGTTCAAACGCAATGATTATCGCAGGGGAAAGTGAGAAATGCAACGGAATTTGTTTTTGATGAAAGAGATGACGGGAAGGCAGAGCAGTGCGGGCTATACCAGTATGTAAGAAACGCTTCCCACGGCGATGAGCTCATCCTGATCGTTCATCAGCTCCGTTCTGATCACCGCGACCTTGTTTCCCGTTCTTACGTTGTATCCCGTACAGACAAACTCCCTGCCAAGGCCCGGCCGCAGATATTCCACATGAAGACTCATCGTGCTCAACCGCCCGATCATGGCCAGTTTCTCTTCCATGGGTTTACCGGACATTTTTTCCTGAAAGCCCATAAATGCTGCCAGGCCGGCCGTCATATCGATGGCGGATGAAATCACCCCGCCATACAGCATCCTGCGGATGGCGTTCCCGATCAACTCATCCCGCATCTCAAAGGAAAGCTTTACCTGCTCAGGGCTTATGAACCTGACTTTAAGTCCGATGATTTTATTGAAGGGAATTTTTTCCTCGAAGATTTCATTGACAACTGAAAACAATACTTCTTCGTTCTTTGAGAAATTCGGCATCGTTTCTCCTTTACAGCCCGTTCATGGCCATGCCTGGTGATCCTGTGAGTATTTTGCTTTCAAGGTCTTCCTGAATAATTTTTATATGATCACTTCTTCTTTCCGCAAACCGGGCCGTCTTTCAGATCCGGGTCAACTGACGGTATTTAATCCGGTGAGGCTGATCGGCAGCGGTCCCGAGACGGGTTCGCCGGTCCGCTTCATATTCAGAGTAGTTTCCTTCAAACCAGACGACACGGCTGTCACCCTCGAAGGCAAGGATATGGGTGGCAATGCGATCCAGAAACCAGCGGTCGTGACTGATGACGACAGCGCAGCCGGCGAAATTTTCCAGGGCTTCTTCCAGGGCGCGCATCGTGTTGACATCCAGGTCGTTTGTTGGTTCGTCAAGAAGAAGGACGTTGGCGCCTTCTTTGAGCATCCGCGCCAGGTGAACGCGATTCCGTTCGCCGCCGGAGAGAGCCCCCACCTTTTTCTGCTGATCCGTTCCCGAAAAGTTGAAGCGGGCGACATAGGCCCGGGAGTTGACCTGGCGGCTGCCCAGGGAAAGGGTGTCAAGACCCTCAGAGATCGTCTCCCAGATTGTTTTCCCGGGATCGAGGATATCCCGGCTCTGATCCACGTAGGCCAGCGTTACGGTATCGCCGACGCGGAGCGTACCGCTGTCTGGAGTTTCCTGGCCGGTAATCATCCGGAAGAGAGTGGTCTTTCCCGCGCCGTTAGGGCCAATGACGCCGACGATTCCGCCCGGCGGCAGGGCAAAGGAGAGATCATCGATGAGAATCCGGTCGCCGAAGGCCTTGCGGAGATGTTCCGCCTCGATGACGACCTTGCCCAGTCGCGGTCCCGGCGGGATGTAGATTTCCAGCTCGCCGCCACGCTTTTCCCCTTCCTGGCCAAGGAGGGATTCATAGGCAGAGATGCGGGCCTTGGATTTAGCATGGCGGCCCTTGGGACTCATCCGGATCCATTCCAGTTCCCGCTCCAGGGTTTTCTGTCGTTCCGTTTCCCTCTTTTCCTCCTTGCGCAGGCGATTCTGCTTCTGCTCCAGCCAGGAAGAGTAGTTTCCCTTCCAGGGGATTCCCTCGCCCCGATCCAGTTCCAGAATCCATTCGGCGACATTGTCCAGGAAATAGCGGTCATGGGTGACGGCGATAATCGTTCCCTCATAGGTTTTCAGATGATGCTCCAGCCAGGCCACAGTTTCAGCATCGAGATGGTTGGTGGGCTCGTCGAGAAGCAGGATGTCAGGTTTCTGCAGAAGGAGACGGCACAGGGCAACCCGCCGCCGCTCTCCTCCGGAAAGCACGCTCACGGGCGTATCGCCAGCCGGACAGCGCAAAGCATCCATGGCCATTTCCAGTCGGGAATCCAGGTCCCAGGCGTCCAGGGCGTCAAGCTTTTCCTGGACTTCGGCCTGGCGGTCGCACAGACGGGTCATCTCCTCATCGGACATGGGTTCGGCGAACTGCTCGCTGATCCGGTTGTATTCCGAAAGCAGGTCAACCGTCTTCTGAACACCCTGTTCCACGATCTCCCGGACGGTCAGAGCGTTATCCAGCTGCGGTTCCTGTTCCAGAAAGCCGATGGAATAACCCGGCGAGGGAATCGTTTTCCCGTTGAATTCCTTGTCGACTCCGGCCAGGATGCGCAGAAGGGAACTCTTTCCCGAGCCGTTAAGGCCGAGGACGCCGATTTTGGCGCCGTAAAAATAGGAAAGGGAAATATCCCTGAGAACCGGTTTTTTATCGTAAACCTTGGTGACTCCGATCATGGAATAAATAATTTTGTGGGGATCCTGGCTCATCTTAAAACTTTTCCTCCCGAGACTTTTGTGTAGAAAACCTTATATAGAATGATGCATCAGAATGCGACAAAAATGACTTGCACTAAATCAAAGCCGCAGAGGTGTCAAGAATAAACAGGTTATTGCCGTTTGATCTTTGAGGATGAATGTTGTAAAGGCGGAAAAGAAATTCCCGGCTTATTCGCGCACGGGGAAAGCTGGAGGTCCGGAAACGGGAACGAACGGGAAAGGAAAGGCAGGTTGAAGAAAACAGAATTATCGGGAAACCGGGATACGACGGATCTGACACTTTTTGTGCGGACGTCGGATGAAGAAGTCGCCCGCTGGAATCGGCAGCGCATCGTCGATGCCCTGATCCGGGAAACGGACATCGACAGCGATACGGCGGAAGCGGTCAGCCGGGAAGTGGAGAAGCAGATCATGGCTTCCGGGATCGGATTGCTGACCACCTCGCTGATCCGTGAACTTGTGGATGCGAAGCTGATCGAACGGGGGCTGGAAGACGCCCGGGGGATGCATGCCCTGCTGGGATTCCCGCTCTATGACGTCGGTCAGCTGATTCTTCACCCGAACCGGGGAAACGCCAATCTGCCCCATAATCCGGAAGCGACAAATCTCATTCTCGCGGAGGGCATCAAGCGGGCCTACGCCCTTCACAGCGTGTTTTCCCATGATGTCGGCGATGCTCACACGGCGGGCGATCTTCATATTCATGCCCTGGGCTACATCGACCGTCCCTACAGCATCTGCTCTTCGCTGGAGTACATAAAAAAGTTCGGAATGGACCTGCCTAATTCCGTCAATGTGGCCGGCCCCGCCCGACATGGGGATGTTCTGCTGGCCCACATGGTGCGTTATGCCGCGATACTTCAGGGTCATTTCTCCGGGGTGGTGGCCTGGCACGCGGTCAATCTGTTTTTTGCCCCCTATCTGGTGGGGATGCCGGACGCGGAGGTCCGACAGCTTGCCCAGATGCTGATTTACGAATTTTCCCAACTCGCGTCGGCAACGGGGGGACAGTCCATCTTTACCGATATCCATCTTTACTGGGAAGTTCCTGAATATCTTGCCGATGTGCCCGCCATCGGGCCGGGTGGAGAAGAAACGGGGAAGTGTTACGGTGACTATCTTCCCGAATCCCGGCGTTTTGTCTGGGCTCTCTTCGACGTCTACAGAGAGGGCGATGCCCTGGGAAAACCTTTCATCTTTCCCCGGCCTATCGTTCACATCACGGAAGCATTTTTCCGGACGCCGGATTGCGGCGAATTCCTCGATCATCTCTGTGAAGTGGCTGTAGACAAGGGAAACCCCATTTTTGTCTTCGATCGGGGGGATCTGTTGAGACTTTCAGAATGCGGTTCCCTTTACCCGGGGAATTCACCCTCCCATAAAGAGGATATGCAGAAACCCTGGATGATGCGTCATGCATCCATGCAGAACATTTCGATCAATCTGCCCCGGCTGGGATATCGGGCCGAGGGAGACAGTCGCCGCCTCTTCGATCTCCTGACCGCACAGTTGGAGCTGGCGGTCAAGGCTCACAGTCAGAAAAAGTCCTTTATGGAAAAGCTGCTCGATTATGGGCGGCAAGGCCCTCTGTCCCTCCTGACCATGAACCGGGACGGGCATCCCTACCTGCGCCCGGACCGGATGACGTATCTCGTGGGGATGGTGGGACTCAATGAGCTCGTGAGAATTTCCACCGGGAAGCACCTTCACGAGTCTTCAACAGCCCTGAAGCTGGGATTGAAGATTGTCGCGCATATGAAGAAGCAGATCGACAAGCTCAGCCGGAAGACCGGCATGCGCCTGATTCTTGAACAATCCCCGGCGGAAACAACGGCATACCGCTTTGCCCGTCTGGATCTCCGTTACTTTTCCCCTGGCGCCGGACGCTTTATCCGCGGCGATGTGGTCCGGGGGGGGCTGTACTACACCAATTCCACAAATCTCGATATTTCGGTGAAGATGAAGCCCTTTGAACGCGTTCGGCAGGAGGGCCTTTTCCATTCCTTGATCGAAGGGGCCGCACTGACCAATCTTAGGCTGGAAGAGAAGAGGCCATCAAAGGAGGGTTTGTCGTCCTTCATCCGGCAGGTCTATTTTGAAACGGAAAGCGCCGGAGTCACGTTTTCCTCCGATTTCACGACCTGTTTCGACTGTCGGAAAACCGTAAGGGGTTTGCATGAGTCATGCCCCGTATGCGGAGAAAAAGCAATCGACGGACTGTCCAGAATCACGCGGTATTACAGTCCGATATCCGGTTGGAACAAAGGTAAGCTGGCTGAATTGAAAGACTGTTATAGAAGCAGCACGAATTTTTAAAGCCACTTTTTCCCTCCCATCAGGGCGCTTTTCTTTTGGAATTAATCCAGGGTCGCGCCCTTGACATGCTCATAATCGATAAATATATTAGCCTCGAAATTGCTGAGACAAGTCGCATGACAGATAGGATCGCCCGGTTTCCATGGAAGATCATATTATTAAAATCTTTAAGGAAAGCAGCCAGCTTAAGGAGATTTTCCTGAACGAAAACCTGGGGCGGATGGTTAATGTTGTCGAGGCACTGACCGGCGCCCTGAAGGCCGGAAACAAAATCCTGATTTTCGGCAACGGGGCAAGCGCCGCTTATGCTCAGCACCTTGCCGCGGCATTCATCAATCGTTTCGTCATCGAAAGGCCTCCTCTGCCGGCCATTGCTTTGAGCGGCGATACTTCGGTGATCACTGGAATCGGTAACGATTACGATTTTTCTCAAATATTCAGCAAGCAGATTCGAGCGATCGGTCAGGTCGGGGATGTGGCGTGGGGAATCAGCACCAGCGGAAAATCAGCAAACGTTCTAAAAGGATTGGAAGTTGCTGGAAAGATGGGACTGATTACCGTCGGGCTGACCGGTTGGGACGGCGGGGATATCGCCGGGATGGTTGATTATTCCCTGAATGTGTCTTCAAACAGCGCGCCCCGCGTTCAGGAGGTGCACATCGCGATTGGCCATGTCATCTGCGAAATGATTGATTTTAAACTCTTTCAGAGACCGGAACACAAATGAGATTCCGGTAAAATCATCGTAAAAAAAAATGGTAAGCAATAAAAGCGGATTATGGAAATCTGCTGAAATGACAAGAAAGGAAACGCTTTACGGCATGAAGCACACGGACAGGAAAGAGGAGGAAACCATCGTTCCCGAATCTTCCGAAGAGCAGATTCAGAAGATTGCGGAGGGTGAGGCCGGCGCCGGCGATGACAGAGAATCGCTGAAAGCGGAACTTGAGTTGAAGGAAAAAGAAGTAGCCGAAAACTATGATAATTATTTGCGGGCACTTGCCGATCTTGAAAATTATAAAAAGAGGGCTTCCCGGGAAAAGTCCGATCTCATCAAATTCGGAAATGAAAATCTCCTTCGGGATATCCTTCCAATTATGGACAGCCTGGACAGGGCCCTTGAAACGGCAACCAAGTCCAATGATTTCGATTCTTTTCGGGAGGGGCTGAAACTGGTGAGAGATCAGCTCCTGTGTTGCCTGGAAAAATACGGAGTTGAACCGATTCCCGCATGCGGTCAGGATTTCGATCCCCATATGCATGAAGCGATGCTTGAGGTTGAAAGCGATCAGCATGAAGACAGAAAGGTTGTTGATGAATATGAGAGGGGATACCTCTTGAAGGGGAGACTGCTGAGGCCGTCCAAGGTTTCTGTTTGTAAGCGCAGAGAGAAATAATGAAAAAAGCATTTATGGAAATGGAATACAGCACCAGACATAAGAGATTAAGGAGGATGAATCCACATGGGAAGAATTATCGGAATTGATTTGGGAACCACCAATTCATGCGTTGCCGTAATGGAAGGGGGGGACCCCGTTGTTATAGCAAATCAGGAAGGGAACAGAACGACGCCGTCGATTGTTGCTTTTACGGAAAGCGGTGAAAGACTGGTGGGACAGGTTGCCAAACGGCAGGCTGTAACGAACTCGGAAAATACAGTTTATGCCGTAAAGAGACTTATCGGCAGGAAATATAATTCCAAGGAAGTTCAGTATGACAAGAGTATCAGTCCTTTCAAGATTTCCGAGGCGCCCAATGGGGATGCCCAGATTGAGGTGCGAGGCCGGGCGTACAGTCCTGCTGAAATATCCTCCATGGTTCTGGTGAAAATGAAACAGACCGCCGAAGATTATCTGGGCGAAAAGATTACTGACGCCGTGATTACCGTCCCGGCATATTTTAATGACTCCCAGCGTCAGGCCACGAAGGACGCGGGGAAGATCGCGGGCTTGAATGTTCTGAGAATCATCAACGAACCGACGGCGGCAGCCCTTGCTTATGGACTGGATAAGAAAAAGGATGAAAAAATCGCCGTCTTCGACCTGGGTGGCGGGACGTTCGATATCTCAATCCTCGAGCTGGGCGAAGGCGTTTTTGAAGTCAAATCCACCAACGGGGACACCCATCTCGGAGGGGAAGACTTCGATCAGCGGATCATCGATTATCTGGTCAGCGAATTCAAGAAAGACCAGGGGATTGATATCCGCAGCGACAAGATGGCCTTGCAGCGGCTCAAGGAGGCAGCGGAAAAAGCGAAGATGGAGCTGTCCTCCTCGATGGAGACGGACATCAATCTGCCCTTCATTACCGCGGACGCGTCGGGTCCGAAGCACATGAACATCAAATTGACCCGCGCCAGAATGGAGGCGCTGGTGGAAGAACTGATCGACAGGCTCGAGGGTCCCTGCCGGACCGCCCTCAAGGATGCCGGTCTGAGCCCGAAGGACATCGATGAAGTCATCCTCGTCGGGGGCATGACCCGTATGCCCAGAGTCCAGCAGAAAGTCAAGGAGATCTTTGATCGGGAACCTCACAAAGGCGTGAATCCCGATGAAGTCGTGGCTGTCGGCGCGGCGATTCAGGGCGGAGTCCTGGGTGGAGAAGTGAAGGATGTTCTGCTGCTCGACGTCACGCCCCTGTCCCTGGGAATCGAAACCCTGGGTGGCGTGATGACCAAACTCATCGAAAAGAACACAACCATCCCGACCCGGAAAAGCCAGATCTTTTCCACTGCGGCGGACAATCAGCCTGCCGTGAGCATTCATGTCCTTCAAGGGGAACGCTCCATGGCAGGGGACAACCGGACTCTGGGCCGGTTCGACCTCGTTGGAATTCCCCCGGCGCCCCGCGGAATTCCCCAGATCGAAGTGACCTTCGACATCGATGCCAACGGCATCGTCCATGTTTCCGCAAAGGATCTGGGAACCGGAAAGGAACAGAGCATAAAGATTACGGCATCGAGCGGTCTTTCCGAGACGGAAATCGAGAAGCTGGTCAGGGAAGCCGAGTCTCACGGTGAAGAGGACCGCAAAAAGAAGGAACTCGTGGAGGCAAGGAATTCTGCCGACGCCATGGCATACGGCGTCGAAAAGAATATCAAGGAATTCGGCGACAAAGTTGATGCCGCGGAAAAGGCAAGGATCGAGGATGCCATTGCCAAAGTGCGGAAAGCCGTTGAAGGCGATGACATCAATGCCATCAGGTCGGCTCAGGATGAATTGACGACGGCTTCCCACAAGCTGGCCGAGGCGATGTATGCAAAGACCTCTCAGGCCGGGGCGGGTCCACAGCCTGGAGCGGGGCCTGGCGCCGGCGGACAGGGGCCGGGGAAAAAGGATGAAGATGTGGTCGATGCAGATTTTGAAGAAGTGAAATAAGTTTGCTGATCGTGAGCCTGATAGATGCCCGGATTTCAAGAAATTTGATTTCCGGGCATATTTATTTGAACTCAGGAAAGGAATATCACAATGAGGTATCTGTTGACCAATGACGACGGGATTTATGCCCGGGGCCTGAGCGCGCTCTATTCGGAGCTGTCGAAAGACGCGGACTGTCTTATTGTCGCGCCGGAGGTGGAACGAAGCGCAGTCGGTCATGCCATTACCCTCAATCGTCCCCTCATGGTCCGGCGGACTAAAAAGGACGGCAATTTTCTTGGCTACGCCGTTTCCGGAACTCCTGCTGACTGCGTCAAAATTGGAATAAAGGAACTATCGGAGAAGCCTGTGGATCTGGTCGTATCGGGGATCAACATCGGGGCGAATGTCGGAATCAACGTCATTTATTCTGGTACGGTATCCGCGGCAACGGAAGGGGCAATTCTGGGGGTTCCCTCCATGGCCATTTCACTGGGTACGCTGCGCAATGCGGATTACACCTTTGCCGCCCATTTTGCCCGTACCATGGCTCGATTCATAATGAAGTATTTTGAAAAAAAAAGCGTGGCCCTTAATATCAATGTGCCGGCCCTTCCGGTGCAGGATATAAAAGGGTACGCCGTGACGCGGCAGGGAAAGGCGAGACTGATCGAGAGCTTCGACCGCCGTGTTGATCCCCGTGAGAGGCTCTACTATTGGTTGGCGGGCGAAACGCAGTTATCGGAGCAGGAAGAACCGGATTCCGACGGCAGCGCCTTGAGCCGGGGGATGATCTCCATTACCCCGATTTATCATGACATGACACGCTATGACGCACTGGATGGTTTAAAGGCTCTTCTGTCAAAGGAAACCAGCCTTCTTCCTGTTGCGAAATGTGATTTCCAGGATTAAATGAGCTTTAACGTGTGACAATCACGGGAATCGGGCTTTTGTTGAGAAGCATCACCATGGATGAGTCCAGGTCGGGCCGGGACATGACCAGCAGTTCGATGGAGCCGTCGAGGAGGAAACGGAAAGCTGCTTCTCCCTGTTGTCCGCTTAGGACAACGGTATCCCAGTCGATGAGCGGTTCACCGGTCAGCTGGTCAAAGTAATCTTCCAGTTGACGGTTGAGAGAATCAATCCGAAATGGATCTTCGGAAGGAAGAAGGATCGTCAGCGGCCAGGAAGCTTGCCGGGAAAGAGAGACAGCCAAATCAAGGGAATGGTCCCCTTCGGAGCATCCGTTATAGATCAGCCCCATACTTTCAATTTCCCGAAATTCTGGAGGAATGACCATCAGAGTGTAAGGCGCGCCGGGAAGGGCGAGATGCGCTGGTTTATTCTGCGTGCTTTGAAGTTCGAGGCGATCCGGTCTGGGAATGAGAAAAAGCCCGGTTTCCTTATCCGCTGTCGCCTCCAGGATTGCTGCTGAGGACAAATCCGTCGTTTGCCGGAGCTCCATTGAAATGCCGAAACGACGGCAGTCTTCCAAAAAGATCTCGATAAAGGTTTCCTCTGCTGACGAATCCCCCCGGGTTCTGGCATGTATTCCGATCAGTTGAATATTCATTTTTTTGGCGACATAAATCCCGTATGCAACTGCCCTTTGGCTGAAGGAGGAACCGTCGAGGGGGATCAGAACCGCATGGATGGAAACGCTGCTCACTGTCTTCCTTTTCCCTATTTTAACTGTTTCTTAAATTGAGGAGTCCATATCAGAAGGACGGCGATTTTTCAAAATAATTTCTCCCGGTTTTCTGCTGGTCTTCACAAGGTTTAGATTCATGAGGATGGCACATAAGCGGCTTTTTCGAAGTGAGCCGGTTTGAAGTTGCTTCCCGTAAAAACCGAAGAGAATGGAAATTATAATTGACAAAAAAAAGCAAGCCTCATAGATTTACAATCCTTTAAAAAGTCTCATATCCGGGCATCTTCAAAACAATATGTCCTTTCTTCCTTACTGGAGCCGCAGGCGATCTTTGGCATGTAATCTGTTGCATTAATGAGGAATATTACGTATAGGAAACCCCGGCAAAAGAAGAAACTCTTGTTGTCGCGGGACAAAAAAGGCTGAATCCTCAGGCCGGCGGGGAAGCTGTTAATTCATGGGTAGAAAAATTTGATGCTTAAATTAAATCTGGATACAAGCCGGATTGCCGTTATCGGTCCGGGAAGACTGGGAACATCTTTCGCTTACAAGTTTGGACGGGATAACATAAAGGTCACCCTTTATTATCACGATGCGGATATCTGCCGGGAAATCAACAGGGAGCATCTCAATCCCAAACATCTGACGGAGGACCTTGCCCTGCGGTCGGGAGGCATGGACCGGGTGCCGAGACTTTCCACCCGGGTCACTGCAACCAACGATCTGGAGCGGGTTGTGGAAGACCATGATTTTATACTGCTCTCCATAACCATGAACCGGCTTCCTGAACTGCTGGGCTATCTGCAGCCCCTCATCGAAAAAAAAGCCGGAGATACCTGCCTTATTTCTCCAATCAAGGGGCTGACTTCCGATGAGTTGACCAAGGAGCTCATCACGCCATCCCAGTTGATTCACAACCACCTTTTTCGCTTGAAGAACAAATATCAGGTCGTCTGTATCGGCGGCCCTTTTTTTGATGTGGACATCGCCCTGGGACGTCCCGTCTGTGTGACCATAGCCGGAAAAAGTCGAATCTGCCGGTTTATACGGGAGGAACTGTTCAAATTCAACCGTCGAGAATTGAATTCCTATTACAACTTTGACATCGTGGGTGTTGAAGCCTGCGGATCCCTTAAAAATCTCGTGGCCAACATCAAGGGCGTAGCGGATTCCCTCGATCTGGGCGATTCCTTTCCCGGAACCATATTCGCCCGTTCCGGCGTGGAAATCCGTTCCCTGGCCAAACTTCTTGGGGGAAGTTTTCAGGCATTCTACAGCCAGGCCGGGGTGGGGGACATGTATGTGACCCTGTCATCCGATGCCAGCAAGAATTATCGTTACGGGAAATATTTCTACCAGCTCTATGACGGCAATACCATTGAGACAAACAAAAGGGTTCTGGCACGGATAGACGGGACGCCGGAGGGGCCCAATACCATCAAAAACGTTCATCGCTATCTGGAAAAGAAGAACATGTACAGCCCGCTGTTTCAATGTGCCTATCAGATATTCAACGAAGGCGGAAGCAAAAGCAATATGAAGGAACTCCTGATCCAGTCCTGCCAGCTTGACCGGAGAGAAAAGGAATATATCGGACCGGTTTCCCGCGCACTTTACCGGATTATGCCCAATCTGTGGTACCGCCGTGAAAAGGGCATCCTGGCCAATCTGGATATGTAGAGGATAAGAGGGCGCGGCCGAGACCTTGCCCTGCCGCCCGTTCAAATAAGACCTTGACATTGTCCAGCGGCTTATGGTAGCGGAAACAGCAAATTTAAAAAATCGTCAGGTTATTGGAATGACAACATATCCTGCATATCAGAGAGTGGGCTGGCAATGGCGGTTGCAGTCCGTCCATGCCCACGATAGCCGATGAATAATTCCTGTGAGATGTGGGTAGAGAGAACCTTCTCCCATGTCTCTGAAATCGAACAGAAAGCCATGGGAAACCCCATGGCTTTTTTAATGACTTCCGGTTCAGCCGCGAAGGATATTAGAAATTTGATCAACAAGTAAAAGGAGAAGAGTTTATGGAACCAAGAAAGGTCATATTGGAAGACAGCGAGATTCCCCGACAGTGGTACAACATCCTGGCAGATCTGCCCAAGCCTCTCAGTCCGCCGCTCCATCCGGAAACGCATCAGCCTGTCGGTCCGGAAGACCTGGCGCCGATTTTCCCCATGAACATTATCGAGCATGAAGTCAGTACACAGCGCTGGATTGACATTCCCGAAGAAGTCCTGGAAAAATATCTGATATGGAGACCTTCTCCGCTGTACCGGGCAAGGAATTTTGAAAAGCTGCTCGATGCACCGGTGAAAATCTACTATAAACATGAAGGAGTGAGTCCTGCCGGTTCCCACAAACCGAATGCCGCCATTCCCATGGCTTTTTACAATAAACAGTTCGGCATCAAGCGGCTGACGACGGAAACCGGGGCGGGACAGTGGGGCAGCGCCCTGAGCATGGCGGCCCAGATGTTCGGGCTGGAATGCCGGGTCTACATGGTCCGGGTCAGCTTCGATCAGAAACCTTACCGGCGGATCCTGATGAATACCTGGGGCGGCGAATGCATTTCCAGCCCCAGCGAACTGACCCGTATTGGACGGCAGATCCGGGCTGATTCTCCGGATACGCCGGGCACCCTGGGCATTGCCATCAGCGAAGCCATCGAAGATGCCGTCACTTCGGAAAACACCCGTTACGCTCTGGGCAGCGTGCTGAATCACGTCCTTCTCTATCAGACCATTATCGGTCTGGAAGCACAGAAGCAGATGGAAAAGCTCGGTGTTTATCCCGATGTGGTCATGGGCTGCTGCGGCGGCGGGAGCAATTTCGGAGGTATATCTCTGCCTTTCGTCAAGGATAAAATCGAAGGGAAGCAGGTGGAAATTGTCGGGGCGGAGCCCACCTCCTGCCCGACCTTGACCCGGGGGCCATATTCCTATGATTTCGGTGATCTGGCAAAAATGACTCCTCTGCTGGCGATGCATACCCTCGGTCATGATTATGTGCCGGCGCCCATTCACGCCGGCGGCCTCCGTTATCACGGCATCGCGCCGATTGTCAGCCAGTTGCTCAACCTGGGGCTGATCGGGGCAAGGGCCTACGATCAATTGGAAACCTTTGAAGCCGGCATCAAATGGGCTCGTTCCGAAGGGTTTGTCCCTGCACCGGAAACCTGCCACGTGATCGCGGCGGTCGTGGATGAAGCGAAACGTGCTAAAGAGGAAGGTAAGGAAAAGAGCATTCTCTTCAGTTGGAGCGGCCACGGTTTGATTGATCTGGCATCCTATGACGCATACCTGTCCGGCAAACTGATGCCCTATGAACTGCCGGAAGAGGAAATTCAGCGGGTCCTGAAAGCGACGGAAAACATGCCTAAACCCTGAATTTCTCAATGCATCATATTCTTTCGGGAGACGGAGAAGAAGAATTGAACCTTCGCCTCACGAAATTTGAAAAAGCTTCTTTTCTTAAATAATTGTGATCTTATGGAATCCTTTGATGATCTTGAAATACGCTGCCCCCGGCTGGGGCACGAGATCCTCTTGTCCTATTGCCTCAGGGAAGCCGAAGAGCTTCCCTGCTTCCGCTTTCTTCTCTGCTGGGAATCCCGTATCCCTGCAGAAATTTACCTGAGAAAAAAGATGACTCCGGAGGCATGGGAACGGTACAGCCTTCAGGAATCCAAAGACAAGGTATCTTCCCTGGTTGAACTGATCGAAGCGGCCAGAAAGCTGGGGAAAACTCCATCGTGAGTGGTGAGTGGGGCGACTTCTCCGTTCCAGGCGAACTTCAGCGCCGGTAAGGCGGATAAGGGAATAACCATGGATCTTTTTGATCGAAACAATGAGACAACGGAACAAAGCCGCCGGCCTCTGGCGGATCGAATGAGGCCGGAGACCCTGGATGAATTTTTCGGACAGGAGCATCTTCTGAAGAAGCATAGTCTTCTGCGGCGCGCGATTGAAGAGGACCGGCTGTTTTCCGTTATCTTCTGGGGACCGCCGGGGTCTGGAAAGACGACCCTGGCCAGGATTGTGGCCGGCGAGACCAAAGCGTATTTTGCCGCCTTCTCCGCAGTGCTTTCCGGTGTAAAGGAGCTTCGGAAGGTTGTGGAGGAAGCGGAGGCACGATGGCAAAACAACCGACAGAAAACGGTTCTCTTTGTCGACGAGATTCACCGTTTCAACAAGGCCCAGCAGGATGCCTTTCTCCCTCATGTGGAGAGCGGCCTGATCACACTCATCGGAGCGACCACGGAGAACCCTTCCTTTGAAGTCATCGCCCCGCTTCTGTCCCGCTGCAGGGTTCTTGTTCTCAAACCTTTTTCGGATGAAGATCTGGTCCGCATTCTCAACAGGGTGCTGAGGGACCGCAGGCGGGGTCTGGGAAACCTCGGATTGGAGCTTGATCAGGATGCCCTGGCATACCTTGTCCACACCGCCGATGGAGACGCCCGGACCGCGCTGAACAGTCTGGAGGCCGTCGCGTCTCTGCTTGCTGCAGGAGAAGGACAATCATCGCGGATTTCACGTGTGCAGGTCGAGGAGGCCCTGCAGAAAAAAGGCCTGCAGTACGATAAGTCCGGAGAGGAGCATTACAATCTCATCTCGGCTTTTCATAAAAGTCTCCGGGGCAGCGATCCCGATGCCGCCCTCTACTGGCTGGGACGAATGCTTACGGCGGGAGAAGACCCCCTTTACATCGCGCGCAGGATGGTCCGGTTTGCCTCGGAGGATGTAGGCAATGCCGATCCCATGGCGTTGAGCATCGCCATGACCGCAATGCAGGCATTCCATTTTATCGGACTGCCCGAAGGCGAACTGGCCCTGGCGCAGGCTGCCGTGTATCTGGCGACGGCGCCGAAGAGCAACGCCCTGTATGCGGGTTACGGTCGGGTGAAAGCGGCGATTGCCGCAACGGGAACGCTTCCCGTTCCCCTGCATATCCGCAATGCCCCGACGCGTCTGATGAAGGATCTGGGATACGGCCGGGATTACCGTTATGCTCACGATTATGAAGGCGCCTGGGTTCCCCAGGAGTATCTTCCCGACGCCCTTCTGGCCAAAGAGCATGAATTTTACCGACCCACGGACCGCGGCTATGAGCGGACGATTCGTGAACGCCTGGAAAAATGGAAAAAACGTCTGAATGAAGCCAGAAGACAGCAACAGACCTCTTCGGAAAAGTAAGTTGTAAGCCTGCCTGCCGGGATCAACTGTCGGATGATCCGTTATAGCCCTTGCCTGCCTGGATCGCTTTATTGCCTGCATGTCAACGCACGATCCATCGGTGCTGTGTATTGCCGCATCTCTGTTCACTTTTTTCTTTATGGAATGCGGCATGATATGATGGTGTTATTTCCTGCAGCTTTTTCTTATCTTCTCCGCGATTTTCTCGACCTCCCTCATGATTGCCTCCAGGTCGAAAGAGAGGATTTTCCGATTTTCCATGACCACGTTGCCGTCAATGACGGTGGTGAGCACATCCGCGCCGGAGGCCGCGTAGACGAGATGAGAAAAGGGATGGTACATCGGCGTGAGATGAGGTTGATTCAGATCGAGGATGATGAGATCCGCAGCCTTGCCGACTTCAAGAGACCCAATCCGGTCCTGCAACCCCAGGGCTCCGGCCCCTTCGGAAGTGGCCATCCGGACGACCCTTGCGGCATCCATGACGGCCGGGTTTCCAGTGGCGACCTTGTGGATCTTTGCCGTCGAATCCATTTCCCGGAAAAGGTCCAGATCGTTATTGCTGGCTGAGCCGTCAGTTCCCAGAGATACGGAAATGCCCAGGGCCTGCATGGCCGGGACAGGAGCGATGCCCGCCGCCAGTTTCATGTTGCTTTGCGGGGTATGAGAAACCCGGACGCCGCAGTCCGCCAGGACGCCCTGCTCTTCCTTGTCGAGCCATACGCAGTGCACGGCAAGGGTATCCGGATCCAGAACGTCCAGGTTGTGGAGATGTAAAGCAGGCCGTTTCCCATAACAATCCTGGATCAGGGAAACTTCCTCACGGGTTTCGGAAAGATGCAGAACGTAGAGGATTTTTTCCCTTCGGGCCGCCTCTTTGATGCGGACCAGTGTTTCCGGGGAGCAGGTGTAGGGTGAATGACAGAAGAGGGCAGGCTGAATCAGAGGTGAAGCGTCTTTCCACGTTCCAATAAACCGTTCCGCGGTTTCCATCTGCCGGGACGGGTCGGATGTGTCCGGCGTGGGAAAATCGATGAATCCCTGGCAGACAACAGCCCGCATCCCGGCATCCTTTGCCGCCCGGGCGACCTGATCGACAAAGAAGTAGCCGTCGCAGAAGGTCGTTGTGCCGGACAGAATCATTTCCGCCATGGCCAGCAGGGAGCCCGCGTAAACCATTTCCGGATTGACGTGCCGCGCTTCTGCGGGGAAAATGTATTCGTGAAGCCAGGCCATCAGGGGGAGATCGTCGGCCAGTCCACGGAAGCACGACATGGCCAGGTGTGTGTGCGTATTCACGAGTCCGGGCATGATCAGGGTATTGCTTCTATCCAGGACCTTTCTGGCTGTGTATTCTTCCTCAGTAAAGAGATCATTCTGCATAATCAGAACGATTTTTCCGTTCCGTATGCCGACGACGGGGTTTTCAATGACAGCCTCCTCCTCGCGCATCGTTAACAGGACGCTGCCGCGAATCAATAGATCAAGCTCTGTTTTTGCCATAAAAAAAGACCTCGTCGGGAAAATCTGAAGATATCCCCTGCACTTAAAGATATGGGTTCAATTTTTTTGTCAATCGTGTCTTTCTGCTGATTTTTTATTGATTCATCACCAGCTGCATCGCTTTTGCCGGTGCCGACTCTGACTTGCCGTCATGAAATTCCCTCCGAATTGGAAATCGAAATAACACAAGGAGGGGAGTCCGTTCAATCGAATCTTGCGATCAGAAAAATTCAACGAAGAGTGAAGAGAAAAAAATACAAACTTTCGCAGGGAATTATAACGACGGAAGGGGAGCCGTTTGGACTCCCCTTCCGTTCAGGAGGAAAAGACGATTTTGGATTTTGTCCGTTATGTAATCCGGTTCATTCTGCCCGTTTGAATTTGCCGGATTTTCGTCTTTTGATCTATTACCAAGCACTGATTGTGCCAACAGGTGATATGCATATCCATATGCCAGTAATCATTGGGATATTAAGATTATGAGAAGGAGTGAAACGTGATAAGTATTTTGTAGAAGGCAATAAATGTCGGTCGCCCGAAAATGGCGATATAAAATATTATGAATAATTACATAAGGATACGAAATGAATATCCGTTGTCGCTTCTCCGACAATATTGTCGAATCAGGCTCATTTGCATTCGAATCCAACAGAAAGAAAATTGAAAAGGGGTTGACTTTTTTATGGATCAACCTAAGATGTCGGACGCGGGGTGCTTGAAAAGATCTTATGGATACTCTTCGCAATACAGCGGCAGGAAACCGAGATGAAGCAAGAAGAAAAAATTATCTGGCAGGACTCACTGCCCGGACATGAGCGTTCTTTTCTGCAGCCCATTGCCGTGGCGATTGGATGCGCCGTATTTATCGGCTTGATTCTTTTCATGGGAATCATGGATTTCCGCCGAAGCGACCGGACGCTCACAGGATTCATGCAGAATCAGGGACTTTCAACAATCAGTGTTGTGAGAAAAGTGTCGGAAGAAAACCTGAAGAATCTTATTCAAGCCAGCCAACGCGAAAACGTACCTATTTTTACCCCTTTGCAGGAGGAATCCTTTGCTCCGCAGCACTGGCTGACCTCCTCGCTGGCGGGAATCGGCCGGGATGTGGATGAGCAGTGGCAGGCGGAACAGATAAGTAATGAATATCTCAGAAATATTGCTCTACGTGAAAGCCTCTGGCTGATTGCGGTCATGGACAAGGACGGGAAAGTCGTTTTTCAGAGTCGACCTGAAGTACCTTCTGCTGGAGAAAGCAATCCGGGATCAAAAGAGCCCCCCTTATCAAGCGGCGAAAATCTCATTTCCTCACTCAAAAAGAAGGGTATCAATTTTGTCGCGCTGAGAAGAAAAGATGGCAGCGGAACAGTGGTGATCGCCCTGGAAAAGGACTCTCTCCGGTATTGGGCACTGAGGGTATCCGTTGAGAAAGCAATGGAAAAACTCGGAGAAGGACAGGAAATGGTTTATCTGGTCGTCATGAACCACGAAGGAAAGTTGCTGGGGCAGGTAGGAAATCTTCCCGGAACTTCAAAGAGACTCGACCAGGCTTTCTACAACGTGTTGTATGGTCGGAAGGCTGTGGAAACACGGAAGATGAATTTTGATAATCAACCGATTCTGGACATTACGGCTCCCTTCAAGATCAGCGACCGGGCGGGAGGAATTGCCCGGATCGGATTGAAGCGGGACAGCGCTGAGAAGATCCTTTCCGAGAACCGCAGGAATATGTTTGTCTCTCTCATTTTCACTGTTCTGGTGGCCCTGCTTGCCATGTGGCTTCTCTATCACAACCAGAACCGGCATCTTGCCGGGATCATTGAATTTGAGCGGCGCCTGGAAAAGGCGGAACGGTTGTCGTCTCTCGGCCAGTTGGCGGCGGGAGTGGCTCATGAGATCCGCAACCCCCTCAATGCCATCAGCATGGCCAGTCAACGGCTCAAACGGGAATTTATGCCGGCGGAGCCCGAAAAGGCCGAGGAATTTCAGAACATGGCCGGTGTGATTCGGGATGAGATCCGACGATTGAACGGAATTATCGAGGAATTTCTGACCTTTTCCAAAAGCCGCCGTCTGGATATGCGGGATTACTCCGTAACCGAAGTTTTGCGGAAGATGACGGACCTGATCCGGGAGGAGGCCGAATCCCGGGGAATTACACTGAAAACGGAATGGAGCGATGAGCCGGTCATCATTCCCATGGATGTGGATAAACTTCAGCAGGCCCTTTTCAACCTCGTAAAAAATGCCATGGAGTCCATCTCCGGTGGAGGTTCCATTACGATTTCCCTGTCGAATGAGGACCGTCATCGTCGGATCATTCGCATCGCGGACACCGGTTGCGGAATGACCGAAGAGGAAGTGAAAAAGATTTTCAATCCGGAATACACGACCAAGCAGAAGGGGCTGGGGCTGGGGTTGTCCCTCGCGCATGAGATCATTCGCGGCCATGGCGGGGAAATCCGGGTTTTGAGCCGGGAAAAGGTGGGAACGACCTTCGAGCTCATCCTTCCTGCAGAACGAAAGCAGGATAAATCAACAAATATGGCAACATAGAATATTCAAACCTGAAGGGTAACATGAAGAGTCTTAATATCCTGGTCGTGGAAGACGGCCAGTCTCAGCGTGAAATGCTCCGTGATTTTCTTCTTAAAGAAGGCCACGCTGTCGAAGAGGCGGCCAGTGGCGAAGAAGCGGTGCAGTCCATAGCGGGCGGGGCCTTTGATCTCGTTTTGCTGGATTACAAGATGCCGGGCATGGACGGAATGCAGGTCCTGCAGGAGGTGAAACGCCTCAATCCGGAAACGGATGTCGTGATCATCACCGCCTATGGAACAATCGAAACCGCCGTGGACGCGATGAAAGCCGGCGCTGTGGACTACATCACCAAGCCCCTGGAATTCGATGAACTCCTTCTGCTTCTCGACCGTGTTGCGGAGCGGCGGACCCTGATTCGTGAAAATGAGATCCTGCGTCGTCAATTGAAGGATCAGGGGGTTACCACGGATGCGATTATTTTCACCAGCCAGAAAATGGCGGCACTCACAAGCATGGCCGCCCGGGTGGCATCCAGTCGCGCCACGGTTCTGCTGCAGGGAGAAAGCGGCACAGGAAAGGAACTCCTGGCCCGATTGATTCATCAGCTCAGTCCACGGTCCACCAGGCCGATTATTACGGTAAATTGTGGAGCCTTACCGGAAAGTCTCATTGAAAGTGAACTGTTCGGCCATGAAAAGGGCGCGTTTACCGGGGCGACGTCGCGGCGGATCGGACGGTTCGAAGAGGCTGACGGTGGCACCCTATTTCTTGATGAGATCGGTGAATTGACGATGCCCGTGCAGGTCAAACTTCTGCGTTTCCTCCAGGAACGGGAATTTCAGCGGGTCGGCGGTAATACGAACATCCGCGCCGATGTCCGGATCATCAGCGCCACGAACCGCGATCTTGAAACCATGGTCAAGGAGGAAAAATTCCGGGAAGATCTTTATTACCGGTTGAATGTGGTGGTTATGTCCATTCCGCCTCTTCGTGAGCGACGGGAAGATATCCCTGCCCTGATCGATCATTTTCTGGAGCGCTTTGCCGCTGAAAACGGCAAGAAGATCTCGGGGATCAGCAGCGAGGCCCGGGATCTTCTCATGAAATATGATTATCCCGGAAACGTCCGGGAACTGGAAAACATCATCGAGCGGGCCGTGGTCATCGCCCGCAATGAGATCATTTACATGGAAGACCTGCCCTTCCGGGAAGATACTCTGGTTGCCACCTCCGGTGGAGTGCCGGAAGAAGGAGAGGGAAGGCTTCGGGGCGCCATAGAGAATCTCGAAAAGCAGATGATCCAGGACGCCATGGAAAAAGCGGGCGATCATCAGACCCGGGCCGCTGAAATGCTGGGACTCAGTGAACGGATGTTGCGCTATAAGCTGAAGAAATACGGATTGAAGTCCTGAAAAGGTGAAGGCTTTTTTGCTGAAAATACACATGAAAAGACAGAGCCGTTTATAATCCCGTCTCCAGGAAGCATTGCAGGACAATGATTGTTATCCTGTCAGCAGTCTCTCAGTTTTATCAGCATTTCAACACAGAAAACCTTCCGGCAGCATGCACGGCACCTGGAACCATAATGCGAAGGTGTCGGCAATGGTTACTTGATCTTCTGAATATCCTTCTCTTTGCCGATAACAAGAAGAACATCACCGTCCTTGACAACAAAATCAGCCCCGGGAACCATGGTGATATGATCGGTAACGACATCCCGTATGGCGATGACTTCAATATGATGACGGTTGCGCAGCTGCAGTTCCGCAATGGTCTTTCCGTAAAAGCTGGTGGGAGGCGCCATTTCAAAAATCATATAATTTTCGGTGAGGGGCAGATAATCAAGGACGTTGGGGGAGACAAGACTTTTTACGAGTTTGCGTGCGATTTCTTTTTCCGGAATAATAACTTCCGTTGCACCGACTTTTTCCAGAATCAGCTTATGCTCTTCATTGGGGGCCTTAACAATGATATTCCTGATCTTCAGCTGTTTCATATGCAGTGTGATCAGGGTGCTGGCCGCCAGATCCTCTCCGAAGGAAATAATGACGATGTCATCTTCCTGAAGCCCGATCATATCCATGACTTCCCCATCCAGACCGTCGGCCAGAATCGCCTTCGTGGAGCAATCCTTAACCCGCTGAATCGCATCCTTGCTTTTGTCGATGGCGATCACATCGAAACCGACTTCATAAAGATCCTTTACGATGTTGAAGCCGAAGATGCCCAATCCGATAACGACAACCCGTTTCGTTCCCATGCTTCCTCCTTATCCCACCATCACGGATTCTTCCGCATAGATGATTTTCCTTTTCGATTTACTCCAGGCAAAGGCGAGGGTCAGGGGACCGACACGCCCCGCAAACATCATGAGGATTATAGCCAGTTTCTGGAGTTCACTCAGTTTTGCCGTTATTCCCATGGACAGCCCCACCGTTCCATAGGCTGAAACGGTTTCAAAGACATACTCCACAAATAAGTGCCGGCTGCTTGCCGGGGGGAGAGAGTCCGGGCTTCCGAAAAGAAGAATCGATGAGATCAGCGCGACGGAAAAGGCTGAGGCAAAAACAATGGAAATCGTGCGGGTCGTAATTTCTTCGGGGATGCTGCGGTTGAAGATGGTCACCTGTTCGCTCCCCTGGATACGGTTCCAGATCATCATCAGCAGCAGGGTAAAGCTTGTGGTCTTGATGCCTCCCCCCGTTGAACCCGGAGAAGCGCCGATGAACATAAGGCCCATTAACAGCAGGATCGTGGCATTTGTCAGTTGACCGATATCCACCGTATTGAAGCCGCTCGTTCGGGATGTCACCGACTGAAAAAGTGAAACCAGCAGATTTTCCTGCCAGGATGCCCCCCTTAGAACATGATGCATTTCAAAAAAGTAAAACAGAACAGCTCCAAGAAGAATGAGAAAGCCGGTCATCAAAAGGGCGATCCGGCTGTGCAGGGATAGTTTTTTCTGATTACCCCGCACTCTGGAAATGATCTCATAGAGGACAATAAATCCGATACCGCCCAGCACAATCAGACTCATTATCGTCAAATTGACGATCCAGTCGGAGCGATAATCCATAAGACTGTTGGAAAAGAGGGAATATCCGCAGTTATTGAAGGCGGACACCGCGTGATAAACAGAAAGATACAAGGCCCTGGGAAGAGGAAAATCCTGAATGAAACGGGAAAACAGCAAGAGTGTTCCTATGGATTCGATAATCAGGGTCATGAGCAAAACCCACTTGAGGATCATAAAAAAATCCCGTCGGGGGGTATGGAGAAAAGTCGACTGGACAATCTCCCGCCCGCGGAAGGATATACCCCGTCCCATAATTCCGAAGAAAAGCACGGAAAAGGTAATGATCCCCAATCCACCGATCTGAAAGAGCAGAAGGGTAATGAGTTGTCCGGGAAGAGACAGATCCCTGCCGATATCGACGACGGCCAGTCCCGTTACGCAGACCGCGGAGGCAGAGGTAAAGAGGGCGTCGATAAAACTCAGGGGTTTACCGCTCGAGGAAAAGGGCGACCAGAGCAGCAGTGTTCCAGCCAGGATAACGGCGGCAAAACTCAAAATAAAGCTTCTTGCCGGCGTCAGATAACCGGATATGGACATTTTAAGTTGCAATGCCGTCAGTCTCATTGAGCAACCTCGGAAACACCCGGCATACAGGAAGGGAGAAGCAATAAACCGCTGAACGGCCGACTGTGAGGGTTGGAATCATTATTCCCGGATGACGCGGACTGGCCTTCAGCGAATTGGGGGACAAAAAGATGCATAAAACCCCGAAGTCTTGTATTGGAGGAGTGTCCTCCGGAAGCACTCCGGGAGAGTCCCCTCATCGATGCCTGCGAGGTTAGCTGACGGGCTCGGGCCGAAGAGGTGCCCTACGCCAAATGGCGATACGCCCCAGGAGAACGGGTCCCCCGCCCCTCTTTAATCGAGGATTAAGCGCCATGCATTAAGCATCAAGAAATCATGTTTGTCAAGTCTTGATCAAGCTTCTTTTCTGGCCGAAAAATGAGCAGCAGGATATTTGCACTATTTTACATTTCATCCCGGGATCGTGAATCTGGGCAGGGTTAAATTTGAGAGCTGCCGACAATCGACTCCATTTACTAAGTTGGAAGCAGTGACCGATGATTTTTTAGAAGTTCCAGGTTGCTTCAGCAATGGCCGTAATATTTGTTTGATGAATTGAGAAAAATATGCAAAAGGAAGCAGAAATCAAGGGGACAGGCAGCCAGGGTCAAAGCCCGCTTTCTGCACTGGAGCCATTCAGCATGAACAGAAAACCCACTTATGAAGAACTGGAAAAAAGAGTCAGAGTTCTAGAGAAAGAATCATTAAAATACACACAGACTGAGAACAGACTGAATGAAACCTTGCAGCGGCTTAATTTCCACATCGACAATGCGCCTCTGGCGGTTGTGGAATTTAACAACCGCTTCCAGATTACCTACTGGTCGAATCAGGCTGAGAAGATATTCGGCTGGAATGCCGAGGAGGTAATGGGCAAAAGGATCGACCAGTTGAAATGGGTTTACAAAGACGATATGCACCATGTCGCCGAATTAAGCGCCGAGATGCTCGCATCGCGCCGGACCAGCAACATCCACATAAACCGGAACTATCGCAAGGACGGCTCAGTCATCATTTGTGAGTGGTACAACTCCGTGCTGTTAAACTCGAAGGGGAAGCTCATATCAATCCAATCCATGGCTCGGGATGTTACAGAGCAACATCGTCTGGAGGCTGAGTTAGCGAAAGCCTTTGATGAGATTAAAAGACTGAAGGACCAGCTGGAAGCCGAGAATATCTATCTGCGCGATGAAATCAAGTTAAAAGAGGGCTTTGGCGAAATCATCGGCGCCAGCGATGTAATAAAATCCACCATTCACAAGATCCGGCAGGTTGCCCCCAGCAAGACGACGGTGCTCTTCGCCGGCGAGACGGGAACCGGAAAGGGGATCTTCGCCCGCTTTCTCCACCGGGAAAGCGACCGCCGAGACAGGCCCTTTGTGAATGTTAACTGCGCCAGCCTTCCCGCAAACCTCATTGAGAGCGAACTTTTCGGCAGAGAAAAGGGCGCGTATACCGGCTCCACGGCACGGCAGATCGGCCGCTTCGAGCTTGCCAATAATGGCACCATCTTTCTTGACGAGATTGGTGAGGTGCCGATGGAACTGCAGGCTAAGCTCCTGAAGGTCATAGAGGAGGGAGAGTTCGAGCGCATCGGCAGCCCTCATCCGATAAAGGTTGATGTCCGGATCATCGCGGCCACCAACCGCGATCTCCAGGAAGAGATAAAGAAAGGCCGTTTTCGACAGGATCTTTATTTCCGACTCAATATTTTTCCCATCAATATCCCTCCCTTGAGAGACAGGAAGGGAGACATCCCGCTTCTCGTGAAGGCCTTCGTGACAAAATTCAGCAAGAGTCACAACAGAGATATCAAAAGGATTCCCGCAAAGATCATGGAATCTCTGAAAAACTATGCCTGGCCGGGAAATGTGCGCGAGCTGATTAATGTTATGGAGCGGGCCGTAATAGTCAGTGAAGGTTCTGAACTTCAGCTTGCAGAAAAGATTGACGCCATCCCTTTGGATTCTTCTATTCGTGGGGATGAGTCTTTCTCCACAGGATCGGGAGAAACACTGGCAGACGCACAGCGGGAACACATCCTGAAGGCGCTTCAACAAACCGGCTGGAGGATTGAAGGCCCCCGGGGAGCTGCACAGATCCTTGATCTGCAGCCGAATACCCTGAGGGCTCGTATGAAGAAGCTCGGCATCAAAAGACCTGGAACCCCTTAGAATATTTCCTCCATATAGTCACATCTTCCAGAACCCGAAATAACCTGCCCGACAAATAATTTGGAAACCATCATATATGGCAGATAAATCCGGCGCCGGTCGGACAGCCATCATTTCATCAATAAGATAATCATGAATATAATCATCATGTTATCCATTATTGCCGCTTATTGCTCCGGGTGGCACGTATGTTGATATAGTTATCTTAAAAAAATAAAAGCGATTGGAGGATCGCATCATGAAAAACAATTTAAGAAGTAAAACACGGGGTGTGTTTCTGGTTTTCCTTATTCTGTTTCTGCTGAAGGCTGGCGCCGCATCCGCATCATTGACCGGCAACTCGTCGTCATCCAGTGAACCGCTGAAAAATCCTGCCTATATTACTCAGAGCCATGTCGCTTCGAACCTGTCCGACCAGGGAATCTTTTCAAGTGGAGATAAAACCAACTCTTGGATCGTTTTGTTTTCGGTCCTCATTCTGATAGGACTGGCAGAAATCAAAATCGCTGATCAGATAGCTTATAATTCGAAAAAACAATATGGTTCTTTATTATTTTAATATGATCATCAAATAATAAAAACCCGCTCCACTTTACACAAAGGCGGATTAGGTGAGGATGTGGAAGGTGCCGCCACCTCCTCACCAAAAAATAAAAAAATCCGCCTTTGTTTAAAAAAAGGCCGATTAAGGCAAGGGATCGCCATATGACCGCAAAAGTGATAAGGGACAATATCCATGATAACGAATAAGCTCCGGTCAAAAACAGTTGACCAGGTATTAGAGGTCATCGAAATATCAAAAAGACGTTATTTTAGCGGCTTATCAATAACTTCATCCATCAATGTCGGGATAAAGGAAGTCGCGAGAAGTTATCAGACAACATATCAAACAATAGGGGACGCTTGTCGAAAACGACTCGGCTTCAATGATATTGAAGAGTTTAAGGATGCATTACTGGAATATTTCCGTGGAAATCCTACGAAAATTATTTCAGTTCTCAAAGATCATACAGATCATGAATTACATCATAAAATTAATGATTATTTCTCCCGAAGGTCTAATATTCGTCAAATCAATGCTCATGAGAATAAGGATAAAAATATTTCTCGACAAAACTCTGAAGTATTTAATTTTCGTTTAGACAGTGAAACATCAAATATACTTAAAATGTTGGTAGCTTATAAGGGGATTTCCTTATCGGAATGGGTGTCAGACGCCGTAAGGATCAAATTAGATGATTTAAAGGAATTATTAGAGATATTCTTAGAAAACCCTCATGATAATCGACATCCTGCAGCAAAGCAGGACATGGAAAAACGGCTCATTCTGGTTAATTCTAACAGTTCAGATTATCCCTGAGAGGGAGGAATCAGAGAGGGCTGTGCAAGAGGGCGGATAACGCCCTTGCCGGTAATTCTGTCTAAAGACAGCCAACAAGGGAAGGTGACATATGGTCTTAAAAACTTATGAAATACATCATGTTGTTATGGGTTCAGATTTGAATCATCACGGCACCCTCTTTGCCGGTCAAGGGGCTAAGTGGTTTGTCGAAGCCGGCTTTATTGCCGCCGCCAATCTGACCGCGCCGGAAAACATCGTTTGTGTCAATATTCATGGGATGCTTTTTAAAAATCCTGTTCCAAAGGGCACCGTCCTTCGCTTTGAATCCAAGGTGGTTCTTACCGGTAAGACCCGACTTGTCTCTTACGTGAAGGTCGTTAAGAGCAAAAACGATGAATTCGTTGTCGATGGCTTTATCTCCTTTGTCCATGTAAACGCTGACGGGCGTCCAATGCCACATGGACTCTCCATCGAGGTTCTCAGAGAAGAAGACATCATCATTCAGGAAAGAGCGAAAGCTCTGACGACATAAAAAAGAGGAATCTCTTCATCATGCCCTTTTCAGCAACGGGATTCGCCGTTCATTCTCCGTTCCGTACAGTTATACCACAAGAAACTCTTCCTTTTTCATCAACTCCCAACAGGTGATTTTATCAAGAGTCTGGGAAGAAATAAAACATGAGTTCCCGGAGAATGCTTTAAAAAGGGAATAGTAGGCCGGTTCCCTGGAATAATCCCGGTAAGCGAACAGTTTGAGCCCGTCGCTGAAAAGACAGTTGAGTGCAGAATAGCGACAGAGGCTTTTGATCAAAGACACGGTATGGAGAAAGGCCTTCCCCAGTTCAGGAGAGGGATTCCTCATGAAATGATGGAAAAAAACTTCCGTATCAAGAGCGTCTTTGCGAAGAACGGAAGGCGTGATGTCTGGAATCAGTTCTTTATAATCGTAGACCGTGCCGTTATGGGCAAAAGCGACATTTCCGTATCGGAAGGGATGGGCGTGCCGGAACGAAGTGGTGTTTTTCCAGGCGGATTTGCGCAGATGAAGGATCACAACCGGGCACTCGCGGGTTTTGCTGAGAAGTTCCAGGGCTTGATCTGTCTCTTCGAGGAGGTTGCCGCCGCTTTTATAAACTTCCAGTTCCCCGTTTTGATAAAATGCCACCCCCCATCCGTCTGCATGTCCGGGAGGATCACCTTTCATGACCATGCCGCTGCGGGCGAGTTCGCAGAAGTTCAGGACGATCTGCTGATGCTTTGAAAATTCGAAATTCGTGATGCCAAGAAGCCGGCACATGTTAAAAAAACAACCTCACAACGATGATGGAGACAATGATTCCGATGAAATCGGCAGCCAGACAGACGGGCACAAGATAGCGCGTTCTGCTGATGCTGACTGCTCCAAGATAAACAGCAAGAACATAAAAGGTCGTCTCCGCACTGCCCATGATCACGGCGGTCATTCGAGCTGCTGTCGAATCCGGTCCGGCTGTTTTGACGATGTCGGTAAACAGCGCGGTTGATGCGCTGCCGGAAAGAGGTTTGATAAGAGCCATGGAGATGACTTCGATCGGGATATCCAGAAAAGCGAAGGCGCTGTAAAAAATATTTCTGAGGCAATCGAAGGCTCCCGAAGCCTGAAAACATTTAATAGCGACAAAAATCGTCAACAGGTAGGGGAAAATGTTCAGGATGATACCCGGACCTTCTTTTGCTCCGGCAACGAAGGAATCATAGACACGGACTTTTTTAAACGTTCCGTAAAGCACCGTGAACAGAATGAACAGGGGAATAATAATCAGGGATAGATAACTGACATGCTCAATCATTTAAGGATCTTCCTGAAAGAGAAGAGGATAATCAGTGCCGTTGCCGCTGAAATGAACGTGGCGATCAATACCGGCACAACGACCTCTGCCGGATTTTCCGCGCCGAAGGCTGCAAGGATGCCGATTACTGTAAAGGGAATCAACTGAATGCTGGCGGTGTTCAGGATAACAAAAATCATCATTTCAAATGTGACTGCCCCTTTGTCCGGGTTAAGGGTATCGAGTTCCTGCATGGCTTTGATTCCCAGAGGGGTGGCGGCATTGCCAAGTCCCAGGAGATTGGCCAGGACATTGAGGGTGATCGCGGTAATGGAAGGGTGGTCCCCCGGGATGTTTTTGAAAAGCCGGGAAATGATCGGCTGGAATGCATGGGCGATCCGATAAATCAACCCGGAGTCTTCCAGAATCCTGGTGATTCCCATCCAGACTGATACGATGCCCAGCAGGTACAGGGATGTTTCCACCGCCGATTTGGCGCCATCGAATATCGCTTTGGTAAAGGGTTCCAAGTTTCCTGTAAAAACGGCGAAAACGATGCTGACCGAGATCAGGATCAACCAGATCATGTTCATGATCGGACTCCAGGCAGGGAGAGCTCGGTGATAACGAGACTCTTCCTCTCCGTATTCAACTCCACCTGTGCTCCGACCGGAAGGGTGATCTTGTTCTGAACGTGGCCGATCCAGGGACAGGAAATAACAGGAATCGTTATTTCCATCTGTGAGGCAAGAATCTCATAAACCTGCCTGCTTCTGATTCCACGGAAATTTCCGAGAATGACAGCCTGAACGCCGTCGAATTTTCCGGCGAGGATCCACTGGGTCAGACAGCGATCGACCCGATGGAGTTTTTCGTCGACGTCTTCAAAAAAAAGAATCGATCGATCCGTGTCGATTTCCCATTTTGTATTCATCAGAGCCGTCAGGGTGACGAGATTGCCGCCCTTCAAAATGCCCCTGGCAAAACCGGGATTGAAGACCTTCAACGGGGCGCCTTTGAAGAGGTTTTTTTCGGGCCACCCGTTAACGGCGTTCATAAAGGACCTGACCGTAAAGGCTGTCGGAGTTCCAAGATTGGCCACCATCGGGGCATGGAGCGTAACCAGTCCGGTGTGCTCGGAAATGGGATTGAGCAAAGCGCTTACATCACTGAAACCGGCAAGAATTCCGGGATGTTTCTTTAGGAAATCGAAATCGATGAACGGCAGGGTTTTCATTGCGCTGTATCCACCCCTCTGAGCCAGAATCACATCGACATCGGGGTTGGAAAAAGCCCTGTGTATCTGATTCGCTTTTTCTTGCGGCGATGAAGGAGCGATCGGGAATTCCGGATTCAGGACATTAAAACCCAGTGAAAAGAGCTGTCTGATCCCGCGGTTGAAGTCGCGCTTTTTCCGGATCAGATAACTTGGGGTGATAATGAAGACATTCTTCAAAAAGAGGACCTCGGAAAATTAAAATGACGCTCGAGAGATCATGTCGTTATCAGGGCAACAGCAGCCTGTATGATCATGTGCGATAATCTTGGCAGATCGAGAATCTCCCCTGGTATTGCATCCAATGCCCGGTTCGGCTTCGTTTCAGGTCAGCAGGGATTCAGCGATCCCATCGCAGAGCAACTTCGCCATCGCTTCCCTCGTCTCGAGAGTCGCAGAACCAAGGTGGGGAAGGAGCACGGTTCGCGGTGCCACAAGCCACTGGGGATCCAGATCCGGTTCATTCTCGTAGACGTCCAGACCGACACCACCGATCTTTCCCTGGTGAAGAAGTTCCATAACCGCCTGTTCATCGAGTATTCCGCCCCGGGCCGTGTTGATGAGAAAGGCTCCATGGGGCAGCAGATCCAGCTTCTCGCGGTTGAGAAGGCCGCGAGTCGTATCCGTCAGCGGGCAGTGCAGGGAGAGCACATCGCTTTGGCGCAGCAGCTCATCAAGAGGCAGACGCGCAGCGATATCCACTCCGAAATCCACCGGTTTCTGATTGCCTTCCCGGTTCCAGAAGATGACCTTCATGCCTATGGCCCAGACTCGCCGCGCAAAAGCCCGGCCGATAGGACCGGAGCCGAGAATTCCACACGTCTTTCCTGTAAGACCGGTTCCCAGGAGGAGATCGGGAGCCCAGCCCTTCCAATGACCGGACCGCACGAGTGCTTCACCTTCCCGTACCCGTCGGGTAAGGGACAAAAGGAGTGTCAAGGCCAGATCGGCCGTGGCATCCGTTAAGACTCCCTGTGTGTTTACTATGCGGATGCCGCGGGACTGGCAAGAGGTGATGGGAAGGTGGTTGATTCCCACAGAGTACGTGCCGATGACCCTCAAGTTCGGACAAAGGTCCAGGTCCGCTTCGGTCAGTGGCTCGGATAAAAGAACGATGAGGGCTTCCGCGCTGGCGAGCCCCGCTTTCCAGGCAGAAGACCGACAGGGAGCGACACATAATTCAGGAAAGCGCAGTCCTAATTCGTCGATGTATGGACCGACCAGTGTAGAGGTGGCAAGTACGCGGATGTTCATCAACGAAGTTCCTTTTTTATTCATGTGATGGAAATTTCTTTGTTGCGGCACGGAGTTTATTAATAACAGTTTTTCCTGTCAAGATAATACTCATGAAGGATATGGAAGGGATGAAAGTTGAATTTCAGGCCTCTCTATTTTTACATTTGCCCGGAGATAACCATATAGGGACAGAGTAACTTTCAGTTACGAAAATTCAATGATTGACGGAAACTTACTCTTTGAGTTCACCTTTTAGGATTGTCATGATTTTCTCGGGGATGATTGCAATACCACATTCCGGACAGATGGCCGGTTCAAGCGCTCTCAACTGATTGCGAATCTCCGCCTGTACAACAAAACGCTTCGGGCAGCCACGTTCCGTGCAATATCCGGAAACGAAGCCTGTTATGCAGGTAAGCTTCATCCTTCGTTTGAGGCGAATGTTGAACTTCGCTAAATTGTTTCGCACCTCTTCTGACAATACGCGTTCGTCCTCCTCCGTTTCCTGCCCATGTGCACGCTGATACAGAAATTTTGCTATCCGGAGGCCCTGGTGTCTCTCCCAGCCAATCTTGACGAGTTCCTTGAGGGCCAGGGTGATTTCTTCATGGGACGCCAAATCTTTGCTGAATGACAAATGCTGATCATAGACAGAACAGATTTGATCGATGCAATCCAGATAATCAGACAGGCACTGAGCGCATACTGATTTGAAGCAGAGCCATTCGTTCAGCGGAAATATGGCATTTTTATTTTTGGCATGCTGCAGATACAGTTCGCAAAATGCCGCCAGAACCAGGAATGCGAGCTGGCGGGATAAGGGAATTCCTGAGTCGCGAAATGCCTCAGCCACGCTTTTCCCATATTTTCCTGTTATGTCAAATCTCGGTGAGAAAAGAATTTCGATGAGCGCAATAAGGATTCGAATTTCTGATGCCAGTTCATAATCCGGATCGTAATCCGGAATTGTTTGAATAATGTCTTCCGCCTGCGCCCGCAAAGAAAGCTGCATAACATACAGACGCATCAGCGACGCATAGGCTGACTCGGCCTTTTTAAGGTCTATATCCGTATCCATCCGGATCAGATCATTTTTCAGCCGTTCAGTGTGACGCTCCAGCTCATGCCATCTGAGAAGAAGATCGTCCGCGGCTTGTATGCGCTCTGTCATTGTTTGCTCAGCACATATGAGTATAACTGTAAAAAATCCATGACAAAAATTTATCGATTTTAATCTATGGCTATCACAGCCTTTGATCCCGTTTGTTCCCCGAATGATTCTTAAGTCCGATATCCCGGAAATGACCTGAATAGACTTGTTCAAAAAATACCGGATATGCGTTCACACGGTTGTCCCGGCGGGCAAATGCCCCGGTTCTGAGACCTGCTCTGAAAGAGGAAATGACACTGCCTTCACGTACGATCATTACTGATTTTCGTATGTCTAATAATGTCGGATTAAATTCAAGAAGAGTATCTCAATAAGGCGGATTGATGGAGTTCAACATTTTAGGATCATCGAGATTCATAGTTCGGTGATCAGGGAATAACCCAGGATGCGTCTCTTCGATTGTCTTTCCAGGTAAATTTCGCTCGGATGTGCCCCGTCAATTTCAGCAGCAGCCAATCCATTTCATTGAATCGGCAGACAATAGCGGCAAAGTTTTTACGGGCCTCCGGGATGTCAAGTATTTTCGGTGCTTTATCCCGAAGAAAATCAGGAATTCCCGAAGTCGGCTTTTCCGTGGGGGAGCCTGGCGGGATTTCGGCGCAGTAGTTGATTCGATGATGAAAGCGCACCTTTTCCCATTGTGATTCAGCCGTTTTGTCGTCGGTATGGACCGAAGCTGTTCCGGAAAGACGCAGTTGCAGCCACTTGTCGGAGTTATAGAAGAGCCAGCTTACATTGGGATTGTCCCGGATCTGTGAAACCTTGGAACCCCGGGCATCACAGTGACAGATCAGGGTCCTGTTTTCTTCTATAAACTCTCTCAGAATGATGATCCGGCTCTGAGGCTTGTTGCCGTCCATGGTGGTAAGGGTTGCCTGGTGGAACGGGTCCCTGAAGTTACGAGCACCTTCATGGAGAAGCCTCCAACTTGATTCGAGAACGTCATCCAGAGTGGAGACATTTTCCTTTTTTCCGAAGATCATATAAGTTCCTATGCCAGTGAGGCAGACAAAGTTTTTTATCTGTATGTTTGTTTTAAAACCGTGTTAAAAAAGCAACTTCACAGAATTTTATGTTCGTTTCTTAAAATACCGACGATGAAAACATGGGGGTGGAAGGGTCATGAAATCTTATCGCAAAGAATTGTGGTTCAATGTACCCGTGCGAAGAGGGTTTGTCAACATTACCGATCACGTAAATCGATGCCTGAATGAAAGCGGCGTATCCGAGGGGCTGGTTCTGGTCAATGCCATGCATATCACAGCTTCCGTCTTCATAAACGATGATGAGTCTGGATTGCATCAGGACTATGAAAAATGGCTGGAGAATCTTGCGCCGCATGAACCGATTTCAAGATACCAGCATAACCGAACAGGGGAAGATAACGGCGATGCCCATCTGAAAAGACAAATCATGGGGCGAGAGGTTGTTGTTGCAATCACGAAGGGGAAACTGGATTTTGGGCCCTGGGAACAGATCTTTTATGGCGAGTTTGACGGAAGAAGGAGAAAGAGGGTGCTTGTGAAGATCATCGGTGAATGACTTTCTGCTGATAGAGATTTCTGACAAAGTATCGCCCTGGGAGTAACGGAAGACTGTCGACTCACTTCTGGTCAGGGAAAGTTAATTGATCGTCATTCCACGCGCTTGATGTTATATTTTTTCAATTTTTATGAGCGGATAGACTTCTGCTTTCGAACCTTGATCGGAACCTTTCGGGAACAATCACCGCTTGCTGGGTTTCGTAATCAAAGAAAACGATGCCGGTTTTGGCGCGGGCCACTTCTTGTCCGGTTTCCCTGTTGCTGAGCCGATAAACAAAATCACAGGATTTTCGCTTAAAATCCCGGACAGCCACCTCGATCCGGAGCACCTGCCCGAAATATGCCTGCGATTTGTAAACAACGGCGGCATCTGCGGCAACATACCCATACCCCTCGATGTTCAAATGAGCGTAGCCAAAATGCTCCAGAAAGAGGAAGCGTGCCTCTTCAGCCAGGGAGAGGACGGCGTCGTGGGCCAAATGCCGCCCCGCGTTGATATCGCGGAAACGCAGGCGAATATCCGTTGAGAAATCGAATGTATCCGGTAAGTCTATCTTGACTCGCGGCATAAACCTCCTTTGTCACGCTGGAAACATTGAAATAATATATGCAAACCCGGCTCCGATCATTTATGGATTCGCGTCTTTAAATATCCACCACAGATGATAGTTTTATTGAATGCAATTATTTCACTGTGTACCCGAGAGCGTCGAGGCAGGTGCTCATTGCATTCCAGTAGTCATTCAATAAACGATTCGCCTGGCTCTGACCTTCCTGTTCTCCCGGCTTGACTGTTGTTGGATCAAAGCCGGTTTTTTCAACCGCCCAGCGGTGGCACTGATATTGATCTTCCGCCTGTTGCTTTTCACTCTGGCCCTCTCGTGGATATATAAAGTGCTTTTCTGTTGACGGGTCCGGGGCCGGTTGCACCGTGGGCGGGACTGCGTAGTAAGGATAGTAATAAGAATAATACGGGACATAATAGTATGGATAATAATATGAATAGTACGGGTAACCCCACCACCATGACGGCCCCCATCCGTACCAGCCAAACCCGGCGCCAATCCAGACACTTCCGTGCCAGTAAGCTCTATGATGATATGCTCCCCGGCCGTAATAACGACCTCCGGGATAATAATAACCAGCCCGACCATGATAACGACTGCCATAAGGGCTTCCGCCGCGGTAAAAAGGAGGTCTCGTGTAAGGTCTGAATCCGCGGTAATAAACACTGCCGCCTCTGTGATAGCCAGGGCTTCCGGTTCGAGGACTGCTTCCGCGATAGCCAGGGCTTCCGGTTCGAGGGCTGCTCCCGCGATACACAGGACTTCCTCCATGAGAGCCGCCTCCGGCGCGATGTCCGCCTTGACCGAATGCCTGGTCGATTACAGGACTTGTGAAGAGCATCACTATGACTGAAGCTATACAAGCTGTTATCTTTTTCATGTTCTACCTCCGCATGTAGAGCGGCATTCAAAATGCTGCCATCTTACCCTGCAAACAAAGAGTAATGTTTATTTTATGATTTTAAACCTGCTTTCCATCAGCGTCAAATAACAGAGTCCGCATATGCTGGGCGTCTGCCTCAGAGGTGTGCGAAATTGAGAGTCCGTCGAAATATGGACGATAATTGAAAAATCTTGCAGGAGCTTCTTTAATCAGTTCGATTTTACTTTCTCTCAACAGGATTGAAAAGTCAAGAACAGGGAATATCTGGAATCAATATATAAATTAAATACTTATATTAATGGTCAATGTGTTCCCGGTTGTGCTCCTCAAAGCGACTCGTCAGATCGGAACCAGGAAACCATATTGAGATCTCCGATCAAAATAAGTAAACTGAGACTAATGATGAGAGTTGACCGGACGCGATCCTGAGAATGAGCTTTGATTAGAAACATGGAACTGGAACATCGTTGAAAACCAGCCTGAATAGAATGGCTGACAGAGCGGAGAGAAAATCCGCGTTTTTTGGAGGGGATATGAAAGCCTTGATTCTGAGTGCGGACAAATTTGAGGACTCCGAGCTGCTGTTTCCATATTACCGGCTTAAGGAAGTGGGCGTCGAAGTCGTTGTAGCTTCCCTGAGGCGAGGTGCAATCAAGGGTATACACGGATATGAAGTGGTCGCTGATAAAACCCTTGATGAGGTCGATCCTTCCGATTATGCGATCCTGGTCCTGCCTGGCGGGAAAGCGCCGGCTTTGTTGAGAAAAGAGCAGAAGGCTCTGGAGATAGCACGGTATTTCTCTGCGCGGAACAAACCCATCGCCGCTATCTGTCACGGGCCGCAGATCCTGATCAGTGCCGGCCTTCTGGAGGGACGACGCGCCACCTGCTATAAAACAGTGGCTGCCGAACTGAAAAGGGCAGGCGCACTCTATGAGGACCGGGAAGTGGTTGTTGATTCCAATCTGGTCACGTCCCGGCAGCCTTCTGATTTTCCCGCTTTCATGCGTGAAATGATGAAGCAGCTCGGGCTGTGACCTTCCACTTCTATTTCAGGTGGAATTTTTGAACCCGAAACAGACAGCCATCAGGAAACAGATTCTTCATTATATTTCCATATTTCTCAAAGTGAGTTCACGCACACGCTGTGGGATTAAAATTCCTCATGATTCTAATAAGGTATGCACCATGAGGGTCTTCATCCTCTTCAATCGAGAGATATTCAGCTTCAAAAAGATTGTATTCCTGAAACATCAGCCGACGCCGAATTTTGAGTGAATTTGCCGCGGCATTTCTTGCCTCCCTGGTGGTAAAGGATAGCACCATTTCACACCCCGGTTCCAATTCGATCGCTTTCCAGAAAATGATTTCCGTATCCATCTTCATAACCCCTTTTGCTGCGGCACATATATTTCTCGGACAGACTCCCTTTTAGCGCAGAAATTTCAAAAAAAAAGAAATTTTTTATCTTTTCAAACCGTTTTCCTTTGCCGGTATCGGGAATCTGCCCCGAACAGTGAAAAATTAAGATATTAGAGTAAGGATAAGGATGAGAGATTTCAACATCCACAGGTCTGTGGAAAAGTCTGTGGATAACTCTGTTGACAAAAGGGATAAGTAAGCAATAACTACGACTATTGATCGACTTGCATAAGATTTGTGCAATCGATAACGTTAATGATAACAAATAGATAAATCTATTTATATTGAATTTCCACGAAAATTCGGTCCATGGAATGGTGTCCACATGAAAGCAAGATAAAAAGAATGAATTCAGCAGGAAGTATGGATGACGAAATGAAAAAAATATTAAGAGTTTAACCTAAGGTTTAGCGTTCCTGCCCCGATGTGTATCCGCGGTATTTCGTTCTAACCTTCGATAGCCTTGCCCGTTCTTGTCCTGTTCAGAAGGAAGCACAAAATCATCAATCGTCTGCGTAATCCGGCATCATCCATGGAAAAGTGGATTTACCCTGAAATGAATTTCCTGGTGCGGAATGAGAGGGGGTTATTGAGTTCCCCGATATATGCCCTGATAGTCCCGTGTGGACAGGGTCATCGTTTTGTCCCCGTTAATGACGGCTCCCCCGATGGTTTTCCCGACAAAGAGGGTGTGATCGCCCGTATCTATTGTCTTTTCCAGAGTACAGTCCAGATATCCAATACAGTCGTCAAGTACGGGAAGACCGTTCTGCGACGGGTTGTATCGGACTGCATCGAATTTTTTCTTCCAGTCTGCAATCTTGAACTGTTTGATTACAGCGATGGATTCCTTCGGCAGGACATTAAGGCAGTATATCCCTGATTTCAGAATCTGTTCATGAGAGAGACGGTTTTTCCTGATCGACACGGCAATGAGAGGCGGTTCGTGAGAACATTGGGTTACCCAGGAGACAATCATGCCGTTATATCCTTCTTTTGATGAAACTGTGATCAGGTAAATCCCATAATGAAACCTGTCGAGCACATCCTGCCATGATTTTTCCATAATCGCCTCGGATTCTAAGAAGTTGTTTCCATATAAAGCTTTAAGTACCGGTTGTATCTCTCTGACTATTCATTATATTTTGAGATGGAGTTTCTTCAATACGCCGGTGGGGTGTGTCCGTAAACCCGAAAACGACAGGCGGAACAGTTACCACCAATTCTTTCTGCGGAAGTAGAGCACCATAAGACCCGCGATGGTCAGTAGAATTCCCCATACCATGGCATAGCCCCACCGCCACTCCAGTTCCGGCATATATTTGAAATTCATGCCATAAATCCCGGCGATGAAGGTCAGCGGCATAAAGAGAGTCGCGATGACGGTCAGCACCTTCATAACTTCGTTCATCCGGTTGCTTATACTGGAAAGGTAGATGTCCATCATGCCGGACAGCATATCCCTGAAGGTTTCCAGGGTGTCGATGATATGGATGGTGTGATCGTAAATGTCCTTGAAATAAACAACGGACGATTTGCTTATCAACGGGGATTCTGATCGCTCCATGGTGCTGATCATCTCCCGGAGAGGCCAGAGTGACTTTCGCAGCAGGATCATCTCTTTCTTCAGCCCCTGCAGGGTATCAAGCATTCCGGCAGAGGGGCTTTTAATCAGTGCCTGTTCGAGCAGTTCTATTCTTTCCCCTGAATTTTCAAGAATAAGAAAGTAATGATCCACAATTGCGTCAATCAGCGCGTGGGTCAGATAATCCGGGCCGCTTCTACGCAGCCGTCCTCTGGCATTGTCGAGTCGTTCTCTGATGGGTTGAAATATGCTGCCGGCCTGTTCCTGGAAGGAAATCACAAAATTGGCGCCTAAAATAATACTGATCTGTTCCGATTTAATGTCGACTTTTCCTGGATTGTCGAAGTAGAACATCTTCAGCACGATATAGAGGTAATCACCATAATCCTCCATTTTCGGACGCTGGTCCGTGTTCAGGATGTCTTCGAGGGTCAGAGGGTGGAGGCCGAATTTCAAACCGAGCTCTTCCAGGACGGGAATTTCCGGAATGCCCTCGAGGCTGATCCAGCTGATTCCCGTTTCTTGAAGAAAGGAAGCACAAGCGGATATCTGCTGGATGTCCATCCTCTGCAGAGTCTGTTCATTATAATGAATCAGTGAGATTTTCGTCTTTTCCGCAGTTTTTTCCCCGATATGAACGAGGGAACCAGGCGGCAGGCCCACTTTCCCCGATCGGGTTTTCCCGGGTCTAACCATCTTCCGTGATCTCCGTGGAAGGTCTTGGGGCTTGTGAAGGATGTGTGCTGATCCTTTTTTTCAGTTTTACGTTGACTGTGACCTCAGGTATTTTACCGCCTTCGAGACGAACTTCCGCTGGCATAATCAGAATGGCGGTGTGGGTCTGAGCATCTGTTGTGGGATGCAGGGAAATGGGTTCCGTTTTCAGCTGGAAATGCCTGGATCGCTCTCTGTAGGGTATGAGAATTCTGACGGAAGACGGTATAAGAGTGGTCCTCTGCACGATCCAGTCGTTGGAAGGCAGCTTGACAACCGCTTCAATGGAAGCAGTCACGGCGGTAAATCGCGACGCCGTGATCGTTATGCGTTCCGGTTTGATTCCGACTACAGTCAGGCCTGGAGGAACTGTGACCAGGTCTCCGGTCAATGAGATTTCCTGCTTCCCGGGTTGAGTTTTTGCGAGATCAATGGAAACCTTGAGCCTTTCCGGATTCAAGAGCCTGAAAGCTTGGGATGATCCGGTAAGAGTGACTACGGCGTCGGTGTTCCTGGTGCCTTCCAGCACCCAGTCGGGAGCGAGATTGACGTATTCAATGGGAGCGGTAAAATCCCTTCGGACCGAGTCCCTCTGATAACCGAACGTAAGCCAGAGAATGATGGCAAGAACAAAGGCAATGACTTTTTCCTTGGGATTTTCCTTCAGCCAGGCAAGAACGGGATGTTGTGGTCGTGGAGGGGCATTACGGGCATAAAAGTCTTCCAGGGCGCTCCTCAGTTCAGACGCGTTTTCAACCTGATTCAACTGCTCACCCTGTGCGAGGGATAGAGTGCCTCTCTCTTCTGAAACAACGATGCAGAGGGCGTCGGATCTTTCGGACAGGCCGAGGGCGGCAGTATGACGCAAGCCATAGCGACTGTGGGGAGGGATGTTGCTGGTCAACGGAAGATGACAGCCAAACAGTTCAATACGGTCGTCCCGAATGACTATTGCGCCGTCATGACCCTTGGAATGAGGGTCAAAAATGCTTTCAAGGAGGGGTTCGCTGAGAAGGCCATCCAGTCGGACTCCCCCGGTCAGATGTCGGTCCAGAGGTTCGTTGCCCGCAATGACCATCAGGGCGCCGATGCGCTGCCGGGCAAGATTTGCGGCGGTATGGGCGATGATCTCCGCACTGGAATGGGAAGAAGCCACGTCGCGCAGGCTGATTTTGAAGCGCCCCCAGAGGGCGAGTCTTTCGAAAAACCGTCGAAGATCTTCCTGAAAGATGACGACGATTACGAAAAGAAAAATGGCAAAAAAGCCCTGCAATACGAGGGTTGTCAGATAGAGCTGGAAGAAACGGGCCAGGATATAGATAAGACCCAGAACACCGATGCCGAAAAGAACAAATCGGGATGCCCTGTCCTTAAACCAGATCAGTAGTGCTGAAATCATGACAGTGATAATGGCGATGTCAAGAATATCCTGAATCTGAAAGCTTTTCAGTATCGGCCAGAGGCGTGTCAGCATAATGTCCTTCTCTGCACCTTGAAGATTATGGAATCTGTCGGCCTGATTTTACATCCATGATTATCTTATATGTGCAGCCCCCGAACCCTGTCAAGAACATATTGAATTATCGATAGATTTGCTTTCTGCAGGAATGATGGACGGCAATGGGCACGTGATTTGAGTTCGAAAAAATATCCTTGACAGTATTCCTTTTTTCCTGCTAAAAGATCACAACATTGGATGTTACTTGTTAATATTAAAACGATCAGGGAAAAAATGAGAGAGACAGATTTTATTATAAACATGAACTGGTGGTGGCAGGCCTCAATACAGGGGTTTGTCCGCCGGTAAGAGTTAACAGATAAAAACTGAAGCCGTGGAGAAGCTCCCAGGAACCTCCACGGCTTTTTTGTTTTAGAAAACAGGGTTGGGATAAAAGGCCGTGAAGAATTTCACGGCCTTTTTATTTTTCAGCAGAGGGAAAAGTCAAGCATGCATACACCTGATTATGAAACATTTAAGAAACTTACCAGAGAAGGAAATCTTATTCCCCTTTATCGGGAAATCCTGGCAGATATTGAAACCCCGGTTTCCGTTTTCATGAAGCTTCGTGAACAGCCTTATGCCTTTCTACTGGAGAGTGTGGAAGGAGGAGAAAAATGGGGACGATATACTTTTCTGGGTGCTGACCCCCGTCTTGTTTTCCGGGTTCGAGGGGCAGAGGTCCTCATTGAAGAGCAGAACAGAACGATTCGTCATGATCATCAGGGCAATCCGCTTCAGTATCTCAAAGAACTGCTGAAACAATATTCCCCCGTTTCCGTCGAGGGTCTGCCAAGATTTTATGGCGGAGCGGTCGGATTTCTGGGGTATGAGATGGTCAACTTTTTCGAACGCCTTCCTGCTTCCACGAAGGATGATCTGCACACCGACGAGGCTGTTTTTCTTCTGACGGACACGCTGATCATTTTTGATCGGGTTCGACACACGATAAAAGTGGTGGCCTGTGTGCATGTCGATGGGGAGCAGAACCTTCAGGACCTTTACGGGGAGGCCATCGGGAAAATCGATGCCATGGCGGCTCTGCTGCAGATCCCGTCAAGCGGAGCCTGTCGTGAATCTACGCGGCCGTCCCCCGTGGATTTTACCGTGAACATGACATCCGAGGCATTTCGGAACAGCGTGGAGCGTGCCAAGGAATACATCCGGGCCGGGGATATCATTCAAGTTGTGCTTTCCCAGCGTTTCGAAGGGGAAACGTCCCTGGATCCCCTTGATCTGTATCGGGCGGTCCGGTTTATCAATCCCTCGCCTTATCTGTTCTTCCTGAAAATGAAAGATATGGTCCTGATCGGTTCCTCGCCGGAAGTCATGGTCCGCCTGGAAGAGGGTATTGTCGAGCTAAAGCCCATTGCCGGAACGCGCCCGAGAGGCAGAACGGAACAGGAAGACCGGCGGCTGGCCGATGAACTCCTGGATGATCCGAAGGAACGGGCGGAGCATGTCATGCTGGTGGATCTGGGTCGGAACGACCTGGGTCGGATCGCCCGCACCGGAAGCGTCCAGATCACACAGTTGATGGTTATCGAGCGATACTCTCATGTCATGCATATCGTTTCCTCCATTCAGGGCCAGCTGGACGACGGCCGGGATGCCTTTGACGTCCTGAAGGCTGCCTTTCCCGCCGGAACGCTGACGGGAGCTCCCAAGATCCGGGCCATGGAAATCATCGATGAACTGGAACCGGTCCGACGGGGACCTTATGGTGGAGCGGTCGGGTATTTCAGCTTTTCAGGAAATATGGATTTCTGCATTACCATCCGGACGATGCTGCTGAAAAACGGGAAAATGTACATTCAGGCGGGCGCCGGCATTGTTGCCGATTCCGATCCGCAGGCGGAATACCAGGAAACGGAGAACAAGGCTGCAGCGATGCGCCGAGCCGTGGAACTGGCGGTGTCGGGTTTTGAAATCTAAGCGGGGGATTCCCTGATAATTAAACAAACGCAAAAAAGATAAAGAAACGAGGAAAAACAAGATGATTCTGATGATCGACAATTATGATTCTTTTACCTTTAATCTGGTTCAGTACCTGAAACAAATGGGGGAAGATGTACGGGTCTATCGCAACGACGAGATTTCGCTGGATGAAATCGAGGCCATGAAACCGGCGGCGATTTTCCTTTCACCGGGGCCCTGCAGTCCCAGGGAAGCGGGAATTACGGTGGACGTGATCCGGGCCTTTTATCGGAAGATTCCACTTATGGGCGTCTGTCTGGGGCACCAGTCGATCGGCTATGCCTTCGGCGCCGAGGTTGTCCGGGCCGATCGGCTCATGCATGGTAAAACTTCTCAAGTCGACCATGATGGGAAAACCATCTTCAAAGGGTTGCCGAAACCTTTTACGGCAGGCCGGTATCATTCTCTGATCATCAAAAGGGATTCCCTACCGGACTGTTTTGAAGTGACGGCGGAAACGGAGGATGGCGAGATCATGGGAATTCGACACCGGAATTTCCCCGTAGAGGGCATTCAGTTTCATCCGGAATCGATTCTCACCCCCAACGGCAAGCGTATTCTGAGAAACTTTCTGAATATGCTTGCGGCAGACAATGAGGAAAGCGGACAATCCGAAGAATTCCGGGCTGCAACAGCGTGCGCTTGAATATCGAAGATCCGGAAAAGGGGAAAATAATAAACCTGAAAAAAAATGAATAAAAAAGAGGGAAGGAGTTTGAATATGATTAAAGAGTCCATTGCAAAGGTGGTCGAAGGTGTCAATCTCAACGAAGCGGAAATGACGGCGGCAATGAATGACATTATGGAGGGTGAAGCGACGCCGGCTCAGATCGGGTCATTCATAACGGCCCTGCGGATGAAAGGTGAAACTGTGGAAGAAGTCACCGGGGCGGCCCGGAGCATGCGGCAGAAAGCGACGCGCATCGATGCCCGGGCGCCGGTCATTGTGGACACCTGCGGCACCGGCGGTGACAGGATGAATACGTTCAATATCTCCACAACCGCGGCTTTTGTGGTTGCTGCGGCGGGGATTACGGTGGCCAAGCATGGAAACCGAGCCGTATCCAGCGCCTGCGGCAGCGCCGACGTGCTTGAGGCTCTGGGGGTCAACATCAGTGCCGGGGTTGAAATTGTTGAAGAGTGTGTCCAGCAGATCGGAATCGGCTTTCTTTTTGCTGCCAAACTTCACGGCGCCATGAAGTACGCCGTTGGGCCCCGGCGGGAGATCGGGGTTCGCACCATTTTCAACATGCTTGGCCCCCTGACCAACCCGGCCGGAGCCAACGCCCAGCTTATCGGTGTTTATGATGCGAAACTGACGGAGATGTTTGCCGGTGTTCTGAAAAATCTGGGAGCGCGGCGCGCATTCGTCGTTCACGGTTCCGATGGTCTCGACGAGGCGACAGTTACGGGGCCGACACGCGTTTCGGAACTGAAAGAGGGAATCATTTCGACTTACAACATCGATCCTATCGATCTCTTTGGCCGAACCTTCGACGGAAAGGATCTCGTCGGCGGCGATTCGTCGCTCAATGCCCAGATTGCGCGGGATGTTCTGACGGGAAAAGACGGGGCGTGCCGCAGCATCGTCCTCCTCAATGCCGCGCTGGCCATCATGGCGGGTGAAAAGGCGGGAACGCTGAAGGAAGGCCTGGCGATTGCCGCGGATTGCATTGACAGTGGGAAGGCCGCAAGAAAACTTCAGGAACTCATAGAAATGAGCAACAGTTGAATCTCGCCGAGTCAAAAAAACGGGAGAACAGGATGATATCGATTTTTGAACAGATATTTGAGGTGAAAAGGGCGGATATTGACCAGCTCAAAAAATCACTTCCTCTCGACGAACTGAAAAAAATGGCTCAGGATCGGCCTCCATGCAGGGACTTCAAAGGTGCACTGACAGGCCGGGAGTGTGCCGTAATTGCAGAGGTGAAATTCCGTTCTCCGTCGAAGGGGCTGCTGCGGGCGGGTCTCGACCCCGCGGTGGTTGCGGAGATCTACGAAAGAAACGGAGCGGCGGCCATCTCGGTGCTGACCGACAGGCCATTCTTCGGGGGAGAAAAATTCTATCTGAATGTCATCCGCCGCACCGTCGGTCTGCCTGTCCTCCGCAAGGATTTCATCATCGATTCCTGGCAGGTCTATGAATCAAGAATGCTCGGGGCAGACGCCATTCTCCTGATTGTCGGGATGCTGGAGGACAGACAGTTGCGGGAGTATCTCGATCTGGCCGCTACCCTGGGGCTTGCGGCACTTGTTGAAGTTCATGACCATGAGGAACTGGAGCGCGCCTTGAGGGCGAACGCCGGAATTATCGGCATCAACAATCGGAATCTCAAAAATTTCATAACCGATCTGAACACCACTCTGGAGCTTGTTTCCTCCATTCCGGGGGACCGGTTTGTCGTCACGGAAAGCGGAATCCGTTCCCGGGAAGATATCCAGCGGATGATGTCCGCGGGCATCACCGCCTTCCTGATCGGAGAAACCCTGATGACTGCCCCGGATATCGGGCTAAAATTGCGGCAGTTGCTGGGAAAGGAAGATGCGGTGTCATGACGGAGATCAAATTCTGCGGCATGACCCGACTGTCTGATGCGCTCGTCGCCGCGGAAAACGGTGCGAACGCCCTGGGATTTATTTTTTATCCCCGCAGTCCCCGTTATCTTCCACCCGAAAAGGCGAGGGAACTGATCCGTCGGCTGCCTCCGGAAGTGATCCGCGTTGGAGTTTTTGTCAACGAATCTGTTGAAAAGGTGAGGGAAATTTATCATATTTGCAGACTGGATCTGGTGCAGCTTCACGGTGATGAGAATCCCGATTATTGCAGGCGGTTTCCCGCCCCTCTGCTGATCCGGGCCGTATCCCCCCGGAACGGATCAGACCTGGCGGTTCTGGACCGGTACTCCTGCCGGGCGTTCCTGCTGGACCGTCGGGAAGGGGCTCTCTATGGGGGGACGGGAGGAATTTCAAACTGGGAGCTGGGAAGACGGATCCGGGAACGCTTTCCTCTGATCCTGGCCGGCGGTTTGAATCCCGAAAACGTCATGACTGCCATTGAGAACGTTTTGCCTCATGCCGTGGACATCAACAGCGGGGTGGAGTCCGCTCCCGGCATCAAGGATCCGGAAAAAATCCGTGCCGTTCTTGCCGCCGTCCGGCGGTATCAGGGGATAAGGGAAACGGAAGAAGAAAGGAAGGAACCGGAGAGATTCCGCATTTTTGAGCGGACGGATGAGAAAATCTGATTCCAATTCCTATTGAAAGACGATATCAGGGTGCCATGACAACAGGGAAGCGGGCGTACAAAAGAGAAACATCAAGAAACTGAGATCGAGTCCGGGGAAGCATTTTCCTTTTAAAAAGGAAACCGGAACCATGACAGAGATAAGGTGAAAGAAAATGAAAGGGTTATTACCGGATAAACGCGGGCACTTCGGAATTTTCGGCGGACGCTATGCCGCTGAGACGCTGATGCCTGCTCTGATTGAACTGGAAAAAGCCTATCGTCAGGCTCGGCGGGACAAGGTTTTCCGGGAAGAATATTCCCGCTATCTTCAGGATTATTCAGGAAGGGCTACGCCGCTTTATTTTGCTCAGCGGCTGACGGAAGCTTTGGGCGGAGCGAAAATCTATCTGAAGCGGGAAGATCTGAATCACACCGGTTCACACAAGATCAACAACACCCTGGGGCAGGCGCTGATGGCCAGACGGCTGGGAAAAAAGAAGGTCATCGCGGAAACGGGGGCGGGTCAGCACGGCGTGGCAACGGCTACGGTGGCTGCGCTGTTCGGCATGGAATGCCGCATTTTCATGGGGGAAGAAGACATCCGGAGGCAGGCTCCAAATGTCTTCCGCATGAAGATCCTCGGCTCGGAGGTGATTCCTGTCTCTTCCGGGACGGCCACACTCAAGGATGCCATGAATGAGGCGATGAGATACTGGGTTTCCGCCGTTCAGGATACCTTTTATGTCATTGGAACTACAGCCGGGCCCCATCCCTATCCCATGATGGTCAGGGATTTTCAGAGCGTGATCGGTCGGGAGGTCAAACGACAGATCCTCAGGAAGGAAGGGAGATATCCGGATATCCTGATCGCCTGTGTCGGCGGTGGAAGCAATGCCATGGGGCTCTTCTATCCCTTCCGCGGGGAAGAAAATGTGGCGATGTTCGGCGTCGAGGCGGCCGGCAAAGGGCTGGATTCTCCGCTCCACTCCGCCAGCATCAGCGCCGGACGCGTGGGAGTGCTCCATGGCAATCGCACCTTTCTGCTTCAGGATGAGCATGGCCAGATCCGGGATGCTTATTCCATCGCCGCAGGACTGGATTATCCCGGTGTCGGTCCGGAGCACAGTTATTTTTCCCATATCGGCCGGGCTTCCTATGTCGCGGTAACGGATGAGGAGGCAGTCGAGGCCTTCAAGACGCTTTCCCGGTATGAAGGGATCATTCCCGCCATGGAGAGCGCTCATGCCCTGGCTTATGCCATGAAGCTGGTTCCGACGCTGAAACGGGAGCAGCTTGTCGTGGTCAATCTTTCCGGAAGGGGAGACAAGGATGCGGAAGTGATCGCCAGACAGATGGAGGTACAATGAACCCATGAACAGGATAGCGCAGACATTCCAGCGTCTGAAAGAAAGAGGGGAAAAGGCCCTGGTGGCCTATGTGACGGCTGGTGACCCCGATCTGGATAAAACCCGGGAAATCCTCGTCGGCCTGAAGGAAGGAGGAGTGGACATCCTGGAAATCGGTGTTCCCTTTTCCGATCCCACCGCGGACGGCCCTGTCATTCAGGCCGCGGCCCAGAGGGCCCTGAAAACAGGGACCACGTTGAGCCGGATTCTCGACATGATTCAAGACCTGCGAAAGATCATCGATCTCCCGGTGGTTCTTTTCGGCTATTACAATCCCATCTACGCGTACGGCACGGAGCGTTTTGCGGAGCGCGCTAAGGCCGCCGGCGTCGATGGTCTGCTTGTGGTCGATCTTCCTCTTGAAGAAGCGGAAGAACTTCGCGGGAAAACGGACTCAAAAGGATTGGACTTTATTACCCTGATCGCCCCGACGACATCGGAGGAAAGGATGTGTCGGATCGCCCGCAGGGCACAGGGATTCATTTATTACATCTCCATTACAGGGGTGACTGGAACGGCCACACCATCAAGGGACAACGTCGAGCGGGAGATCAGAAGAATTCGGACGCATTCGGATCTTCCGCTTGTCGTCGGATTTGGCATTTCTACGCCGGAGCAGGCTCGGGAATTGGCTTCTCTGGCGGACGGAATCGTCATCGGCAGTGCTTTTGTGAGGCTGATAGCGGAAAATGCGGACAGTCCCGAACTGGCAGCGAGGGTCTCGTCCTTTGCCCGGGAGATCAAAAAAGCGATGCAGGAATAATCATATTCCTCTTGACAAGGCAGCAGCTTTATGATTTGATTCCCACCATTCGAAATTGTATGAAGAGGATACGGGCGGGGACGCTGCAAGATTCCCCTTAAAAGAGGGGGAGCGGAGACAGGAAAACGTGATGGACAGAGCAGTCGAAAGAAACAATTCCAAGTATTTTAGCTATTATTGGTATTTTTTTCTGAAGATCTGTCCATTGCTTCGGGTGGGTTGAACTAATAGATTAAAACACCAAGCCATGGGCAGATCAGACGCTGCCCATGGCTTTTTCGGTTTATGGCCACGGCGGCAGACAGCACCGTGGCCATTTTTGTTGATGCTTTTTCCGTTCGAAATCGGAAAAGGCAAGAAAAGGAGAACGATCTCATGATTATCGTCATGAAAAGAAACGCAACGGAAACTCAGATCGATCATGTCGTCCGCTGGGTGGAGTCCATTGGATACAGGGCTCATCGTTCCAACGGCACGGAACAGACGGTAGTCAAGGCTGTAGGGGGTGAGCGCGGTGGAGAGGAACTGAAATATCTGGCCGCGCTTTCCGGCGTGGAAAAGGTTGTCCCGATCCGTAAACCGTACAAGCTGACAAGTCGAGAGGCAAAAGAGGAGGATACTGTCGTCCATGTGGGTGATGTCCGGATCGGCTCGGGAGAATTCGTTGTCATGGCCGGGCCCTGTTCCGTAGAAAGCGAGGAACAGTTGCTGGAAAGCGCCTACATCGTCCGGAAGGGCGGAGGCCGGATTCTGCGCGGGGGTGCCTTTAAACCCCGGACATCGCCATACAGTTTTCAGGGGATGGAAGAGGATGGCTTGAAACTGCTCGCGAAAGCCCGTGAAAAAACAGGGCTGCCCGTGGTGACGGAGATCGTGAATCCCGAGGACCTGGACCTGGTTGAGGCCTATACCGACATCCTTCAGGTGGGAGCCCGGAATGTCCAGAACTTTGCTCTTTTGAAAAAAATCGGCAGATCACGCAAGCCCGTTCTCCTGAAAAGAGGGATGATGACCACTATAGAGGAACTGTTGATGTCCGCGGAGTATATCCTGTCCGCAGGCAATGACCAGGTGATCCTCTGTGAGCGGGGGATACGGACTTTTGAGACGGCAACGCGCAATACCCTGGACATCAGCGCCGTGCCCGTGCTGAAGGAACTGACCCATCTGCCGGTCATCATCGATCCCAGTCATGCGACGGGGCACTGGAAATATGTCATCCCACTGAGTCGGGCGGCGCTTGCCGTCGGCGCGGACGGAGTGATTGTGGAGATGCATCCTCAGCCGGAAAAGGCGTTCTGTGACGGTGCGCAGTCTCTCACACCGGAGAAGTTCTATGAGCTGATGGAAGAGCTTAAAACAATGGAATATGTACTGAATATGACGACGAAGGTGCCGGCATGAAGAGGATCAAGGTTCATCTGGACAAACGCCTCTCCGAGACTCATGAAATTTGTATCGGTTATGATTTCCAGGATCGCATCGGTCTTTTGATCGCGAAAGAGCATCCGGCAAACCGTTACGTCATCGTTACCGATTCCAATGTATCCGGACTGTATGGTAAGACGTTTCTCGAAAAGCTCAGGGAATTGGGACTGCCGGCTGAACTCCTCGAATTTCCCGCCGGCGAAGGCTCGAAAACCATGGATACCGTCCTTGCCCTTACCTCCCGGCTTCTGGAGCGGGGAGTCGATCGTCATTCTCTGCTGCTTGCCCTTGGCGGCGGAGTGGTGGGCGATCTGACAGGGTTTGTCGCCTCAATTTACATGCGTTCCGTTCCTTTTATTCAGATACCCACGACGCTGATGGCACAGGTGGACAGCAGCATCGGCGGAAAAACGGCTGTCAATCTGCCGCAGGGGAAGAACCTCCTGGGAACCTTCTATCAGCCGAAGCGGATTTTTACCGACCTGAAATTCCTGGAAACTCTTTCCGATGATGAATATCTCAACGGTGTGGCGGAAATCGTAAAATACGGGGTGATCGACGAACCGGGATTCTTTGAGCTGCTCGAAAGGGAAGTTCCGGCTATACGAGAAAGAAACCTGGAGGTACTGAAAAAGGTCATTGAACAGTCCTGTCGGATTAAAAAAGGGGTCGTGGAAATCGATGAGCAGGAATCGGGATTTCGCCGCATCCTCAATTATGGTCATACCATCGGCCATGCCCTGGAGGCCTCCTCGAATTTTACCCTTGCTCACGGAAAGGCTGTCGCCCTGGGCATGATCGCTGCTTCAGGCATTTCAGTCCAGTCCGGTTATCTGTCTTTGGAGGAAAGAGATCGAATCGAAAACATGATTCGCGACCTCGGCCTTCCTGTTCGTATTCCGGAAAGTTTTCCGCAATCAAATGTGCTGGAGCGTCTCCAGATGGACAAAAAGAAGGAAGGGAGCGAACTGCCCTTCGTGCTGTTGAAAAAAATCGGCATACCCTTTATCACTAAGGGCGTCGAAAAATCTCATCTGGAAAAAGTTCTGGAGGAAATGAAAGCATGACCGGCCGATCTCTGGATGATCTTCGGAAATCCATTCAGAACATGGACAACAGGATTGTTCAACTTCTCAATGAAAGGGCTGTTCTGGCCCTGGAAATCGGAAGGACAAAAGCCGACCTGGGGATGGAAATCTATGATCCGGTGCAGGAGGAACAGGTTTACAGCCGACTCGCGCACTATAATAACGGTCCAATGCCGGTTTCCGTGCTCTCCGCAATTTTTGGCCACGTGGTGGCCGCATCCCGCTACCTGCAGAATACGCTGATGACTTCGCTTCTTCCCTGGCAGAAACGGGAAGGGCTGGGCAGGGTAAGGATCTGCATTCCTGTCGTGGGATCAGAGCGGGATGAGGCGATTCGACAGATTCACGCGGCTGCGCCTCTTGCGGACCTGCTGGAACTGAGGCTGGATCTGATCGAAGAAGGCAGCCTGAAGGAACTGGTCGGGGAGATTCGAAGAAACCCCTTTCCCGTCAAGATCGTGGCAACCCACCGCAGAAGGGAAGAAAGCGGAAGCCTTCAGACGCCCGGGGAAGAAATAGCTGAGGAAGCGCGGATTGCCGTGTTGAAGGAGGCAATTCTGCTGGGTGTCGATTACGTGGATATTGAATTGTCCACGTCTCCAGTCCTGCGGGATTCGTTAAATGAGCTTATCGCGGAACATCTCGGGCGAACGCAGCTTATTATTTCCTGCCACAATTTTCATGAAACGCCCTCCGATGCCGCCCTGGAGGATCTCTGGAGGGGCTGCCGGGAAGCCGGGGCGCGTGTCATCAAGATTGTCACCTTTGCCCGTACGATGGCCGATAACCTTCGCGTATTGCGGCTCATTCCATGGTCTCTGGGGAAAGGACAGGAAATTGTCGCCTTCTCCATGGGAGAACTGGGAAAGATAAGCCGGGTCATGTCGCCTCTCCTGGGGGCGCATTTTACATTCGCTTCGCTGGGACAGGAATCAGCTACGGCTCCAGGTCAACTGACCGCGGCGGAACTGCTCAGGATACTTGAAATTCTGGGTGGCAACACCTCAGAGGAACTTAAAAGCAAGGAAGGTTTCCGGAAGGCGCACCGAGTTCAGACGGGAAACGGGGAGGCTGTCGATGAACAACTCCCCTGATGACTTTAGCCCCTTAGGGACAACTCTCCCGGATTCATTCCGAACTCCGATTCTCCTCGCACTGCTTGGCCATCCGGTCGGGCACAGTCTTTCCCCCCTCATGCATTCCACCGCTTTGAAACATCTTCATCTGGAAGGTCGATATGAAGCCTGGGACGTTTCCGATCTGAGTCAGGCCATGGTTGATCTGAAACGGAAGGGATTCCGGGGGGCCAGCGTGACGATTCCCTACAAAAGAGACATCATGTCATTTCTTGATGATATTGATGAGCAGGCACGTTCCATCGGCGCCGTGAACACACTGATCCGACGGGGCGATGGATTTGTGGGTGCCAATACGGACTGGGAGGGACTGATCCGGGCTTTGCGAAGCGTGACATCGATCCGGGGTCGGCGTTTTGTCGTTCTGGGCGCGGGCGGGACGGCGCGGGCGGCCCTGTACGGAATCCTTGGAGAAGGAGGAGGGGCTGTGGTGGTCAATCGCACCGAAAAACGCGGACGCGAACTTGCTGATGATTTCGGATGCCCTTCTTACCCCTTGACGGAAATTGATACCCTGCAGGGCGATGTTCTGATCAACACGACTCCTGTCGGGATGACGCCGAATACGGAGGTTTCTCCCGTCCCTTCCGCAGTGCTCAGCCGTTTCAGTTTGGTCGCCGATGTGATATACACCCCCCTGCGTACACGGCTTCTGCGGGAAGCGGAGCGGGCCGGCTGTACGGTCCTGTCCGGAGTGGAGATGTTTGTTGAACAGGGCGCGGCGCAATTTCGATTGTGGACCGGACTGGAGCCCCCGGTGGATCTGATGCGGCAGGTTGTGCGGAATCAACTGGAGAAAGCGGAAAAGGAGCAGAGATGAGTCCTGACAATCGATCAAATCGAAGGGTAATTCTTCAAGTCCCCGGATCGAAAAGCATCACACAACGGGCTTTGACCATTGCGGCACTGGCGAACGGTGAATCCCTGCTGCGGAATGCCCTGATCGCGGAAGATACCCGGTATCTCATGAAAGCCCTGGAACTTCTGGGAGCGTTCATTCAGGTTGAAGGAAGTGAAATCCGGATTACCGGCACCGGAGGTCGTCTTCAAGTTCCCGATCAGAGGATTTATCTGGGAAATAATGGAACGGCGTTGCGGTTTCTGACCACACTGGTCTGTCTTGGGGAAGGAGGCTTTGTCCTTGACGGGTCACCCCGTCTTCGAGAACGGCCGGTTGAGCCGCTGCTGCAGGTTTTGCGCTGCATGGGCGTATTCATCGATACGCCTGAAAATCCGGGATGTCCTCCTATCCACATTACGACGCGGGGACTTCCCGGAGGGCGTGCTTTCTTTGCCGATCTGGACAGCAGCCAGTATATTTCGTCCCTGCTTATCAGCAGTCCCTATGCGGCACGCAACGTAAAAATAATGCTCGCCGGCCGGACCGTCTCCGAGCCTTATATCGAAATGACCCTTAAGGTGATGGAACACTTCGGGATCTCTGTCGGAAGGCAATATGGAAAAGCGTTTTTTGTCGCTGCCGGCCAATCATATGTGGCGCAGTCCTTTGACATTGAAGGAGATTTCTCCAGCGCCTCCTATTTTTTCCTTGCCGCGGCCCTGGGGCTGGGGCGAGTCCAGGTGCCCGGTCTGACGGCGGAAAGCTCACAGGGTGACGCCCGTTTCCTGAAAATTCTGCAGAATCTGGGCTGCGCCGTATCTTGGAACGAGAAAGGCGTGGAAGTGGCGTGCGAAAAGCTGCACGCCGGCGATCTGATCCTTCCCATGGGAGACATCCCGGACATGGTGCCGTCGCTGGCTGTTCTTGCCGCGTTCCGGTCGGGACGCACCGTCATTACAGAGGCTGCTCATCTGCGCATCAAGGAGAGCAACCGCCTGGCTGCCCTGGCCAGGGAATTGTCGAGGATTGGAATCGCCGCGCAGGAAACGCTGGACGGCCTGATTATCGACGGCGGGCATCCCCATGGCGGTGATATCGAGACTTACAATGATCATCGGATCGCCATGAGCTTTGCCGTGGCTGGACTCGTCGTTCCAGAGATCAACATAGCGGATCGTGACTGTGTGCGGAAATCCTTTCCCGGATTCTGGGATGAACTCAAGAAACTGGCTTAAAAAGGGACACAGATGATTCGAATGACCGAGACCGAGAATGACGACCGGAACATTATCCTCATCGGCTATCGGGGAACAGGCAAAACTTCTGTCGGACAGGAACTTGCCAGAAGACTGCACCGGCCTTTTCATGATACCGATGTCCTGATCGAAAAGCGGGAAGGACGATCCATTCGGGATATGGTTGCCAGGGAAGGCTGGGCCTTTTTCCGGGAGAGGGAAAGAGCGGCGATTTCATCTCTGGACGGATTGCGTCGTTGCGTTCTGGCGACAGGGGGCGGCGCGGTGCTGGATCCGAAAAATGCCGAGGTGTTGAAATCTCTGGGGTGGGTCGTCCTGCTGACGGCTTCGGAAGAGATTATTGTCCGACGGATATTGAACGATCCCGCAAGCCGGGAACAAAGACCGTCCTTTTCGGGTAAGGCTTCGACTGAAATATCTGAAGAGACTATGAGAAAAGAAACGACGGAGATTCTGAAGCAGCGCATGCCCATATATAGAGTGCTGGCGGATCAGATTATTGACACCTCTCAGATATCGACTGCGGAAATTGTCGATGAAATTCTGCGCCGATTTCAGTCACAAAGGTTCAATGTTTAAAATAAAATATTGAACGAGAATCATAAAAACTTCATCAGTAACCGGGGATAAAAGCATGTCGGGAAATACCATAGGAAACGTCTTCCGGGTGACGACCTGGGGAGAGTCGCACGGCGGCGCCATCGGCGCGGTGATTGACGGCTGCCCGCCGGGACTCGGACTGTCGGAACAGCACATTCAGGCTGCACTGGACCGTAGAAAACCGGGTGTCGGGGCCTTTGCGACGCCCAGGCAGGAGACTGACCGGATTGAAATCCTTTCAGGCGTGTTTGAAGGGAGAACGACGGGAACGCCCATTGCACTGCTGATCCGCAACCGGGATGCGAACAGCGGGGCCTATGACGGCCTGCGCAACATCTTTCGTCCCGGTCACGGGGATTACACCTATTTCAAAAAGTATGGCCTCCGGGATCATCGGGGAGGGGGCCGGGCTTCGGGACGGGAGACGGCGGCGCGTGTGGCGGCCGGTGCCGTGGCCGCACTGGTGACGGCGGCTGCCGGAATTGATGTTCTGGCCTATACGATCGCTCTTGGCGGGGTTTCTATCTCCGAAAGCGGGACGACAGTCAACAGGGAATCTCTGGCAAATCCCCTGTGCTGTCCGGATCAGGAAGCGGCACGCAGGATGACGGGACGCCTGGAAGAGGCCCGAAATGCTGGAGACTCCCTGGGCGGGATTGTAGGCATTGTTGTGAGAGGATGCCCGGCTGGTCTTGGGGAGCCTGTTTTCGACAAGATGGATGCACAGCTGGCCGGCGCTCTCATGAGCATCGGTACCGTTAAAGGCGTAGAAATCGGCGCCGGGTTTGCTGTAGCAGGCATGAAGGGATCGGAAAGCAACGATCCTCTGAGTTCCGGCGGCTTTCTGGCTAATGCTTCCGGTGGAATTCTGGCGGGAATCACCAATGGGGAGCAGATTAACATGCGTGTGGCCTGCAAACCCATTCCGTCCATTTCCCGCTCTCAAAAGACCGTCGATAGGGAGGGCAACCCGGTAACGCTGTCGATCGGCGGCAGACATGATGTCTGCGTGATTCCACGAATCATTCCCGTCTGCGAGGCGATGGTGCAGATTGTCCTGGCGGATTTCCTCCTGCGGCAGAAGGCTGTAACCCTGTGATCGCTGCGATAAAGCAGGGCCTTGACCGGGGAGATTCGACGGCTGCGGGGAACAGGGAAAAAATTGATATCATAAACGAAAAAATCGAAGAGCCGGGAACCAGACACCCCAAAGAGTGCTCTGACAGGATATTCGATCAAGGAGGAATACGGCGGAACCATGGAAATCGGCATCATCGGCGGCAAGGGGGATATGGGGCGTTGGTTTGCCCGTTTTTTTGAAATGGAAGGCCACACAGTCCATATTTCCGATATCGATAAGGGAATGAGTCTTGACGAGATGGGAGCGAGGTGTCAGGTCGTCGTTGTAAGCGTACCTATCAGTGCCACGGTAGACGTGATCGAAAAGATCGGGCCCGTTATGGCAAAGGAAGCTCTGCTTATGGACATCACTTCCCTCAAGGCTGAGCCGGTAGCGGCCATGCTGAGCTGTGCCGATTGCGACGTAATCGGCTGTCATCCCCTTTTTGGACCTGAAGTTCCGTCAATGAATGGCTATTCCTTCGTTCTCTGCCCGGCACGGACCGGAAACGGATCATGGCTCGCCTGGCTGAAGACGCTCCTGCATAAGAATGGAGCCTGTCTGGTGGAGACCACTCCTGAGGAGCATGATCGATTCATGAGCATCATCCAGGGCTTGAATCATTTCAATACCATGATCTTCGGAATGGTTATGGAAGCGCTGGATACGGATATCCAGAAGCTCAAACCCTTCACGACTCCGATTTTCGAGGAAAAAATCCGTATCATCAAGGAAGTGTTCAGTCACAACGCACGCATGTATTCCGAGATCCTCACTCGAAATCCCTATCTGCCCGCCATTCTGGATCAGTACGTACAGACTGTAAGGGAGATCAAACATCTCATCGAAATCCGCGACGCCTGCACTCTTCAGAAGAAACTTCAGAATGCAGGCGATCGCTATCCGGAAATGGTCAAACAGAATCCCGGCTGCACGTCTGTCAAAGAGTAACAAAGAAGCCAAAGCCGGAAGATAAAATTCAGGCGCCTTAATCCCAGGCGGAGCATCAGACCAAAGTCGCCCTGGAAAAAACCGCCCTTTTGGCCGCGTTGAACCAGTATTTTAACGAAGGTGAATAAAATCACTGCAAGCGGTAAATCCCAGGCCTGGAAAAGACGGATCGTGCTGTCCGTATTTCATCGGTTTCGGAGTTCAGAATTGTCGGGAATGTCAGGAAACTGAGCTGAGATTTTCACTATGCCGTCAGGAACAGAGCATGCCGGTGACCTGCTTATTGCCTGCTGCTTATCGGGAGAATTCGATAGATCCTGTCATCGCCGGGCAGAGGATCTCCTCTTCCGTCCCTGTTGCTTGAGGTGAAATAAATCGCGCCGTCCGGACCTGTAACGACATCCCTCAATCTTCCATACTTTCCCTTTTTAAAATCAGTGGAAAACCAGCGTTCAATGCGGCTGATCTTTGTATCTCCATCAAACCTGACGCGAATCAGCGCCCTGCTTTTGAGAGTCGCGACAAAGAGGTCGCCCTTCAGATGAGGAAGAAACGTCCCGTTGTAAAAGGCAATGCCCCCGGGCGGAGTGGCTTCCTTCCAGACAATAAGGGGATCGATGTATGGTTGAATCTCCGGTGCGCCGATAACGAGGGGCCAGCCGTAATTGCCTCCCTTGACGATCCTGTTGATCTCATCATGCCCAAAATGGGCAAATTCCCCGGACGGTCCGTGCTCGGATTCGAAAAGCCTGCCTGTTTCCGGCTGCCAGGCAAGCCCCTGAGGATTTCTGTGGCCGTAAGAATAGACGGGTGAATCTTTAAAGGGATTATCCGCAGGAATTTCTCCATCCGGGCTTATCCGCAGAATTTTTCCGGCGAGGGATGATCTGTCCTGGGCTAAATCGGCATTGAAATTCTCTCCGGTTGTCACATAAAGCATCCCGTCCGGTCCGAAGGCGATCCGTCCACCGTCATGGAATCTCCCGCCGGGAATATCGTCGAGAATGACCCTGTCGAAACTTCCTGTCCTGCCGTGATCACGAAATCGGACGACGCGATTTCGCAGAGCTCCTTTTTTCTGCTCCGTATACATGGCGTAGATATAAGGTTCTGCCGGAAACCGCGGGTGCATGGCAAGTCCCATGAGGCCGGCCTCGCCGATCCGTACCGCGTCAACCGTCGCATAAGGATGCGACTCCAGCTTTCCATTGATGATCAGACGTATTTTCCCTGATCTTTCACTGACGAGAGCCCTTTTGTCGGGAAGAAAGACCAGGGACCAGGGCACGTTCAGGTTTTCGACCCAGACCTCGACCTTGATTCCATCGCCATCGGGAAGAAAGACATCCTCCACGGCCTGCGGTTTTCCGCCAGTCTGCTGCTGCGTGCATGAAGCCGTTGCCGCAGAAAGATGAAGGATTAAAAGGATGCAAAGCGCTTTTCTCATGGCATGGCCGGTCGCAAGAACCCGTTTCCCGTTCATCTTCATTCTCCTTACTGAGTCGATCATCTTAAAAACGATTCAAACCGGAAGAAAACCATGTAAATGATTGACATCATATCGTCGCCGTTCTGATGCAGGAATGCTACTTCAGGGAAAAATCGACCCGGCTGGCCCGGGCTTTTTCGGCGGGGCCTTTTTCGCCGGCCTCGATCTTGAGCTTCGGTTCCAGAATGAATACCCGTTCCGCAGCGACATCGCCGGCCTTGACAATGGCGTCGGAGACGACCCGCGCCCTGCGGATTCCCAGTTGACGCAGGTCGTCATCCGTCACGGTGATATGCGAAAGAAGAAGATTTTCCATTTCCGGAACAGGCAGGTCCTTTGCCAGACCAATCGCGTTGCGCGGCTTTGGGAATTTCTCCTGGCTGTACACCTGCTTCAGCAGCCTGTGATATTCGGCCGGATCGATACGCACCTCATCAAGACTGGATGGAGCGTTCCCCTGCTTTACCAGTCTTTGAAATTTCACCGCTTTGACCTTACGCTCCATGATCCTGCGCCGCAGCCCCTCCGTATCAGATGAAGGATCGACTCTTCCTGTAATGTCGAGCTTTAAAGCCGGACGATTTTCCAGTGCCCTCGACAGAGATGCGATCTTTTCCCTCGCGGTTTTATCCAGATCAGCACGGCCGGGTTCGAATTCAATGAAAGAAAGCTCCTCGCCACCGCCGAACAGGCTGCCCAGCAGGGCGAAGGGGGCGGTCACGGCTTTTGTAATGAGGTTGATGATGACTTTCAAGATGATGCCGCCGACCGAGAATTGCGGATCATCCAGTGAACCGGAAATGGGCAGGTTGACGTCGATCACGCCGTTGCGGTCCTTGAGCAGGGCCACCGCGAGAAGCACCGGCAGTTTGGTTGCGCGGGGGCTCTCGACTTTTTCGCCGAAGGTGAGCTGGTCGAGCATGACACGATTTTCCGCACGGAGTCTGCGGTTTTCGATGTAATATTTTACATCCATGGAAAGCTTTCCCTTGATGATTGGATAGCCCGCGTAACGAGCGGAATAGGGTGTCGCTGTCGGCAGATCGACGCCCTTTGCAGAAGCGGCCAGATCCAGAAACAGATTCCCGGAAAGAGGGTTGATTTTACCGAGAATTTCCACAGGAGCCGAGTTATCTACCTTGCCGCGGATTTCCACGTCAGCCGTGGTTGCCAGATTCGAAGACAGTCCCGATATCCGCCCGCCGATCTGGACAAGATTGGCGTTGTAATTCGGCTTGATGAATCGGTCGGAGAAATTGACTCGACCGCCCTGGAGGGTGACTCGATTTATTTTTATCGGGACAGGTGCCGTCTGTGCTCCTGCCTTCTCCAATTTTTTATCTTCTGAGTTCGGGACCGCCGTCCTTTCACTCGGCGTCTCCGGTTTGTTATCCACCGGTTCCTGAGACGCCGTCGTCGGAGGCGCTGCTCCGCCCTTGCCCGCTATGGCCTGCCTGCTTTCTTCATTACTGCCCGTGACATGCTGAACATTGATTGATCCGTCAGGATTAATGATCAGGCGCGAGTAGAAATTGCTCAGCGAAACCTCCCGAATGGCCACGTTCACCGGTTCCGTGGATACTTTCACGCCGTTGAAATGCAGGGTTTCCCAATTCAGAAAGTCGTTGCTGTTGACTTTGTCAACGCTTGCAAACCGGTTCACCTGCATGTCGCCCTGATATTGAATCTGTGTCTGTTCTGCCTGCTGCACGGAAAGATTTCCCCGGACGCCGACGGTGCCGCTGGTCACGCGGATGTTTACCCGATCAGCAAAGTAAGGCTGGGCAGGCAGAATGGGCAGCCCGTCAGCCTTTACTTGAAGCCTGACGGACATCCTGGGAGCCATGATTACTGGACCGGTCACATCCACGTTGCCGCGGGGACTTACCCTGGCCTTCAAGAAAAGATTTGCCGCTGAATTGGGAACGGACGAGATGTTATCGATACGACCCTGAATTTTCTCGATTCCAATCTCGGCGGTTCCTGCTGACGGCATTTGATCCTCCCAGTGCACCCCAATGTCGTTCAGTGCGACCTTTTTCACGCCGTACTGCCAAGGCGATGCCTTGGCGGCCGTTTTTCCTTCCGCTGCTTTGGCGGCCTTGGCCTCTATCTTCGTGTCTCTGCCGCCGGCAATTTCACTCAAATTCACGGCGCCTTTGCTGTTCCGCTGAATATTGACCCGGCTTTTCGCGATGGAGATTTCATCGGCGGAGACACTGCGCCGGTCAAGTTCGAAGGCGCCGCCGGCGATGCCGAACAGCCCGATGCGGACCATATCGGTATTAGAGCCGGACTGCGGAATCCGGAGATCGGCAATCTGAAGGTTCAGTCTGCTGACTGAGAGCGGCTCCAGCACGATGTCGGCAGTCGCTTTCAGCGATGATTGCTCCGGACCCGCAAGATTCAGATCCAACTGCCCCGGTTTTTCTTTCTCACTGGTCAGATTGCGGACGGTCAGACGGATATCTTTCAGGATCGTCTCAAAGGGCTTCACCCTTTGTTCGTCACGCACATGCACGACTGCGGAATTGAGACTCATTGACCTTATGAGAAAATAGGGCAATGGTTCCTTTTCATCTTTTTCGTCTGGTTCGACAAGATTGGCCAGATTGATCCGTCCATGCCGGTCCCGGCGCACGTAAAGCTCCAGTTGATCCGCGGCTATTCTATCTACGGTAAATCGTTTGACCAGGGGTTCGATACTTTCCAGGCTGACATTCAGACTTTTTAGGCGGACGGTCGGCGTGTCCTTCGCTTCCTCCAGTTTCAGATTGTTCAGGGACGCAGCGCCGGAGAGCTGGAGCGACGGCGCCTTGTCTTCGGGCTGGACAAAGGCGACCTTGATATCCGCGTCAAGCGTGCCTCCGGGAAGGGAAAAATGGAGCTTCTTCGGCACATATGTCAGGTACTCGTTGAGGCCAAGCCGGTTGAGCTTCAGATCGAGGGAAGCCTCGCGATCGGCATCGAAGGGTTTGCTTTTTCCGGTAAGGTGGAAAGGCGCGCCGTTGACCACAGCGGAAAACTCCGGCTCGATATATTTATCTACGCGATAGAACAGATTGGATAGAAACGGGATCGCAAGGCTCAGGTCGTGAATCTCGTGCCGGCGGTATTTAGGCCTGTCGTCGAATTCAATTCGTCCCTGAGTGATGCGGATGTTGTTAAGGGAAAAGCGCATCGGCTTGGATGGCTTCTGTTGGGACTCGGTGGGGGGGTTGCTGAGGCGGTCGACGATGTCCTGAAAATTGTAGGTGTTATTCGCCGTGCGCACCAGATTCACATAGGGTTGCGTCAAACGGATTTCGCTGAGCACCGGCCCGGCGAACAGAATCGATGCCAGCTGCGCATTCATGTACGCCTGCTTGAAAGAGATAAAGGGTGTTTTCCCGTCGCGTTCCGCAAGGGAAAAATCGTCGACGGCCATGGACAACTTCAGAGGATTCACATGGACCGCTCCCACGCTGACCTTGCGTCCGAGTGTTCGAGAGAGGCTGTCGGTTAGATAGGATTTGAGCAGAGGCGGCCCTGCGAAAAAAAGAATAAGGGAAAACAAAACAAAAAAGCCGATCAGGGAGTATGCTGCCTTTCGAATCCAAGGCCTTTTAATGGATTCTTTGACGTTCTTTGAAGTGAACCAGGTGCGCCAGCTCATTTTTTTCAGCCGTCCTTTCTGCGGATAAAAAGCAACTTATGTTACGCGTTAGCGCTATGCTTTCCAGCACTGATCGTGGATTTCGGAAAGAGCATCTCCAACCTGCAGGTGCTTTCGCAAAGAGGATGCGGAGCGTCCGGGCATGCCGCCCTGCCGGTTCGTTATGATAAGATCCTGCATCCCTCTGGATTTCGAGTGTTTTTATAACATGATTCTGGCCTTACCTGAATTGAAAATGTATTCGGATTTTTCGGCCTACCATCATAAGCATTTAATATGGAAGAGAATTCGACGTGAAATTTTCAGATTGATCCCGTCCATAATACGCCTTGTCGAGTTTCTGAATTATACTGTTCGCGGCATCATAAATTTCTGCGATTTCTTTCTCAAATATTGAAATTGCTTTTATCCGGATTCAACGGTATTTACAATAAATAAAAGAATTTGAGGAATTATGAAATTCGAGAATTACACCATCTCCGAGGCCATCAAACAGAACCTCGCGCAGCTCGGCTTCAGGAGGCCGACGGATATCCAGTTTAAATCCATCCCCTCAATCATGAAGGGGGAAGATGTGTTAGCCATCGCCCAGACGGGAACGGGCAAGACAGCCGCGTTCGCCATTCCTCTGATCGACCGGATTCACCGGGAAAAGAGCAGTAAGCGGGTTTTTGGAATCAAATGCATCGTGCTGGTTCCCACCCGGGAACTGGCCATGCAGATCGGGGAGGTCTTTGCCGGTCTGGCGAAGCATACCCGGGTGAAGACTTTTCCTTTGATCGGCGGTGTCGAACAGGATGAACAGATTCGGAAGCTTCAGGATGGCATCGATATCCTCATTGCCACCCCGGGGCGGATGTTCGATCTCATCCATCAGGGACATATTCGTCTGGACCGCATCGAGACTCTGGTCCTGGACGAAGCCGATCACATGCTGGACCTGGGATTTATCGAGGACATCAAGTTTGTCAAAAGAATGCTTCATAAAAAGCATCAAACCCTTTTCTTCTCGGCGACCATTAATCCGGAAATCAAGAAGCTGGCTTTTTCGCAGGTAAAAGGCACGGCGATCCGCATCCAGATCTCTCCCGAAGATCCCGTATCCGCGAATGTGACCCACGCGGTCATGTTCGTCGAGATGGACGACAAGCGGTTTTTCCTCGAACGGTTTCTCAAAGAGAATCAGGAAAGCAAAGTCATCGTCTTTGTTCGAACCCGGATTCGCGCGGAGCGGGTCGCCCGGGCCATGGAGCGGGTCGGGCTCCACTCGCTGACCATCCACGGTGAAAAGGACCAGGCGGAGCGAACCAGCGTGATGCGCAAATTTAAGGAGGGGGAATGCAATCTTCTGATTGCAACGGACGTCAGCGCGCGGGGCATCGACATTCCCGACGTGAATTATGTGATCAACTACGATCTGCCCGAAAAGGCGGAAAACTATGTCCATCGCGTGGGAAGGACAGGTCGGGGCGACAACAAGGGCATCGCGCTTTCTTTCTGCAGTTCGGATGAGAAAATGCGGCTGCAGGAAATCCAGCAGTTTCTGAATAAAGAGATTGAAGTCGTGAAGGTCGGGAAAAAAGATTATGGGCTGACACTGGGCGCCTCCAGTGCGAAAACCGGCGTCGAAGCGCTTATCGAAGAACATGAGGCATGGCTGAAGACAAAAAGAAAGAAGAGAAAATCCAGAAAGTGAAGGGCAGGGCATTATCAATAATTGCGCTATGGTCTTCGGCAGGTTCTAGGGAGGTAAAGCGTCCCGGAAAGAAGAAACAGCGGCATGACCGGAAAATTCATGATCAACTGGAAATCGTGCCTGTCTTTGAGTGGGGAAGCGATCACCATTGTCCTGGCTGGGCGTAGAGCGGGGCGAGCAAAATCATCGTATCTGGCCTGTCAGGCGTATTTCAATGTCGGGCTCATGCGTGATAAATTAAAAACAGCGATTGTTCAAGCTTTATAACAGACATCCCCAAAAGAAGTGATCCTGATGAGGCTGAAATCCAGATCGGGGATGTTTGGCAACAGTGGGAAACTCAATGAAAGGCATTTATCTTTTATTCAAGCAGTCTTTCCCTTTGGCTTTGATCGCCATTTTCTGTTTGTATGGTTGCGCTGTCATTCCCAGGAATCCACATCAATCCGTCTCGATGGCTTCCAGCGACCCCAGGGCAAATGCCTCTCAAGATATCGAAGGCTTTAAACCAGACATAGAAACCATCATTTCAACCGAAGGCGGATCATCAGGCTATGAGTCTTTTGCGAGTATTTTCCATGAAAACGATTCTGATAGAACCGCGAATCTTAAGAATGCCGGGAATGGGCTGTTTTCCCCCAGACAGAGGTTGGTAAGCGTCACTTTACGGGCAACCGTCTCACGCCTTGACTTGCTGGGAGACAAGGCCCCGGAAGAGTTCTGGGAGTATGGTGTGTCAACGAATGTCAGGATGCCCTGGGCATGGTATTCCCCGTCAGGCTGGGGATTGGGCACAAGGCTGATGGGCAGTGCCGGCGCTCTTTATGGAGCGGGGGAAACCGCATTGGTTGTTTCTCTGATCCCCCTGGTTTTCCTTGGTAGTCAGGATGGTAAGTTTACTTTAGATATGGGAGCCGGAGGAGCTTTGCTCAGCAGACATCGCTTTGGAACGCAAGACTATGGCGGATATTTCCAATTTGCCCTGACGGCGGGTGTTGGTGTTCCGCTGTTCGAACGGCTCGGGGCGGGATACCGATATATGCACTATTCCGACGCAGGCATCAACGGCGATCATACCACGGGAGCAGATATGCACATGCTGGAGCTTAGCTACCGGTTTTGAAGGGAGGGCTTTATCATTGATCCCCGCTTGACCGCTACTTTGAATAAACACCGCCAGTCGGGATCAGGCCGGAGCGTCCCACATTCGGTCATGGGGCAAATTAAGAGTTTTCCATTTCCGTCAGGCTGTCAGTAGGGCATGAATGTGGATTGCGGGACTGGAAAATCAGCCATTGGAAATGGCCACAGTTTTTTCGGCGAGTCCGTAAGCAGGAGGTATAATGGAGAGCTCACTCTGGATGTGGATCGGCTTTAATCTCTTTGTCCTGATTCTGTTGACCCTGGATCTTGGCCTGCTCCATCGGAATAACAGGAAGGTTGGGATTAGAGAAGCCCTCCTGCTCAGCCTAGGCTACTTCGTCCTGGCACTGCTGTTCGGCGCCGGGGTCTATTATTTCCTTGGTGCGAATGCGGGGGTTGAGTTCTTTACCGGTTACCTGCTGGAGAAGAGTCTAAGCATCGATAACATTTTTGTCTTCGTCCTGATTTTCAGCCATTTTGCGGTGCCGGCACATTACCAGCACCGAGTTCTGTTCTGGGGCATCCTGGGAGCCTTGGTGATGCGCGCCGTCCTGATTCTGACAGGCGCGTCAATCATCGATTCCTTCCATTGGGTCATCTATCTCTTCGGCGCCTTTCTAATCTTTACCGGCGCTAAGATGCTGTCGACGATCAACCGGAAACCCGACATGGAGGGTAACCGGCTGATCCTTCTGATCCGCCGGCATTTCCGTGTTACGGAAAACTATGAGGGCCACCGGTTCTTTATCCGCAGAAAAGGTTTTCTCTACCTGACGCCGTTGATGTTGGTACTGATCCTGGTAGAAGTCACCGACGTTGTTTTTGCGCTTGATTCCATCCCGGCCATTTTTGCCATTACTGATGATCCGTTTATCGTCTATACGTCCAATGTCTTCGCCATCCTGGGTCTACGGGCTCTCTACTTCGCTCTGGCAGGAATGATACACCGGTTTCACTACCTAAAGTATGGCCTGTCAATGGTTCTCATGGTGGTTGGGGCGAAAATGCTGGTCAACGCTTCTTTCGGCAATGTCATTCCCACCGAGGCCGCCCTGCTCGTCACGGCCCTTCTGATCGGTGGTTCCATGCTGGTATCCGTTATCAAGACAAGGCGCTTGCCGAAAGAAATCGCCGCCGAAGAGGCATTTTCCGGGTGGGTGCCGGGAAGTCCGGCGAAGCCGTCATCTGGCAAGGATTCCCCGCCTGCGGCTGGATGAATGAAAGGCGCGATCTTCATGATACAGATCAAACTCATGGCCGGGTTCATGTTTATGATCCGCGGAGTGTTCTCTTTTTCCATGATTGTTCCTTCATACATTAAAAGGGGCGTTCCTGCTTATCGATGTGAAAGCAGGGTGGGGCAGAGTAATTTCCACTGCTTAAATATTCCCTCCAGTCGCGGCACCGAAATCCTCTGTCGTAAAGAATGTCGCTGTCGATCCGAAAAAAAGGATTCACCTGAATTATCAGACGAATCCCGCAGCTTTTGAGAAATGTGCAGCGCTAACTCTTGAACAGGGAGGCAAGTTCATCGATGATGGGCTTGGAACCCACATACAGCGTCGTGCGCTGGTGATGACCGGCCGGTTTGATTTCCATAATGCGCGTCCCGGTTTCATCAATGGCGTCGCCGCCGGCTTCGCGGCACATAAAGGCCACGACATTTGCCTCATACAGAAGCCGCAGTTTTCCCTGGGGCCGGTTTTCTTTTGGATCGGGATGCTTGACGATTGCCGGATACATGAACAGGCCGCCATTTGTGAGCAGCCGGTGAAAGTCACCGGCAAGCGCTCCGATATAACGAAACTTGTATTTACTTATATTGACCTGAATCCAACTCTGGACTTTTTCGCTGAAGACGGTCGTATTGGCCGAATTGAATGATAATTCCCATTTTTGGGGATCGTCGGGCAGGGTCATGCGCATGGGTTTGACATACGTCGCCGTTTCGTCGGCATGGAAGCGCCAGCAGCCCGCATCGCGAAGAGCCAGCGTGAACATGCCCGTCGGAATGACAAACATGCCCGCAGCGATATAATCGTTGCCTTCGCGGAGATGAAAATCTTCAGGACCCTTCATATTGCCGTCCAGATTGCGCTTGGCAATGCCGAACAGAAACCCGACCGGCAGGCCATGGGCAACATTTGAGGATCCGTCGAGTGGATCGAAATATACGAAGTAGCGGCCGCCGTCCTTGTTCATATCGACGATGTCATCGCTTTCTTCGCTCACAACCTGAATTACGCGATTGCTTGCCGCCAGATAGTGGAGTACGATTTCATTGGCGATATCATCCATCTTCATGACGCTTTCGCCCTGTACATTGATTGAGCCCGCCATGCCAAGATTTCCCTTGAGCGCGCCGGTGCGATAATACAGCTCAATGCGCTGGGCCGCTGTGATGATGGAATCCATAAGAATCAGGAAGTGGTAGGTGCGGTTGTACTTTTCCTGATGCTCCATTAAAAAATTGCGAAATGTCTGTTCGAACTCTATTGGCATAAAACCCTCCTGTAAAACTGTTAAAAAATCGTTGCAGAACCTGTGCTGCCGCGCACCTCAATGCGCCGCTTTCGGGAACGGCGCGAAGTCGATTTCAGAAGATGCAGGGTGTATCCATGAAAACAACGGGGATTGCAAACAGCCTCTGCAGATGCTCACCTAATGCTTTGATACCGAACGTTTCCGTTTGGTAATGGCCGCCGTAAAAAATATTCAGACCAAACTCTTTAGCCATATGATAAGCGGCGTACTTGGGCTCGCCGGTGATAAAAAAATCAATTCCGTCGCGTTTCAATTCCCTGAAAAGTTCAATATCGGTTGCCGAGCCGGCAACTACGGCTACCGTAGAAATGGTTTCCGGACCGAACTCCAGAAGTCCCCTGCAGGCGCCCAGTTCCTTTTCAATCCAGATCGCTGCTTCGGCGCGTGAGCCGGACTGCCTGAACCGCCCCTTTACACCGATATGTTTACCATGATGCAGGGCAAAGGGTTCGATGTCTTCAAGGTCAAGATGCTCTGCGATGACCCGGTTATGGCCGATTATCGGATGGGCATCCAGCGGGATATGGGCGGCATACAGGGCCAGATCGGCCATGATAAGAGCCCGGATTCGCTGGTAATGATTGTCGACAATAAGTTGCTGGCTGCCCCAGAACAGGCCGTGATGCACGATGAGCAGATCGCATCCCGCTCTGCAGGCCCTGGAGATAGATTCGTGGCAGGCATCGACGGCAAGGCCGATTTTTTTTACATTTCCTGTGTTTTCAACCTGCAGGCCATTTGCTGAATCGTCATGGTAGGAGTGGATGTCCAGGTAGGAATCGATATAGTCGGTGATGCGTTCAAGTTCCATAAGGCATATGTGATTTATGTAAATGTTGCAAAATGATAACAGATTAAAATGTCAAGTCAACTTGAATTATGTCAACAAAGATAAATTAAATCTCTTATAATGGAAAATATAATGAAAGTAGAATGATATATTAATGATTATTGATTTATAATAAATATTTGACAAAAGTATCAGGAAGTATTATTTTAATACTGAAAGAAGCCAAAGAGATACTGCGATGCACGTTGTGAGTCAGGTTACTGGATTTGAATGAGAAGAGAAGCAGAGGGTCTTGGTGGTGATGATCACCCTAAATAGACCAAGTTTTTTGGAAGCGACTCCAGTCAGAAGACAAGACGGCACCCGCGGTTCTCTTTGGCGCGATAAAATTTTGAAAATCAGATACTTTCCGACGTAATTATTTCGTTTTTCGAGCAGGTGTTGTGAGTTTTAGTGCGTTGTCAGTTATAGCGAGATTTTTTTACTTTCTTCCAGTTGTGGGATGGAAGCTGCTCTTTTGAAGAAATCCGATGGGAATCAGCCGTGTATCTTGTAAACTCTATTCAGGGTGCGGTGGTGACTCATAGAGCGGACGGCTGAATCTCTCTGGTGATATACCCCGGCTTCGTTCTCCCATTGCTCAAGTCTCTTGACGCTGGTTGATGGAACGACTGCCCGATGGGACATTTCCCCCATTGGAGGGGGGCCGGGGGTTATTTATTATTCCATTTTATACATTTCTTCATAAATCTTCAGCTCGATCGTATCAAAAATCTTCACGTATTGTTCTTTTTCCAGCAGGCGGCGCATTTCCCAGCCTGACTCGGTTCTCTTTTCCGTAATCACGGAAAGGGTCACTTCACTTTCCTTCCAGTTGAGTGGTTTGATCCGGGCAAGACTCTTTGTCCTCCAGTCATTCTGAGTCAGAAAATCCGTTTCCACGATACGGTTCTCCTCATCAATCCGGACATTGCTTCCCATTTTTTTTTCTTTAAATACTCTGGCAACAGCCCTTAGGATGAATTTCTCTTTCGCTTCATAGTTGTTGCTGTACTCATCCGGTTCGGATATGACAGTCTGTCCGATCTGCGCGCCGCAGGCTGCTATGCACATGAAGGCGAGAAGAAACGCCGCGAAGGACGTGTAACATAATCTACTTCTTTTTCTGTTCAGATGTATTCTCATGGAAAATATTCTCCTTCTGACGGACCGGCTTGGGAATGATGGGCCGTTTGTGAACGCTGCGGACACGGGTGACACTGGATGATAGAAAAATCACGCTATATTTTTAAGCAAGTTCGAAGATGATTTTTCCCGGCACAGCTTGCCTGCAACGATGTGAGACATTATATTAACATCAGGAAAATAAAGGAGACAGCAATATGAACGCAATCGCCTCTACCGGCATTGGAACAGCGTTTCTGATTCTTTTTAATCTGCTTTATTTCGTACTGATCATGAATCTGGTTTCGCTTTTTATTGAAAGAATATGGATCGGACGATCACAGTGGATCATTCTTCCGGTAATCGCTGTTTCCCTGGTCGTCTTTTATGTTTACCCTACCTTGTTCAGGCATATCATCGAAGCTGTGACCGGGCCATTCTCGATTTCCGGGCTGCTTATCGTTACGGGGTTGGGAATGCTGGCGGGAATGCTGGCTTCAAGCCTCTGACTTATTGTCCGATTGCCGGGGGCGATCGTTAGTTATTTTCTTGCTCTTAAATCGAGATGACCTCTTTATTATCTCCGGTTTCCGAGGTTCAACCAGGTCGATTTTCATGCGGGACCGGGTGCTTTTGATAACCTCAAATTCAGGAAAGAATTTCGCTGAATCTGGTATCGAACGGATGGCTCAGGTAAAAACATATCCTGGAAAAAAATGATATGTCGCTGATCTTCCCTTCAAATAGAATCGGAACACATAACCCTGAATTACCTGACATCGAATTTGTGTTTATACTTGATGCATTACTGTTCCGCAAGACGAATGTTGAATGAAATGGATTAATGATGACTGAGGCGCAGACCTCAGGGCTCAATCCATATTGAAGCGGAGAAAGGTGTTGCAGCTCAGCGCGTTTCAGGGTAAGATTTACGGCAATTTATAAAGGTACAAGTTAATTATGTCCATATACAAAGGCAGCGCTTCAACCCTCCTTCACTCAACCGGTGCAAGTAATTCCATGATTTTAAAGGCCATAGAATTTGCAGTTCAAGCCCATGCCGGGCAGTATCGAAAGATCACGAGAATTCCTTACATTTTTCATCCACTGCAGGTAGCGGATATTCTGACGGAGTGTCGCTGCAACGAGGAAGTCATAACGGCGGGCATACTGCATGATACGGTAGAGGATGCGCCTGTAAGCCTTGAAGAAATCAGGGAAAACTTTGGCAATGATGTGGCCGCGCTGGTTGAAGCCGCGTCAGAACCCGACAAGGCCGTTTCCTGGGAAGAACGAAAGCATCATACACTGAGCGCTTTGAAGACTGCGCCGATGGATGTCCTTCTGCTTTCCTGTGCGGATAAACTTGATAATATCAGGTCGATTCAGAAAGACTCCGCTCGCCTGGGTGAGTTGATCTGGTCACAATTTAACCGGGGTAAGGAAAAACAGGCATGGTATTATCACAACCTGGCCTCTATTTTCAGGGAGAAAGCGGATGGCGAGCCGGGGAATTCTCTGTTTGAAAGTTTCTCGGGAGATGTTCATCTTGTATTTCCGGCGCGGGAGTATGCAGCAAGGCAGTTTGTTTAAATAAATATGACAAAAACAGGCTATTGACATCAAAGGGAAAGACAAAAGAGTGTTTCCCTTTTCGCTTATAAAAACAGCTTCGTATCTGAGGGAGGATTGAAACAGATTGGTGGAACCGGAATCATAAAAGGGGAAAAAGGGAATGACCCGCA
>Ga0123334_1000188_pt1 | contig 79900 bp, 63 predicted proteins | sample BiotimSIPDNA_FD_89706 | JGI IMG/M metagenome (GOLD analysis project Ga0123334, IMG submission 89706) | Anaerobic biogas reactor microbial communites from Washington, USA - Biogas_R1 time_0 SIP DNA | ecosystem: Engineered > Bioreactor > Anaerobic > Unclassified | place: Washington, USA...
GGAGCCGCAGGGAAGCTTTTCTATCCGGTCCGGCAGAGAATTTTTTACGAAGGAGTTCATCCTCTTCTCCTGTGGCGATCGTTATTCCTGGGAACCAGGGCAATGGTGTCGTCGTAGTCGGCCAGCAGTTTTTCTATGCCTACGGCACGGAATTCACCCGCGTCTTCGAGTGAGAGCTGGAGGTTGCAGTCCTTGCAGTTCCGGTCGCAGAAAGTGGGTTCGTAAGAATCGGGTTCCTTGTAAGTGGTTATGACTCCTTCATAATTCCGTAAAACCACCTTGTTTGTGGACCAGGAAATGAGATAGTTCGGCATGACCGGGATTTTTCCTCCACCGGCCGGGGCATCGATCACATAGGTCGGAACGCAGAAGCCGCTTGTGTGGCCTATCAGGCTTTCGAGAATTTCAATTCCCTTTCCTACGGGAGTTCGAAAATGACTGAGCCCTTCGGACAGATCGCATTGATAGAGATAGTAAGGCCGGACACGATTAGCGACGAGTTTATGGACCAGGGAACGCATGATCCGGGGACAGTCATTGACCCCAGACAACAGAACCGATTGATTGCCGAGGGGTATCCCGGCATCTGCAAGTTTTCTGAGGGCGGCTCTTGAAGAGGCCGTTAATTCCCTGGGGTGGTTGAAATGGGTGTTTATCCAGAGAGGATGATGTTTTTTCAGCATTTCAACCAGTTCATCGGTAATTCTATAGGGAAGTACGGCAGGCGTACGTGTTCCGATCCTTATGACTTCGACGTGCTCGATCTTCTTCAATTCGATGAGAATCCAGTCAAGGTAATCCGTCGACAGGAGAAAGGGATCACCACCGCTTAAAAGGACATCCCTGACCTGCGGTGTGTCTCTAATGTATTCGATTCCCTTCATGATCTGCTCACGGCTGGGAATTGTATCCCGATCGCCCACGCGGCGCTTTCTTGTGCAGTGACGGCAATACATGGCACAAGTGTTACTGATCAGCAGCAAAACACGGTCCGGATACCTGTGTGTCAAACCCGGTACCGGGCTGTCCCGATCCTCATGCAGAGGATCCGACATGTCCGTTGACTGAACATCCAATTCGTTGATTGCAGGGAAGCTTTGTTTGAAAACCGGATCATTTTCCAGATCTTCCGTGTCAATCAGGGAGAGATAATAAGGCGTTATCGACATGGGAAATTTTTCGACGATCAATTTGAACTGCCGGCGCAGGGTTTCCGGCAAGCGGATGTCAAGAAGTGTCTCGAACGTGTCCAGATCTTTTATGCAGTGTCTCAACTGCCACTTCCAATCCTTCCAGTTGCGGACCGAACTTCCATCGATTTCATTGAGTATTTTGTGCTGGGATTGAGTCAGCATACGGAATCCTTTCTTTTCGGGATGTTCGCGCTTTACGAACGATGACTTTGTTGGCGGGGGAACATGTATTTTGTGGAATTGCTTAAAGTCCACTGTCCGGACGACAGAACGCAAAGCGCGCATAACTTGATATTCGATATTTGCAGGCGTTTTCCCTCCCAAGTTTAATGATGGATCATTTCAGTAGAAACATTTCATGTTAGAATAATTCTTGTAGGAAAATAAAGATTTTCAAGGGCCATGTCAAGAAAAAACAGAAAAAGATAAGATATTCGATAGATTATTCTGTAGATGGAGAAGAAGCGACGCTTTCGGGATGAAAGAAAAGAGGGACACGAAGGGACGGAAGAGAGATTGTTTTCTTTCGATTTCAACGCCGAGGGAAACCGCCCGTTAAACGACGGAAACGGCCGGGAGGCATATAGAGAAGTTGATTTACAAAACCATATTCTGTAATATAAAGATTAATATTCAAATACCTTCATCACATTCTATGCCATTATCATAATCAGGGTTCAGTGTAGCCGGTTTTTTAACGACAAGTCAATTTTTCAAACTTCATATCGTGTTATAATAAAAAGAGTTCTGAACATCCTGTTTTCCCAACCTCTTAAGAGTTGAAAGGAGCGCAGAACTATGGACAATCTGATCGGGCGCCACTGGCACTACCTTCCGGCCGAGGAAGTGATCGATCTTCTGGACGGCAATAAGGATCAGGGACTTGATCTCTTCGAGGTCGATCACCGGCGTGAACAATTCGGCTACAATGTTCTGACGACGAAGAAGGGGAAGGGCCCGCTGCTTCGTTTCCTCCTCCAGTTTCACCAGCCTCTGGTCTATATCCTCCTGGCTGCCACCGTGATCACCCTTCTGCTTCAGGAATGGGTCGATGCCGGGGTCATCTTCGGGGTGGTTCTCGTCAATTCCATAATCGGTTTTCTCCAGGAGTCCAAGGCCGTCAAGGCCATGGAGGCACTTGCCAGGACGATGGTTACTGAGGCCACGGTCCTGCGTTCGGGTGAGAAGCGGCGGATTTCTTCGGCTGAAGTGGCGCCCGGCGATATCGTTCTTCTTCAGTCCGGCGATAAGGTTCCCGCCGATATGCGTCTGATCTCGGTTCGGGATCTCCATGTCGATGAATCGGCGCTTACGGGAGAGTCCGTGGCCGTGGAAAAATGCGATAAGATCCTTCCCCATGATACGATTCTGGCGGACAGGAGAAATATGGTCTATGGGTCTTCCCTGGTTACCTACGGGCAGGCGGTTGGCATTGTGGTCGCAATTGGAGATGCCACGGAAGTGGGCCGGATTTCCGAGCTTCTCGCCACCACGGAGGAGCTGGAGACGCCTCTGCTTCGGAAGATTGCCCGGTTCAGCAAGGTTCTCCTCTACGTCATCCTCGCTCTGGCGGCGGTTACATTTGGTGTTGGGGTTTTTCGGGGGCAGAGCGCCCTCGACATGTTCATGGCGGCCGTGGCCCTGGCTGTAAGCGCCATTCCCGAGGGACTGCCCGCCGCCATGACCATTACGCTGGCCATCGGTGTGGCGAGGATGGCCCGCAAGCAGGCAATTATCCGCAAGCTTCCCGCGGTTGAGACACTGGGCAGCACAACGGTCATCTGTTCGGACAAGACGGGGACGCTCACGGAAAACCAGATGACCGTCCAGGAGATTATGGCGGGTTCGGCCTTATTCAAAGTAACCGGCGGGGGCTACGAACCTGCCGGCAAAATCCTGACGTCTGCCGGAGAAGTTCCTGGTGATTTTCCTGTGGCACTTACGGAATGCCTCCGGTGCGGCCTGTTGTGCAACGACAGCCTGGTTGTCGAAAAGGAGGAACGCTGGACCGTTCAGGGCGACCCCACCGAGGGCGCTCTGCTGGCGGCGGCCGCCAAAGGTGGTCTCTCCGACCGGGAGATAAACGAAAAATGGCCGCGCCTCGATAGCATCCCGTTCGAGTCCGAGCACCAGTACATGGCTACCCTCCATGCCGCTCCGGAAGGGGGGCATGTCGTGTATGCAAAAGGTTCGGTTGAAGCCATGCTGGAGAGGTGTCGGAGAGTTCTTTCATCAGATGGGGAACCGGCGAATCTCGATACGGGGGCGATCCTGGACGCCGTGGAAGCCATGGCTGCCAGAGGCTTGCGCGTCCTGGCCTTTGCCCGGATGGAGCTTCCGGAAGAAAAACAGAAAATCTTCCATGAGGATGTGGCTGAGGGCATGATTTTTCTGGGCCTGCAGGGCATGATCGATCCGCCGCGGGCAGAAGCGGTGGAAGCGGTCAGAAACTGTCACAGCGCCGGAATACGCGTCAAGATGATTACCGGCGACCACGCACTCACGGCCTCGGCCATCGCCGGTCAGATCGGCCTCGCTCACGCGGAGAAGGTGGTTACAGGTCGGGAACTGGCGGATATGAGCGATACGGAACTGCTTGAAACCGTTGAAGATGTATCCGTCTATGCCCGGGTTGCCCCTGAGCAGAAACTCCGCCTTGTGGAGGCCCTTCAGGCCAATGGTCATATCGTGGCCATGACCGGCGACGGGGTCAACGACGCCCCTGCGCTGAAGCGTGCCGACATCGGCGTCGCCATGGGAATCACCGGCACCGATGTCGCCAAGGAGGCCGCAGATATGGTGCTCACGGATGACAACTTCGCTTCCATCGAGGCCGCTGTGGAGGAGGGCCGCGGGACGTTTGACAACCTCACCAAGTTCATCGTCTGGACCCTGCCCACCAACATCGGTGAAGGACTGGTGATCCTGGCGGCTGTGTTTCTGGGGACCTTGCTGCCCATCCTCGCGGTTCAGATTCTTTGGATCAATATGACCACGGCCGTCCTGCTCGGCCTGATGCTCGTCTTCGAGCCAAAGGAGTGGGACATCATGGATCGTCCTCCCCGGCTGCCTGCGGAGCCCATCTTAACCCCGATGCTTATACGGAGGATGCTGATGGTGGGAGGTCTGATGGTTCTTGGAGCCTTCGGACTCTTCAAATGGGAACTGGCCTCAGGAGCGGAAATCACGGAGGCGCGGACAGTGGCCGTCAATCTGTTCGTGATGGTGGAACTCTTTTATCTTTTCAACTGCCGGTCGCTGACGAAATCCGTCTTTAAAATCGGATTCTTTTCCAATCCCTGGATATTCGGCGGATGCGCCGTCATGGTGGTTCTGCAGATCCTGTTCACGTATGTGCCGGTTATGAACACCGCTTTCCAGAGTGCACCCATCGGTATCGGGTCCTGGATCCGAATCCTGGCCGTATCGATTCTGGTCATGCTGATTGTAGGTGTTGAGAAGCGCTATACCAACCGGAACTGAGGAAGGTTTCCATGGACGGCAATCTGTTGAAAAGAATGGAATATCGAATCAACCGCCGGCTGCGCGGCATGGTCCCCGCTGTCAATCAACAGGAGATCACGAAAAACATTTACGGCGAAGTGGAGATCTCGGTCGGGTTTTTTACGATCCTCACGCTGGCCAACCTCATCGCCCTCAGCGGTCTCCTGGTCAACAGCGCCCCCGTCATTATCGGCGCCATGCTGATTTCGCCGCTCATGGGTCCAATTCTGAGCTTTGGTTTCGCTTTCATCACGGGGGATTCTTTCGTCTGGGAGAAATCTCTTCGAAAGATCATCATCAGTGTACTTTTAACGGTCTTTGTCGCCGCCCTGGCTTCCTATCTATCCCCCCTCGATGAAGTTACCCGGGAAATCAGCGTCCGAACGACGCCAAACATCTTCGATCTGCTGATCGCCTTTCTTTCCGGAACGGCAGGAGCCGCTGCCATCTGCACGAAGAAGAACTATCTGACGATCGTTCCCGGAGTGGCCATCGCCACCGCCGTCATTCCTCCTCTGAGCGTGACGGGGTTCGGCATTGGGAACGGATACTTCGCGATTGCCTCAGGCGCCTTTTTTCTCTTTTTTACCAATTTCGTCGCCATTGTTCTCTCGACCTGCCTTGTTTTTTATCTCTACGGGTTTCGTCCCGGTCTGAAAGACGATGAAGACGCCAGAAAATTGAAGCGCCGTCTTGTTCTGCTTTCCTCCGTTCTTCTGCTGATTTCCGCTCCGCTGGTTTATACCCTCTCCAAAGGCGTGTCCGAGATCAAGTTGAAAAAGAATATTGAAAACTCGTTAAAGCAGGAATTCAACCGGGAAAAACGTTCTCGACTCGTCACGTTCCAATTTTTCGAAGGGGAGGAACGCCGGCTGGAAATCGAAGCCGTCGTCAATACGGTCGATTATATGAAGGAAAACGAACTGGAACAGGCTGAAAGGAATATTGGCAACATCCTGAAACGAAAGGCCCTGCTTCATGTCGAGCAGGTCAAGGTGATGCCCAAGGGATTGATTCCGCCGGAAGTGCAAACCAGAACTGTGATGGTTCCTCCAAAGCCGTCAGCGGAAATCCTTCGGGAAGCGCGGAACAGCATTCTTCCAGTGATCCGTCAGGCGTCCGCCAGGGCGGAAGACCTTCTTTCGCCGTCTAAAATTACGGATTTCTCCGTGGCCTTTCAGGATAAGAACTCCTCGGTGCTGCTCAGGTTGAAGATCAGACGGGATTCCCCCTTGTCGAATGAGGAATTGACGTGGCTCGAAAAATTTTTCAGTTCCTCGCTGAATACGCCGGTTCGCCTCAGCGTGGAAACGGTTCCCTTTGTCCCTGTTCTTTTTTTTGATGCAAAGTCTGTAAACTTGACGGAGTCAATGAAAAAAGAACTGGAACCCCTGAAGGATGCCTTCGGGCGCAATGACCGGATTCATGTCGTGCTGGAAACGATCGCGGAAGCGAACATTCCATACAAGGAACGGATCCGTTTAGCCAACGAACGGGCCGCGGCTCTTGCAGCCTTCCTGAGCACGGAATGCCGTGTCGCCCCTTCGCAGATAAGAAAAAACATCGCGGCGAAAGCAGCCGGAAGGCCTGCGGTAAAAATTGTTCTTACCCCTGCGCCGGAAAGTGGATCGTGACGGTATGAAAATCATCATCTTTACGGATCTGGATGGCAGCCTGCTGAATCACGACGACTACTCCTTCGAAGGAGCCCGGCCTTCGCTGGACAGGCTCCGGGAGGCGCGTATTCCCCTGATTTTTGTGACCAGCAAGACGCGCAGCGAGGTGGAGCGTCTTCAGGATGCGATGAGGATACGGGAGCCGTTTATTGTGGAGAACGGCGGGGGAATCTTCTTTCCGGGGAATTACCGTGGCTTCTCTTTTTCCGGGGAATGCCTGAAGGACGGGGATTTTGTCGTTCTGGCCCTGGGGGTTCCCTATGATCGGATTCGCGGCGTCTTCGTGACGATGAAGAGCCGCTTCAAAATCACCGGCTACGGCGATCTTTCTCCTGAAGAGGTCGCCTGGCTGACGGGGCTCTCCACTGCCGAGGCGCGGCGGGCGAAGGTCCGGGAATTCTCGGAACCCTTTCTGCTGGAATCCGTCGAGGATCTTCCTGCGCTGGAGGGTCTGGTGAAGCAGAAGGGGATGAAAATTGTCCGCGGCGGAAGGTTTTATCACCTCATCGGCGCCGGGCAGGACAAGGGGGCTGCCGTGCGCGGCGTTCGGGACATCTATCGGCGCAACGATGGCGGCGGGCACATCGCCATCGGGATCGGCGACAGTGAGAACGATCTGCCTCTGCTGCAGACTGTGGACATTCCCGTTCTCATCCCCCATGCGGAACGGGGTTTTCTGGACGTTTCCCTGCCTGGACTCGTGAAGGCCAGGGAATCCGGCTGTCGGGGATGGAACGAGGCAATGAGGAGAATTCTCGATGAACTTTTTCAGACAGACCGCATCTGAGATCTTTTCCGAGGCGCTGAGAGCGGTGCTCCCGGAGAGCCTTATTCGGGAAAACCTGGCCATTCTGGGAGACGAGCTGATTGTTGCGAACCGCGGATATCCTCTCGCAGGCATGCGGAATCTTTTCGTCTTTGGAAGCGGCAAGGCTTCCGTCGGCTCCGCAAAAGCGGCGGTGGAAGCCCTGGGAGACCGGATTGCCGGCGGGGTGGTGGTATCCAACGTCGAGGGGCAACTGGATCGGATTCGCGTCGTTGTGGGTTCTCATCCAATTCCCGACTCCCGAAGCGCCGCCGCCGCGGAAATGATTATTAAGGGCCTTGCCGGGCTGTCGGAGGACGACTTTTTTATCTACCTTCTTTCCGGCGGGACTTCCGCCCTGATCGAGAAGCCGCTTCCCCCGTTGAGTATAGCCGATCTTCAGGAAACGTCGAAATTGCTTCTTCGGGCGGGCGTGCCGGTCGACGGGATGAACGCGGTAAGAAAGCATCTGTCCCTGATCAAGGGCGGACGGCTGGGGAGAATGACAAAGGCGCGGGGGGTCGTTCTGGTCATCTCCGACGTCATCGGGGACGACCTGGAGACCATCGGTTCCGCCCCGCTTTATAAAGACCGATCCTCCGGCAGGGATGTCTGCGAAATCCTGTCCCGGTATGGTCTATGGGAAAAGCTGCCCCCGGTCGTTCGGAACCTGATGGAAAGGACGCGAGCCGGGGAACAGGAAGAAACGCCGAAGGAGGAGAACCCCCGCATCGACCATTTCGTGATCGGCAGCAATCGAAAGGCCCTGAAAAAAGCGAAGATGAAGGCGGAATCTCTCGGGATGAAAACATGGATTATGACATCCCGCCTTCATGGAGAGGCGCGGGACGTTGCGAAGGCTCTCATCGCGCTCGGCAGAGAGATCAGGCAGACCCGTGAATCTTCGAACCTCCCTGTCTGTCTGCTTTTCGGTGGAGAGACGACAGTGACAGTCCGGGGAAACGGGAAAGGGGGACGGAATCAGGAACTGTGCCTGGCGGCTCTGAAGGAGATCGGCAATATCCCGGGGTTGCTTCTGCTGAGCGCCGGGACGGACGGCATCGACGGCAACACCGAGGCCGCGGGGGCGCTGGCCGATGCGGAAATATCGAAGCGTGCCGGGGAGCTCGGTCTTTCCATCGACGACTTTCTGGAGCGGAATGATTCCTTCCGATTTTTCAAACAGACCGGAGGGCTGATCGTCACCGGCCCGACCGGAACAAATGTCATGGATATAGCCATCTTGCTGATTGGAGGTAACGGATCATGAGCACGGCAATACGATTTTCCACGGCGTTAAGGCCGCACGTCCGAACAAAGATCGAACAGCTCGGAACCGCCGATATCGTCATCGGCGTTCCCTCCTACGACAGCGGCGACACCATCGCCCAGGTTGTTCAAATCATCATCTCGGGACTGGATCGCTACTATCGGGACAGGAAGGCCCTGGTCATGGTTTCCGATGGGGGCTCTACGGACGATACCCGGGATCTGGCCCGGGCGATCGATCCGAAATCCTATAATATCGAGAGCGTCGTGACCGTTTACCGGGGAAGCCACGGCAAGGGTTCCGGCCTGCGGGCTGTTTTTGAAGTCGCCTCCTTCCTGAAGGCCCGGGCCATCGCGGTCTTCGATTCCGACCTGCTTTCCATAACGCCGGAATGGATCCGGAATATTCTGGATCCGGTCATCGAGGGCTACGATTTTGTCGCTCCCGACTACAAACGCTTCAAGCTGGATGGAACCATCACCAACACGATTGCCTATAACCTGACAAGGGCCCTGTATGGGAAAAAGATCCGGCAACCCATCGGTGGGGATTTCGGGGTGTCGCCGGCACTGATCAAATTCTATCTAGAACAGGATGTCTGGGAAACGGATGTGGCCAAATTCGGGGTCGACATCTGGATGACGACCTCGGCCATCGTCGGCGGGTTCCGGATCTGCCAGGCGAAACTCGGCGCCAAGATCCACGGGCAGAAGGATCCCTCTGCGGACCTGGGGCCCATGTTCCGTCAGGTGGTGGGGACCACCTTCCAGTTGATGGAGCGGTATGAGGACTATTGGCTGAAGATCCGCAGATCCCGGGATGTTCCCTCCCTGGGGGAGTTTGTCGGGCAGGAGCCGCCGGCGTTTGATATCTCTCAGGAAAACCTCATCGAATACTTCAAGGTTGGTTTGCAAAATTTCGGTACGGTCTGGCGGAATATCATCGACGAACAAGATTATGAAATCGTCCGCAAACTGGGAGAAGTCGATTCAGGGGATCAGTTCTTCCTGCCTATTGATACGTGGGTCCGCACGGTTTACCGCTACGCCGGGGCATTCCACGCCACACCGCGGCAGCGTTTCAAGGTCCTGGACACCCTGGCGCCCCTCTATTACGGGCGCGTCGCCTCTCTGGTCAATGAACTGCGGGATAAAAGTCCGGCGGAGGCGGAGGCCCATTTCGAGGTTCAGGCCGAAGCCTTCGAGCGCCTGAAGGACTATATGGTCAAAATCTGGAAACAGAAAGGAGGAAGATGAGATGGCTGATTTCTATCAGCACGGTATGATTACCACGTTGCAGAGGTTGAAGGAGAGGCCTCCTGGAGAAATCGATGAGGAACTGGTGGCGATTACCAGAAAGCGCCATACGGTGCTCCTTCTTCCGGCCCTGTTTTCCGAATTTGAAACGCCCTCCATGCCAGTCATTATCGAGGAGCTGAAACAGGTCCGCTACCTCAAAAAAATCGTCCTGTCGCTGGACAGAGCGGATGAGCGGCAATTCCAGCGGGCGAGGGAACTGATGTCCGTTATTCCCACGGAGGTCCATGTGGTCTGGCACGACGGCCCGCGGATGCAGGAATTGTATCGGGAACTGGCGGCCAATGATTTTGACATTCAACGACCCGGAAAGGGACGATCCGTCTGGATGACTCTGGGATATGTTCTTGCCGATGAAGATGTTTACGCCATCGCCCTGCACGATTCGGATATTCTGAATTATAATAGGGATTTTCTCGCCCGCCTGGTTTATCCGGTCGTTCATCCTGCCATCGACCTGGAATTCAGCAAGGGGTATTACGCGCGGGTGGGAGACCGTCTCTATGGCAGGGCCACCCGTCTTTTCTATATTCCCCTGATCCGGACGCTGAAGCGGATCCTCACCTACAATCCCTTTCTGGAGTACCTCGGCAATTTCCGCTATCCCCTTTCGGGTGAATTCGCCCTGATCAGTTCTCTGGCGCGGGGCATTCGCGTTTCGCCGACCTGGGGGCTCGAGATTTCCCTCCTGAGCGAAGTGTATCAGCGCACTTCCGCCAATCGCATCTGCCAGGTGGAAATTACCGAATCCTATGAGCATAAGCATCAGGTCCTGGACAAAACCCAGCCGGAAACCGGGCTGATCCGCATGGCGACCGACATTGCCGCGGCCCTTTTCCGCATCCTGAGCCAGGACGGCATTCTCATGAGCCAGTCGTTTTTCCGAACCCTTTATACAGCTTACATAGAAGAATCCCGGATCGCCATCGAAAAGTATCACGCTCTGGCCATGATCAACGGATTGATCCACGACAGGCACGCGGAGATCGAGGCGGCTGAAATCTTCGTCAGCTCCCTGCAAATTGCGACGGAAGAATACACCCGGAATCCCGTGGGAATCCCCATGCTTCCCGCCTGGGTTCGAGTTCGGGCGGCCATTCCCGATTTTTCCGACCACCTGACGGAGGCTGTCAGGCTGGACAATTCCCTTTGATTTAAAAGTCCTTTCTGGACAAGAGCGAGAGCGCAATCCGGTCTTTGATTTTTTTGACAGGGAGTCAGGAAATAAGAGAAAGGAGGTCGATCAGGTAAATCGCGGTATGATGGAAACTCTCTTAATGAAGGCTTTTCCGGTAGAGAGTCGGAAAAAGGGTAAACGTCATTTCTCAAATAGAAAGAAACCTATTAATGAGATGAAGGAGCAGCCGATGATGTCTAAAGATAAAATCATACGTTTTGTAGTGGGCACTTCCCTGATCTTTGGTGTGGCGATGACGGGATGTGGAGGTAAAATGGCAGCGCCGACTGAAAAGATCGCGATTGCTGAAAGGGCGATTTCCAGCGCCCGGGAAAGCAACGCTATCGTGAGCGCTCCCCTTGATCTCAGAATTTCTGAGGATAAACTAAGCCAGGCAAAAGCTGCGACTGCCGTTGAAGAGTACGAGAAGGCGGCACGACTGGCGGATGAAGCGGCACTTGATGCCGATGTTGCAAGAGCCAGGACGCGCGCTGTGAATGCGAAGAAGATTTCCAGCGAAACGCGAGAAAGTATAGACGCCATGCGCAAGGAAATAGAACGCACACAAAAATAGGAGGATCGAAAGATGGAGAAGATAAAAATAAACGGATTCATTATGGCAGGCGTTCTGTTCTTAATGGGAATTTCCTTGTTGATTGCCGGATGTGCCGGGATGACCGCCCAGGAAAAGGAAAGGGGCATGAATGCCGTGAATAAAGCAAAGGTTGCTCTCGAAGAAGCCAAGGCAAATCCCGAGGTGGCATCCGCTGCCTCTGTCACGCTTTATGAGGCGGAGCAGCTTTTGCAGGAAGCAGAAAATGTCACGGATGACATCTTGAAGAAGGAACACCTGGCGTACATGTCCGAACGCAAGACGCAACTTGCCGTTGCCTCGGCGGAACGCGCAACAGCGGAAAAAGAAACATTGAATCTAAGCAGGGAGAGGGATCAGTTGCTGTTGAAGCTTCGCGAAAAGGAAATAGGCAGGGTTCAGGCAACCGCTCAGCAGAGGGAGAAAGAGGCTAAATCAGCTCAGGAGCTTGCAGCCACAAAGCAGGCCGAACTGGAAAGGCTCAGAACAGAGTTGGAGGAAATGAAAGCGCGGCCGACAGATCGAGGCATGGTGCTTACGCTGGGAGATGTCCTTTTCGAGACCAACCGTTCCACTTTGCTGCCCGGAGCCGAAAAGAACATCGAGCAATTGAGTCAGTTCATGAATAAATATCCTGACCGCAAGATTGTCGTTGAGGGCCATACGGACAGCCGGGGAAGCGCGGAATACAATATGCTGCTTTCCAAACGGCGCGCCGATTCGGTGAAGAACGCCCTGGTTGAAAAGGGAATTGACGAAAGCAGGATCATGACGAGGGGCTACGGAGAAACCCACCCGGCAGCCAGTAACAAAACTGCTGCGGGGCGTCAGCAGAACCGTCGCGTTGAGGTGATCATCCTTGATCAGGCGGTAAATCCATAGTCGGCATTTCCATGAGCGGGTTTGGAAACGGGTTCATTGTCAAACTGAAATTAGCATAATGAAAGAGAGGGAAAGGCATCCGGGCTTCCGGTGGAAATGCCTTTCCCTCTCTTGCTTTAAATACTCTGATGACGAAACGGCGATAATCCGAATTCTCTGTCAGAAAGGAAAATTTGACCCTTCAGCCTTTCTTCCTTTCCGGTGCCAGTCGGTCGGGGTTGAGTTTCCGGCAGCGGCGGTATTTTTATGCCTCCCTGGACGGGTTCTATCGTGTCAGCTTCGTGAATTTCGAGCCCGAAATCGATACGCCTGCCATGAGACCTTTCTGGCCGAAGACGAACCCGACAATCGGATCTTTGATTTTTGTCGTGTCTACGGATCCCTCGACACCTATGTTGGCCATCGCCACCGTGCCATCAACGCCGGCCTGCCAGCCTGTGCTGGCGCGGAATTTATTCAGGGCTTCTTCCTCCATGAAGACCAGCATGATGTCCTTCTGCTGGGCTCCGATCTGATAACCGAAAGAGCCGCCGGCGAGGCTGTAGTAATCGACGGTTTTCCCGCCGATTCTCAGGGCGCCTTCACCATACTGCCCTCCGACGAAAAACCCGCCCTGGATCACCTTGGGTATAATGAGGACACCCTTGGCAGACGCGAGAAACTCAGATGCCCCTTTGACATCCCTGGTAAACCGGTCCAGAGAGGCATCGACGTTTAAATCAATCTCATTAGTGCTGGAGCCTGAATGGATGCGTGCCGGCGCGCAGGCTGCGAGGGTGACAATTAGCATCAGAATGACCAGACCGGGAATCAGGATATTTTTCTTTTTCATGGCAACTACTCCTTTCTGTCTGTTCTTAATGAAATGGATGGTTGCGGGAATTTTTCTACTTTGACGGCATCATTCTCAAATCAGGAATAATCTTTACTGAGTGCCGACCACCTCCTTCCAGAAGTCTCACCGTTTCCGGCAAGGGGACAGATGGCTGCGATAATCCTTTTTCCCTGGATAATCCGGGTCATCACGGCGGCGATGAGGGGAAAGATAAAGAGAAGTCAGCGGAGGGGAGTGCAGCGTTGATCACAGGCGGGAGCCGAAAATCATTGGGATCGCCGGAAGGGGCCGGAGCATGGTTTGCTCTTTCATTTCTTGCGGATATTTTGTCGCCCGGTTTTATCTCCCTTTGGAATTTCAATTATGTTAATTTTTATCAGAAAATTACAAATAGTGAAATTAAATAATGAGTTATTTATATCAACTTTTATTGATTAGCCGAACTTAAACCACTCTCCAGCACTTTTTGAATATGCCGGAGGAACTCCGTTGCCGGACTCAGGTGTCAAAGTCCTCAAGCCGCCAGAGGAGAATGACCGGGATTTCCTTTTGTCCATTCTTCGAAGGCCTGCAGTTGTGCCGCCTCACCCAGAATGCCGATCAGATCCTGATCCTTGAATACGAAGTCCGGCGCGGGATTCGGACAGAGGGTTGCCGCCCGGATTACGGCAACGATTGAAACACCGGTCATAGTGCGAATTCGCAGTTCTTCAATGGAATGGCCGATCAGAGGGCTTTCCTCCGGGAGTGAAAGCCAGTTCAGATCCAGCAGCCGGGAGGCGCTTTGCAGTTGCGAAAGGGTGCGATAGGAACTGTCGGCATCATAGAGCGGGGCATAAAGTTCATAACGGACCGCGTCCATGAACTGCTGGATTCGATCCGGCGGAACCTTGAAATGCAGCAGGGCCTGACGAGTGAATTCCAGGCTGGCCTCGAACTCCGGTTGAACCACTTCGTAAACTCCGCGGGAATGCAGGGTTTTCATGTGTTCGATACTGATTGCCCGGGCCATGATTTTCAGGTCGGGAGAAATGACATGAGCATGAGTCGCAACCGTTTGAGAAAAAAGGGCAGACGGAGCGGTAATAAGCAGGAGCTTTGCCTTGCGGATCTTTGACGCCTCCAGTACGATCGCCTGGCCGGCATCGCCGAAAATGCAGGGATAGCTCAAGGCTTTCAACTGCTCAAACCGGTGAAAATCAACCTCGACGAGCACGAATTTCACATCGAACTGTTCCAGGATTCTTGCGATATTCTGCCCCACCTGGCCGCCTCCCGCGATGACCACATGATCCGAAAGACCGTATTTCGGCAGATTGATTGTCTGCAGGGGTTCCCGTTTTGCCCGGGCCCTGAAAAAGGAATAGATCGGCTGGGTCAGGCTGGAGAGGAACGGCGTCAGGAACATGGTGGAGACGGTCAGACTCAGGACAAGAGAATAAAGCTCTGTGCTGATTGAATTCGTGTTAAGGCCCACACGGGCCAGCACGAAAGAGAATTCTCCCACCTGAAAAAGCCCCAGCCCAACAGCGAGGGGGATGACGTTGCGGTATTGAAACAGCCTGCTCAATCCGGCGAAAATGAGCCCTTTGCCGACAATCACGAGAACGATCAGAAGTAAAATCGTCGTGGCATGGGTCCATAAAAAAACCGGGTCCAGAAGCATGCCGACGGAGGAAAAAAAGAGAAGGCCAAAGATGTCCCGCAGAGGGATGATCTCGCTTAAGGCCTGGTGACCGTAATCCGATTCGCTGAGAACCATGCCCGCAATAAAGGCGCCGAAGGCGAAAGACAGACCGAACCAGTACGTTCCGTAGCCGATGCCCAGGCCGATGGTGACCACGGAAACAAGAAACAGCTCCCTGGAATTCCATCCGGCAATGTAACGGAGAAGCCTCGGGATGAGATTCGTGCCCAGAAAGATCATCAGGAAAAGAAAAATCGCGGCCTTCAGGATGGACAGGGCCAGAATGGGCAAGCCTGTTTCCGGGTGACTCAGTTCCGGCAGAATGATCATCATCGGGACAACGGCAAGATCCTGAACGATGAGCATCCCGATCATGACGCGGCTGGAAAGCGTGCCCATCCACCCCTGGCTCATCAGGGTTTTCAGGACGACCATCGTACTCGAGAGAGAAATCAATGCCCCGAACCAGAGAGCGGACTGCCAGTCCAATCCCCACCAGGCGCCCAGGGCAAACCCGAAGGCCTGCGTCAGGATAATCTGCAGGGGCGTCCCGATGAGGGCGATTTTACGGACGGGTTTCAATTCCTGCAGAGAGAATTCCAGTCCCAGGGCAAACAGCAGGAGGGCAACGCCGATCTCGGCAAGCTTTTCGATATTGTGGACGCTGGATGCGGCAATGCCGCCGGTATGCGGTCCGATGACGACGCCGGCCAGGATGTAGCCCAGGATCAGCGGCTGCCGGAAGAGTTTGGCCACCAGTCCGCCGGCCAGAGAGGCGATGACGATGATAATGATGTCCGCCGCTATGCCCATTGCTTATGCTTTCCGTCCCGCCGTTAATCCCGGCGGTTGAGGGCCGGGGCGACGTTCCTGAATATGCGGGCCGTGCTGTGGTACGGCAAAGGTCAAATTTTCTTTCACAGATGATTTCCTTAAATAAAAAGAGAAAATTTATCATTTATTTCAAGTGTTCACAAGTTTTTTGCGGAACTTTTCCATATCAAATCTGCATGGAAGTTCACTTGCTCGATGAGCTGTTCCGCGCAGAGAATAAAGGTGGTGGATTCCCTGTTTATCTGTTATTTAGAATGGCGGCTGATGGTCGTTTCTGATTGGCAGATTCTCTTGAAGCAATCAATCGACCATGGCAATGCCGTCCGGTCGAAAATGCTTGTTTCCCGGTCCATGTCGTACTTCGCAACGCGTCGTTCTCAACTGATTACATGATACCAATTACATGATACCAATCGAATATATTCTACTGATAGGGTCGTTCCTTATTATCATCAGCATCGGCGTGGCAAGACTCTCCGAAAATTTCGGCGTGCCTGTTCTGTTGCTGTTTTTAGGCATCGGAATGCTGGCTGGTTCAGAAGGGCCGGGCGGCATTTATTTTGACGACGCCCATCTGGCTCAATCCATCGGTGTCATTGCTCTGGTCTTCATCCTGTTCGCGGGAGGCCTCGACACAGGTTGGCCTGAAGTCAAACCTGTCGTTTGGCAGTCATTAAGCCTTGCCACGCTCGGTGTTTTTCTTACCGCCATTACTTTCGGTTTGTTTGCCGTTTTCGTTCTGAAATTTTCACTCCTCAGCGGACTGCTTCTCGGGGCGGTCGTTTCATCGACTGATGCCGCTGCAGTCTTCTCCGTGCTCCGATCCAAGAGCATCAGCCTCAAGGGCCAACTCAAGCCCCTGCTTGAGTTTGAATCAGGCAGCAATGATCCCATGGCGGTTTTCCTTACCATCGGCATCCTTCAGATAATGACCACTCCAGGGACATCGTTCGGTTCCATTGCTTTTCTCTTTGTTGTTCAAATGGGCCTCGGTGTTGTTGCCGGCCTTGGTTTCGGAAAAATGATGGTCTTGATGCTCAATCGGTTGAAATCCTACTACGAAGGATTCTATCCCGTTTTTGCCATGGCGGCGGTCTCATTCATTTACGGTGCGACTACGGCTGCCGGAGGCAGCGGGTTTCTTGCTGTTTACCTCGCGGGACTGCTTGCGGGCAACAGCGAGTTCATTCACAAGAAAAGCCTGATGCGATTTTTCGATGGACTTGCCTGGCTCAGCCAGATCGCCTTGTTTCTCTCCCTCGGCCTGCTGGTCTTCCCTTCCAGAATCGTCCCTGTCATCTGGGTCGGCCTTGCCTGTTCATTTTTCCTCATGTTTATAGCCCGCCCCGTGAGTGTGATGGTTTCGCTGCTCTTTTCACGACTTAAGTTGCGGGATAAGCTTCTTGTTTCCTGGGTTGGTTTGCGGGGAGCCGTCCCCATTGTTCTGGCGACCTTTCCCCTGCTGGCGGGGATAGCGGAAGCGGAGATGATTTTCAACATCGTTTTTTTCATTGTCCTTACTTCAGCCCTGCTTCAGGGTTGGTCCATTCCCGTTGTTGCCCGCTTCCTGCGACTCGATGCACCCCTTCAACCGAAGCGGCAATATCCCATCGAGTACGCGCCAGTGGAGGGGGTCGACACGCAGCTCGTCGAGTTTGTCGTCCCCTCCAGGTCGGCAATTGCAGGGGAGCCGATTGTGGAACTGGGACTTCCCCGTGGGACCCTCATTGTGCTCATAAACCGCGGTGGAAGCTTTCTCGTGCCAAGCGGGGGCGCCGTCCTGGAAGAGGGAGATGTTCTCATGGTTCTTGCCGGAGAGAGAACCCTGCCCGAAGTCCGAGAGATACTGACGCGGCAGATGCCGAACGACGAGGGAGAAGCCTGATGGTCCCAGCGGGGGCAAACTTCGGGAAGGCGACCGCCGTTCAGCTGAACCGGATTCTTTGTGAACGTTTGTCAGTCAGGCGACTGGCGCAGGCTGTTGCGTCCGCTGGCTTTCACCTTGTAAAGCTGAGAATCGGCCCTTTCGAAAAGCGTGTAATAGCTTTCCTTGTCTGAAGGCGTGGCGGTGGCAATACCCATGCTGGCGGTCAGGTGATGGGCGACGGTGGAGGTCAGGTGAGGAATGGCCAGCTGCTGAATCGCCGAATGAATCCGTTCCGCCACGAACCTTGCCCCGGCAGCCGGGGTTTCCGGCAAAAGGATCACGAATTCCTCCCCGCCGTAGCGGAAGACCATGTCTCCTCCGCGGTCGGTCGCTGAGACCAGCAGATCCGCCACCCGGCAGAGAACCTGATCGCCGGCCTCATGTCCATAAGTGTCGTTGTACCGTTTGAAGAAATCGACATCCAGCAGAATCAGGGAAAGGGGCATCCCGTTCCGTCTCGTCCGGAGCTGTTCGCGTTCAAAGGTTTCATTAAAGCATCGCCGATTGGGGATATTGGTCAATCCGTCATGAAGGGACAGCTTTTCCAGCTTCCGGTTTAAATTCTCCAGGTCGGCAACCGTCTGCTTCAGCATCATTTGAGTGCGCACCCGCGCAAGAACCACGGGCAGTGAGAAGGGTTTTGCCACATAGTCATTCGCTCCGCAATCCAGCGCGGACACGATGTCGTCGTTGCGATCCCGGGCCGTGACCATGATAACCGGCAATTCCGCGATGGACCAGGCGCAGCGCAGGCATTTCAGGACTTCGATCCCGCTCACGACCGGCATGAGGATATCGAGAAGCACCAGGTCGAAGGTTTGCGTTGAAAGCAGGTCGAGAGCGATGATGCCGTTCTGTGCCACAGTCACCGAATAACCCAGACGGTCAAGCTGGCGGGAGAGCAGATCACAGTTGGCTGTGTCATCATCAACAACAAGGATCTTTCCTTTCTCAGCGGCGGCGTATTGCGACCGGGGATGTCTGGCGGAACGGAATCTCGCCACGATGGTCTGCAGCTGGACCCTCAGTTCTTTAGACGGCTTATAGATGGTTTGATCGACAGGCAGACAGCCGGTCGTGGCGATCATATCCGCCTGAGTAAACAGGCGCTGGGTTGCATCCTCGATACGGTGCAGATCAGCGAGAAATTCCGTTGCCCGATCAACCGTCTCAGCTTTGTTTTCCGTCAACATGGCGTTATAGCCCAGAATCGCCCACACCGGCATGCGGAACGCGTGGCGCAGAATCACGCCCAGATCCCGAACGTCCTGTTCCTTCCTTCCGTCGTGCTTCGCCGGATCCAGGATGTCGCGGATCAGAGATCGCAACTGCAGTCCGGCTGCATGCAGTTTTGCCATATTGGTGTGCAGATTTGGAATGGCCCGGAGGGAATCATCATTCAGCCACATCTCGCTGTAACCGAGAATGGCGTTGATTGGGCCACGCAGCTCGTGACGGATGTGCGCCAGGATTGCCTGGGGCGATTTTCCAATAACAAGGTTTTGAGCGGTCAATAAATCAGTCATAACCGTTACCTTCCGACGAATCAAGCAGGGTGGCAATTTTTTCCAGCAGACGGGGAAATTCGATGGGCTTGCTGTCGTATTCATCGCAGCCGGCCCGGAGCGCCCTTTCCCGATCCGACTCCATGGCATGGGCCGTCAAAGCGATGATGGGAATGGTGCGGGTTTCCTGTGCGGACTTCAATCGGCGCGTTGCCTCCCACCCATCCAGGACCGGCAGGCTCATATCCATCAGGATCAGATCCGGTGCTTCGGAGCGGGCCATGGCGATCCCCTCAACGCCATCAACCGCCACCACGGTGGTGAAGCCTTTGCGTTCCAGCCGGCGGGTCAGCATGTCACGGTTCATCTCGTTATCTTCCACAATCAATAATTTGGCCATCGGACTCCACTCCTTTTTCATCCTGTCTGTAAATTTTATTTCGATCGGATCGATCCGTTCTGAGATTCCTGTTTGCCGTCCTGTTTCAATTCCATCAACCTGCCGCTGACTTCCCGCAGCAGCTCTTCACGGGACAGGGAGCCTTTCTGAAGGATTTTTGCAACACAACCTTCCAGCAGGCGCTTTTCCTCGAAGGTCAGGTTCTTTGCCGTCAGGACAATCACAGGGATTGCCCTCCATTCATCCCGGCTGCGCAGTGCATGAATAAATTGAAAACCATCCATCTCCGGCATCATGAGATCGAGAAGAATGATCTGCGGCAGGTTCTCCTGTCGATGCTCCCTGAGGCATTCCAGTCCTGTCAGGCCGTTTTCCGCTTCTACGACATTCCAGCCGCCCTGCGTCAGTATCCGTCGAAGGTATGAACGGGTTGCTTCATCGTCTTCCACGACCAGCACCAGCCGACCGGCATCTGGAGTGCATTTCTTCAAGACGATCAGCAGGCGCTCCTTGTCCAGGGGTTTGAGCAGGTACTCGGTCGCTCCCAGGGCATAGCCCAGGTTTTTCTCATCCACTATGGTCAGCATGATGACGGGGATATCCGCCGTTTCTCTGTCTGTCTTCAGCGCGGAGAGGACCGTCCAGCCGTCCATGTGCGGCATGGCCACATCCAGCGTGATGGCTTCCGGGTGTAATTCGCGGGCGAGCCGCAAGCCTTCTTCCCCTCCCGCGGCGCAGGCGACGGAATAGCCTTCCCGGGACAGAAACCGTTGCAGGAGATCACGAACAGCCGGGTCGTCGTCAATGACCAGCACTGTCCGTTCATTTGCGCCCGCCGGGTCGATCAGAGGGCCCGTTGACGGCATTTCTTCAGCTTCTGCCGGTCCGGCCGCAGCGACAGCCGGAAGACGGATGGTGAAAAGGGACCCCTTGCCGTATTCGCTTTCCACGGAAATATCGCCGCCCATCAGTCGGCAGAAGTTGCGGGTGATGGTCAGCCCCAGCCCGGTGCCGCCGAATTTACGTGTGGTTGATGAATCGGCCTGAGTGAAGGTTTGAAAAAGCCGTTCCATCTGCTGAGGGGTCATGCCGATGCCGGTATCATGCAGACTGAAGTTCATCCATTCCTGTTCCGCTTCCTGCGTACGTGAAACGTTCAGGGTGATGACACCGCTGGTCGTGAATTTCGCGGCGTTGCTGAGAAGATTGAACAGACACTGCCTCAGGCGGGTCAGATCGGCATGCATTTCTCCTCCGGTTTCGCAGCCTTTCACGATAAGGATGTTCCCATTCTTCTTTACCAGGGGATCGGCGATTTTCACTATGCTTTCGATCATCTCCGACACGGAAAATGTTTCCGGATAGAGTTCGATCTTGCTTGCTTCAATTTTGGACAGATCCAGGATGTCGTTGATCAGTCCCAGGAGATGTTTGCCCGCGGAGTGAATGCGGTCCAAGTCGGAGATAAAGTGGTTCACTCCGGCTTCTTCCGCCTCCTCCTGCAGCAGTTCGCTGTAACCGATGATTGCGTTGAGAGGAGTGCGCAGTTCATGGCTCATGTTGGCCAGAAAGGCGCTTTTTGAGCGATTGGCGGCATCGGCTGCTTCCTTCGCCTGTTGCAGTGCCACCTCCGTCGCCTTGCGATCCGAAATGTCGCGCAGCGACTCGATGGCCCCGATCATCCTGCCTTTGCTGTCGTAGAGGGCTGTTGCCGTACCGGATAAAAAAATATTTCCGCCATGCAGATTGGCAATGTAGGTTTCACCAAGCAGACGGTTTCCCTCGCGATGAATGGATACGTAATGGTGTTCGATTTCTTCCTGGGGGCGCATGGCCAGATCGATCAGGATGGGTCGCCGGGTTCCATAGAAAGGAAGAGCGTATTCGTAATTTCCTTTTCCCAGCATCTCTTCGGCGGGAATGCCGGTCATCTGTTCCATGGCATGGTTCCAGGTGACGACCCGGCCTTCGATATCGACAGCCAGGATCGCATCCGGAAAGAAGTCGATGATATCCTTAAACCGACGCTGAGATTCAGCCAGCGCGCGTTCGGCCAGCCGACGGTCGGAAATGTCACGGATTGATTCGATGGCCCCGATGATTTTTCCTTCATCGTCATACAGAGGCGTGGCCGCTACGGAAGTGAAATAATCCTTCCCCAGGGTATCGCTCAGTTTTGAAGAGCTGGTGTCACTGATCAGATAATTGCCTTTGCGGTAAAAACGGGGATAGGCGCGTTCGATATCTTCCTGGGGATTCAGCACGAGATCGGCAAGGATGGGTCGCCGGGTTCCGTAAATTTGAAAGCCGTGTTCATAATTTCCCCTGCCGATAACCTCGCCGGCGGGTGCTCCGGTCATCTGTTCCATGGCGCGATTCCAGGCGATCACCTTCCCTTCCGTATCGATGGCCAGTACCGCGTCGGGGAAAAAGTCAATAATACCCTTGAACTGCTTATGCGATTCGAGCAGTGCTTCTTCCGTCCGGCGACGTGCTGAAATGTCGCACACAGAGACCTGCAGGATTCTTCCGCCCTCATAAGAAAGCGCGGAGATCAGCACCTCGGCGGCGAATTGTTCCCCGCTCCTGCGCTGGCAGAGCGTTTCAAAATGAGCCGATCCCGTTTCCGATGCATTCCGGAGCTGATCGCTCCAGGCTTTGTCCGATTTCATGACAGCCGAGTGAGCTTCAGGGAATATTTTTGACGGCTGGGTGTGGAGAAGCTCCTCTCTGTCATCAAAGCCAAAGAGACGCAGGGCGCGGAGATTGCAGTGGCGGAAGATGCCGGACTCCAGCAGAATCAGCGCATTGCCGGAGCTTTCAAAAAGTTCTCGAAACAGCGACTCCTTTTTAAACATTTCCTCAAAGGGAATTTTCACAGTCATACTCCTGATCCTTTGCATTCATGACGGTTACCTCTTGCCGCTCCTTTTCCTGTCTTTTAAGGCATGGCTTGAAAGCTAAAGTTATTCCCCATTTTTTTGGAGAGGTCATTGCTGAAGAAGCCTCACGTTCCAGGGGCTGTGCTGTAATCGCTCAATACCCTGGAGAAGTTCATGTCTCTGCCGGTCAGCATGATTTCAGCTTCCTGTATTTAAAAAATCACCCAATTAAAAATAGAAATCTACAAAAAAGTTGACAGACAATATCATAAGTGAGAATAAACGCCACAAAAAATATATGTACGCTGAGACATTTGGTATTTTATATCGTAATAAAGTTGTAAGCCGGCGACAGAAAAACCTTATGCCCGGCACAGTGCCGCCCCGCTCTTCAGCATTGTCGCAGGCAAGGGTCTTTCCAGAGTGACTGAAAATGGGAACGAAGCGATTCCTCACGATTCAGCATGCTCAATGAATTTTCAGTTAACAGGAGAGTTCAGGAACGACCTGATCGATAGAAAGGATGTTCTGCATGAAAAGATGGATTTTGAATCTGCTTTTGTCATTTGTTTTCTGGTTGTTTCCTTTTTCTTTTCACGCTTCCTATGCCCTGGATGAGGGATCTTCCGCTCTGCGGACGGGGATCGAGCAGTATCGGCAGGAGAATTACGAAGAGGCGGTGGAGCTCCTGGGTAAAGCGCGGGAGCGGGAGCCCCGTTCGTCGGTCGCGGCCTTTTTTCTTGGCATGGCCTGTAAACAGCTGCCGGATTATGAGAAAGCGGCGGTTTCTCTTCAGGATGCAGTCACCCTTTCTCCTCCGGTCAGGGAGGCTTATCTCGAACTGGCAGATGTCCTGTATCGGCTAAGCCGGCTGGAAGACGCCAAAAAATGGATCCGGGCAGCCGAAGCACAAGCCATTGCCCCGGCCCGGCTTGCCTTCCTTAAAGGTTTGATCCTGACCCGCGAAAATTCCAATCAGGAGGCCGTCTCGGCTTTTGAGCGATCCAAACAGCTCGATCCCACTCTTGCCCAGGCCGCTGATTTTCAGAGTGCCGTCTGTTATATCAAGGAAAACAAACTGGAAAAGGCGAAGGAGCGTCTCAAGGCGACCGTTCTAAGGGATCCAGCCTCGGATCTGGCCGGCTTTGCCCGGCAGTATGTGGATATGGTCGAACAGCGGCTGTATCTGGAGCGGCCTGTCCGGTTGACGGTCGGTATTTTCGGCGGATACGACACGAATCTCGTTTCCAGGCCGGTTGACGCAGCTATCGCGGGGGATATCACCGATGAAGAAAGCGCGACGCTCAACACATCCGCCCGCCTCGACTTTGTTCCCAGGCTTCAGGGGCCCTGGCTTTTTAACGCCCAGTATGCCTTTGCCTCCAACATCAATCAGAAACACTCCCATTCTCATAACTCCATGGCCAACAGCGTTTCCCTTTCTCCCGGATACAATTTCGGGCGCTTCGTGGTCAGCCTGACGGCCGGTTACACCAACGTCCTGTTAAGGACGGATCCCGATCCCAATCCCCAGGCGAACTCCGATCCCGGCTACAAACATTATCTCGATTATTTCACCGCCGGTCCGGCGGTGCGCTTCCTTGTCAATTCGAATCATATCCTGGAGGTCTTTGCCGGTTACGATAAAAAGGATTACTTCAATCAGAAAGTGGACAACGATGAAGGCATCCGCGATGCCGTGGGCCCCCGGGCATATCTGAGCTGGATCTGGCTGTTTGCCGGAAATGGCTTTTTCAATCTGAAATATGACTTCAACCGGGATGACGCGGAAGGTGACTGGTGGGAAAATGAAGGCCATCGGCTTTCCGCCAATTTGAGCGTTCCCCTGCTGTCGGCGGAGTTGAGCGAACGTTTCGGGCCTCTCAGCCTGCAGATCGCAGGGAGCGCCTTTTTTCAGCAATACAGGCATGACCAGCCTTACCTTGTCAGTGTGGGCAGCGTCTTTCAGGAAAAATACGCGAAACGCCGCGATGAGACCTATACGGGTTCGGCGGGGCTGGCCTGGGAGTTCTGGAAGCATGCCAGTCTGGTTGTCCAGTATTCTCACACCCACTGCAACGCCAATATGCCGGCTAACGAGTACAGGAAGGATGTGTATATGGGAGGATTCGAGTTTCGGTTCTAATTCGTATCCACGCGCGTAAAGAAGATTCAGGCAGGAGGTTCGTCGAAATAATGAAAACAGGATGGTTGGTTCCGATTCGATTCGTTTTATTGATCCTCGCATTGATCGCCTTTATCCCCGATTCGTCTCCGGCGGCGCAGGTCGGTAAATTTACAGGTGTTGAAGGCAATGTGGATGTGACTGTGCCCGGAAAGGCGGCGAAGCGCGTTTCCGTCGGAGAGCCGGTGCAGGTGGGCGATATCATCCGCACCAAGAGCAAGTCAAAGTGCGAGGTGACCTTTCTTGACGGGAACATCGTGCGGTTTGCGGAAAATACGCGGCTCCGGATTACGGAATATCTGGTGGAGCAGAATCAGCGGAAGGAGATCCTGAATCTTTACCGGGGCAAAGTGCGCAATATGGTCCTGAACGCGCGTCATTCCACAGGATTTTCCCGGAATCTCAAATATGAAATTCATACCCCGACGGCGGTCTGCGGCGTTCGGGGGACCGACTTTGTCAGTTATCATCAGAATGGAATTACCGGCGCTACCTTCAGGGAAGGTGCGGGATACGGATACAGCCATAACCAGCCGCAGCATATCCAGTCGATTGCCGCCAATCAGACGATGCTGGCGGCCGGTCCCGACCAGCCGCCCGTTGTCCGGCCCGCGACAGCGATGGAGATGGGGCAGCATCTGAAGGATACGGAACCGGCAAAAGGAACTGAGCAGACAACCTCTTCTGGCAGCGCAACGCAGAGCGAATCGGAGTCCTCTTCCGGAACAGCGGCACAGCCCCAATCAAATGTTTCCACGATAACGGACTCACCGGACGGCGCCACTCAGGAAGCAGCTTCGGCAATAGCCCCGGGAAGTCTTTCGGCAACGTCAGGAACAGAGAGCGACGGGAGCCCGGCAATCGGCGGTTTTGGCGGGACTGTGCCGGACTCTTCGTTCAATCCCGAAGCTGACACATTGGATGGCGCCTTCGCATCCGTGCCGGTTGCTCCGCCTTCATCTTCGTTAACCTCAGCGCCGGAGGCAAGCAGCAGTCTGACGACAGATCCGGTGACCGATATTTCAAACCTTGTAGAAAAACATGCGGAAAAACCTGTGGATACAACAGCACCGGTGATTTCCGTTATGCCGGAATCGGCTGCCCCGGTCGACGCCGACGGGACTCATATCCAGATTAATCTTTCAGGTTCGGATGCAACTTCAATACGGTATGCATACAGAATCCATGAGACGGGGATTACCCCGGCAGGTGATTATGCGGTGGTGAATCCCTCTTTCGGTTTTGATCTTAATGGATATGAAACAGGTTTTTTTACCCTGGACATTAAAGGTACGGACGAGGCGGGAAATACATCCACCGTTTATAAGTCCTTTGATTTGAGCCGTTATGCCGTGTCCGGAAACGTTGGACTGACCGGTTTTGGCGAATCCTCTTTCGGGGAGATGACCAACGGCGAGGTAGCCGGTATTTCCGGTCAGAACTGGGGCGGCTGGATCTTGAATTATCAGGGAGCCGGCATTCCCATCGGTGCTTCCTTCAGGATCGATGCCGGGAATTTTTCGGAAGTCGATCATACCTGCTGGCTGAGCAGCGCTGCCGGTTCGGTTGCCGGTACCGATCTCATCGGAACGTCCCTGTTCCATTACCTCTCGGCGGACAGAATGGGCATCGGTACCGGCAGCTTTACAGGAGCATTTCACACCCCGAACGGCGTCTGGCAGGGAAGCAGCCAGGGAATCGGGCAATATACGGAGGTTCCCGTGGCGTTTACCAGCCTTCTTGGTGGTCCGATCCTGTCTTTGACCGCAGGCGCCGTTCACGAGATCGAGTACGAAAAGAGACTGGACAGCAGTGAAGACTTTTTATCATATCGGTATGGATACTTTTCCGGTGACAACGTGGCGGGAGGCAGGGGTGGACAGTTCGAAGAACTGGAAAACAGCGGTGCTGACGATGCGGAATATGAGTACCTACCGAATGGACAATATGTCAAATGGTCACGGGGAGACGGTCTGGAACGGATAGTGGAGGGGGGGACAACCGGTGAAAGTCTGAATCTTGAGGCCGATCCTCCGGAAGGAAATCTGTCGTATTTCCTGTCATCCTTTACTGACGGCGCCTGCAAGATTACGGAGAAATCCTGGTCATCAAGCGGAATCGTGCGCACCGGCGCCATGAAGGGCATTATGGGGGGAGCGGAAAACCTCTGGACCGCCTCAGCCGCAGATATCGTGTTAATGGGAGAGTATCAATCCGCAGTTCCCATAATCGAGCAGGATTTACCCACAGGCTTCAGCTTGAGTTTTGACAGCTGGCGTGAAGATCAACCCGGCGGAACGACGCCTGACGGCGGGGCTTACAGCGGGTTCATTTCAGGGCGGATCGGCGGCGCACAGAACGGTCTCGAGGGATTTCTTTACGGCCTCTACATTGATCCGGACAACGCCGCGGGTATCCTGAGGGGAAGCTTTACGGGAAGCCACTACCCGGAAATCAGCATGTGGGAAGCGGATGGAGCGATCCATCCGATCTGGAAAACAAACGGAACAAAAGAACACATTTCTGCAGAGGACCTGCTCGAGGCCGCGAACGTCAACCTGTTCCAGAATTATATTTTTCTGGATAACGCGGCAGGCGGTTTTGTCGGGAGTTCTTCCTCTTCCGGTTTCCTCTCCGGCTGGTACGGTTATGGCGGGACGATGTCCATCCGAGGCGAGGACTGGGGAATTTACTCGCTGTCCTTTGCTCTGGATAACAAGTATGAGAATCCGCATGATCCCGGCGCCTGGCGGGCCGGTCTGTTTGGAAGCGGTGAATTCGGGAGATTTTATCAGAACGGATCAGCCTCGTGGATTGCCGATGCCGGCCTCTGGCTGGCTGATATTCCCTCAACTGCTTCGACCTGGAGAAACGGTCGTGTTTCTGCTTACATGGACGGGGAATACGGAAAATTCATGACCTACACCAGAATGGGCATCCTGAAGAACGGCCAGTTGCTGGGTTCCTATATCCCGGACAGTGAAGGATCGACTAATGGGATCTGGTCGGCCGACTCCATGGGGATTTGGGAAAAAACGGCGGATATCCACTACAGCAGCGGGATTGACGGCCGCAGTTACATCGTACGGCATATAAGGGGAGGTCGTTATGAATATGGCGACGGTTCCGTATACAACTACAGTTACAGCGATGATCATCCCGTAAATGGCGCACAGCGATTCGGGCATTCCTGTTTTGAGGATGCAGCCAACAACACGATTGTGCAGAAAAATTATACGGACGGAAGGGTGGATGTCTGGACGAAGGAGGGAATAAGCGATTATGTCTATTCGGACGGTGGTTTTTACACGGAAGGCGACCTTGCCGTTCTTGAGACTGCACCGGCCGAATCATGGGTGCATGCCGGCAGTGTCAGTGAATTTATCTTTGACCACGACCACGTGGAAGGCATCATGGGCGGGCTCAACAGCGATCTCTGGACGACATCCACGGGAACGGGGATTACATTCCTCGGTGAATTCGATACCGAAAACAGGGAAGAGGCGCCTTCAATATTCTCCGGAAACATTGTCAGCTTTGATCCGAGAATCACCCTGAACTCTTATGAGAATACAACCTCGCCGCTTGGCGGCGCCTATTTCGGCATGCTTGGCGGATGTGTTCACAACGGGGGGACGGATTCCTCATGGGAAAGCAGCCTGAAGGGCTCCATCGCCGCACTCTATGCCGATCCGAGCCATAACGCGGGCATCCTGAAAGGCTCGCTGACTGGAAGCGCCTGCTTGCAGCTTAACGCCTGGGAGGCGGAGGGAACCTGGTTGCCGGTTCCATTGGCATCGGAAATTTCCAATATGGACGCCACTCAATTCCGTGATGATCAATATGGCATCATCAGAACCTTTGACAGCTACAGGAGCTATTGCGATGAAGATATGCCTTCCGCAACGACGGCTGCCGGCGGTCAGGTCCATCTCGGGGTGCTGAGGATCAGAACGTCATACATTGACCATCCGGCGCTGTATGTCGATGATCCCAATAATCCCGGTGGAAGGCCGGCCTGGGGCATTGTTCAGACCAGTCAGGGCGGATCTTATGATATGACAACGACGCCTCTGGGAAATTTTGAGCTGAATTTCAGCTATCTGCCGGACAATAATATGACTGGACAGATGTATTTTCTGTCCTATACACAAAACGACGGGCTTTTCAGTCCGGACAAGGGAGGGAATTTTGAAGGAGCAAACGCGGGAGCGCGCATCGATCTGCAGCAGGGCGGCACCGACATCCTGGCCCTTGATATTCACGGCACCTTTGATCCGGTGACGACATCAACTTGGCAGGCCGTTTCCACAGGCGCCTGGATGGAAACGGGCAAGTTCGTCGATATGGCAAGTACGGTTACGGGAATAGCCGCTCTTGAGGCTTTGAATATCCCCTGCATTCAGGTGGGGAGTGTAAATTTAGAGGGAAAAGGAAACAATCTTGATGTAAAGATGAATAATGTCAACTTCTATGCCCGGTCAACGGGAGACGCTCCCCAGCTCTGGGCGACGAAGAATGTCAGTGGCGCCTATACGGCCGCCCCGGCTTTGAATGAATCGATAACCCTGAATTCAACGGGCGGGGGGAGCATAACGGCCAGTTTCACGCCTGTCCGCTGGGACAGCAACAAATGGGGCGCGACGGTGAACGGCGGCGGCAGCTTGAACGGCGGCTATACAGGGAACGTTCAGTTCCAGGGTGGCGCTGCGGGTTCTTACAATGGCACAGGCTCCGGTTCTTTCAGTGGAACCGGAGCCGGAACAGTCAAAGCCGCCCCCTGATCCGGCTTTACAACCCGGCAGGCGCCCCCTCTGCTCATCGCCGGAGGAGGGGCCTGTCTTTCTTCAGTGCGGACCATCGGGGCGATGGGAGCAGAGGGATTGGAAAATGACCAGTCAGAAAAGACGGATTCTCCTTTTTACAGGGGAAGGCAAGGGGAAGACGACGGCTGCCCTGGGGATGGCCCTGAGGGCATGCGGGCACGGGATGCGGGTCAGGATCATCCAGTTCATCAAGGCTGATCCGACGACCGGGGAAGCGGCCGCCGTGAGTCATCTTCCCGGCGTGGAGCTGATCCAGACCGGTCTGGGGTTCGTCCCGCCCGAATCCAGTGCTGAATACTCCCGGCACCGGCAGGCTGCCGAACGGGGACTCCTGCTTGCCGAAGAAGCGGTCCTTTCGGATCAGTATGACCTGATCGTCCTGGATGAGATCTGCAATGCGATTGCCCTGCATCTTCTGACCGAGGAAAAGGTCATTTCAGTTGTCCGGCAGGCCGGTTCCTGCCGGACGATCGTCCTGACAGGGCGGGACGCTCCGGAGTCGCTTCTCTCCCTGGCCGACACGGTCACGATCATGACCTGTTTCAAACACGCGATGACGGCGGGACGGCCTTCCGAGAAAGGCGTGGAATACTGACCTCAGGGCCTGGCCAGACGGCCCGCCGTGGTGAGGGCGTCGGCGATGTCGTACATGTTGGAAATCTTTCCCGCGCTGAGCTGATCGGTCAGATTGAAGAAATTCAAGCAGGTCCCGCAGACCAGAATTTCCACTCCGGCCTGCTCCAGTTGTCCGATATCTTCCAGAACCTCGGAACCCTTTACAGTCAGCTTCACGCCGGTATTGTAAAAGATGATCATATCGGGCCGTCGGTCGAGCTGGGGCAGGGTGTGAAAAAAACCGCGCATCAACAGGCGTCCCAGCTCGTCATCGCCCTGACCCATGCAATCGGAGGAAATCACAATGACGCTGGGGCCGGAAAGCGATGGTTCGGACTCCTCCTTTCCCGCCACATCGCAGACGATATCCTGAAGTTCCGATCCTTCCTCAACTTCCTTCGCGCCGCTTTCCCGGGTCAACTCAAGGGTCCAGGTTCCGTCCTGAGCCTGCTTTACGGTTACCCGGCAATTCTGCGACTTTGCCATGCGTTTCACGTTTTCCAAAGCGGCGATGTTGTCTACCCTGACCGTCAACGAGTCACAATGCTCCAGGGCCTTCTTCGTGAGAATGACCGGCTGCGGGCAGGCCAACCCCCGGGCGTCGATGGTTTCCGTCATGTTTGCTGTCCTCCTTTGCTGCGTTCTGTAAAAGGCGTTGACATGAGCTGAAATGATGAAAATTCAGCTTACCGGCAGGAACGTGATCCTCGAAATACTGCCCCGCGCGGGCTAACCCTTCCGGCGCGCCGTCGCTGTGAGACGGGCGACGGCTTTCACGGCGGTTTGCACCTGCTCGGCCGTATTGAAGGCCCCGAGACTGAATCGGGTGGTTCCCACGGGAAATGTGCCGAGAGTTTTATGGGCCGACGGTGCGCAGTGCAATCCGGGACGGGACATGATCATATCCTGCTCGTCAAGAGCCATGGCAATTTCCGCGGGAGACAGTCCTTCGACCGTGAAGGAGACGACGGCGATTTTTCGTGACGGGATCTCCGGCCCATACAGGGTGAGCCCCGGAACGGTCCTGAGTCCATTCATCAAGTGTCCCGCGAGTTCCTGTTCCTGAGCTCGAATCGATGCCACGCCCCGGCGAAGAACGAAGCGAACTCCGGCTTCCAGTCCGGCCAGACCGACTGTATTGGGTGTGCCCGCTTCAAATTTATCGGGCAGGAAATCGGGCTGTTCCTCAAACTCGGACCGGCTGCCTGTTCCTCCCATCATCAGCGGGCGGATGTCCTTTTCCAGCCCTTCCCTGATATACAGTCCTCCCGTGCCCTGAGGGCCGTAAAGCGCTTTATGCCCTGTAAAGGCAAGCAGATCGATGCCCAGTTCCGTTACATCGAGCGGGAAGGACCCCCCGGCCTGTGCGGCATCTACACAGAAGATCAAACCCTTTTCCCGGGTAAGCATGCCGACCTCCTTCAGGGGCATGAGCGTTCCCGTCACGTTGGAGGCGGCAGTCAGATAAACGGCGCGCGTATTGCGCCGGATGGCCGGCAGAAGATCAGCCGGATCCAGCTCGCCCGAGGATGAACAGGGAATGACGGTCAGTTCCAGCCCTTCCTTTTCCAGGGCCCGGAGCGGCCGCATGACTGAATTGTGCTCCATGCTGGAGGTGATGACATGATCGCCGGGATGGAGAAGTCCCCGGGTTGCCAGGTTCAGCGCTTCTGTGGCATTTTTTGTGAAAGCCACATTCAAAGCGTCCTGTATTCCGAAAAGTTCGGCAACGGCTTCCCGCGCATTCATGACAATCCGCGCCGCGTCCAGGGAATGCCTGTGTCCGGACCGGCCCGGGTTTCCGCCGACATGGCGAAGGTAGTGCTCCATGGCCTGGAGGGTTTCCTCCGGTTTGGGCCAGGATGTGGCGGCATTATCGAAATAGATGACGTTGTTTGAATGCATTGAGTCCTTTCCTGAAACCGCTTTCCGAAAGTAACGGGATGTTTGTTATTCCGGATGATCAAGGGGGCTTTTTTTATGCCCTGTAAAATATTGAACCTGCATGCGGATGTCAAATAACGATTTGTTATGGAAGCGCCCTTTGTATTCCTTTCTGGAAAATAAAGCGTACAGAGTGAGGTATTGACGAAAGGAGAAAAAATCTTTTAGATACATATCCATCAGGACAAAAACAGCAAGAGGAGGTTGACAGCCGGATATGATCAAGCAAAGAGGAAGCGGCATCCTGCTCCATGTGACATCCCTGCCTTCGCCTTACGGGATCGGCGATCTGGGCGGCGAGGCGTACCGGTTTGCCGATTTCCTCGCCGAAGCCGGCCAGAGTTTCTGGGAGGTCCTTCCTCTCTCTCCCACGCTTGCCATTCACAGACATTCTCCATACAGCAGCTATTCCGCCTTTGCCGGCAATCCCCTGCTGATCAGTCCGGAATTTCTGTGCCGGGACGGTCTGCTGACCCTGACGGAACTTGAGGAGGCGCCGTGCTTTTCTTCAGATCCTGTAGATTATGAACAGGCGGCGGCGTTCAAAGAGCGCCTGTTCGGCCTGGCCTTTGAACGGTTTCGGAGTCGGGGCAGGGTGCGCAGTGGTCGCTGGACGGACTTCTGCGAAGAGCAGGCCTTCTGGCTTGACGATCACGCACTCTTTGCGGCGCTGAAAAGGGAATTCCCCTACGGGACCTGGCAGACCTGGCCGCCGGAACTGCGGGACCGAAAGCCGGCGTCGCTGAAGAAAATCAGAAAAAAACTGGCCCTGCCCATCGCCAGGGAGAAATTTCTTCAATATCTTTTCTTCCGGCAGTGGCTTTCCCTGAAAGAATACTGCCGCCGGAAGCGAATCCATCTGATTGGAGACCTGCCGATCTATGTGGCCTATGACAGTGCGGATGTCTGGGCTCATCCGGAGCTTTTCAAACTTTCGGAAGAAAAAAAACCCCTGGCCGTAAGCGGCGTGCCTCCCGATCTCTTTTCCCGAACAGGCCAGCTCTGGGGAAACCCTGTTTATCGGTGGGACATCTTAAAGGAAACCGGCTATTTCTGGTGGATGAACCGTCTCCGTCAGGGCTTTCAATGCTGCGATTTTTTGCGGATTGACCATTTTCGGGGGTTTATTTCCTATTGGGAGGTGCCGGCCGGAGAAAAAACGGCAGTCAACGGTCAGTGGAAAAAAGCGCCGGCGGAAGATTTTTTCCGGCAGCTCTTCAAAACCTTCCCCTGTCTGCCCATCATCGCTGAGGATCTGGGTGCGACCTCCGCGGATATGCGGGAAATCATGACCCGCTATGAAATTCCGGGAATGAGGCCGGTACTTTTCGCCTTTGACGATTCGCTGCCGGACAACCCCTGCGCGCCTCATAATTTTCCTCAAAATACAATCGCTTACACCGGAACACATGATCTGAATACGGTCCGGGGCTGGTTCAGCAGAGAAGCGACGCGTCAGGACAAAAAGCGGCTGTTTCGCTATCTGGGACACCGGGTGACGGTTTCCCATGTGCACTGGGCTGTGATTCGGCTGGCCATGATGAGCGTGGCGCAACTGGTCATTTTCCCCCTGCAGGACATTCTGGGCCTTGATGAAAAGGCAAGGATGAACCTGCCGGGAAGGCTCGGGGGGAACTGGCAATGGCGGTTTCTTCCGGAATCCCTGACCCCGGAGATTATTCAGCGGCTTCGGGAGATGACGGAACTTTACGGCCGTCTGTGAGTAGAGGAATTGCCGTATCTTTTCGCGTACTTGGAGTGTGTAAGGGGAAAGGTGTTGACAAGCTCGAGAAAGAAATACTATTCAGGGCAATCCGGAATTGTTCCGGAGGGAAAGAAAAAGGAGGACTAAGATGAATAGTTGCAGTAATAGGAAAAAGGGGCTCATTCTTCTTGCCGTGTTCTTTGCAATGTTCTATTTCGTTTCGCTGGAGGCCGAAGCGCGCGTCGGTGGCGGACGGTCTTTCGGAAGCCGCGGATCCCGTTCCTTCAGCAGTTCGCCAGGCTCTCCGTCCCGTTCCTATCAGGACTCACGATCCTATAACACCCCTTCCCGACCTTCACCCTACAACACGACACAATCACAGCCTGGTGGCAGTTTCATGAGAAGTCTCGCCGGGGGCGTTTTGGGCGGCATGGCCGGCGCATTTCTTTTCCGCAGTCTGGGATTCGGCGGCACAGGCGGTCTGGGTGGGGGAATCGGTCTGATGGATATCCTGCTGATCGGCGCCATTCTGTATGGAATTTACTGGTTTCTCAAGAAGCGGCGGCAGGCGGCGACCGCCATGAGTTCCCCAATGGCCTACGGCGGCATGGCGAACAGGGACGCCTTCAATCCCGGTTCCAATGCCCCTCCGATTCAGGACATTCCGCCCGCATCAGGCTATGAAGGCGGTGGCGGGCTGGATGCCATCCGGCAGATGGATTATCAGTTCGATGAAAGGCGCTTCAAGGATTCCGTTCTCGATCACTTCTTCCAGATTCAGGGCGCCTGGGCCGGTCGGGACATGTCCGGCGTCCGGAATCTGTTGACCGATGAGGTCTGCAAAACGATTCAACAGGATGCTGAAACGCTGCGCGCGAAAAAGAGAATCAACAAGCTGGACAACATTGCCGTCCGTTCCGTGGATATTACCGAAGCCTGGCAGGAGGGTGGGCAGGACTTTATTACCGTGAAGTTTTATGCCAACCTGCTGGATTATACGATCGATGAGGCATCGGGAGAAGTGGTTTCCGGAAGCAGAACGGAACCCGTTAAGTTTGTGGAATTCTGGACATTCACCCGGCCGACGGGCAACAATCCCTGGCGGCTTTCCGCCGTCAATCAGGAAAGTTAGCCGGAAAAAAAGAAAGCCAGCCAGACCGTATCCTGCGCCGGGTCGGTCCATTCCACCCGGTGCCGGGCATGCGCGGGAATCAAAAGAGAATCTCCCGGCTTCAGAATGGTCAAGGCATCCTGTCCAAAAAATTTCAATCCCGCACTTCCGCTGAGGAGCAGAACCCACTCCTGCTCCTCCTGATCATACCAGTATCCCGGGGGCGAGGCCTGTCCCCGGGATACGATCCGTTCAACCCGGAAGGCGGATGTTTCCAGGAGTCCGTCGATTTTTTCCTCCGCGAGAGACTCCGGAATCCCGTCAAAAAGATTCTTGACTGTAATATCTGCCATTATTCCCGGAATTCAAACATGACCTTTTCATAGGGTTCAAACATCATCATGTACAGATCCATGACGTAACGGTCCGTCATGCCGGATATATAATCCGCCAGCACCCGTCGTTTTCCGGAGGAATCCGCCGCCTCGTCAAACCGGGTCTTGAATATTCCGGGCAGCATTTCCGGGCGTTTTTCCAGGTGATGAAAGATTCTCCGGATGATGAGCTTCCCCTTTTCATTCATGATGCACACCTGTGGTTTCCGATAGACATTTTCAAACAGATAAGCCTTGAGGGCGTCAAAGTTTTTCCAGACCCCGGCGGGCGCGGCCACGACGTCTTCGGGGAGGCTCCGAGCCTCTTCGACCGATGAAATTCCGTAAAGCTCGATATTTCTGGAGGTCTGCCTGATAACGGCGATGTTGGCTTCTTCAATCAGCGTCCGGACAAGGATGCGGGACTGGAGAACCGTATCGGCTTTGAGGAAGTCGGGATACCTGGAACTGCAGCGTTCGAAAACGCGCCTGACCAGGGGATTTTCCATGTTGCGCAGGTCCTTCATGCGCAGATAACCGGCGTTGAGGGCGTCTTCCAGATCGTGGGCGCAGTAGGCCAGGGGGTCGGCGATGTTGACGACCTGGGCTTCCAGGGATGCCTGGGAATAATTCTGAAATTCCGGAGGCGTGTCGGGATGATCGTGGGTTGTATTATGGCGGGCGATCCCCTCCCGGGTCTCGAAACAGAGATTGAGACCGTCGTAGCGCTGATATCGCTTTTCCAGAAAATCCACAACCCGGAGACTCTGGATGTTATGTTCAAAGCCGCCGTCATCCTTCAGCAGGTCGTTCAGGGTTTCCTCGCCGGAGTGACCGAAAGGGGGATGCCCGAGATCGTGGGCGTAGGCGATGGCTTCACAGAGGTCTTCGTTGAGACGCAGGGCGCGGGCGAAAGTCCTTGCGTGCTGGGCCACTTCCAGGGTATGGGTGAGACGCGTCCGGTAAAAATCTCCCTCATTGATCAGAAAAACCTGGGTTTTGTGTTGAAGATCCTTGAAGACCTTGGAGTAGAGGATGCGATCCCGGTCCCGCTGAAAGCAGGTGCGGTAATCGTCAGGTTCATCGCCGTGAAGCGTCCGTCCCGCGCTGTCGGCGCTCCGCGTCGCGTAGGGGGCAAGCTTTTCCTTTTCCGTTGCTTCAAGAAATTCCCGGGCTGTCATACAGGGTTTTACCTCTATTTTACCTCTTATGTCATTGCGCAGGGAAGTCTATACGCCCCCGAATCCTTTTGCAAGCAATACATCGGTAAACTGGATAGACTCTGTTCTGGAGTTATAAAAGAGAAAAAAATGGTATCCTTCCAGGTAAAACTTTATCAATTTTTTCAGTATGAAATTAAAATTGTTTGCTTTTTATTTTTCGCTGATATAAAAAGATTGCGAACTTTCTGAATGGTTAAGGTATTTCCCCGTAAGGGCAATTCTGTCCCAAGGGGATAACATCTTGATAACAGAATGCAAATTCTTCTACTTCCTGCGACGTCTCATATCTGTTCATTGTTGGTCTCGTGCGGTATTCTTCCTGTACTTTTTAAAGTAAGGCAAGTTTTTAGCAGATTGCAAAGGTCGAAGGGGAATTGTCCATGAGGTACTTTGTTTGCGTATTCTGTTTAATCTTGCTTCTCAGTACGCCGGCCATGGCCGTTGCTGAAGGCGAAGCAGCGAGAGTCAAGACTTTCAAGGGAACGGCGTTTATTGTGAGGCAGCAGCAGGCGATCCAGGTAAAACAACACGACAGGATTTATCCCGGCGATCTTCTCAGGACCGGTCCCGATGGAACAATGGGCGTCATCTTCAGGGATAACACCACCCTTTCTCTCGGACCCCGAAGTGAGATTGCCGTTGATGAATTTCTCTTCGCCCCGTCTCAGGGAAAACTTTCCATTGTGACCCGGATGTTCCGAGGAACCGCTGCCTACCTTTCAGGCGTTATCGCGAAACTTTCCCCGGCGTCCGTACGCTTTGAAACGCCCGCGGCGACCATCGGCATTCGGGGAACACACTTCCTGGTGCAGGTCGAAGGGGCGGACAAAAAATGAAATTCTCATCCCTGATTCTTCTGGCCAGTGCATTCATGCTGCTTTCTTTCGCTGCCTGCGCGCCTGCCCACAGAACCCGGGTCATTCTCATCCCCGACCCTGATGGAAAAGTAGGGGAAATCACCGTTCAGAATAAGGGTGGAGCACAAATCATGACACAGGCGGGACAGATGGCGGAAGTCCATGACGACGCCACAGCTCCTGTGTCCCCGGCCTCCGTGATGGATGATAAGGAGATCCATCGGATTTTCGGGGACGTCCTCGCCGCGCTTCCGGAAAAGCCTTTGACCTTCATCCTGTATTTCAAAACCAACAGCTTCGAGTTGAACATACCGTCGCTGAAGGTTCTCAATTCCGCTCATGAAGCCATCAGTTCCCGGCAATCAGAGGATATCAGCGTTATCGGCCATACGGACAGGGTGGGGACGGACGAGAAAAACTATATTCTTTCCCGAAAACGAGCCTTGAGTGTCAAGAAATACCTTGTTGTGAAAGGTGTACATCCTGATGCCATCGAGTTGGATTATCACGGGGAAGCCAATCCCCTCGTGAAAACCGCGGAAGGGGTTGCGGAACCGAGGAACAGACGGGTTGAAGTAATCGTCCGTTAGCGTCGATAAGGCAGAAAAGGAAGCCGGGCTGGAGCCTTCAGGATTCTGAAAGAGCATCCGCAAATTCAGCGACAGCGGCAGCCTGTTTCAGACCGCTCATCTCAAACGATAAAAGCCTCCGGAAATCCGGAGGCTTTTTTTATCCCCGAATTCCCCCCCCTTTCTCATTCCATTTTCCCATCATATCGTACGGAGGGAGGTAAAAGCCCACGATCTTCCAGGACATTCCCACTTTGCCGACTGGAGCCTTCGGGGAGTTAAAATACACGCAGTCTTCTTTTTTTCGCAAAATTTCCCCTATAGCTCCAGTATCCGCAATACAAACATTCACACTATCGTCTGTAGATTTATAATCTTCATCCAACCAGCATCCGCCGCGGTAATCGATCGATAATTCGAAGTCCTTGTCTTTCAGACCAATAATCTGAAACAAATCATGACAACCATTGCTGCCATTAATTAAGAGCACTGAGCTGTTCATCCTGACAGCTGTGGACGCAGCCGGTTCCGTGAGTTTTACCGCCGTACGTCCTACCCATGGTGAATGGTGAAGGTCCAAATTTGGACGGAAGTGGCGCGATATGGATGTTTTGCCCTGCTGTGATTTCATCGGTTTGGTTTATGCCCTCCGGACGGCGCTCCCTGTACATATCCATCAACTTGAATGCTGCTGATTTATTAGAGAATCAATCCCCGGCGATCCAGTTTGTTCGGGACGACGACTTTTTTCTTGATGAAATAATCAAGGTACAGGCTTGACATTATGTATTTTGTGATATAAGCCTTCCGCAACATATATAAAAATTAACATATGTCTGGATCAGGCATGACCGGCGGATCCGGTCGAGAAGGCCGGAATCAATACGCAAATTCTGCTCGAAATCAGAGGATTGAAGTTTATGAAATCATTGGAACCGTTGAACAATCATGACGAGACCGCGGCAGGGGATGCCATGCGGGGTCCTTCCGGCGGAGGAAATTCCGCATCGATCCTTAATGAAGCCGAAAATATTCTCCGGGATTATTATGGCGGCGCCATCGAGTCTCTGTTCATCGAAAGACTGGTGGTCGGCGTTTTTTTTACAGGCGTCAAACTTTCCAATGGCTGCGGAGGCGTGGCCTACACCCCGCCTGAAACGATCAGGAATGCGAGCCGGCGCATCCTGAGAGGAAGCCCGTCTGCCATTCGCGGAAAAAGTGCCGACGTGGTCATCTCCGGTAAAATACCCAGTCCCTTTGCCGATGTCATTCGCCTGGCCGCGATCAATGCGCTTTCCGTGCCGTTTTTCCAGGATGGGCGCTATGACTTTGAGAAGAGCGATGACCTGTCGGATGTGTCGCATCTGTTTACTGGTCGGCGGGTATGCATGGTGGGGGCGATCGTGCCTCTCCTGAAACGTTTTAAAAAAATGGGGGTCAGCGAAATCAAGGTCATTGACCGGAAGAAGGACAGTCAAATTGAAGTTGAGTTGGCCTGCGGTGAATTTCTGTCCCCGGAACAGACGGCGGAAACCATTGCGCAGTGCGAGACTGCCGTATTCACCGGGGCGGCCGTTGCCAACGGTACAATCGAACATCTTCTCCGTCTCGTTCCGAAGGAGGCCGCCGTTGCCGTCGTGGGTCCCACAGCGGGGTTCATTCCGGATCCGCTCTTTCGGCGCAATGTAGCCCTGGTGGGTACCGCGATGGTGACGGATATCGCCGCCGCCCTGGATATCATTGCCGAGGGCGGCGGCGCCTATCCGTTGTTCGGCCGTTGCGTGAAAAAGATCAATATTCTGAACCGGAAGCGAATCGAACAATTAAAACCGGGGAGCAAAACTGCGTAATTTCCTGAGGAGGTGCGATGTTGCAAGAACAAAATAACAAGGACCAGTACGCAACGCTGCTGGCGGAAGCGGGGGCTTTTCACGGCGATGTCTGCGCAGGCATCGAGATCGGCACCCGGATGACTATGTGCGGTTTGCGGAAAGTGGGCATCCTGGATCCAAAAGGCGCCGACAGGAAAAAACTGATGGTGTTTGTGGAAATCGACCGCTGCGCCACGGATGCGATCATGGCCCTGACCGGATGCAGGCCGGGAAAAAGAACGATGAAAGTCCTCGATTACGGGAAGATGGCGGCCACCTTTGTCAACCTGGAAACGGAAAAAGCCGTCCGGGTGGCGATCAACAGGAAAAAGGAAGAGGGAGATAACCCGGACTTCGGAACTCTCAGCGAAGAAGAACTTTTTTCCATCACCGAGGTGAACGTTCCGTTGCGGCCAGAAGATCTGCCGGGAAAACCGCTGCGTCGCTGCCAGTGCGCGCGCTGCGGGGAAAATATCATGGATGGGCGGGAGGTTGAGTCGCAGGGAGAAACACTGTGCAAACCCTGCTTTGAGCGAAAAAATTATTATCAGGTTTCCGCTTGACTGTGGAAGGGACAAGTCGCAGCCGCTTTCTTCGCCATGGTGATGAGGAAGATTGAGCTGCGCGGAGGCTGAAGCGGCAATGACAATTACGGAAGAACAGATTCGCCTGCATAAAGGGATGCTCCTGTCCCTTGCCATTCATATTTTTTGCGTCGCAAGCACTCTGTTTTTCATGACGTTCTCCGCCCAGCATCCGGAAACAGTGCGGGTGTTATTGACACTGGAACCGCCCGGTGGCGGGGGCGGTGGAGAAATCAACCAGATGAAGGTTCCGGAAAAGAAAGTTCCGAGTCCCCCGGCGAGACAAACCCATCGTAGAGAGCACCCGACCCGGCAGCTTAACACAGCCGATTTTCCCCCAGTCATGGAGAGAACACCCGTTGAATCGATGCCTGACGTTCCGCCGATTTTGACAGAGAAACCTGTTGAGGAAATGTCCCCGTTGGCGAATATCGCAGCACCGGTCATGGCTGCGTCCGGGGGAGGGAAAGGTGCCGGCAGCGGTTCCGGTCTGGGCAGTGGAACCGGAACCGGCAGCGGTACCGGCATAGGCAGCGGTGCGGGACGTGATGAAGGGTCAGGACAGAGCCGCGATTCACTTGAGAGCCTGAAAACCCGCTATTTACAGGAACATTTCGCCTATATTCGCGACCTCATCATGAACAACCTCACTTATCCTCCCATGGCCAGGAAGGTAGGCTGGCAGGGAAAGGTCAGGGTTTCATTCGTCATTCGAAAGGACGGCCGGGTCGAGGCCTTGAAGGTGGTGGAGAGTTCGGGCCACGGAATTCTGGATAAAAACGTGGTGGAGACAATCCGTCAGGTTCAGCCCTTTCCGAAGCCGCCGGTCAGAGCGGAACTGGTGATCCCCGTCGTCTATATGCTGAAGCTCTAAATCGATATGTGGTGCTGAAGATAAATAAGTATCGGAGGCGTTTATTTCATTCTTATGAGGAGGAAGGTGCAGTGATTGGTCTCTACAAGCGGTCGTTATTTTTTTTGTTGATTCCCGGGGTGATCTTTTTGTCCCAGGCGGCTTTTGCGGAAGAAAAGGCAGACCAGAAAAACATCAAATCACCAACACAAAAGGAATCTGTTAGCAGTCAAACCTCGCCGACGGAATTGGAGTCGATAAAAGTGACTGATGCTCACCCGCGGGAGGATCTTATGCCCGATAGTCCCACTAATCCGTATCGTGTTGAATCCAGCGCCCGATTCGGCACGGAGGTCTTTACCCAGGAAGATATTCAAAATCTGAAACCCGGCGATGTAAATGACCTGCTTGACAAGGCAACCGGCATGAACGTGACTTATCAGGGGCGCAGAAGTCCTTTTTTCATTGAAACGCGAGGCGGCGGAAGCTTTACCTACATTATCGACGGTGCGGTACTGCCTCCGTCCGTTAATCGAATTTTATATAAATTGCCGCTGGCTGCTATTGAAGAACTGCAAATCGTCCGCGGCTCCACATCTCTGACCTTAGGTCCTTCCATTCCCATCGGCGCATCCGGTTCGGGATCAGGCCTTAATACGGGCTTTATTATCATCAGAACCAAACAGCCGAGAAAGACGGAGGCCGTCCTCACCGGCTCTGTTGAAAAGTCCATAGGCGGTCATCCGATTGCAACAGATGTGAATTTATATCTCGGGACCCGTCTTGGGGATTCTCCAAAAATTAATGGATATGTCGGCGGTATGGCGTCAATGATGGATCGTCCCAGCCAGGATAGCTGGTTCGATGGGCGAAACGCGGATAATGGAATGGGAAATGCGGGTTTTACGATTGGCAAATTTAATATGAACTTTATGGGATGGACTTCTTCGGGAAATTTTGAAATGCAGCGCGGTGTCAAGTATGACGGCACGCTCGATAATATGAAGTGGTATTATGATCCTTTACAATCGACCGTTTTATCAACGGATATGACGATGCGGTGGAGCCCGAACCAGACGACGCTTCTCAATGTATTCAAGACAACCTATGATCAGAAAGAATACGTCGAAAGTTTCATTAATTCTTCCTCATCGATGCGAAAATATAAGGAAGAAACTCGCGGTATCGGCCTTCGCCATAATGCCCGCTTCTGGAACACGCTGATTCAACTGGGTGGACAGATGTCGGAAAGCGAGGGGTTAGGTCCTAATCTCAGCAGCAACTACAACAGATATGACACGTCGGTCATGGGCTGGTCCGCATCCGTGGAGCAAAAGCTTTTTAACGACAGACTCGTTTTGGATGCCGGCTATCGCCAGGATCAAAAGCATATCGATAATTCAAGTACATCGGCGGCAAAAGACAGCGCCAATAATGATGTCGATATGGATCCGGCGAAGATTTACGCCTTGGGCGCCCGCTGGCGGATCATGGACATCGTCGCCTTGAACGGACGCTACTATCACGGCGAACAGGGAACAAGTGGCGATTTCGATATGAGATCGCAAACCGGTGAACTGCATCCTGAAAAGCAGGAACGGATGGAATTTGCGATTGAATCTGATTTCAAAGCCTATTTCAGACCAATGCTGACCTGGTTCAATATCAAAACCGACAATCAAAAAACGGCAACAAATACAACCTATACGCTGGACAGTGGCACCTATTACTACTACACCGAAGCGGACAACCTGAGAAGAGGCGTGGAACTGATGATTAAAGGCGACATCTTGAAAAACACCTCTTACAGCGTGAGTTGGACGCGGATGCTGAAAAACGAAGACACAAAGAACGGCGTAACCACCGACAATAACGGTGTATCAAAACCAAAAAATCTTTACACCTTGGAGATCAGCCATAAGTGGCGTGACTACAGGGCCAATCTTTCCATTAAAAAAGTCGATTCATGGTATTCGTCAACCAGTGCGATGGGGACGGCCGAAGCGGATCTTGGCGATTACACCCGGGTTGATGCCAATATCAAGAGACTCTTTCACTTGAAACCATGCCTGTTGACCGCCACGCTTTACGGGCGCAATTTAGGAGACGAGCGGTATGCGACGCGATATTCAACAGGATACTACTATGATCGCGGACGCACCGTCGGAATGGAACTGTCACTGGCCTATTAGCGGTGATTATTCCCCGGCGCTTGGAGGAAAAATTTCCCTGCCTTACCACGCCACTGAGTGAAACATGAAGATATCCAGGTACGACGAAATTGCCCGCGGCGTTAACGCCCCTATTTACGAATACTGCGCCCGGAAGATCAAGAAAGAAACCGCCGTTGTAGAAGGTGTTTGCCTGGATGTCGGGTCAAGCGGCGGATACCTGGGGCTCGCCCTTGCCCGGATCACGGATCTGGAGTTCATATTCCTTGATGTATCGGCGGATGCCCTGGAGAGCGCAAAGCTGCACATTATCGAGGATGGCCTCCAGGAAAGGGCGAAAACCCTGCTTGCCGATGTTCACTGCATTCCATTGGCCGACGGATCGGTCAACCTCGTCATCAGCCGGGGCTCCATCCCTTTCTGGCAGGAGCCTGCAAAAGCGCTCAGCGAGATATATCGAGTCCTGACGCCGGGTGGGGCGGCTTACGTGGGCGGCGGCAGGGGTGCTCCGGAAATGCAGGCCCTCATCAGGCAAGAAATGGCCAGACTCGGCATCGAATGGCCTGAAATGCCGGGGCACACCGGAGGATCAGGAGAAGGCGGTTCCGGACATCCTCCGCAGAGAGACTATCGTGCGATTCTGAAACAGACCGGCATTCCTGCCTGCAAAGCGACAAGAGGCGATGACGGCATGTGGATACATTTATGGAAACAGATTTAAAGAAGAAAAGAGGAGGTTTGTGCGGAATGTTCAATAAAAGACGTATCCGGATTATCACGGCGATTGCCGTGTTTCTTGCGGTGTCTGTTTTCGGTGTAGATGCCGCAAAGGCTCTGACCGTAACCGATATGGCCGGGCGCAAAGTGACCGTGCCCGATTCCATCCGGAAGGTATACGCACCTTCCCCTTACGGTTCCTATATCATGTATTCCATCGATCCATCGATGCTGGCGGGGCTTAATCTCCCGATCAGGGACGAGGACATGAAGTACTTCCCGAAAGCGGTACGGAACCTGCCGTTGATCGGCTCCATCGGCGGCCAGGGCCGGACGGCCAATATCGAGGTGCTTTTGAAGGCGAAACCGGACCTGCTGATCATGTGGTCGGCAAGCAGGTCCGCCATCAATGACAAGGCGGAAGAGACATTGAAAAAACTCAATACTCCGTATGTTTATGCTGTCGCTGAGAGCCTTGCCGATTATCCCGATGTCTATCAATTTCTCGGCAAAGTCCTTAAAAAAGAAAAGAGGACAAAACAACTCATCAGCTGCAGCAGAAAGACGCTGAATGAAATCAAGGACGTCGTCAGCAGGATTCCCGCCAAAAAAAGACCCTCCGTATACTATGCGGAAGGCGTGGACGGCTTGAGCACGGAATGCGACGACTCGATCCATGTGGAACTTCTTAAACTTGCCGGCGATACGGACGTCCACCGCTGCCACACGTCGTGTCACAAGGGATTTGAAAAGGTCTCGATGGAGCAGGTCATGCTCTATAACCCGGATGTCATTATCGCGCAGGAAAAGGTCTTCTACGACAAGGTCTTCAAAGATCCCGTCTGGCGGAATATCAAAGCCGTGCGGGAAGGGCGCGTCTACCTGATCCCCAGGCACCCCTTCAACTGGTTTGACCGTCCCCCTTCCTTCATGCGCATCCTCGGTCTTAAATGGCTGACCCATATCCTTTATCCCGCGGAATACAGAATAGACATCATTAAGGAAGCGAGGGAGTTCTACCGTCTGTTTCTCGGCGTCGAACTCTCTGCCCAGGAAATGAAAAAGATTCTCTATCCATGAAACGCAACCTGCTTTTTCCGGCATTGATTTTTCTGCTCGTTCTGACCGTGGCATTTTCGATGACGCTCGGCAGATATCCACTTGCGCTGAGTGACATTGCCGGTTTCTTCCTGTTTAAGATATTCGGTGCCGGAAGTATGGAATTCGAACGGTACAACCTGCTGGGGAGCCTGCTTCTCGACATCCGCATGCCCCGCATTCTGGCCGCCATCCTGATCGGCGCGTCACTTGCCGTGGCGGGGAGCGCCTTTCAGGCCATGTTTGTCAACCCGCTCGTTTCCCCGTCACTTCTGGGTGTGCTTGCGGGGGCCTCATTCGGCGCCGCGCTGGGCATGGTCTTTTTCAAAAGCTGGGTTGCCGTGCAGGTGGCCACGTTTCTTTTCGGCTTTCTTGCCGTACTCGTCTCCGTAGGCATCGCCAGGATGCACAAAGGGAATACTCTGCTTCTCCTCGTGCTGGGCGGCGTCATCAGCAGCGCGCTTTTCACGTCTCTTTTGTCAGTCATCAAATATATCGCCGATCCATACAACCAGTTGCCTGCCATTACCCAGTGGCTCATGGGCGGATTATCCCTTGTAGATGGAAAAATACTTTTGACCGCCGGCATTCCCCAAGCGGCCAGCATTATCCTTGTCTGCCTGTTTTCCGGGTATCTCAACGCCCTGAGCATGGGCGACGAGGAAGCGCGGGCGCTCGGCATCTCCGTCGAGTGGATCCGTATGCTGCTTATCTTTCTGGCGACGCTGATGAGCGCGCTGACCGTCGTTCTGGCAGGGATGATCGGCTGGGTGGGTCTCATCATCCCCCATATCACGCGGATGCTCGTGGGTCCCAACAACAAGGTGGTGATCCCGGCCAGCGCCCTCATCGGGGCCATTTACCTGATCGTTGTCGACGATGTTTCGCGGATGCTCTTCAATGTGGAGATCCCCATCGGGATAACCACTTCGCTCATCGGCATCCCGTTTTTCGCGATCATCTTGAGGAAGGCAAAAAAAGGATGGAACTGAAACCGTTGATTCAAGTGGAAGAGATATCGTTCGGCTATACGGAGGAGAACGTGCTGAGCGATATCAGTTTTACCATAAAGAAAGGTGAGATCGTTACCCTGCTCGGACCCAACGGCTGCGGGAAAAGCACCCTCATCAAGATCATGCTTGGCCTCCTCCGTCCGGCAGGGGGCGATATTTTCTTCAACGGGAAAAATATTCAGCAGATGAGCTCCAAATCCCTTGCCAGGGAAGTCGCCTATGTCCCGCAGCTCCACAAAAGTTCCTTTCCGTACACAGTGAGGGATGTCGTGCTGATGGGACGAATTCCGCACAAGGCCTTCTTTTTCCAATACTCGAAGGCCGACATGGAGATTGCCGCCGATGCGCTCGGGAGACTCTCCATCTCCCACCTTGCGGACAGGGCCTACACGGAAATCAGCGGCGGCGAGCGGCAGCTCACCCTCATTGCCCGGGCGCTTGCCCAGGGGGCGAAGACCTTCATCATGGACGAACCGGCAAGCGGCCTCGATTACGGGAACCAGATGAGACTCCTCGATCAGATTATCAAGCTTTCCCGGGAAGGATACACCTTCATCAAATCGACCCATTCCCCCGAGCACGCCCTCTGGATCGCGGACCGTGCCATCATGATAAAAAACGGCGCTCTCATGGCGGACGGAAAATGTGATGAGGTCATCAGCAGCAAAAATCTATTCCACCTCTATAACGCCAGGGTCAATGTGCTGAAGCTCAACAGGTCCCTGCGGGTGTGCGTCCCCCAGACGATCTGCGGCTGTACGGAGTTCGCTCATTCACCGCTGCCGCCGTGTGAACTGGGGGAGCCCATTTCATGTTCAGCGGTTCGGGGTGGATAAGGCATACAGAATTCAAGGCATGAAGAGGAGAAAATAGAAAATGGACTGGCTGAAGGAGGCAGTGGATTACGGAATCATCTGGGGGCTCGTTTTCCTGAGTTTTATTTCCGTGGGCATCGCGATTGAGCGACACTTACTCTACAGGCACATCAATCTTGAAAAATTTTCCGACAGGAAAAGCCTCGAGATGGTGCTTACCAGAAAGCTTCACCTCATTGCGACGATCGGCAGCAATGCCCCCTATATCGGTCTGCTCGGCACCGTTTGCGGAATTATGCTGACATTTTACAGCATGGGCAGAGATGGGTTCATGGATACGGGGAAAATCATGGTCGGCCTTGCCCTGGCCCTGAAGGCAACCGCTGTGGGGCTTTGCGTGGCCATTCCGTCCATTGTGCTTTACAACCTGCTGCTCCGCCGCGTCAAGGTTCTCATGATGAACTGGGAGATTCGAAATGGAAGAGAAGGAGTTTGATTACATCAACGTCATCCCGCTGGTGGACGTGATGCTGGTCCTGTTGACGATCGTTCTGACCACTTCGACGTTCATCGCGACCGGCGGTATTCCGGTGAGCCTGCCCAAGGCGTCTCAGAACAGGATTGAGACGCTGAAAGTTCGAACTGTCGAGATCGACAGGAACGGCTTGATCTATTTTTCCGGGCAATCGGTCACGCTGGAAGAACTGCTGGACAGGCTCCGGCCCCTGGACCGGAACAACCCGTTTCTGATTCGAGCGGACTGGGACATCCCCCTGCAGAATTTCGTGGATGTCCTCGATGTCGTGAAAAATGCCGGATTCAGGCAGGTAAGCCTCCAGACGGAATCGAAAGGATGAAACAAGCGGTTGAGGCATCCACACACACGGAATATCGTTTTCCTTAAATAGCAAAGGTCGTCTTAAAAGACAGTAATGAAGGGTTACAAATGAAAAAGAGGAGGGTTCTTTTTATGCTGGGTATCCTGTCAACCGTGTTGTTCGGGACTGTTTCGCACACGGTTCCACTTTATGCCGATGAAAATAAAGTCATAACCGACATGTGCGACAAAAAAGTTGAGGTGCCGGTCAATCCAAAGAGAATCGCCTGCATGCATTGCGTTTCTCCGGAAAAGATCATGACCCTTGGCGGGGGCGACTCCATCAGCCTGATGGCGGAGCAGTCTCCGTGGGCTTACAGGCTCTATCCGGAGATAAAGAAAGCTCAATCCAATAAGGGGGTTACGCCGGAACAGATGCGGGAAATGAACATTGATTTTGTGCTCTATTCGCCCGGGATGACGAAAGAGGAACCGTACATCGCGGCAGGCTTGAAAACGGTCTGTGCCTTTTCGCCCGATAAAGGACCGCGAAATCTCGATGAATTTCAGGAAAACTTTAAAAGGGAAATCTCCCTGTTCGGCGATCTTTTAGGCCCGGATGCGAAGGCCAGGGCGGATAAATACAACGCGTATTTTGACCGGCAGGTCAAACGGATTCTTTCCATTACCTCAAAGATCGACAAGAATAAAAGGCCTTCCGTCTACTACGGCGGTCTGCACTCCAGCCTTTTGGGAAGCCAGGGAAAAGGCAGCGTCATGCACTGGAACACCGAAGTGTCCGGCGGCAATTATCTGCCTCAGGCCCTCGATGGCAACCATGCCACGGCTACCCTGCAGCAGGTATTGTCATGGAATCCGGATATCATTCTCCTGAGTGGATATCATGATTCTTCCGACGATCCAGGGAATAATCCGGAGTGGGCTGAGCTGAAGGCTGTGAAGAGCGGGAGGGTTTATCGTCTTCCCAGAGGCATTTACACCTGGGATCACGCCAGCGGTGAAGGCGTGCTGCTGATGATCCACATGGCCGGGATATTCCACCCAGACCTGTTTAAGGAATGGGACATGATTAAGGAAATGAAAACCTTCTATTCCGAGGTGTACGGCAAAACAATAACGGATCAGGACGCGGAAAGGATACTGAAATGCCTTCCGCCGTTGTGAGTTACATGATGAGCGACAAGAAGCGGGAATTATCAGCGAAATGAATGAGAAAACATCTGTATCTTCAGACAGGCGGGATTTCTGGGATGGAAGGGCCCGCGAGTTTTCGGAACACGCCGCCTCCACCGGATATCCCAGGGCCTTTCTCCGGATTCTAAAGCCCCGCAAAAGCTGGACAGTGCTTGATATGGCCTGCGGCGGCGGGACAATCGCCATTCCTCTGGCAAACAGGGTGAAATTCATCACCGCTGTGGATTTCTCCATGCGGATGCTGGAGATTGTCGAACAGCGTTGTCTGGCAGGGAAAATCACGAATGTGAAAACCCTTCAGGGGCGTTGGGAAGATGACTGGGACGATCTGGGGATCGGTGTTCATGACGTGGCCATCGCCTCCCGGTCGCTTCTCAGCGAGACGGCAATGGATTCCATAGCCAAGCTGAACAGGGCTGCAACAAAGGCGGTCTATATCTCCGTGGCTGTGGGTTCCGGTCCTTTCGACTGGCGACTTCTCGAAGCAGCGGGCAGGGAACGCAACACGAGGCTGGATTATATCTTCTACTACAACCTGCTTTATGAGATGGGCATTCCGGCAAATGTCTCCTTTATTCCTGAGTCTAACCGCAATTCGTGGGAAAGCCATGAAGAGGCGTTTGAAGATCAGCTGTGGATGTTTCAAGGAATGACGGGCGAAGAGGAAGAGAAAGTTCGGGCCTACCTGAGAGAGCATCTCGTGTGGGTCAAGGGTCATTGGCAGTTGCCTTATTCAAGGAATTATTACTGGGCGGTTCTGTATTGGACGAAAGACAGAGAGATCGGATCATGAAACATCGCACGGCAGCAATGGAAGGCAGGTTCTGCTGCATATTGTTGGCGCTGGCGATTTTCCTGCTGGCAGTCCTGGCTCCATCAGGGCAATCGCAGGGCAGGGAAATTCCCGATATGTTCGGGGAAAAGGTAAACGTGCCCGATCGTCCCCGGAAGGTATACAGCACCTCGCCGCCGGTAACCTACATGCTTTACGCCCTTGATCCCACCATGCTGGCCGGTCTCAATTTCCCGGTCCGGGAATGGGAAAGCGGAATAAAAGGGTCTATCTCATCCCCAGCCAGCCTTTCAACTGGTTCGACCGCCCGCCATCCTTCATGCGTCTGCTGGGAGCCAGATGGCTCGCCGGAACTCTGCACCCCGACAAATACAGAATAGACATGGTCAAAGAAACTCAGGATTTTTTCAGACTCTTTCTCCAGGTCAACCTTGGGCCGCGGGAGGCGAGGGAGATCCTGCGGAGGTGACGTAAAATTTGTCGTTCAAGCCTGCCCGGACTCATTCATCGTCTGAGACGTTTCCGTCAAAAGGCACGCTCGGCGCGCAGAGCGTGCCTTTTGACGGACCGGAAGAGACAGATCGTTGAGACGGGTCAGGATGAAAAAATAAGAGTGGAGGTTTCATGATGGAATTCAGGTGCAGCAGAAACAGCAGTTGGTTCTTCATTCTTTCAGGCGTTCTGATGTTGTGCCTTATAATCGGGGCGAAGTCGCAGGCTGCCGAAGTGAAGGATGGAGATGGAGTTTTCACCATCGGAGAGATCGAAATAACCGCGAAAGGAGAAGAAAGCAAGAATACCACCATAGAAAAGATAACCGACCAGGAGATGAAGCAATTCAACCGGGATACGCTTGGCAGCGCTTTGAATCTCGTGCCCGGCATTACCCTTTCGACAGTGGGCGCCAGGAACGAACAGATGGTTTATGTCCGGGGCCTCGATCAAAAGCATGTGCCTATCTTTTTCGACGGCGTACCGATTTATGTGCCCTATGACGGCTATCCGGACTTGAACCGATTTACCACCTTCGGCCTCTCGGAAATCGTTGTTTCCAAGGGCTTCACTTCGGTTCTGTACGGACCAAACACCATGGGTGGGGCGATCAATCTCGTGTCGAAGCGTCCCGAGAAGGCTTTGGAAGGTGATGCCGGAATCGGCATGTTCAGCGGGGAAGGCTATAGAGGATACGCGAATGTAGGCACCAGGCAGAAACTATGGTATGCTCAGGGCGGCATTTCATTTCTTCGCAGCGATTTTTTCTATCTGTCTGATGATTTCGATCCGACCCCGGCAGAGGATGGAGACCGCCGGGAAAACTCCTACAGGCGGGACTGGACATATAATCTGAAGTTAGGTTTCACCCCGGCGGACGGTCATGAATATGCCCTGAGCTACTATAAACAGAAAGGAAAAAAAGAGACGTCGCCTTACGCTGGAACGGCATCCACCGAGACGATCAGGTACTGGCAGTGGCCCTACTGGGACATGGAAGGGATTCACTTCAACTCCCGCGCGCCCCTGGGGGACAAAAGCTATGCAAAAGCGCGGGTGTACTATGATCAATATCAGAATTCCCTCAACAGCTATGACGATGCCACCTATTCGACCATGAAGAAGAAATCATCCTTCATGAGCCAGTATGACGATTATACCTACGGGGGATCTTTGGAACTGGGCACTTCCCTTGTGCCGCGCAACCTGCTCAAAGTAGCCGGCCACTACAAAATGGATGTGCATAAGGAACACAACCTGCCGAACCCCTTCCAGAGGTTCGAGGAAAGGATCTATTCCATCGGCGTTGAGGATACGATCACGATTACCGACAAACTTCATGCCATTCTCGGCCTGAGTTATGACAGGCAGGAATCCGTTCAGGCCGAGGACTGGAACTATGCTGACCACCGCGATTTTCCGGATTCAGATGCCGACGCGTGGAATCCTCAGGCCGGCCTTTTCTATTCGTTCACCGACACGAGAAAGATTAACCTCAGCGTCTCTCAAAAGACCCGCTTTCCCAGTATCAAGGATAAATATTCCTACAAGCTGGGGAGGGCCATTCCCAATCCCGATCTCGATCCGGAGAAAGGGACAAATTACGAACTGGGCTATCAGGATGTCCTTTTTCAGCGGATTGCTCTCAAGACAGCCCTCTTCTATCGTGACATCGAAGACTATATCCTTGGTGTGACCGTCCCCGACCCGAATAATGCGGGTAAAACGACCTTACAGAATCAGAATATCGGCGATGTCAATCAGTACGGTTTTGAGATCGATTTATCCGCCCCGTTGACCACGACGCTGGATGCCGGGATCAACTACACCTACATTTATGACGACAACCGCACCAACTCCGACAAGATCACCAACGTGCCCGAACACAAATTTTTCGCCTACGTGAAATATACTCCCGTAAAATTTTTAAGTTTTCTTGTTGATATGGAAACCGATTCGAAACGGTACAGTTCCTCGGATGGAGTCCGTGTAGCGGGTGACTATACCGTGGTGAATGCCAAAGCCACATATGAGATTTTGAAAGGGCTGCAGATTGAAGGAGGCGTGATGAATCTTATGGATGAGGATTACGCCTTCGATGAAGGCTATCCCCAGGCCGGGCGTACTTTCTTCACCAATCTGACTTATCGGTTTTAGTAAGGAATTTCTTTGAACTTCTTAATTCTTAAATATTAATCCCCCATCGCGGCGAACATCCGCACTTAGACGGTATGTTACGGAAACAGGGGCTTACAGCTTCCATGCGGCCGAAGGCGACGAGCAGATCGTCTTCGGCCGGGTGGGCGCGGATGGACATCGCTGTCATCTCGAGTACGACGCTTATCAGCAATACTCTCCCAGGCATTCTCGTGCTTAAGGACGGGACAATGGCTGTGGTTTATCAGGAGGACAAACGCCGAGAGCTGAGGCTCCTTGGAAACAGGGATGGCTGTTCCAGGAAAAACTCCCGTTTACTGTTACAGAGACAGGAAATTTAATGTATAGTCAGGTTTCCGTCGGACAGACAAAGAAGACGGGCAAAATACAGGGAGGCGCAGTCTGAACCATGGGATTCTACGAAGAAATGATCCGGCGCATCGCTGCCGATGCCGATCCGGCGGCGTGCGTCGAGGAGATTCGCATTTATGCCAACTGGGTCCTGGTCAAGACGGGGAAATGGTCAATCTCGACTTACTTTCACGGCATGCCCGGTTTTACCGATCCTGCAGGAATGGGGACCTGGATGGGGGATTGGATCGGTCGGCCCGCGCGGGCGGCCGCCCTCGAACTTCTGGTCAGCCGGGAGATCCTCAAACGCAGCGTCGGGATGGCGTGCCTCAAATCTCTGCTGCCCGATCCACCCGCGACGATCGCCGGGGGAGCCATCGAACTCGTCGAGCCGGCCGCGTGCCGCATACCGACCTGCTTTATCGGCTACTTTAAGACAGCGGCGGCGTGGCGTGAAAAAGGCTACCCGGTAACCATTGTGGAGTTATTCCCGCGTCCGGGTGATATCCACTGGAACGAGGCCGACGAAGTGCTGGAGAAGGCCGAACTGGTGCTCATGACCGGGCTTACCGTAGTCAATGAAACTCTGGAGGCGGTAATCCGCCGGACCCCATCGGCCAGAATGCGGATTATCATGGGGCCCACCGTACCCGCCAGCCCTGTGCTCTTCGATTACGGCATCGATATGCTGGGCATTACCCAGATTGACGATGTAGAGCTTATGTCGAATTATGCGCTGCTGGGAGGAGGCAGTATCGCCAATGCCCCGGCCGGGGCTCTCCGGAGCCTCAACATGGCCAGAGACCTGCGTGCATTGCAGGAACGGATTTCCGCCCTGGCCCGCTGAATATTCCGATCATTCAAGGTGATGTCGGCGATTCAGCACGGCCGAAGGCATTTCCGCATGCAGAATGGAGTAACTCGACTGCTGTTTATCACAAATGATATCATGGCGGCAGGGAAGCGGTAAAGCCGGCTTGCTGAAACTTACTTCGAGGAGCCGACAACTAAAAAACACAGCATGCCCCTTGATCGTGGCAACGGGACAGGAAAGGAGAAAAAGGATGTGGCTGAAACGCCTGGTTGAATGGAAGGCAAAGGGTATGCCCTGCGCGATCGTGACGGTTATCGCCGCCCAGGGATTCACACCCCGTAAGACCGGGGCCAAGATGGTGGTGGATAAAGACGGCCGGAGCGCCGGATCGGTGGGGGGAGGCACGGCCGAGCGACAGTGCATCGAACTGGCCCGCAAGGCTATCGCAGAGCGGACCTGCATCACCCAGCGCTTTGTCTCCCTGGCCGAGGGGGAAGAGTGGGTAGCCGAGGATCGCCCGCTGGGGGCCTGCGGCGGCTCACTGACGGTCTTTATTGAGCCGATTGTGCCGGAGCCCGAATTGGTCATCTTCGGCGGCGGCCATATCGGTCAGTGCCTGGCGCGTCTGTGCGCGGCCATTGAAATGCCCTGTCGGGTCTATGATGACCGACCGGAGATCCTGACCCCCGAAAATTTTCCCGGGGCGGCGGCCCTCATATGCGCCCCCTTTGACAGGATTTCCGAGAATATTGAACTCTCGGCCTTGAGTTACTGCGTGATCATGACTTACGGACACGATCATGACGAGATCGTGCTGGAGCAACTGCTTCCTGACAGGGATCTCCCCTATATCGGCATGGTGGGCAGTCCGAACAAGGCGCGCGTGCTGATCGAGAACATCAGAAGCCGCGGTGGAGAAATTGATGATCGGCTCTATTGTCCGGTCGGGCTGTCTATCGGCCGTAATCAGCCTCAGGAGATTGCTCTGTCGATACTGGCCGAAATCATTCTCCTCTGCCGCGGCGGCAATCTGACTCACCTGCGCCGTAACTGGACAGCGGCCTGAGATTCTCCCCGCTCAGGGTCTTCTCCATGACATATCCTGTTCACGAAAGAAATCCATTAAAGCAGTTGCTGCGAACGGCAGTCATCTCCAGCACGGATAAGGGAGGAAAAGCATGAATGCCACAAGAAATTCCATGGAACTGCGGCCGATCGGGACCGTGATTTCGGCAGACGTCTCCACGGCGAAAATGTCGCCGCAGGGGAGTGATGCAATCATTGAAATCTTTCCGGACTATGCGGCAGCCCTCGATAAGATAGACAAAAATTCTCACCTCTGGATTTTGTGCTGGTTTCACGAGTCTAGACGGAATGTCCTTACCGCCTCTCCCTCAAGGGTGAATCCCAGCGTGCCCAAGTATGGCGTTTTTGCCCTGAGGACTCCGATCCGGCCGAATCCTGTTGCCCTGACCCTCGTCCGATTGGAAAAGGTTGTAGAAAACCGCCTGTTCGTCAGCGGGATGGATGCCGTGAACGGAACCGCCGTTCTGGATATCAAACCTTACTACGAGCATGACATTGTATTTTCCCCTCGGACACCCGAAATCGTGCCGGCAACCCGGCAGATGAAGAAAGAGCTCCTGGAAAAGGAAGCCCTTGCCCACCACTGGGAGCTCTGTGCCGACCTGCGGATTGCCGTGCGGATGGCATTGATTGTCCAGGAGAGATGGGGAAAACTGAACGATGACGAGCTGTTTGTGGAAGTGACCGGATCCGGCTGTCTCGCCGATGTGCTGCAGGGGCTGTCCCGTGCCCGATTGGCAAATCCCCCGCGGTTCCTGTTTCAACGCTCCCGGGAGTTTCTGTCCAGCACCTGGAGGAAAAAGGACGGACGAATCTCCCTGACCGTACGGGGAAATGTCGATCCGGACCGTATTGAATCACTTGCCGATGATGAGCTGTTTAAGATCGAGGAGAGTTGAGAGAAGAAGGGACCGCCCTGCCGGTAATTAAAAATCAACCCTTGGCTGAAATGTAAAGCAATGTCCGAGGTACTGCACTGGTGAAAAAGCTGCCTTACGAAATGAATTTACACACCGACCTGGCGCTTCAACAGATGTTCCCGCTTACTTCCTGTCCGCTGATAGTAAACGCTGGATCTGGAAACACCCAGCAATTCAGCTTGACGACATACGGCGATTCCCAGAGATTGCCTGTCGATGAGTGATACGCGGTCCTTGTGGTTCAAGTCCAGATTGCCCCGTAGCCAGTTCAGTTCCCGTTGCAGCTGATCAACCTGACGGCAAAGATCGTGAATCTGTTTTTCTTTTTGCAAATCACTTTCTTTCTTCCGAGTGGAGAAAAGTTCCGTCAACCCCCGGGTTGCTATGGACTTCCAATTCCTGATCTGCCCCGGGTGAACCTGATACCGGTTGGCGATTTCCGTTGAAGTCTTCTGCTCTCGGATAGCTTCCAGAACAACTTTGGCTTTAAAGGATGGGGAGTACGTCTTTCTTTTCGGTTCCATGTTATTTTCTCCTTTAAAACGAGTTTAAAAATGTGTTGCAATGAATTCCAAAATCCGGATTCATCAGGATGAGAATTTTGCTTATGTCATTAAGGGCATAATGTCAAGCAAAAAAACTCGTTCAGGGGAAAGGAGAAAATTCTGATCTCAGGAAAGGATTGTAATTTTAAATCGATGCTTAGCTTTACGGGCTGTTGGGAGAATCCTTTTTCCTGTTGTCGGGGTTACAGATAAAGGACAATTGCTGAGTCCTTTGAGCGATCAGGGAAGAGACTTCCTCATCGAGCTGATCGAAAGCCTTGAGCAGCGCTTCAGCCTGCTCGGTCAGATGCATCCCCTGCTTCTGCGATTCGATTTCCACGAGGGGGATGCCCAGTCGTTTCTCGGAAGCCTTCAACCTGCCCCAGGCGGCCCGATAAGACATATTCAGTTTTTTGGCGGCTGCATTCAGACTCCGGCACTCCGCGATAGCCTTAAGCAGTTCGTCGCGGCCCTTGCCGAAAAGGACGCGGCCATCCTTTTCCAGCCATATCTTGTATTGGATGTTCAACGATCTGATTCCTTTATTGAGTAATTTGAGCTCGATTTCATATGCTATTTATGTCAGATGACCGGAAAAAAATCAAGGCAAAGTATGATAACCCGTGATGACGAGCATTTTCGGGAGGACGACTTCCTTTTGAGCTTGACTTGAGGGCCGGCCTCCTTTTATGTTGCTGCTGGTTTTAAAAACAATACGTCATTCTCAGGAGTGTGCTCTATGAAACCAGCTGTCATTGTCATCGATATGGTCAAGGAATCACTGGATTCCTCTCATCCGGAGCTTATTACGCCTTTTGCCCGGGCCATCGTGCCCGCCATCAACCGTCTTACCGAGGAGGCCCGGAAGCGTTCGATTCCCGTCATCTTTTCTACGGACAGTTTTCTGGAAGGGGATTTCATCTTTAAGGGAAGAATGAAGGAACGCAGCATCCGCGGCACTGAAGGCGCCGAAGTGACCGATCTGCTGGTTCAGGCTCCTACGGATATCTGGTTGCCCAAACGCCGTTTCAGCGCTTTTTTCAAGACCGATCTCGATCAGACGCTGCGCCTTTACGGTGTGGATACCGTGGCCGTAACGGGGATCACCACCCACTGGTGCGTATTGTCGACCGTTCTTGACGCGCTGGCCAATGATTTTGCGGCCTTCTTTATCGAGGACGGGTGCGCATCCCATAAGGCGGAAATTCATGAGAACGTCCTGAACTGCTTCCGCAGGAATCCTCTGGATCCTCTGCTTCAGGTCATGACCGTGGACGAGTTTCTGCAGAAACTGGACTGAGCCCTGCTGGGTTGGAATAAGGGAAAGGAGAAAATCATGACGATCCGGGAACTGGTTTTAAAAAACAGGAGTTACCGCCGCTTTGATGAAAAGGAACCTCTCTCCGAAGAGTTGCTGAGGGAGCTGGTGGATCTTGCCCGGCTCTCTCCGTCGGCGGCCAATCTGCAGCCGCTCCGGTATGTTCTTTCCGCCGATTCCCGAAAGAACGCCCGGATTTTTCCCTGTCTTGCCTGGGCCGGCTATCTGAAGGACTGGCCTGGTCCTTCCGAGGGAGAGCGTCCCTCCGGGTATATCGTGATGCTGGGGGATACGACCGTGACCCGCAACTTCGGCTGCGACTCCGGCATTGCCGCCCAGAGCGTGATGCTGGGCGCGGTGGAACGGGGGCTGGGCGGCTGCATGATCGCTTCGATCAAAAAGGAATCTCTGCGGACGGTCCTCAACATCTCCGATCAGTATGAAATCCTTCTCGTGCTGGCTCTGGGCAGGCCTCGTGAATCCGTTACGATTGAATCTCTTAAATCCGGGGGCGACATCCGGTACTGGAGAGATGAAAACGGAGGCCATCACGTGCCCAAACGGTCGCTCGACGACGTGATTCTCTGAACGGATCAGGAGTTCGGTTTAACAGGCGGCGGGCGGAACGGGACTTTGTCTCGTCACGCAGGGCGTGATGGGGCCGCGGAAAAGCGGGCGCGTGGATGAGGTCATGCCAGGTCGTATACAAAAACTTTCCAGCGCTCGAGTTTTTCAAAGGCCTCCTCGGCGGCCTTGAAAAGCGCCTTCAGCGCGACCGGTTTCGTGAAGAAATCGTCAAAACCGGCACTCCGGCATTCCAGAAACCCGAAAAAGTTGCTGTAGCCGGTCAGAGCGTGGATAACGGCGATCTGATTGTCTTTTCTGATCTGCCGGCAAAGATCGAGGCCACTCATGCCGGGGAGTTTGAGATCCAGGAACATGACCATGATGCTTTCCTTCGCGAGAACGTCCAGGGCCTCCTCCGCGCTTGATGCAGTCTTGACCTTATAGCCGTAAAGGCTGAACGCCTCTTTCAGCATCTGAAGGATTTGATCTTCATCATCTACAAGAAGAATTTTTTTATCGCCCACAGTAAAATTTTCCTTTCTGAAAAATAGATTCCGTTATTTCCCCTGGTCTCCATTCAGATTCACAATCTTGCCTATCCCGGCGTAATCCTGAACAGAAGGGTCGTTAAGAGTCATAAGCTTCCGCGTAATCTGCGTCATCCGCGCCGTCTGTTCTTTGATTTTAAGCAGGCTTCCGTGGACTTTCGAATCCTCCCACGCGCGGGACAGCAGGAGATCGATGTATCCGGAGAGAACCTGCATCGGCTGGTTGAATTCATGGCAGATCGTACCCGCCATGTTCAGAATGCTCTGCAATCGTATTCGCTGCAGCCGTTCTTCCTCTGAACGTTTCTGATCCGTGACGTCCTGCAGAAGCAGCAGAATGTGATTCCCTTTCTGCAACTGAATCTGTTCCGCTGAAAAAAGGCAATGGCGGATTTCTCCGCTTTTTGTACGCAAAGAGATTTCCATGTTCCTCACGCTGCCCTTTTCTTCCATCATCCTCAACAGAGTGTCCCGTTGTTCCAGGCAGGCATGAATATTGAGCTGCCCCGATGTTTTCCCCATCATCTCCAGGCGCGTAAAACCCATGATCCGCAGACAGCTGTCGTTGACCTCAATTACCCGTCCCTCATCGGCCGTACAGATAATCATCATGGTGGGATTGTTGTGAAAAGCTTTGAGAAACTTTTCCTCGCTGGCTCGCAGAGCTTCTTCTGTGTTTTTACGGTCCGTTATGTCGACCAGGACTCCGATAATGCCGCCCAATGAGCCGTCGGCCCGGTGGAAAACAGCTTTGTTGTTCAGGAAATGAAAGAGTTCACCGTCCTTGCCGGCGATGGAGCATTCATAAACCGCTTTTCCGCCTTTTTCAGCCAGGTCGGCGTCAACCTTACAGTGCAGTTCCGCCTGGTCCCTGGGCAGGAAATCCCAGTTGGATTTTCCCAGAAGGTATGTCCGGCTGATATGATTATATTCCTCGAAGGCCCTGTTGCAGCCCAGATATCTTCCCTGCTGATCCTTGTAAAACACAGGACTGGGAATGGTTTTGATCAAAGTCTGGAGAAATCTGACCTGATCAGCCAATTCCTTTTCCAGTCTTTTCTGCTCGGAGATGCGAAATTCAAGAGCCCTCTGCATGATCCGATTTTCGCCGGCCACCTGTGCGGCGTAAGAAAGTTCGTTGCCCAGAAGCAGAATGACGATGGACTCGTTGTTATGGCGGCTGATGTGATCGTCATTGCTTCCCTGTTCACCGGCTGAATAGAAACCCGTAACCGGGGTGCCGGGCATGATATCGGTGATCGCCGCGATTTCCTCATCAATGCGGTTTCCCAGAAGAAGCATTCTCAGGAAACAGGAGCAGACCAGGATCGCGGCGGGCCTGTTGATTCCGGACTGCATCATTGCCCGGCGCAGGGTGTTCTTTCCCGCGGCGATCATGTCGTCCTCGACGGCTTCCATCAGAACCAGAAAAGCCCCTTCCGGAGCCGGATGCGCGAGGAGGATGCCTCCTTCCGGAGTAAAGCAGCGAGGGGTAAAAATCGTGTAATGTCCCAGAGCATCGCGCATGCCCAAATGGTTCAAATTCTGCTCGAAAAGGGGTTTGCTTTCCAGATCTGCTTTTTTAAGATCGTGAAACTCCGCGAAAACATCGGCAGCGCGTCTTCCGTCGAGTTCCAGAACTTCGTAACCCCGGACCCGGGTGATTCTCGCTCTTTTTGCTGTTGGATGGAGCCCGTGACCCATGGCGATTCCGAATCTGAGGGTGGTTTCAAAGACCGCCAGGATCATGCTGTCAGAGCAGACCTGATCGTTATAAAAGATGAAATTTTCGTGGCCGCTCGTCTTTTCCGCGTCGACTGCCGCCCCTCCGAAAAACAGGAGGCGCCCCAGGGAAAGACGTTTGAGTTCTTCCAGGATTTCGGGACTGTAGGAATCGGAATGGGAAGTGCTTGCCGGCGAGAACAATATGGCGAACGCCGAGCGGCCTTCAAGAGTCATCGAGTTATAGTAAGAGCCGTCCTGGGGAGTGAAGTAGCGATTCAAACCGCCGGAATCTATGGCCGCATGTATGGCCTTCCGCCAGTCTGTCGACACCTCTTTCCCGATCCCGACCCCGACCGAAAGAAAGGGCGAGGCCAGCGCCGTCACCGACACACTTTCCGAGAGAGTCCCGTTGCAGATTTCTCCCGCGGAACTGGCGCCGAATATCGGCACCCGGCCCACCGCAGCGCGGATGCCCGAGAGAACCTCATCGAGATGGTAGGATGCTGAAGCAAACACAATGACCGCTGACAAACGATAAGAAGTGATGCCCGCCAGTGCCTTGCCGGCCGCCTTGAATCCGGCTGCGTAGGAATCATCGTCCTTTGCAGCGCCACACCCCACTTCGATCTTTGGTAAATTTTCCGCCTTCGGATGTTCTCTTTTATCCTCCATCATATCCTGTTTCGTATCCGTCATCTTTATCCATCCGCCACAGAAATCAGGGGCACATCCCTTCGGGTCAACAGACAGTTTTATCAGGGGGTGCAAAATCTCAGAACTTCGGGAAACGCTCTGAAAGTCTGCCGGTTATCAGGTTGCAGAGAACAATAAACAATAAGCGGGCGATTCATCTTTTCCTCCCGCTGGTTTAAGGGCATGGGAGAAAAGGAAAAACCGGAAAACCGGTTTTTAAAAAAGAGACAGGCTAATATAAAACAGAAAATGAGAAAAATACATAAATTATCCGTTTTTATCTTTCTTTAACCCCGTGTGGCGGAGACGCAGAGAATTACTGACGACGGAGACAGAACTCAGAGCCATGGCGGCTGCGGCGAACTCCGGATTAAGCAGGATGCCGAAGAAGGGGTAGAGCACCCCGGCAGCGATGGGAATGCCGATGATGTTGTAAATGAAGGCCCAGAAGAGATTCTGACGGATGATCTTCATGGTTTCGAAGGAAAGTCGGATGGCCCGGGGAACGGTCTGGAGATCGCCGGTCATCAGGGTGATGTCGCTGGCCTCGATGGCTACATCCGTTCCGGCGCCGATGGCGATGCCGATATCCGCCGCCGTCAGGGCCGGCGCGTCGTTGATGCCGTCGCCGACCATGGCCACGATCTGTCCCTCCTGCTGCAGACGCCGGATTTCTCTGGCCTTGTCGCCGGGCAGCACCTCCGCCAGAACCTGATCGATCCCCAGCTGCCGTGCGATCGCCTGACCGGTGCTGGCGTTGTCGCCGGTGATCATGGCCACCCGGAGCCCCGCAGCCTTGAGAGCGGCGATGGCCGCTCCGGCCGATTCCCGCGGCACATCGGACAGGGCAATCAGGCCAATGACCAGCCCCTCTTCGGCGACCAGAACGCAGGTCTTTCCCTGGCCGGCGAGGTCGGCAGCCTGCTGATCCAACCCCTGCAGGGCCATGCCTTCCTGGACCATAAGACGGGGATTTCCCAGCAGGCAGGATCTGCCTGCAATTTTTGCCCTCGTTCCCAATCCGGACAGCGCTTCAAAGTTTTCCACGGGCAGGGGAGACAGTCCCTCCGCTTTTCCCCGTTTCACGATGGCCTGGGCCAGGGGATGCTCTGACAGGGATTCGATGGAAAGCGCCGTTTGAAGGACATTTTGCGGTGTGAATCCCTCCGCCGGAACGATATCCGTCACCTCCGGCTCCCCCCGGGTCAGGGTGCCCGTCTTGTCAAAAACCACGGTAGTCAGCCGATAGGCCTTTTCCAGACTTTCTCCGCCCTTGATCAGGATGCCGTGTTCCGCCCCCAGACCCGTTCCCACCATGACCGCCGTAGGAGTGGCCAGTCCGAGGGCGCAGGGACAGGCAATGACCAGAACGGAGACGAAATTCAGAAGGGCGCGGCTGAAAACAGGTTCGGGGATGAAGAAATACCAGACGATAAAGGTCACCAACCCGATGGCCAGAACGGTGGGGACAAAGACCGCCGCCACACGGTCAGCCAGCCTCTGAATGGGGGCCTTGGAGCCCTGGGCCTCTTCCACCAGCCGGATGATCTGGGCCAAGGCCGTTTCCGCCCCGATCTTCGTCGCTTCGAAGGTGAAACTCCCGCTCCGGTTCAACGTGGCGCCGAAAACCTCGTTGCCCGGCTCCTTGTTGACCGGCACGCTTTCCCCCGTCAGCATGGATTCGTCCACTGCAGAAGCGCCGGACCGGACGATGCCGTCCGTGGGGATCTTTTCCCCCGGCCGGACCACGATGAGATCGCCTTTGAGCAGTTCCTCCACGGGGATGTCCTGTTCCCGGCCGTCGCGCACGACGCGGGCGGTCTTCGGTTTGAGCCCGACGAGCCGCCGGATCGCCTGGGAAGTCCGGCCCTTGGCCCCCGCTTCCAGCAGCCGCCCGAGGAGGATCAGGGTTACGATGACCGCCGCCCCGTCATAGTAGACATGAGGCATAATGCCCGCTTCGGCAAAGAACCGGGGAAAAAAGGTGGCCAGGGCGGAATAGAGATAGGCGGATAACGCTCCGATGGCCACGAGGGTGTTCATGTCGCTGGTCTTCTGCCGGGCCGCCTTGAGCGCGCCGACAAAAAAGCGGCTGCCCACCCAGAAGACGACAGGGGCAGTGAGAACAAAGAGAACCATCTGCAGGGGGCGCGGCGGGATGGCATGGAGAAAGGGAAACCAGTGCTGCATGGAGCCCATGAAGATGATGACGCTGAGGACGGCCCCCACGGCAAAGCGGAGTCTCAGGTCCCGGATTTCCCGGATTCGGGCGGCGGCGATGGGGTCTTCCTGAAGCTCGTCGAGAACGCCGAGAAATTCGTAGCCCTGATCGGTGACGGCCTGCTTCAGGCCCGCCACGCCATTCCAGGTTTGTTCATGGAGAACGGTGGCCCGGGCTGTAGCCAGATTGACCGACACATCCTTCACGCCGCCGACGGTTTTCAGGGCGTTCTCCACGCGGCGCACGCAGGCGGCGCAGGTCATTCCGCCGACGGAGATCGTCGTTTTCTCCAGCCCCCCGGAAACGGGCTGATCGATCCTGACGACCTCGTACCCCAGTTCCCGGACCTTTTCGCCAAGCTGCTCAGGCTTGACCGCAGCGGGATCGAAATCCACGACGGCCTGCTCGGTCGCGAAATTGACCGCGGCCTTCTCCACGCCGGCCATTTCCCGCAGTCCCTCCTCCACGCGGCGCACACAGGAAGCGCAGGTCATCCCCGAGATATGAAGGATCGCCTTATCCGACAACTTCGTACCCCGCTTCAGAGATTCTCTTTCGGATGATTTCCGGATCCACAGGGATCGTTTCCTCGAAGGTTGCTTCACCGGTCTTCAGGTCAACCGAGACATCCCTGATCCCCTCGATGCCGTTCAACGCCCTGGTGACCGCCATCACGCAGTGATTGCAGCTCATGCCCGAAATCTTGATCTTCTTCATGACGTGGCTCCTTTCGTTTCTCCTTACCCATATTTCATGGATCGCATAGAGAAAAGTGAAGATAAAAAGAACAGGAAATCATTGTTATTTTTACCACAGGGACAGAGAGGATGCAACGGATTGAAGAGGAGCGGAAAGCACCGTCGGTCACTTTTTCTCCGCTACTTTTTTCTGGCAACTACCTCTGACTTTAATCTATAATTCACCTTGAATTGTACGGTCATGCCCCTTTTGAACAAAGCGTTTGCAGATCATACCTGGTCGTTTTCGTCCGGGTGATGGTTTCGGTTTTCTCATCAAGGAGGTTGTCCATGCTTTTTCAGCGAATCGAATCTGAAGGACTGGCCCAGTATTCCTATCTGGTCGGCGACAGTCGCGAGGCCGTGGTGATCGATCCGCGCCGTGACATCGATGTCTATCTGGAAGCGGCGACATTTCAGGGGTATCGTATTGTTGCCGTCCTGGAGACTCACCGGCACGAGGATTTTGTCCTGGGTTCGGTGGAACTGGCGGCCCGCACCGGGGCGGAGATCTGGCATGCCGACGGCCAGTGGGATTATCAATACGGAGAAGCGGTCGGGGACGGGCAGACCTGGAAAATCGGCCGGTTGAAACTGGAAGCGATTCATTCGCCGGGCCATACTCCGGGCAGCATGAGTTACCTGCTCTACGACGCCGACGGCAATCCCTGGATGGTTTTTACGGGAGACGCCCTCTTTGCCGGGGATGTGGGACGGGTGGATTTTCTCGGGGAAGACCGGATGAAGAAGATGGCCTGGCTCCTGTATGATACCCTGCACCGCCGTCTCCTGCCTCTGGGCGATGAGGTGATCGTCTGTGCGGGTCATGGCGCGGGGTCCGTCTGCGCGGGCGACATTTCGGACCGTCTCTGGACCACGATCGGCCTGGAGCGCCGCTATAATCCGAAACTTCAGTTTCCCGACCGCGACGCCTTCATCCGGGGTGTGGCGCGGAAGCTGGAATACGCTCCTTATTTCCGGGAGATGGAACGGCTGAACCTCGAAGGCCCGCCTCTGCTGGGGGCTCTTCCTGTCCCGACCCCCCTGACGGCGGCAGCCTTCGCCTCCCGGCTCGAATCGTCCCTCGTCGTGGATACCCGCATGGAGCTCGGTTTCGGGGCGGCCCACGTGCCCGGCGCGCTTTCGATCTGGCTGGGCGGTCTTCCGGGATATGCCGGCTGGTTTCTTCCCTATGACCGGCCTCTTCTTCTCATACACGATTGCGATGATCTGAGCCCGGTTGTCCGCTATCTGATCCGAATGGGCTATGAATGTCCGGCAGGGTATCTGGCCGGTGGAATGCTGTCCTGGCACACGGCGGGATACGAGAACCGGACGGTGCGGATGGTTCCGGTTACCGATCTGTGCAGGCTCCTGGACGCGGGAGAGAAGGCATATATTCTTGATGTCCGCAGCGAAGAAGAACGGGAGACCTATGGGGCCATATCCGGCGCCCTCAATATTCATCTTACCCTGCTGCCGGAGCGCATGGACGAAGTGCCGAAAGACGGGACTGTTTATATCTTCTGCGCCAGCGACCTGCGCTCCATGATTGCCGCCAGTCTGCTGGAACGGGCCGGGTGGGAAAACATGGCGGTCGTTCTGGGTGGACTCATAGGCTGGAATTCCACCACCTGTAAGATTGTCTGATTTCGAAACGCCATTCCGAATCCGTCATGATCCCGGCTTCATGAGGCTTTCCCTGCATGCGGCACAGAAACGCGCCTCTTTCACATCCGTGTCCCTGAGACTGTTCGAGAAATGCATGACGCATCCGGGATCGGGGCAATGGTCGAGGCCCTGGAGATGCCCCAGTTCGTGGATCGCCTCTTTTGCCGCGCGCAGGAGGAAAATCACCCTGTCGGGTTTGAGGCCATAGAACTCCTGCCGAAGACGGGGCAGGGCGATGATCGCGACACCCGCCGCCGGATCCGCCTCCCCGAAGACGAAGTTGAGTTGCGGAACATAAAGATCCAAATCGATCACCCCAAGGAGGATTGTGTGCCTGTCCGGTTTCAGGGGCTCCAGAATTTTCAGAATTCTGTGGGACGCGTATTGGCGTCTCCGCGCATCGTATGTTTCGGGTGGGACAGGCTGCAATTTTCCCGACATGGCTTCGCAACCGAAGATTTCCCGTAACGCGCCGGCCGTCGAATCGAGAATGCCCGAATCGACAGCGCCGATGGGAATCAGCAGAATGTTCTCCATCATCTTTATCTCCCTCCACGGCTGAGCGCCGATGACCATGATTCCGGGATCCAGTGTACGGCCTGAAGGCAGTCGTTCTGCTCGGCATAACCCGTCTCCGACTCAGGCCGGCCTGACACAGGGGAAGTGTCCCCCACCGATATCCCTGTTGAATCATCATAGAATAAAGTGCGTGGCGTTTCAAGCAGAGCAGCCGATTTCCGCCACCGCGGACTGATTTTCAGCCTGCCCTCGATTCTTTCCTTTCTTTCGATCCGCCTGAGATACCTGAGATAGATTTGCCGCCTCGGTCTACCCAGCTGTAGGCGGAGCAGTTAAAAGGGCTTGATAATACGGATTTTGCCCTGTATCTCTTCGCAGTTCCTGTGCTCATTGTCATTGCCATTCTCTTATTCCTGCGAAAGTTGATACTTTAATAATGAAATCACGATTGAAAAAATCACATCGGTTGATCCGGCTCATTTCGAACATCAAAAGCGAACCCTATCTCACGGTGGAGCAGCTCGTTAAGATCCACCGGATCAGCAGGGCGCAGTTTTACAAGGACAAGGCGGCGCTCGCGGAACTCGGATTCGAATTTTCCTGGGACCGCCACCGGCGACGGTTCGTCATTTCCCGGGATGCCTATTGCCCCGTTGAAAACCTCACGTTGAGCGAGCGTTGGGCTCTGTTGATGGCTGCCCGGCAGTTGTCGGCTTCGGGAGATTATAGCCTCAGCTTTGAGGTTCTTAACGCCGCCCGCAAACTGGCTGCCGGTTTGTCCGACCCCATAAGGGAAACGGCGGTTTCCCTCTTCAATGATCTGGTACTGAGGGAAGGGTACGGCTGCCGGAAAGAGGTCATGAACAAGATCAGTATGGCCATTTTCGAAAAACGCCGCATTATCCTCACGTACAAAAAACCCCTGGATTCGCAACCTGAACGGGAAGAACTGGACCCCTATCATCTCTTTTTTCAGGACCGCTCCCTCTATGTGGAGGGCTATGCCTGCCTTCGCCGGGATGTCCGGATGTTCCGACTGAACCGGATCAGAGACATTGTCTTCACTCCCATTCGATTTTCCATTCCCGATGATTACGACTTCGGTAAACGTTACCGGAATGCCTTTTCCGTGTTCGGGGGAACGACAACCCAGAGGGTCGTGGTGCGTTTCACCGCCCACATCCGGCCCTATATCGAAGAAACCCTCTGGCATCACAGCCAGGTCGTCACTATAGAAAATGGCGGATTCATCCGCTTCGAGGTGCAGGTCGCCGAACCCCGCGAGGTTCTCTGGTGGGCCTTCCGCTGGGGCGCCGGCGCGGAAATCCTTGAACCGGCCTGGCTCCGGGAGAAGGCGAAATGCGAAGTGGAGAAGATGGCGGGGATGTACGGGAGGGCCGGGCTATAAGTCTTTAACTAAAATAAAAGTTTTGATAAGATATTGTGATGACTGAAAAATTGTATGCACATACAAAACCCGGTTGTGGGGTTGATGAATGGCAAACACTGGAAGAACATTTAAGAAACGTTGCTGAAAAGGCTTGTGCTTTTGGAGATAATTTCGGTGCTGGCAAATGGGCTTACGCGGCTGGACTATGGCATGATTTGGGCAAATCTTCACGTGCATTTCAAGTTAAGTTGATTTCCACAAATGACCGAGATGCACATATAGAGGCAAAGCCAGGTCGAGTCGATCATTCCACGGCAGGGGCACAGCATGCATACAAGATATTGAAAGATGTCGGCAAAATATTATCTTATACAATTGCCGGTCACCATGCAGGTATCCCAGACGGCAAATCGAATGACGACGCATGCTTGGTGAAAAGGCTTGAAAAGAAGATTCCAGCTTATGATTCATTTCCCGAATCGATCAGCGTCGACAATCTGTCGTCAAAAGATCTTCCGATCAAGATCGACAAGCACCGTTTTGGTTTCCAGATTTCTTTCTTTATAAGAATGCTTTATTCCTGCCTTGTGGATGCTGATTTTCTTGATACCGAACACTTTATGGATGAGGCCAAGTCTCAATGGCGAAGTGGATATTTACAACTGGCAACGTTACAGGATAAATTAAGTCTGCATCTTGACGGATTCACAAAAAAAGTTTCCCGGTCATCCATAAACGATCACCGCAAACAGATTTTGAATGCATGCATGGAATCAGCCGGGTGGTTACCCGGTCTTTTTTCATTGACTGTACCGACTGGTGGCGGAAAAACGCTTTCTTCTCTGGCCTTTGCCCTGAAACATGCCTTGGCGTATGGGAAAACCCGCATCATCTATGTCGTACCTTACACCAGCATTATTGAGCAGAATGCAGCCGTGTTCAGGGGAATACTTGGCAGTGAATCTGTTCTTGAACACCACAGTAATTATGAACCCGACGATGAAGATCATCGCTCTCGCCTGGCAGCAGAGAACTGGGATGCTCCACTTATTGTTACGACGAATGTTCAGTTTTTCGAATCCCTTTTCAGCAACCGTTCTTCAAGCTGCAGAAAGATCCACCACATTGCCAACAGTGTAGTTATTCTGGATGAGGCACAGATGCTCCCTGTTTCTTTGTTGAAACCTTGCCTTGAAACGCTTCAGGAACTTTCTTTAAATTATCAAACGACAATTGTCCTTTGCACCGCTACCCAGCCAGCCCTGCTGAAATCGGAAATATTTCCCAATGGATTGGAAGGTGTGCGGGAAATCATTCCTGACCCATCAAAATTGTATACGACATTGAAACGAGTTCGCGTTCAGACGTTGCCGACACTAACTGATGACGAGCTTGCGCAAAGGGTACAAAAATGTCAGCAGGTTTTGTGCATCGTCAACACCCGTAAACATGCCCGTACGGTTTTTGAAAAACTTCCTAATCATGGGGGGTGCTACCATTTAAGCGGGATGATGTGTCCTGCGCATCGGACAGAAGTCTTGGATAGAATAAGAACCGCACTCAAAGAAGGAGTGCCATGCCGAGTGGTCAGCACGCAATTGGTCGAGGCTGGAGTGGATGTAGATTTTCCCATCGTCTTTAGAGCGGTTTCCGGCATTGACTCGATCGCGCAGGCAGCCGGACGCTGTAATCGTGAAGGGAAATTGGGACGGAAGGGGAAGGTGTTCGTTTTTTCATCTGAAGGTGGATTGCCTTCAGGAGAATTACGTCAGGCTGCCGATACAGCAGAAGCAATTATACGCAACCATGATGATCCATTATCGCTAAAAGCGGTACATGATTATTTCCGGATGTATTACTGGTTAAAAGGGGAAGCGCTGGATCGTCAGCATATCCTTGAAGACATAAACGAAGGCAGTCGATCTGGTGATTTTCCTTTTAAAGAGATAAACAAGAAATTCCGGATTATAGAAACCGAAATGCAATCCCTTATCATTCCTTTTAATCAGGAAGCTGATACTGTCATCAATGAATTACGTTATAGCGCCTATTCCGCAGCGGCAGCCAGGAAGGCACAGCGTTTCACAATTCAGGTGTACCCCCAGACAATCAATAGTCTGTTGGCTGCCGGGAGTATTGAGCAGCTTCGAAATCAATATCTGGTATTGATCAATAGGGATCTTTATCGAGATGATCTTGGGCTTTGTCCTGAAGACCCGATGTTTCATGAAATTGAGAGTTTGATCTGCTGAGTTGTGTTATTTCCCAGTAGCAGAAATTTTATTCGAGTTTGATTTGAAGAAAGGAGGTGTATGCTTATGCCTTATGGCGTTAGACTGAAAGTTTGGGGAGGATATGCGTGCTTTACTCGCCCGGAGATGAAAGTGGAGCGTGTAAGTTATGATGTCATGACTCCTTCGGCGGCGCGAGGCATTCTGGAGGCGATTTACTGGAAACCGGCTATTACCTGGGTTGTAGACCGTATCCATGTGCTTAATCCGATTCGGTTTGACAATATTCGGAGGAATGAACTGGGGAGCAAACTGGCCTTGGGCACGGTGAACAAAGCCATAAAAGACGGTCGCTCCCCTGTCGAAGTTTTCATAGAAGACGACCGTCAGCAGCGGGCAGCAATGGTGCTTCGTGATGTTGTTTATGCTGTCGAAGCCCACTTTATCTTTAGCAGTACTGAGGATAACAATCCGGCAAAGCATAAGGATATCTTTGAACGGCGGGCTGCTAAAGGTCAGTGTTTTCAGCAACCTTATCTCGGATGCCGCGAGTTTCCGGCCTTTTTCGAGCCAATTACAGGAGAGATTCCACCATCCACTCTGAGCGGTGAAACGGACCTTGGATGGATGCTGCACGATATGGATTTTAAAAAAAATAATGAAGCCAAGTTTTTTCGTGCGGTCATGAGAAATGGCGTAATCGACATTCCGTCACTTGATGGTGAGGAGGTCAAGTCATGATCCTTAATTCTTTGAATGAGTATTATCATCGTTTGGCAGCTGATTCTGCTTTTGATATCCCGCGTCTTGGTTTCAGTCGGCAAAAGATTTCTTTTGCATTGGTAATCAACAGGAATGGAGGGCTGTTGCAAGTAGTTGATATCAGGGGTATTAATGGAAAGAAGAGTGTCCCCAAGCAACTTGTTGTGCCGGAAGCAGTTATTAAGTCAGTTAATATTGCAGCTAATTTTCTTTGGGATAACGCCGGTTATGTTCTTGGTGCTGATACAAAAGGAAATCCTGAGCGGGCAGAAAGAACATTCTCTGCCTTCAAAGAGCTGCATAATGAAATTGGTGGGAATCTGAATGATGAGGGCATGACCGCTGTTTTGCATTTCCTTGATCGGTGGAATCCAACCGAGGCATCCAGTCTTTCTTACTGGGAGGAGATTGCTGCCGGGGCCAATCTCGTCTTTCAGTTAGACGGCGCTTTAGAATTTATTCATGACCGACCTGCTGTTCAAGATGCATGGCTTCGCCATTATATTGAAAAAGCTTCAGGTGTCATCGCTTCCTGTCTGGTTACAGGGGGAAAAAAGCCCATTGCTCGTTTGCACCCCAAAATCAAAGGAGTTCGTGGCTCACAAAGTACAGGTGCTTCTATTGTATCTTTCAACCTCGATGCATTTGATTCTTACGGAAAAAAGCAAAGCTATAACGCCCCTGTAGGAGAAGATGTTGCTTTTTACTACTCAACGGCTTTGAATCATCTCCTGAATATTGGCAGTCGACAGAGAATTCAGATCGGTGATGCTACTACGGTCTTCTGGACTGAACGAGACTCCCCTGTTGAAGGTTTTTTAGGGATGATCTTCGATCCTCGCGAAGATGCCGGTGATGTTAAGGAAGTCCGGGATTTTCTTGAAGCGCTCAGAGATGGCAAAAAACCTTCTGATATTGGCGATGAAGAGCTTAAATTCTATATTCTGGGGCTCGCGCCAAATGCATCCCGCCTGTCTGTTCGCTTCTGGTACGTCAGCACGGTTAAGGATGTAAGTGAAAAAATTGGGTGGCACTTCAGAGACTTATCCATTGTAAAAAGTCATGAAAATGATCCCGCTTACCCCGGAATGTGGCAGCTTTTGCGGGAAACCGCTGCACAGCGCGAATCAAAGAATATCAACCCTTTGCTGGCCGGGTCCATTATGCGTTCAATCCTGACCGGTTCGGCCTACCCCCAGAGTTTATTAACAGCCGTCATCACTCGCATTCGTTCTGATCAAACCATCAATTATTTGAGGGCTGCCTTGATTAAGGCTTACCTTTGCAGACAGTTTCGCAGAAATTCAATTCAAAAGGAGGTTGGCATGTCACTGGATAAAAATTCGACAAACATCGCTTATAATCTTGGACGCCTCTTTGCCGTGCTGGAGAAGTCACAAAAAGAAGCAATTCCGGGAGCAAATACCACCATTAAAGATCGTTATTATGGGGCTGCTTCAGCGACCCCTCGAATGGTCTTTCCTCAGTTACTTCGGTTGGCGCAACATCATATCCAGAAGGCGGAGTACGGACGTCGCAATGACAAGCTTATAGAGGAAATTATACAGAGCATCCAGGAATTCCCTGCGCATCTTGGATTGGATGATCAGGGATTATTTGCCATCGGATATTACCATCAACGACAGGCATTTTTTGCCAAAGCTGAACAATAATAAGGAGGTCAACTCGGACATGACTATTCAGAATCGCTACGAATTCGTTTATCTTTTTGATGTGGAAAATGGCAACCCCAATGGTGATCCCGATGCGGGCAATATGCCGCGGATAGATCCAGAAACCAGTTTCGGCTTGGTCACAGATGTATGCTTAAAGCGTAAAGTCCGTAATTTTGTTGAGATTGCAAAGAAGAATGAGACACCTTATGAAATTTATATCCGAGAAAAAGCTATCCTGAATCAAACTCATGAACGCGCTCACAGTGCTGTAGGTGTGACGGCAAAGGAAGACAGTAAAAAACGCAAAGGGTCTGGTAAGGAAGTCGAAAAGGCAAGGAAATGGATGTGTGATAATTTCTATGATGTCCGCACCTTCGGTGCTGTCATGGCTTTGGAAGTTAATTGTGGCATTGTAAGAGGTCCTGTTCAGATCAATTTTGCCCGCAGCATTGAACCCGTTGTTCCAATGGAGGTTAGTATTACCCGGATGGCAGTAGCAACAGAGAAAGAAGCGGAACAGCAAAGCGGGGATAACCGGACAATGGGACGAAAGCACATCGTTCCTTATGCGCTTTATCGTGCGGAAGGCTATGTGTCAGCCCATTTGGCCGAAAAGACGGGTTTTTCTGACAGTGATCTGACACTGCTTTGGGATGCGCTGGTCAACATGTTTGATCACGACCATTCTGCTGCACGGGGAAAGATGAATGCAAGAAAGCTTTTTGTATTCAGGCACAACTCTGCGCTAGGCAATGCACCTGCACATAAACTATTTGATCTGATTAATGTTTCAAGAGTTACGGATAATATTGATCCGGCGCGAAATTTTTCGGATTATGAAGTTTCAATCCTGCGAAGTGCTCTGCCGGAAGGCGTTACCCTTGAGGAAAAGATCTGATCATTTTTGAGGTAATCATGTATGCCGAAGATGATTTTATTCCTCTTTCGGCCTTGCAGCATATGGCTTTCTGCCCTCGCCAGTGTGCTCTGATCCATATTGAACAGGCCTGGTCGGAAAACCGTCTGACTGCCGAAGGGCGGTTGATGCATGAGCGGGCGCATGAGGAGGGTGAGGAATCACGCGGGGATCTACGCATCGCGCGAGCCGTGATGTTGAGATCCTTTCGTTTAGGTCTGATCGGCATGGCTGACGTGGTGGAATTTCATCGGATGGAAGACGGCCGATGGCAGCCTTTCCCGGTGGAATACAAGCGTGGCAAACCCAAAATGGACGACTGCGATAAGGTGCAACTCTGCGCCCAGGCGATTTGTCTGGAGGAGATGTTGAGTGTGGAAATTCCGGGCGGGGCGCTGTTTTACGGCAAAACACGCCGCCGCCTGGATGTCGCCTTTGATGCAGACCTGCGTCGGAAAACAGAAGCGATAGCGCGGCAGACTCATGAACTGATCGCATCAGGAAGGACACCCCCTCCGGTCTATGGAAAATACTGCGAAAGCTGTTCGCTTATTGAAGGATGTCTGCCCAAAAAAATGCAGAAAAAACGTCCGGTCAAGGCTTATTTGTCCAGGATGCTGAGTGATCCATGAAAAAACATCTCAATACTCTTTTTGTGACAACCCAGGGTGCTTACCTATCTAAAGAAGGAGAAACGGTGGTTGTCAAGGTGGACCGGGAAGTCCGCCTTCGCGTTCCGGTGCATACTTTAGGAGGAATCGTCTGCTTTGGCAATATTGGTTGCAGCCCTTATCTGATGGGATTTTGCGCTGAAAAAAGTGTCTGCATCAGTTTCTTGTCTGAACGTGGCCGATTCCTGGCGAGGGTTCAGGGGCCTGTTTCCGGCAATGTCTTGCTTCGCAGGGAACAATACCGACGCGCCGATGATCCTGAATTTTCGGCGATCATGGCCAGGTATGTGCTCACCGGAAAAATTGCCAATTGTCGCACCGTCTTGCAGCGGGCGCTTAGAGATCATCAGGAGAAAATCAATGCCGATTCTGTGCGGCAGGCGGTGGATCATCTGGGACGATGCCTGACCTCGCTCGGGCGGGAAAAATCGTTGGATAACCTGAGAGGAATCGAGGGAGATGCCGCGCATCGATATTTCAGTGTGTTCAATGAGTTGATATTGATGCAGAAGGATGCATTCATATTTGACGAACGGAACCGTCGACCCCCGCTTGATCCGATGAATTGCCTTCTTTCCTTTGCTTATACCCTGTTGGTGCACGACATCCGTTCAGCTTTGGAAGCGGTTGGACTAGATCCGGCTGTAGGTTATCTCCATCGGGATCGGCCCGGCAGACCGGGGCTTGCGCTGGATATCATGGAAGAATTCCGTCCTTTTATCGTGGACAGGCTGGTATTGTCTCTCGTTAATCTCCGGAAAGTACAGGCAAAAGGTTTTAAGAAATCCGAATCCGGCGCGGTTCAGATGGATGATGATACACGCCGGACATTGCTGGTTTCATATCAGGAACGTAAGCAGGAGGAGATGCTTCATCCTTTTCTTGGTGAAAGGACAACCTTTGGGTTGTTATTTCACGTTCAGGCGATGCTGCTTGCGAGGTACTTACGTGGTGATCTGGACGGGTATCCGCCATTCATTTATAGATAAAAGAATACCGATTTTGAACATTACTTAACAAACAGGTAACGAAAAATGATGGTTGTTGTCAGTTATGATGTGGCTAAGTTGGATACTGGTGGAGCCAGGCGATTGCGCCGTATAGCAAAGACCTGCCAGAATTATGGCCAAAGAGTTCAATATTCTGTTTTTGAGTGCATTGTTGATCCCGCACAATGGACACTATTTCGGAAGAGTTTGATTGATGAAATAAATTCCGAGGAAGACAGTTTGAGATTTTATTTTTTGGGATCGAATTGGCGACGGCGTGTTGAACATGTTGGCGCGAAGAAAACCATTGATCAGGAAGGTCCCCTTGTTATTTAAGCCGGCGCGAACATCAAGCTGTCATAATCTTGCATGGGAGTTCGCGGATGAAATAAGTAATTGATATTACGGATATTAAAAAGGATCATTAATCTTATTGTACACTAAATAAGTCTATCCTCTTACCATTCGCGGAAAGTCCTTGAAAAGCATCCTTAAAATCTCAATTTAAATGTAAACAGTCGCCCCCCATGCGGGGGCGTGGATTGAAACATGCTTCCACCTCCACTTCTGCCGGAGTCCACAGGTCGCCCCCCATGCGGGGGCGTGGATTGAAACTTTTGGGTTAGTGAAATAGGGCTTGATGAAATCATGTCGCCCCCCATGCGGGGGCGTGGATTGAAACACCGTCCGTGGAGAGGCAACGCCTCGACCATGACGTCGCCCCCCATGCGGGGGCGTGGATTGAAACGAGGTATGCCCCCCTTAGGTTTGCCCCTTCGAGGGTCGCCCCCCATGCGGGGGCGTGGATTGAAACCCAATAGTGAACACAATACATCCTACGGGATAATGTCGCCCCCCATGCGGGGGCGTGGATTGAAACACCGTCCGTGGAGAGGCAACGCCTCGACCATGACGTCGCCCCCCATGCGGGGGCGTGGATTGAAACTGTAAAGAGCTTGCAGAAGTTATTGACCGCCTTTGTCGCCCCCCATGCGGGGGCGTGGATTGAAACAAACTGTTTCAGCAATGCCTCTCTGTCTTCTCCGGGTCGCCCCCCATGCGGGGGCGTGGATTGAAACCAAATAAAGCCATCTTATCCTCCAAACCTTATGTTGTCGCCCCCCATGCGGGGGCGTGGATTGAAACATCACATTAAGCGCCATATGGATTGCACTTTTAACGCGTCGCCCCCCATGCGGGGGCGTGGATTGAAACTTTGATTCTTCTGTTGTCGTTTCTCGCTTCTTCGGTCGCCCCCCATGCGGGGGCGTGGATTGAAACACGAGAAAACGGAAAAAAGGGAGGCCGGCCCAAAGTCGCCCCCCATGCGGGGGCGTGGATTGAAACCTTACCATTTCGCAACACCTCCTAAAGACCGTGGGTCGCCCCCCATGCGGGGGCGTGGATTGAAACTGACCTTGTCCAGCTTGTAGCCCCTGATCCTCTGCGTCGCCCCCCATGCGGGGGCGTGGATTGAAACATTGACCGGCCTATGATGCGATCTTGATACCGAGTCGCCCCCCATGCGGGGGCGTGGATTGAAACACATGACCGTCAACGAGACTGACGGGAAAGGCAGGTCGCCCCCCATGCGGGGGCGTGGATTGAAACCATACCCGTCAATCCCATCCTCCACAGTGCCTCCGTCGCCCCCCATGCGGGGGCGTGGATTGAAACCTGCTCAACAAATATCAATGCCGCTCCTCGTTCCTGTCGCCCCCCATGCGGGGGCGTGGATTGAAACAACGTTTGCCTGTCCTCCAAAAGGTTCCTCCAAAGGTCGCCCCCCATGCGGGGGCGTGGATTGAAACAACGTTTGCCTGTCCTCCAAAAGGTTCCTCCAAAGGTCGCCCCCCATGCGGGGGCGTGGATTGAAACACCGAGGCGGCAGGCGGCGGGTATGCCCATAAACGGTCGCCCCCCATGCGGGGGCGTGGATTGAAACTGACCTTGTCCAGCTTGTAGCCCCTGATCCTCTGCGTCGCCCCCCATGCGGGGGCGTGGATTGAAACCATCTTTCATCCCGGCAGAAAGACGGCGCAACTCGTCGCCCCCCATGCGGGGGCGTGGATTGAAACAGCTGACACCCTCTACGGGATCAGATAACTATGGTCGCCCCCCATGCGGGGGCGTGGATTGAAACAGCATAACCAACCTGGCCTCGGGCAACATAAACCATGTCGCCCCCCATGCGGGGGCGTGGATTGAAACACTGACAACCCGCGCCTCAATGCGTGGTAGTATTCGTCGCCCCCCATGCGGGGGCGTGGATTGAAACCTCCCGGATGTCAGAATTGTTGGGCGTTGGCGATGTCGCCCCCCATGCGGGGGCGTGGATTGAAACTTTCAGTTGACAATACAAACTCCAGTTGTGTATCAGTCGCCCCCCATGCGGGGGCGTGGATTGAAACATCCATCGAAAGGAAATCTTTGTTGCCATGGGTACGTCGCCCCCCATGCGGGGGCGTGGATTGAAACATTACAGCCAGCTCAAAGTCCGTGTAACCCATTGTCGCCCCCCATGCGGGGGCGTGGATTGAAACGCGTCACCTGCTGCATACTCCACAACCAGACAGTGTCGCCCCCCATGCGGGGGCGTGGATTGAAACATCCTTCAACTGACCGAGGATGTAAAGGCATCAGTCGCCCCCCATGCGGGGGCGTGGATTGAAACATCTACTGTGAATGTCAGAGCGGCCAAGGCATGTGTCGCCCCCCATGCGGGGGCGTGGATTGAAACGCTGATAGAATCATCAGGCAGACAGGAGAGCCGTGTCGCCCCCCATGCGGGGGCGTGGATTGAAACCCTCAAAGCTATCTTTTCGCGTGGATGAGAATTGGTCGCCCCCCATGCGGGGGCGTGGATTGAAACACGACTATTGTATCAAATGTCGAAAGTGGATATGCGTCGCCCCCCATGCGGGGGCGTGGATTGAAACATACTGTACCTGGCGATACTGGCGGTATTCCCGGGTCGCCCCCCATGCGGGGGCGTGGATTGAAACTTTTAATGCCCGAACAACACCCCCGATCTTAACCGTCGCCCCCCATGCGGGGGCGTGGATTGAAACAGGTGAAGAAGATTTTATGAACCCTGTCGTTTACGTCGCCCCCCATGCGGGGGCGTGGATTGAAACTTATCCTGCCGCTGCCGGGAATGGACAGTATGCCGTCGCCCCCCATGCGGGGGCGTGGATTGAAACCAATAAGGTGTCTTACATTTCGGACAGATTGTTGGTCGCCCCCCATGCGGGGGCGTGGATTGAAACCGCACCAGGGCGGCATCGGCCAGATTGGTCTTGAAGTCGCCCCCCATGCGGGGGCGTGGATTGAAACTTAAATAACTTAGGGGGATACAATGGAAAATCAGGGTCGCCCCCCATGCGGGGGCGTGGATTGAAACCGACATTGCCCTGCTTTCGCAGGCGGGGTTTGCTGGTCGCCCCCCATGCGGGGGCGTGGATTGAAACCATACAGTGTCGAACATAAGGCCATGACCACCATGTCGCCCCCCATGCGGGGGCGTGGATTGAAACAGGAACAGTGACAGTCATTGTCTCTGATACGCCGGTCGCCCCCCATGCGGGGGCGTGGATTGAAACGCAAAATAAAGCAAGGCCCATTTCCACGGTCTTTGTCGCCCCCCATGCGGGGGCGTGGATTGAAACGGCAATAACCAACTTTTTTGCGATTCCTGATGCAATGTCGCCCCCCATGCGGGGGCGTGGATTGAAACCTGCTTAGGCTGTTCCGGCTCCACATTATCCTGATGTCGCCCCCCATGCGGGGGCGTGGATTGAAACTTTCAAAAGACACATGGCCTGAAGGACGGCTTCTCCGTCGCCCCCCATGCGGGGGCGTGGATTGAAACCAGATATTTCGCCTGCGCCTGATGGTCAGGGAAGTCGCCCCCCATGCGGGGGCGTGGATTGAAACTCAGTACCGGCACGGTTAATGAGCAATATCCGCGTCGCCCCCCATGCGGGGGCGTGGATTGAAACATCGGATAACCTGGCGACCAATTCCACGGCAACGTCGCCCCCCATGCGGGGGCGTGGATTGAAACTCTATGCACGGTGAGCTAAGATGGCTGATAACTGGTCGCCCCCCATGCGGGGGCGTGGATTGAAACCAGATATTTCGCCTGCGCCTGATGGTCAGGGAAAGTCGCCCCCCATGCGGGGGCGTGGATTGAAACAATTAAGGGCCCGGATGAAGTAGATTATACCGCGTCGCCCCCCATGCGGGGGCGTGGATTGAAACCTGCGTTATGCCGTCATCATTGAATGACCTCACGTCGCCCCCCATGCGGGGGCGTGGATTGAAACATCACGACTCCATGCGAACGTCACAGGGCAGAACAGTCGCCCCCCATGCGGGGGCGTGGATTGAAACATCACACGGCGGAATTGACCCTCGAAGTCATGGAGTCGCCCCCCATGCGGGGGCGTGGATTGAAACATCAATGATGATGGTGTGGTCATACTGAGTGAAATGTCGCCCCCCATGCGGGGGCGTGGATTGAAACCTGCTCGGACATTACCAGCACATATAACGCCATGGTCGCCCCCCATGCGGGGGCGTGGATTGAAACCGCCCTGCGGAGTTCATGCACTTTTGCAGCCAAATGTCGCCCCCCATGCGGGGGCGTGGATTGAAACAGACTTATCCCGTCGCCTCTCATGACTTACCTCCGTCGCCCCCCATGCGGGGGCGTGGATTGAAACTTCACGGGGACATCTTCACAATCCGCCTGCTCCGTCGCCCCCCATGCGGGGGCGTGGATTGAAACAGGAAGGAGCCCGTCATCGAATGCCCTGAATCCGTGTCGCCCCCCATGCGGGGGCGTGGATTGAAACTGCTTATGGCATTGCCAAAAATGTAACGTGGACACGTCGCCCCCCATGCGGGGGCGTGGATTGAAACCCCTTTCATTTGTGTTTTGTGATTACACACTAAGTCGCCCCCCATGCGGGGGCGTGGATTGAAACGTTCAGGTAGCCCTCGAACTTTGAGCCGAATAAAGGTCGCCCCCCATGCGGGGGCGTGGATTGAAACGA